>ERZ791881.77-NODE-77-length-117221-cov-25.533337_pt1 | contig 117221 bp, 107 predicted proteins | sample MGYA00510161_ERZ791881 | MGnify/ENA primary metagenome ERZ791881 (study PRJEB30046, sample SAMN00792073) | human gut metagenome | study: EMG produced TPA metagenomics assembly of the A metagenome-wide association study of gut microbiota in type 2...
GAGTACGACCTTGCCAAGGTCGGGGTCGCGGGTTCGAGTCCCGTCTCGCGCTCTTGCAATTATTTTGCATAAGCTGCTGTGGCTCAGTCGGTAGAGCGTCGCATTGGTAGTGCGGAGGTCACGGGTCCGATTCCCGTCAGCAGCTTTTTTATGAAAACCGGAATTCTGAATTTCAGAGGTTCTGGTTTTTTTTTGCTTTGCAAAAAGGTGCAAAGGTTTTTCTTAAGAGCTTTTCGCTTTCTTATATTACCAGCAGAAACAGGATTTCTTAAAAATACACTTGCAGGACAGAGCAGAATCCTGTATGCTTACAGTGAATAGATGTATTTTATTATTATGGCTACACAGGAGGAAAGGTCATGAAACAGGATATGATTGTTATTTTAGATCTGGGAAGTACAGAGAATACCGTACTGGCCAGAGAGATTCGTGCACTTGGCGTGTACAGTGAGATTTATCCCCATGATATCACTGTAGATGAGTTAAAAGCGCTGCCTAACGTAAGAGGTGTGATTATTTACGGCGGTCCGAACCATATTGTTGATGGTGAGCGCATCGATGTGAATCCGGGAATTTATGAAGCAGGATTCCCTGTAATGTCTATTGATCACGAGCTGGCAAAATGTGAAGAAGCATACAATACCTGGGAAGAGGCTCTGCCTCATCTGAAAACCTTTGTATTTGATACCTGCCATGCAGAGGCAAACTGGAATATGAAGAACTTTGTGGCAGATCAGATTGAACTGATTCGCCGTCAGGTTGGCGATAAGAAGGTTCTGCTGGCTTTATCCGGCGGTGTAGACAGTTCTGTTGTTGCAGCACTTTTAATTAAGGCAATCGGCAAACAGCTTGTCTGCGTTCATGTAAACCATGGACTTATGAGAAAAGGCGAGTCTGAAAGTGTTATTGAGGTATTTAAGAATCAGATGGATGCAAATCTGATTTATGTAGATGCTACAGAGCGTTATCTGACCAAGCTGGATGGCGTATCAGATCCGGAGCAGAAGAGAAAGATTATCGGCGCTGAATTTATTCGTATTTTTGAAGAAGAAGCCAGAAAACTTGAGGGCATTGAATTCCTAGGTCAGGGAACAATTTATCCGGATATTGTAGAGAGCGGAACCAAGACTGCGAAAATGGTAAAATCTCACCATAACGTAGGCGGACTGCCTGAGGATCTGCAGTTTAAGCTGGTTGAGCCTCTGCGCCAGCTCTTTAAGGATGAGGTTCGTCAGTGCGGACTGGAGCTGGGACTTCCGGATGAGATGGTATTCCGTCAGCCGTTCCCGGGTCCGGGTCTTGGAGTTCGTTGTCTGGGAGCAATTACAAGAGATCGCCTTGAAGCAGTACGCGAGGCTGATGCGATTCTGCGCGAGGAGTTTAAGATTGCAGGACTGGATAAAAAGGTATGGCAGTATTTCACTGTTGTTCCGGACTTTAAGTCTGTTGGTGTTCGTGACAACGCAAGAAGCTTTGAATATCCGGTTATCATTCGTGCGGTGAATACCATTGATGCTATGAGTGCAAGCATTGAGCAGATTGACTGGCCTGTTCTGCTGAAGATTACAGATCGTATCCTGAAAGAGGTTAAGAATGTAAATCGTGTCTGCTACGATCTGAGCCCGAAGCCTACGGCTACAATCGAGTGGGAATAAGTTGAGAAGTCGTAAAAAACCAGTGTTTATGCGGGTTTACGGCATTTCGAGAGGTCTTTTGATAACAATTTGATAACAGTCATATAAGAGCCATTATTCTTGCAATCCAGTGGTTTACGGGTTACAGAATGATTTAGAGCTGGTTTTGTATGACAAAATAAATCCATATTAGAAAGCCCTTAGCTGTGGGTAGTAACTCATAGCTAAGGGCTTTTTGTCGTCTTTATGAGGTTGACAAAGTGAAAATTATAGCGCTTTTTGTAAATATACCATATCTATTAGCTGCTTTCTACACTCAAAAATCGGGTGATCATAGTTGTCGATAAAGAAATCCTTTACGACATAAGAGCGTATAAAGCCGCATTTTTCATAGAAAGGAAGGATCTATTTCTTTTGACGGAGTATTTTTTATGCGTTAATACCGAAAAACTTCTCCATATCCTCTTCCACAGTGCCAATTCCTGCAATGCCGAAGTTCTCGATCAAGACCTTTGCAACATTCGGGCTGAGAAATGCCGGAAGTGTAGGGCCAAGGTGGATATTCTTCACACCAAGATATAAAAGAGCCAGAAGAACGATAACTGCTTTTTGCTCGTACCATGCGATATTATAGATAATTGGCAGATCGTTAATATCGTCAAGCCCAAAGACCTCTTTGAGTTTCAAGGCGATTACAGCAAGGGAATAGGAATCATTGCATTGACCTGCATCCAGAACACGTGGGATGCCATTGATATCGCCTAAAGGCAACTTGTTATATTTATATTTTGCACAACCGGCAGTAAGGATGACAGTGTCCTTCGGCAGAGCCTTAGCAAATTCTGTATAGTAGTCGCGGCTCTTTGCTCGACCATCACAGCCCGCCATAACTACAAACTTTTTGATTGCACCGCTTTTTACAGCTTCTACAACTTTATCTGCCAAAGCCAGAACCTGCGCATGGGCAAATCCGCCGATGATTTCACCGGTTTCGATTTCACTCGGAGCGACACATTTTTTTGCATGCTCAATAATCGCAGAAAAATTTTTTTGTTCGCCAATTTCTCCCGGAATATGTGTACATCCCGGATATCCCGCAGCGCCGGTAGTGTAAAGCCTGTTTTTGTAACTATCCTTAGGAGGAACAATGCAGTTGGTTGTCATTAGAATAGGACCGTTAAAGGATTCAAATTCTTCTTTTTGTTTCCACCAAGCATTCCCATAATTACCAACAAAGTTAGGATATTTTTTGAAAGCGGGATAATAATGAGCCGGCAACATCTCGGAATGTGTATACACATCCACTCCAGTTCCCTGTGTCTGCTCTAACAGCATTTCCAAATCGCGCAGGTCGTGGCCAGATACCAGAATGCCGGGGTTCTTTCTGACGCCGATATTTACCTTTGTAATTTCGGGGGTTCCATAGCTGTCTGTGTTAGCCTTATCCAGCATTGCCATACCGGATACTCCGTATTTTCCTGTTTCCATTGTTAGAGCAATCAGATCTTCTACACTAAGGTTATCATTCAGCGTGGCAGCCAGTGCTTTCTGAAGAAATGCGTCAACTTCATCGTTGTCCTCCAACAACACATTTGCGTGCTTCGAGTAAGCGGAAAGTCCCTTCAAACCGTAGGTGATTAACTCGCGCAGAGAGCGAATATCCTCGTTTTCGGTAGAAAGAACACCGACAGTTCTGGCTTTTTCTTCCCAGTTTTCAGCTCCGTTCCATTTTGCGGCTTCAGGCAGAACAGTCAGATTGGTAACTTGCTTTAGCAGAACTTCCTTTTCGGTCAGTGTAGCACGGATTCTTGATTCAATGCTCTCTTTATCAAAATTTGCGTTGGTAATGGTAGTGAACAGATTCAGAGTAATCAAGTGATTGATTTTTGCAGAGACCTGTTTACCTTCCTGACGCAATGCAGTCGTAATAGCCGAAATTCCTTTTGTAACATAGACCAACAGATCCTGCATGGCCGCTACATCAGGTTTCTTTCCGCATACGCCGGACATGGTGCAGCCCTTGCACCCGGCGGTTTCCTGACACTGATAGCAAAACATTTTTTGTTCCATAATATGCCTCCTAAAACTATTAAAATTTGAAATAATGTGGTTTCTTCTCAATCAAAAAAGCATATAGACGCGTTTGAATTAATCTTCCCAGGCGATTGCAGACACAGGACACGAGTCGATGGCCTCCTGTACAGCACCTTGATTTTCAGCGTTTGCTCGTTGATACGCTTCCGCCTTTCCCTGCTCGTTCATACGGAAAACTTCGCCGCAGATCCCACAGCAAAGCCCACAGCCAATGCAGAGATCCTTATCTACTTTTGTTGCTTTCATAAAATCACCTTCTTTTGTCAATTTTGCGTTTGATTAAAATACAACTACTAAAAGCATCTTGAACGCTTCCTGTCCATATACCGCATGGGGATGGCCTGCTGGCATGACAATAGATTCTCCTTCGTGCAGCAGATATTCAACACCATCAATCGTGATTTTTCCGATACCATCCAAGCAGGTGACGAAGGCGTCCCCACCCGATTCATGGGTGCTGATCTCTTCGCCCTTTGCGAATGAGAACAGGGTAATACTTACTGCCTGGTTTTGTGTCAAAGTTTTGCTGACAATCTGCCCCTCCTGATAAGAAATTTGTTCTCTCAGCGTCAGTACTTCTGATTGAGCAATGTTTTTCATTTTTTTACTCATAGTATCTCTCCTTTTATTCCAAAATTTTACCACCCAACGAAATCGTAACAATCTGCCAAGGAATGAATTTTCCGCTTGCCTGCAACGCTTTTTTGGCAGCTAATTCTAGTCCGCCGCAGCAGGGAACTTCCATGCGTACAACCGTCACACTTTGAATGTTGTTGTTTTGAATGATCTGCGTCAGCTTTTCGCTGTAGTCTATGCTGTCAAGCTTTGGACAGCCGATAATCGTAATTTTCCCACGCATGAAATCCTCGTGCATTCTGGCATAGGCGTATGCACTGCAATCCGCTGCAATTAACAATTTTGCGCCGTCAAAATATGGTGCATTAGTCGGTACCAGTTTGATTTGGCATGGCCATTGTCCCAACTGTGATTCTGTCTGTACCCGGGCAGAAGGAGTTGTTTCTTGTGAATGTTGAATACGCTGCATTCGACTGCCGGGGCAGCCTGTATGGGGAACAGCGGCATGATTGCTTTTCGCTTTTTTCCTCATATTTTCCTGCACAGCTTTTTCATCATAGGCGGCAGCTTCTCTCTCCACAAAGGAAATTGCACCTGTCGGGCAGGTTGGCAGACAATCTCCCAAACCATCACAATAATCATCTCGCAGAAGTGTTGCTTTGCCGTTTATCATGCCGATTGCACCCTCGTGACAAGCTTCGGCACACGCACCACATCCGTTACATTTTTCTTCATCTATTTGGATAATTCTTCGAATCATTTTATACCATCCTTTCTATTGTCTTTCTGGGCATAGTATATTATAATTAAAAATAAAAATCTGTTGTTATAACAACGAAAGGGTAAAAAATATGAAATTATCCGATATGCAGCTATTCCGTGGGTTAGAAGAAGATGACATCTCCTCACTTTTAAGCTGTTTGAATAGTGTAAAACGCAATTATAAAAAAGGAGAAGTAATTCTTTCAGAAGGGAGTATTATAGAGAATATCGGCATTGTACTGTCAGGCATGGCAATGATATCTTCTAACGATATTTGGGGGAATACCAGCATTTTAGGAAGTGTTGCACCTGGTTCTGTATTTGCTGAGGTATATGCCTGTATTCCGGGACAGCCGATGCTGGTTACAGTGTCTGCCGTGGAAGATACCTCTGTGTTGTTTATGAATGTGGGACGTGTTCTGACTACCTGCACAAACGCCTGCCCTTTTCATACAAACCTTGCACGAAATCTACTGACTGTCTGTGCTCATAAAAGTCTGCAACTTTCACAAAGGATTTTGCACACCAGTTCCAAATCCATACGAGGCCGATTGATGTCTTATTTTTCAGAATGCGCAAAACATGCCGGAAGCAATTCTTTTCTGATTCCATATAACCGCCAGCAATTAGCAGATTACTTGAATGTTGACCGCAGTACTATGTGCAACGAGCTTTCTAAAATGCAGAAAGATGGCATGATTGAATACAAAAAAAATCGTATTTTGCTCAAAGACTGAGATTTAAGGAATGGTATGAATTTGAATAGGGATTGATTTTTTAAGCAAAATCGCTTATGATCTGAAATAGAATATATTGCTATTATCCACAGTTGCAGAGAAAGTGTTATCAATACCGATAACAAAATGATAACATTAGCCTGTATAGGCAGGATAATATGGATAAATCAAATAATCAAAAGAAATGCAAACAGGACAACGAATAATCTCTAAACAAAATTGATTAGTAATTGTCGAGTGGGAATAATAAAAATTTGATATGAGTTTTTTTAATGGCAGGCAGTCTATAGGGCTGCCTGTTGTTTTTAGGTTAGCCAGATGTTGAAGAATATTTAGAATATCTGTTACTGTACAGCCACTCACCGGTCGGTCTCCTGTACATGGTCCGGGCAATAAGGAGGCTCTGTCCCGGAACAGATGCGGCAGACTGAAAGCCAAACAGGCCGCCGCCGCTGTCGGCGGTCTGCAGACCGGGAATGGGTTCGAATGCACGGATGTTTTTTTCCAAACATATTTTAAGTTGCTTAAAAGCCAGTCAGAGTATAAAAGGAGGGATTGCTTTATGGAAAAAAATATAATTATCAGAAACGAAAAAAAAGAAGATTGGGAAGTTGTAGAAACACTCACAAGACAGGCCTTTTACAATATTTATGTGCCGGGATGCGGGGAGCACTATTTAGTCCATATCATGAGGGAACATGAAGATTTTATTCCGGAACTGGATTTTGTTTTGGAGCTGAACGGTGATGTAATTGGCAATATCATGTATACAAAGGCGAAACTGATTGATGAAAACGGAATTTCTAAGGATATTTTAACATTCGGTCCGGTTAGTATCCTTCCGGCTTATCAGAGAATGGGGTATGGAAAAATGCTTATGGAGCATTCGTTCCAGGCAGCTATAAAGTCAGGGTATGATACGATTGTTATTTTTGGAAATCCAGGCAACTATGTCAGCCGTGGATTCAAAAGCTGTAAAAAATATAATGTCTGCATCGAAAACGGGAAATACCCTGCTGCGATGCTGGTAAAAGAACTGATTCCGCATGCATTGGACGGTCACACATGGTTCTATCAGGATAGCCCTGTTATGGCAATCAGTGAAGAAGAAGCGGAACGCTATGACGATACATTGGAGCCAATGGAAAAGAAGTATCTTCCAAGCCAGGATGAATTTTATATTATGAGCCATTCCTTTATAGAGGGATGATGGGGCGGAATGGAATTTTGCCGGGAAAGCGCTCCGCCGCATGTGAAATATTAAAAAAAATAATTTAGGAGGACATTACTATGGGATTATTCAGCAAACTGTTTAAGGGACCGGAGCCGGATATGGAAAAGAGTGCGGCCAATGCAAAAAAGGTGCGTGCCTTGTTTGACCAGGCGGTGGAACATGGTGAGGAGTACCGTCTGATCACAGGATATACGGAGGATGTCAAGCGGTTCAATTACGGGTTTGTTCACGGGAGTAAAACCCAAATCGGAAATTTAATTGTGGGATGGAATGAGGCTGCAAAAACGATTGTGGTGGTGCCTACGGTTCCTGATCTCTCCGGATGTGGAGAGCCCGCTTATTATCGTCGGGAGGAGATTCACAAAGCGTACCGGAACAAGTATCCTACCGATGCTTTTATCATATATCCTGACCGGAAAGGGTATATCGGCATTAATGCCTATGAATGGCTGGAGGATGAGAAGCTGTATGTTTATCTCTATCAGAAAGAGGAGCTGGAGGCATTTACACACTTCTTCCAAAATGTGTTTTCAACCAAATAAGCCGGAGTAGGATCTGGGATCTTCGACTGACGAAAAATGAAAGGAAGGAGGGCCTGATATGGAATTACTGGAACAGTGCCGGAAATGGAGTGAGAATGGTGAATATCAGAAGATCAGTGAAGCTTTGGAGCGCGTCCCTGCCGGGGAACGCACCCCGGAGATGGATAGTGAATTGGCCAGAGCCTATATTTTCATTGCCGAGACAGGAGAACGCGAACCTTATGAAAAAGCCCTGGAGCTTCTGAAACAGCATGAGGAGTATTTCGCCAGCGATCATTGCTGGAATTATCGTATTGCATCTGCTTATTATTATCTGGGCGAAGAAGGTCCGGCTCTGCGTTATTTTGAAAAGGCGCTGGAGGCCCGTCCCGGTGATGAGGACACCCTGGAATACATAAACGATTGCCGCCGCCGTCTGGCTCTGCCCCGTTTTGAGAAGAACTTTCGGGAGAGAACAGAGGAAGCGTGGGCGGCCTTCGCCGGGGTGGAAGCGGAACTGCGGGCTATTATGGATACGGATGATTTGCGGGAACGCGGTGAGGAAATTATGGAAAAATGCGGCACTGCGCTGAAGACAGCCTTCTCTTCTCCTGCCTTTGAGATAGGCTTTAACGGAGAAAAATATGAGCTGATTCTCAGCGCCGAGGGAAGCCGGAGCGGACTGTTTCCTCTGGTCTGCTTCCGGAAACAGGCTCCGGAATCGGTGCTGGAACACTGGAATATTCTGGTGGGCCGTCAGCCCTCTGCTGAGTTTTCTCTGCGCTCCAGGACGGATGAGGTTTGTCCGGAGGATGTGCAGGTGTGGGTGGAGCAGCAGGAGGACGGGCGTCTGTCCCTCGCCCTCTGCTGTGAAAAACTCCTGCCCCTGCAGCAGGAGAATGAATGGCGGGTATGGTGGATGCTCTCCACTCTCACAGATCAGGTGCTGGGGGAGATTAACGCCATCGCTCATATCGGCGCCTTTGATCTGATTGCCGACCCGAAAAAAGGGCGGGGTGACTCTGATTCCATTTCCCTTGCAGAACTGCCCGGAGCAATGAAAAACCTGGGGCTGACTGATTATCGGGATGGGGCGGATTATCTGGAGAACAGCTATCTTTCCTATAAGCTGAATCCGATCGAGGATCCGGATGCTGACTGGCGGCTGGATGTTTGTGCCGGCTCTGCCCGCCTTCCGGTTCTGATCAATGAGTATATGAGTATTGAGAGCGATACCATGGATGAATATCACAGAGATGGAATTGTGGACGGTTTTCTGTGTTATCCGGTGAACGGATTCGAAGGTGAGGACAGGGCTGAACAGATTTTGCAGTTCCGGGACAATTTGCAGGAGACGATTCAGAAACAGACTGGTGAGAATGCGGTTACCTTTCTGGGTGGAGCCACCGGAATATTCTACGGGTATCTGGATTTTATTGCCTGGGATCTGCCTGCCGTGCTGGACGCAGCCGAAGACTTCTTTGCCGGCTCCGGCGTAGCCTGTGGTGTGTTCCATGTGTTCCGCCGGGATGTGGGGGCAGTCCGTCTGTGGGAAAAGGAAACAGAGCCGGAAGTTGATCAGGAAACAGGTTCTCTTCTTTCCAGGAAGGATATGGATATTCTGGATTCCTTTGACGATGGTGTGTCAGGCTATTTCGGGAAAATGCTCCTCTGGCTGGAAGATTTTATTGAACAGGGGGTGCAGGAGAAAAAATTCACCCTGGATTTGGCTGCAGGCCGGTAAGCTGCGCAGCCACTTTGGAAATAAAACCGGAGCGCTGGAAGCAGTTGCCCGGGGTCTTGCGCTGGAACCCGGCGATTATGAGTTTCTTACTTTGAAAAACGAAATCGAGAATAACGCGTCATTAGAAGCCATGGAGTATCACTGGATTAATCCGGATGCGGATCAACTGCTCCAACAGGGGCTGGACGAGAATATGGATGAGAAAAAGCGCTCGATTTCCTGCATAACGGTCAGTGAGGAGGGGATGGAAGGTTTCTGGAATATCTTTGGTCCAAAGCCGGAGCAGTACATACCCAACGCACCCTATACGCAGTTTCCGTATACAGTAAATGATCGCCGTCTCGATCTGGTGTTCCAGATGAACGAAGGGGGAATGTCAAAATTGAATCCCGACTGGCTGAAGCAGTTCGCAGGCTGGCTTTTGAGCGGACAATGGCTGGAACGGGCCCACCCGGACGGCAGAGCGGCCTGTCTGGATACAGTACTGGTGGGGCTGGATTACTGCATGGGACTTTTTTACAAGCTGACAGAGGAGGACGTATACTTTCAGATTTTTCTGAACCCGGATGGAACAGAGAGGGAGGACATTTTCTGGTCTTCCGAGGAGAGCGGCCTTGCGGCGGATACGGATCGGCCGGACAGTATGGAAGAAAATGAATGAGAAACCGTGAAAACGCTGATAACTAATTTCAGATAACCGCAACTTTCTGCTTCCGAAAAGAATCTATAGGATATAAGAGGAAACGTATCACGGCAGAAAGGATGAATTCTATGAAAAAAAGATGGAAGCAGGCATTGATAATAGCAGCGGCAGTCGGGATGCTGGCTGGCTGCGGCAGGGATGAAACCGCAGAGACGAAGAATATCCGGGAGACTGTGACAGAAACAAAGGAAACAGAAACAGCTTTGGAACTTCCAACAGAAGAAACGGAACAGGAATTTGAATCGCAGACACCGGATGATTCCACGGAGGCTTCTCTGGAGTCCCTGAAAGAGCTGGTTGGTATGCAGGATAAGTATACATCCGGTTTGTTCGGCGGAGGAGAGGAAAACAGGAATGGAGAATTTTATATAGGACGTATTTATAATGTGACTATGGAAGGGGAATCGTATCAGGCTTATACAACAGTCGGGGAGGACGGAATCGTAGAATCGGTATCGCTGTGGATTGTAAACGGAGAACGGGATGTGACGGATGAGGAAGTAAAGCTCTGGGAGGAGAGAATGACAGAGCTGATGGGAACAGAGCCTTCGTATAACGATACTTCTTCTGAGGCTGGAAGCAAAAACCGGAAGTGGATGTCAAATGGAACGATCGCAGGAATGAACCGGATGAAAGATATTCTTACGATCAGTTTTCAGCCGGCAGTAGGGGAATTAAAATAATAGTAAAATCAGCAATATACCTATTTACAAGGTAGGTATATTGCGCTATAATAAAACCTACTTAAAAAGTAGGCGATTATTATTTGCCTGTCGATTGGTACAGAACACATTGATGATGTTATTGCAGATCTGGAAAAAGGATTTGCCGCAGGAAAACAGGAGGATTAAGATGAGCAGAATTTATACATCTTCGGATCAGCTGATTGGGCATACACCCCTGCTGGAGTTATCGAAAATAGAAAAAGAATACGGACTGAAGGCAAGAATTCTTGCGAAGCTGGAATATTTGAATCCGTCAGGTTCCGTAAAGGATCGGATTGCAAAGGCTATGATAGACGATGCGGAGGCAGAGGGAAAAATTACGCCGGAGACGGTGATTATTGAACCGACCAGCGGCAATACCGGCATCGGCCTTGCGGCAGTGGCGGCAGCCAGAGGATACCGTCTGATAATCGTAATGCCGGAAACCATGTCAGTGGAGCGGCGGCAGCTGATGAAGGCATACGGGGCGGAGCTAGTGATGACAGAGGGTGCAAAGGGTATGAAGGGCGCGATTGAAAAGGCAAAGGAGCTGGCGGAGGAGATTCCCGACAGCTTTATTCCGGGGCAGTTTGTAAACCCGGCCAACCCCAAGGCTCACAGAACCGGAACAGGTCCGGAGATCTATGAGGACACGGATGGAAATGTGGATATCTTTGTGGCAGGTGTGGGAACGGGAGGAACGATTACCGGCGTAGGTGAGTATCTGAAGGCGCGAAATCCGAAAATCCGGATTGTGGCAGTGGAGCCAGAGGCCTCTCCTGTGCTTTCATCCGGGAAGGCAGGTCCTCACAAGATTCAGGGTATCGGGGCAGGCTTTGTACCGGATGTGCTGAATACCCGTATTTATGATGAGGTGATTCCTGTTTCCAATGAGGCGGCATTTGATGCAGGCCGGATGATAGGAAGAAAAGAAGGCGTACTCGTAGGCATTTCTGCAGGGGCTGCAGTGGCTGCGGCCATTGACCTGGCCGGACGTCCGGAAAATGAAGGCAGGACCATTGTTGTGCTTCTGCCGGATACGGGAGACCGGTATTTGTCCACCCCGCTGTTTGCGGAAGAATGAGTTGCTCTGTGAGCTGCATTCGTGGTATGATTGCTCTGTGAGAGAGGTGTTTGTTATGATGATTTCAACCAGGGGAAGATATGCACTCCGGGTCTTGATCGATCTTGCAGAGCATGCAGAAAGAGGCTATGTACCCATGAAGGAGATTGCAGAAAGACAGGAAATTTCTCTGAAGTATCTGGAGCGGATTCTTCCTGTATTATCGAAAAACGGATTGATTGAAGGGGTGCAGGGACGAGGAGGAGGATATCGGCTGAACCGTCCGCCGGAGGAGTGCAGGATTGGAGAGATCCTTCGTCTGACAGAGGGAGATCTGGCGCCGGTGGCCTGTCTGGAGTGCGGGGCCAGACCCTGCGGCAGGATGGCAGAATGCCGTACCTATCCGATGTGGACAGAGTTTTATCAGCTGGTGACAGATTATTTTGATCACAAAACCCTTGCAGATATTATAAAAACCAGCTGAACAAAGGAGGAGAAGCTCGCAGGCGGGCTTCTTTTTTTATACAAAAAGTCTGTAAAAATGAGGATTTCTTTTTTTCTTCTGGCAGAAACACCTGCTTTCCCCGTAAACAATCTTGTGATATAATAATCCCCAGTAAAGGGGAACAAGAACAATGGAGACAAAACTGATAAAAATTCAAGATTCCGAATGGATAAAGGATGAGGAACTGGCAGAGGCGGCCCGGATTATCCGGGAGGGCGGTCTTGTGGCATTTCCTACAGAAACGGTATATGGACTGGGGGCAAATGCCCTGAATGAGGATGCGGCCCGAAAGATTTACGCAGCAAAGGGACGTCCCTCAGACAATCCTCTGATTGCTCATATTTCCTGTATGAAGGAGCTGGAGCCGCTGGTGAAGGAGATTCCGGAAGCCGGACGAAAGCTGGCAAAGGCGTACTGGCCGGGCCCGCTGACAATGGTTTTTCCGAAAAGCGGGATTGTCCCTTACGGAACAACCGGCGGCCTTGATACGGTTGCCGTGCGGATGCCAAGCGATCCTGTTGCAGCCAGGCTGATTGCCATGTCCGGTGTGCCGATTGCAGCGCCCAGCGCCAATACCTCCGGGCGGCCAAGTCCGACGACAGCCCAGCATGTATGGCAGGATATGAATGGAAAGATTGAGATGATTCTGGATGGAGGCCCGGTGGGAATTGGAGTGGAATCCACGATTGTGGATGTGTCCGGTCCGGTTCCTGTGCTTCTGCGTCCCGGTGCAGTGACGATGGAAATGCTGGAGGCAGTTGCCGGTCATGTGGAGATTGATCCGGCTATTCAGGGACCGCCAAGAGAGGATCTGCGTCCCAAGGCGCCGGGAATGAAATACCGCCACTATGCGCCGCACGGGGATCTGATTTTATTGGAAGGCGGGCTGGATGATGTGGTGGAGCAGATCAACCGCCTTTCCAGGGAACGGGAAGAAGAGGGATGCCGGGTCGGCGTAATCTGCACAGACGAAACCAGGGCGCGGTATCATTATGGAGAAATCCGCAGTGTAGGACAGAGATCCAGAGAGGAAACCATTGCCCACAATCTGTTTGCTGTTCTGCGGGAATTTGACGATCTGGGCGTAGACTATATTTACTCAGAAAGCTTTTCCAGAGATCATCTGGGACAGGCGATTATGAACCGCCTGACGAAGGCAGCAGGATATCATGTGATTCATGTGTAAAAGGAGGGAAGACCGTTGAGCAGTACGAAAAAAAGAGCAGATTATATTTCCTGGGATGAATATTTTATGGGTGTGGCAGACCTGTCAGGAAGACGTTCCAAGGATCCCAACACGCAGGTGGGAGCATGTATTGTCAGTGACGATAATAAGATTTTGTCCATGGGGTACAATGGTTTTCCGCGGGGATGCTCAGACGATGAATTTCCCTGGGGAAAGGAGGAGGAGACGACAGACCCGTACAGCGCCAAGTATCTGTATGTGACGCACAGTGAGCTGAACGCTATTTTAAACTACAGAGGCGGCAGTCTGGAGGGAAGCAAGCTGTATGTGACTCTCTTCCCCTGTAATGAATGCGCAAAGGCGATTATCCAGGCAGGAATCAAGACGATTGTTTACAAAGAAGACAAGTATCCGGATTCTCCTTCTGTGCGGGCGTCCAAGCGGATGTTGAATGCAGCGGGGGTACGGTATTATCAGTATGAAATTACGGGAAGAAAGATTGAGATTGATGTATAATGATGAAATTTTTACTGGCAGCGGTGAATGCAAAGTATATTCATTCTAATCCCGGGATTTACAGCCTGAAGGCGTATGCGGAGCGGACACGGGGAGACCTGTTCCCGGAAGGGGCAGGGCTCCCCTCTGTTCATGTGGAGATTGGTGAATATACGATTAATAATCAAATGGAACAGATTCTGGAGGATATTTACCGGAGAAAGCCGGATATGGTGGGATTTTCCTGCTATATCTGGAATATTGTGCCCTGTCTGGAGCTGGTGCGGGATCTTCATAAGGTGCTTCCGGACACAGATATCTGGCTGGGCGGTCCGGAGGTGTCGTTTGACGCCCCGGAGCTGCTGGGACGGGAACCGGAAATTCTGGGGATTATGAAAGGCGAGGGGGAGGAAACCTTTGCCGCTCTTTTAAATTGTTATGAAAAGCTGGGAATGTCTGTGAGAAGGTCAGCCGGAATGTCCGGCTGCAGAGAACAGGCGAAAAAGGAGGAGGCATTCTGGGAAAGCCTTTCTTCTCTTCCGGCCGCAGCCTATCGGGGAAAGGATGGAGAGATTCAGGATCATCCTGTCCGCCCGGTAATGGATATGAGCCGGATTCCCTTCCTGTATTCCAGGCTGGAGGGCTTTGAAAACAGAATCATTTATTATGAAAGCAGCCGGGGCTGTCCTTTTTCCTGCAGCTACTGTCTGTCTTCCGTGGACAAATCCGTCCGTTTCCGCGATCTGGAACTGGTGAAGAAGGAGCTGGATTATTTTCTGGAAAACCGGGTTCCGCAGGTGAAATTTGTGGACAGAACCTTTAACTGCCGCAAGAGTCATGCAATGGAAATATGGAGACATATTAAGGAGCATGATAACGGGGTGACGAATTTCCATTTTGAAATTGCGGCGGATCTTCTGGATGATGAGGAACTGGAGCTGATAGGCACCATGCGGCCCGGACTGATTCAGCTGGAAATCGGCGTGCAGAGCACTAATCCGAAAACAATCCGGGAAATTCACCGGGTTATGGATCTGGAACGGCTGAGAAAGGTGGTGGCCCGCATCAATGCCGGTCATAATGTTCATCAGCACCTGGATTTGATTGCAGGTCTTCCCTGGGAGGACTATTCTTCCTTCCACCAATCCTTTAATGAGGTATATGCCATGGAGCCGGAGCAGCTTCAGCTGGGATTTTTAAAGGTATTAAAGGGTTCTTTTATGTTTGAACAGGCAGAGAACTACGGTCTTGTTTACAGAGACAGGCCGCCCTATGAGGTGCTGTCTACCAGATGGCTGTCTTATGATGATGTGCTGAAGCTGAAGGGGATTGAAGACATGGTGGAGGTGTACTACAACAGCGGACAGTTTACCAGGACCTTGAAGCATCTGGAGACCAGATGGAAGGATGCCTTTGTTTTTTATGAGCAGCTGGCAGATTATTATGAGAGGAAGGGGCTGACCGGGCTGAATCACAGCCGTCTGGCCCGGTATGAAATTCTCCATGATTTTGTAAAGGAACAGGCGGATGGAGATTTTCTGATGGAGGCAGAGGATGCTCTTATGTGTGATCTTTATCTGAGAGAAAATGCAAAGAGCAGGCCTTCATTTGCGCTGGATCAGAGTCCTTATAAAGAGAGGATCCGCCGTCTGGCGCCGGAACTGCGGGGACTGGGAACAAGGGTTCATGCAGAGGTTCTTCGCAGCGGAAATATTCTGCTGTTTGATTACAGAAAGCGGGATCCGCTTACGCATAATGCGGAGATGAGCTGTCTGGAGCCGGAGAAGCAGCCGCGCTCCAGTGAGGGAGTGTGTCAGGCAGCTTCGTTGTTCTAAATAGGAGAATTTAAGGAAGGAGCGCCCGTTCAGGGGGCAAATGTGGAGACAGAGTTCTGTAACCATGTTTGCCCTTTGGGTGGCAAAAAGGAGTGGAAGATGAAGAAGGAAACCAGGGCAGAGCGGGAAAGGCGGATTGGCGAGATCCTTGCAGCCATGGACAGAGAATACGGGACAGAGTACCGCTGTTATCTGAATTATGAAACACCCTGGCAGTTGCTGATTGCCGTAATTCTCAGCGCCCAGTGTACAGATGCCAGGGTGAATCTGGTAACGGCGGATTTATTTCAGAAATATGATACTCTGGAAAAATTTGCCGGGGCAGATGTGAAGGAGCTGGAGCAGGACATTCATTCCATCGGCTTTTACCACAGCAAGGCAAAAAACATTATTTCCTGCTGTAAACGACTGATTGAGGAGCACCAGGGAGAAGTCCCGCGGACATTGAAGGAACTGACAGCTCTGGCAGGTGTCGGACGGAAAACAGCCAATGTAATCCGGGGGAATATTTACAATGAGCCAAGTATTGTTGTGGATACTCATGTGAAACGGATATCAAGGAAGCTAGGACTGACCAGTCAGGAGGATCCGGAAAAGATTGAGTATGATTTGATGAAGGTTCTGCCGGAGGATCACTGGATTCTCTGGAACATTCATGTAATCACTCTGGGGCGTACAATCTGCACAGCCCGGAGCCCCCGGTGCGGGGAATGTTTTCTCCGTCATCTGTGTCCTTCTGCTGAGGACACGGAAAAAAAGGCGGGCGCAAAGAATTCTGGAAGCAGAAAGGGAGAAATGGTATGAGCGGGGACAGCAGAGAGAACGCTGTAAAGATTCCGGACCGGTATATAGCAGTTGACCTGGAAACAACAGGCCTGGATGCAAAGCGGGACAGGATTATTGAAATTGGAGCTGTCCGGGTGGAAAACGGGCAGAAAACGGCATCGTTTCATACAATGATCAACCCGAGAAGGGCTCTGGAGGAAAGAATTGTCCGGCTGACAGGGATTTCCGATGAAATGGTGGAGAATGCGCCGGACATTGGGGATAAAATAGGTGAGTTCCTTGATTTTTGTGGACAGCTGCCTCTTCTTGGTCATCATGTTATTTTTGATTACAGCTTTTTAAAGCGGGCGGCAGTGAATCAGGGGCTGGAATTTGAGCGGGCGGGGCTGGATACGCTGCAGCTCTGCCGCAGATTTATGCCTCAGGAGGAAAAGAAAAATCTGGAGGCTGCATGCAGTTTTTTCGGCATACAGCGTCAGGGCGCCCACAGAGCGCTGGGAGATGCGGAGGATGCCCACAGTCTGTATCAGCAGCTGGCTGCCCTTTACGGAGAGGCGGAGCCGGAGGCATTTGCGGAAAAACCCCTGATTTATAAGGTAAAACGGGAGCAGCCGGCCACGAAAAAGCAAAAAGAGGACTTGCGGTATTTACTGAAATATCATAAAATAGATTTACCTGTGCAAATTGACTATCTCAGCCGGAATGAGGCATCCCGGATTACGGACAGGGTGATTTCACAGTATGGAAGAATCAGACATTAGCACAATACAGGAAAAAGAGGTGAATGGAACGATGATGAATATGAATAATAATAAAAACAAAAAGATTTTAGTATCAGTGGTTGCAGTAATTCTGGTGCTTGCTATGATCGTGCCGGTAGTGGCAGCAGCGCTGATGATTTAAAAAAGTCCGAGGGAGCGATTATGAAAAAGAGAAGCATTTGGAGCGGAGCGGCCCTGGCGGCAGTTATAAGCCTTTCCATGGCGGCTCCGGCGTCTGCAAAGGAAATGACAATTCCAGACGGAATTTTCGTGGGAGATATTGAGTTAGGCGGCATGACAAAAGAAGAGGCCGGGCAGACGATTCAGGATTATGTGAATACTCTTGCGGACCGGAAGGTTACTTTAACCATCGAGGGGACGCCTGTGGAGACCACTGCAGGAGAGCTGGGATTTGCCTGGACAAATCCGGAGGCAGTGGAGGAAGCGGCATCTCACGGGACAGGCGGAAATCTGATCCAGCAGTACATGGAACGAAAGGACCTGGAAAAGGAGCCGGTTCACCTTTCTCTGGAAACAGGTGTGGACGGAACAGAATTTGCCGAGTTTGTGAATGCCAACTGCCAGGGAATGACGGCAGAGCCGCAGAATGCGGCAATTACCAGAGTTGACGGCAGGTTTGAAATTACGCCTGAAGTGGATGGAAAGACGGTTGATACAGAGGCCACAAAGACGGCTCTGGAGACAGCGCTGGCAGATACAGATGCAGAGGAAGTAGCTGTAGAGGCGGCTGTCACTGTGAAGGAAGCAGAGATCCGGGAAGAACAGCTGGCCACCATACAGGACGAGCTGGGAAGCTTTTCTACAGATTTCAGCAGCAGCGGGGCTTCCCGGGCAGGCAACCTGAAGAACGGAGCAGCAAAAATCAACGGACATGTGCTGATGCCGGGGGAAACTCTGTCCGGTTATGAGTGTATGCATCCGTTTACCAAAGAAAACGGATATTTTTCTGCAGCGGCTTATGAGAACGGACGTGTGGTAGACAGCATCGGCGGCGGTGTCTGTCAGATTTCCACAACCTTGTACCAGGCAGCTCTCCGCGCAGAGCTTGAGATTGTCCAGAGACAGAACCATTCCATGATTGTAGGCTATGTAAAGCCGTCCATGGATGCGGCTACGGCCGGAACGGTAAAGGATCTGAAGGTGACAAACAATTACAGCACGCCTATTTATGTTGAGGGATATACAAAGGATCGGACGCTGACCTTTACCATTTACGGAAAAGAGACACGTCCAGCCAACAGAACTGTGGAGTTTGTTTCCGAAACGCTCAGCACCATTGATCCGGGAGAGCCGGAGATCAAGGTGGACAATTCCCTGGCTCCCGGTACAAGAAAACAGGTACAGTCAGCCCACACTGGAATCAAGTCCAGATTGTGGAAGGTAGTAAAGGTTGATGGAATAGAGACAGAACGCATTCTCCTTCACACAGATACCTACAATGCATCCAAGGCCATTGTGCTGGCAGGACCGGAAGCACCGGCGTCAGCCCCGGCAGAGACAGCGCCTGCGGCAGGCGGCCAGGATGAGTCCGCAGGGGAAGCACCGTCTGAGGAGTCTTCCATTGTCGAAGGAATTCACGGAGGCCCCGGCGTTTCTTCAGGTGAAGAAGCGGCCGGCTCTTCAGGAGGCCCGGGGGAAGTGAGTGCACCGGCTGAGGCGGCAGGCCCGGCAGAAGATGCACCGGCTCCGGCAGGAGGCCCGGGAGAAACAGAAGCGCCGGTTCAGTAAGGGCGGCATGTTTTTTCGGGAAGCGGACTGAAAGAATGAAAAACGAGGACAAACACCATGATGCGAAGAATTGAGCGGGAGAATACCGGGAATCTCCGTGCCGGGCAGGATCTGGTTGTGGCAGGGAATCCCGGACTGGCAGGTGCGGCAGTGATTGCAGAACGCTTTCACAGCCATCTGAAGACCTGGTTTTCCGGGGAGTATCTGGAGGAGCTGGAGGCGGCCGGCCAGAAGGCGGAAGGCGCGCTGGAGCCGGTTCTTGCAGAGCTGGCCTCTGAGATCACAGAAGCAGAGCCCATAGGGGAAGGCGGCGTTTTAAAGGCGATCTGGAATCTGACAGGCGCTTATGAAACAGGTGTCCGGTTTGCCCTGCGGCAGATTCCGGTGACTCAGGCAACCGTAGAGATTTGCGAGCGGTTTGAATTGAATCCTTACCGGCTTTACAGCAGCAGCTGTGCACTTCTGGCCTCGGAAAACGGAGGCCGTCTGGCGGAGAAGCTGAAGGCGCGGGGGATTGAGGCCGCGGTTATCGGTGCAGTCCGGAAGGGAATTGCGAGAGAAATGATTGTCCAGGAGGGACAGGGATTTCTGGAACGTCCCCAGCCGGATGAATTATTAAAAGCAGTTCCGGATTATCCGGTCAGAAAAGAAGCGGATCCGGAAGTATGAGAAGAATATAAATAAAATGGGAGGCAGTCTATTATGAGAGAAAAAATTTTGGCGGTTATCGAAAAAAACAGCAGAATCGATATCCATGATCTGGCAATTCTGTTAGGAGAGAATGAAGTCGCGGTGGCCAATGAGATTGCCGAGATGGAAAAAGAGCGGATTATCTGCGGATATCATACTCTGATTAACTGGGACAATACCAGTGAGGAAAAGGTCAGCGCTCTGATTGAGGTTAAGGTAACGCCTCAGAGAGGCATGGGCTTTGACAAGCTGGCAGAGCGGATTTATCAGTACAGTGAGGTCAATGCCCTGTATCTGATGGCCGGTGGATTTGATTTTATGGTAATCATTGAGGGAAAGACCATGCGCCAGGTAGCGCAGTTTGTTTCTGACAAGCTGGCTCCTCTGGATTCTGTATTAAGTACGGCCACCCATTTTGTTTTGAAAAAATACAAGGATCACGGAACTGTTTTAAGCGATGAGATCCAGGACGAAAGGATGCTGATTACACCGTGAGAGATCCGTTAAATAAAATCATTACTTCGATTCCGCCTTCAGGAATCCGTAAATTTTTTGATATTGCCAATGAAATGCAGGATGTGATTTCTCTGGGTGTCGGAGAGCCGGATTTTGATACGCCCTGGCATATCCGGGAGGAAGGCATCTATTCTCTGGAAAAAGGAAGAACCTTTTATACAGCCAATGCAGGTCTGCGGGATCTCCGGGTGGAGATTCACAATTATCTGGAGAGACGCTGTCATGTCAGCTATGATCCGGACAAGGAGATTGTAGTAACGGTAGGCGGCAGCGAGGGCATTGATATTGCCATGCGGGCCATGCTGGATCCGGGAGACGAGGTTTTGATTCCTCAGCCCTGCTATGTTTCCTATGTGCCCTGTGCTGTTCTGGCCGGAGGTGTTCCGGTTGCGATTGAGTTGGAGGAAAAGGATCAGTTCTGTCTGACGCCGGAAAAGCTTCTGGAAAAGATTACGCCGAAGACAAAGCTTCTGGTTCTTCCCTTCCCCAACAACCCCACCGGAGCGGTGATGAACCGCCGCCAGCTGGAGGAGATTGCAAAAATTGTAATAGAACACGATCTGTTTGTTCTTTCTGATGAGATTTATTCCGAGCTGACTTATGGAGAGGAAGAGCATGTAACCATTGCCTCCCTTCCGGGAATGCGGGAAAGAACCGTGCTGATTAATGGTTTTTCCAAGGCCTTTGCCATGACAGGATGGCGTCTTGGATATGCGTGCGCGCCTGCTGTGATTTTAAAGCAGATGCTGAAGATTCATCAGTTTGCCATTATGTGTGCGCCGACAACCAGCCAGTACGCAGCAATAGACGCCCTGAAGAACAGCGATGAGGATGTGAAGCGGATGCAGGAATCCTATGATCAGAGACGGCGCTATCTTCTTCATGCCTTCCGGGAAATGGGCATGGACTGTTTTGAGCCTCTTGGAGCATTTTACATATTCCCCAGTATCCGGCGGTTTGGCATGACCTCTGACGAGTTTGCCATGGAGCTGCTGAAGTCAGAGCGGGTAGCTGTGGTTCCGGGAACGGCTTTTGGAGAAGCGGGAGAGGGCCATCTGCGTGTGTCCTATGCTTATTCCTTAAAGAGCCTGAAGGAGGCCCTGGGCCGGATTGAGCGGTTTGTTAAGACCTTAGACAGCCGGGAAAGGTGAGAGCAGAATGAATGTTGTACTTTTTGAGCCGGAAATGCCTTTAAATACCGGTAATATCGGCCGGACCTGTGTGGCGACCAATACCAGGCTTCATCTGATTGAGCCTCTGGGATTTAAGCTGAATGAAAAGGCGATAAAAAGAGCCGGACTTGATTACTGGGATAAGCTGGATGTGACGGTGTACTGTGACTTCCAGGATTTTCTGGAAAGGAATCCCGGAGCAAAGCTTTATATGGCTACAACAAAGGCGCCGAAGGTGTATACAGAGGTCAGCTATGAGCCGGACTGCTATCTTATATTCGGCAAGGAAAGCGCGGGGATTCCGGAGGAAATCCTGGTGGAAAATCAGGAGAACTGTGTCCGGATTCCCATGTGGGGAGATATTCGTTCCCTGAATCTTTCCAACTCTGTTGCTGTGGTGCTTTATGAAGCGCTTCGCCAGAACGGCTTTGAGAAGATGACCATGGAAGGCCATCTTCACCGTCTTCACTGGAAGGACGAAGCATCCTTGTAATTTAAAAATTATCTGCTGTCATGACCTTTCCTGCCAGAACCTCTTCGTAGTCCTTGAGGTTGCGCAAAAGAAGCTCAGGAGTGTTCAGTCCGTAGGGACATTTGGAAGCGCATTTGCCGCAGTGGAGGCATTCCTTGATTTTCATCATCCGCGCCTGACCTTCAGGAGAGAGATGAGAGGCTGACGGGGAACGGCGCAGCAGCAGAGACATACGGGCGCAGTCGTTGATTTCAATGCCTGCAGGACAGGGCATACAGTATCCGCAACCGCGGCAGAAGCTGCCTGACAGCAGTTTTCGATCCCGCTCGATCAGAGCCCTGATATCATCCGTCATAGCTGGAGGTTCCTTGATGAAAGAGAGGAACTGCTCCAGCTCTTCTTTTTTCTGGATTCCCCATATAGGAAGAACATTGTCATACTGATCCGCATAGGCATACGCTGCAGCTGCATTGGTGATCAGGCCGCCGGATAATGATTTCATGGCGATAAAGCCCATATTCTGTTCCCTGCAGCCCTCAACCAGAGCCAGCTCCTTCTCTGTTGCCAGGTAGCAGAAGGGGAACTGAAGGGTATCATAAAGTCCGGAGTCAATTGCCTCCCGGGCAACGGAAAGCCGGTGGTTGGTGATTCCGATAAAGCGGATTTTTCCCTGTTCCTTTGCTTTTAAAGCAGCGTCGTAAAGACCGGACTCATCGCCGGGCTTCGGACAGAAGGCGGGATTATGGAACTGGTAAATATCTACGCAGTCTGTTTTTAAAAGCTTTAAGCTGGTTTCCAGATCCTTCCAGAATCCGTCTGCAGTCTGAGCAGCAGTTTTGGTAGCCAGATAAATGTGGCTGCGCACATGGCTCAGAGCATATCCCAGTTTTTCTTCACTGTCTGTGTAAGCGCGGGCAGTATCAAAAAAGGTAATGCCTCCTTCGTAGGCCTGCTGCAGAAGGGCGGCAACCTGTTCTTTTGTAATTCTCTGAATGGGAAGAGCGCCGAAGCCGTTTTTATTGACGGTAATTCCAGTTCTTCCAAGGATAACCTCTGACATTGATATTCCTCCTTATGTATTCAAGTGTAACTGTTCAGCACGGGGTACCTTATAGAAAGTCTAACATGGATCGGCTGTTTCATCAAGACGAAAATGACCGCTCTATAAAGACAGATGTCGCTGCTGCAGCGGATAAAAATGAACAAAAATACAGAAAAATAATGAAAAATGAAAAAAATATGAAATATAAAAGGAAGAAAAGTGATAAAATGCCAGTTGACGATTTGGTAAAAGCGAGTTAATATTTCTAGCATAGAGTTTGCAAAAAACTCAGAATAACAGAAATTCCAAGAAGAGAACAAGTAGGGACAGAATGCGTGCTACAGAGAACCGCCGGTGGTGAGAGACGGTCACAGCGCTGGCCGGAAAATCATCTCTGAGAAGGGAAGCCGAACGCATGGCTATTAGGTTTCCACGGGTGTTTCCCGTTATAGAAACCGCGTATGCTGGTACGCTTTGATTCGTGCTTGTTTCATTCAGGAGACAGGGTGGTTGCGGATATGGATTCCGTCCCTATTTCAGGGGCGGTTTTTTTTATGTCATAGGAAAGTGCGTCCTATGACATAAAAAAAACCGCGAGGATCGCCATGCGGCGGAAGAGAATTTTGTCGCAGAAGCGACCCGCCGCAGGCGGAGAAGCTCGCTCGCGAGCTTCTTTTTTACCATAATACACTGTCTAGGTAATGCAATGCCGCGGTAATGTATAAAAATATCCGGGCAGAAGAGAGGCCGGATTCAAAGATGTTCTGCAGCAGAAAGAAAATGAGGAGGATGTGGTATGAAAATGTTCAAAAAAGTCATGAATGGACTGGCCTTTGTGGAAAAACTGATTCTGGCCGTGTCTACACTGCTGATCCTGGTGCTGACGGTAGGAAATGTATTTTCCAGAAAGGTAATCCATCAGTCCTGGTCATTTACGGAGGAGCTGGTAGTGGCTGTCTTCGTTCTGATTACGCTGCTGGCGGCGGCGCTGGCCTGCAGGGAGGGAGAGCTGGTGAATCTTTCTCTGGTAACAGACCGGCTTCCGGCCCGGATGAAACGTGGCTTCCTTCTGGTAAACACTGTGCTTAGTGTCTTTTTTACAGGCGTGTTGTTTTACTACGGTCTGGAAAAGGTTCTGGCCCAGCTGGAAAATGGAAAGCGTACTTATGTGCTGAACTGGCCGGAATGGATTTTCTGGTCCTTCGTTCCCATTGGAGCCGCCTGTATGATTCTTCACTTTATTGAATTTTATCTGGACACCTGTGCCAGAGAGAAGGAGGACAGCAAGTCATGATCAGCGCAATCTTATTTCTCTCATTTTTTATTTTCCTGCTGGTAGGTATTCCCATTGGAATCTGCCTGGGACTTTCCGCAATCTGCGCAATTTTGTATTCAGGAACCTCCCTGACGATTGTTGCAACCAATATGTATTCCGGCATCAGCAAATTTTTGCTGCTGGCGATTCCGTTCTTTGTACTTTCCGGTAATATTATGGCAAAGGCAGGAATTTCCAGACGTCTTGTAAAGTTTGTAAATACCTGTGTGGGACACCGCAGAGGAGGAATTGCCATTGTATGTGTCATTGTAGCCTGCTTTTTCGGAGCAATTTCCGGTTCCGGCCCGGCTACGGTTGCAGCTCTGGGGGCAGTTCTGATTCCTGCGATGATTGAAGAAGGCGGCTTTTCAGCTCCCTTTGCGACAGCGCTGATGGCAACCTCCAGCTCCATCGCCATTGTGATTCCGCCCAGCATTGCTTTCGTTGTGTATGCCTCTATTACGGGCGTTTCCATTGCAGACATGTTTTCCGCGGGAATCGTCCCCGGTATTCTTATGGGCGCTGCTCTGGTTCTGGTTGTTATGTGGGAGACAAGGGTGCACAACATTCAGCCGGTTCAGGAGAAAACCAGCATGAAGGAGCGGTGGGAAGCATTTAAGGATGCATTCTGGGGCTTTCTGATGCCGGTGATTATTCTGGGAGGAATTTACGGAGGAATCTTTACTCCTACAGAAGCGGCTGCAGTATCTGTTGTTTACGGACTGTTTGTAGGTATGGTCATTTACCGGGAGGTAAAGCTTTCTGATCTTTGGGAGCTGACCATTGATTCGGCAAAAACCACAGGCGGAATTATGCTGATTGTAGCCTGCGCATCCCTGTTTTCATTTGTATGTACCCAGTTTGGAATTGCCCAGGCGGCATCAGAGCTTCTGGGAACCATTGCAAAAAATCAGGTTTCCTTCCTGCTGATTGTCAATGTGATTTTCCTGATTGCAGGCTGCTTTATTGATGCAAACTCTGCCATGTACATCTTTATTCCCATTATGCTTCCTGTGTGCATAGCCCTGGGATATGATGTTGTTGCTTTTGGCGTTGTTGCGACACTGAATCTGGCAATCGGACAGGTAACTCCTCCGGTAGGCGTAAACCTGTTTGTCGCAATTTCAGTGAAGCTGAAAAAGGGAATGGAGGTCACCCTTCCCGAGATTTCAAGAGCGGTAGTTCCTCAGATTGCAGCCAGTGTGGCTGTGCTTCTTGCAGTGACCTTTATCCCTTCTCTTTCTGTGGCTTTGCCGAAGTTTCTGTCAGGAAGCTCCTACACCGGCTCAGTGACGGCTCAGGCGGACAACGGACAGAAAAACCAGGTGACGGGAGATTATCAGGTTCCGGATTATAGCGATCTGGGATGGGAGGAGCAGACCTGGAACTTTGCATGCTCTCCCACGGAAACCAGTACCTGGGCCGAGGGCGGAAGAAAGTTTGGCGAAATGATGGAAGAGGCCACTGGCGGAAAGATTCATGTGAATGTATATGCTGCGGATCAGCTGACCAACGGAAACCAGTCCGAGGGAATTCAGGCTCTGATGGACGGAGATCCGGTTCAGATTTCCATGCATTCCAACCTGATTTATTCTGCATTTGACCCGCGGTTTAATGTGGTTTCCCTGCCCTATCTCTTTGATTCCTCAGCAGATGCAGATGAAAAGCTGGACGGCGAGGCAGGAGAAATGATGAAGGAGATTCTGAAGGAATACGGCCTTCATTGTATGGGAATTGCAGAAAACGGATTCCGCCAGCTGACGAACAACGTGCGGGAAGTAAAATCAGTGGAGGATATGAAAAACCTGAAAATCCGGGTGGCAGGTTCGAACCTTCTGATGGAATGCTACCGGAGATGGGGAGCAGATGCGACCAATTTAAACTGGTCGGAAACCTATACGGCTCTTCAGCAGAAAACGGTAGAGGGACAGGAAAATCCGCTTCCGTCCATTGATGCAGCCAGTGTGCAGGAGGTTCAGCCTTACTGTTCTCTGTGGAATGCAAACTATGACTGCCTTTTCTTCTGTATTAATGAGAAGCTGTATGAGAGCCTGACTCCGGAGCAGCAGGCGGCTGTAGACGAGATTGGTCAGCTGGCTACCCGGTATCAGAGGGAAATCAACCGTTCCGGTGACAGTGAGATTATGAGCCGCTGGGAAAACAGAAACGGCGTAGATATTACTTCTTATGAGGACATGGATATCGATTCCTTTAAGAATGCAGTAGAAGGAATTGATGAATGGTATATTGAAGAGCTGGAAAAGCAGAATTACCAGAATGCAAGAGAACTGGTAGAGGCTTTCCGGAGCTAAAAGGAAAAAGAAACAGAAATAAAAACAGAAATAAAAACAGCGTTTTTTCAGGCAGAGCCGGGGATTGTGCCGGCCTTTGCCGGAAGGAGCGCTGTTTTTCTGCTATTGCTTCGAGAGAGGGAATTGTATATAATGAAAAAGAAGTTTCCCGCAGCAAAAGGAAGAATAAAGAAACAAAAGCTGTAAAAACAGCAGGAGAAAACAATGAAGAAAAACGAACCTGAGAAAAAACGGTTTCCGGTTATGGCGGCAGGCGCGGCAGTGCTGGCGGCCTGTCTGGTGCTTCCGGCAGTAATAAGCAGAATAGAGAAAGAGGATGTCATTACCTCTGCGCAGCTGGAGAAGGCGATAGATATCAGTCAGCTTTCGACAGCGGAGTTTGTGTATAACGGAATTGCGGAAAAGTATAACGAAAAGCATCCGGAACGGGTGGACTGTTATATTGCCTACAATGCAAGCGTAAAGGTTGGAATCCAGATGGAGGATGTGACCTTTGAAATTCAGGAGGAGGAAAAGACGGTGACTCCGGTGCTTCCGGAGATTACAGTTCAGATTGCAACTCTGGACGAGGATTCTCTCAGCTATATTCCGAAGAATCCGGACGTTCCCCTGAAGGATATGCTGATCCTCTGCAAGGAGGACGCTGTGCGGGAGGCAGGAGAGTCGGAAAAGCTGTATGAGACAGCGGAGGAAAATCTGAAAATGGTGATGGAGGCTCTTCTTTCACCGGTTCTCGAGAATGCAGGCTACACTCTTGTATGGCAGGCAGAGAAATGACAGAAGAATGGAGGAGAAAAGCATGAGAGGATATAGGGCAGCAGGAATGCTTCTGGCTTTGTCTGTAAGCGTGTGCAGTCTGACCGGATGCACTGAAAAGAAAAAAGAAGCAGACTTTTCCGGAATTGCCGCGGTATGCGAGCTGGCAACGCTGAAATGCTATTATCATAATGTAGCAAAGGCGGAGACGGAGGCCAGCGGACTGTTCAAATGGCTTGGCACCGGATATAAAAAAATATGGACAGAGTACAGCGGAGTTGTAGAGCTGGGAATTGATGTAAACCGCGTATCGGTTTCCAGACCGGACAGCCGGGGCGTGGTAAAGATTGCCATTCCTGACGCGGAGATTCTGAATGTAGATCTGGATGAGGCATCTATGAGAGAGCCGCTGACGGATACAGGATTTTTAACAAAAATCACGAAAGAAGAAGAGACGGCAGCTCTGGCTGAGGCCCAGAAAAATATGGAGGAAACAGCCAGAAGCAACGGCGCCCTGCTGATTCAGGCAAAGGAAAGGGCAAAAAATGTAATTGAAGGCTATGTGAAAAATGTGGGCGAACAGCTGGGCGAAGAATATACGGTAGAATGGACAGACGCTCCTGCTGAAGCTTCAGACAGCACTGAGGACAAGGGATTATGAAAATAAAGCTTCCTCTCTATTTTAAATTTGTTTTGGGCTATCTGGCTTTTGGTTTGCTGGGATTTGTCACGATTTCCACTTTTTCTTCAAGTATTATGTACGGCCATCAGCTGGAGTCTTATTCCGAAAAAATTTATGATGAGGCAAACCTGATTGCCTCGGCATACAGCAGCGTATATCAGGGGAAAAACAACGGACAGACAAAAAAGCAGAACATGGATACAGCCTATCTCCAGCTTCAGGCAGTGGCAGATTTTGCCGGGGCGGAGATCTGGATTGTCAACAGACAGGGAAATGTAGTGACTGACAGCAGCCGTTCTGCCCGGGCGGGAACAGAGATTCCCGGTTTTGATCCGACGGCAAAAGGAAACCGTCAATATTCGATCGGCAATTATTACGGACTGTTTCCCTATGATGTGATGACAGTTTCTGCTCCTATTACGGGAAATTATAATACCTACGGGTATGTCCTGGTTCATATGCCCGTTTCTGAAATCCGGGAAGCCAGCAATAAAAGTCTTGATGTGGTTTATATTTCCGCGGCCTTTATTTTTGTGCTGTCCCTGATTATTCTGCTGGTATTCCGCAAAACCGTATCCATTCCCCTGAAAAAGATAACGGAAGGGGCCAATGAATATGCGGCAGGAAACCTGGAATACCACATTGAATTGAATTCCAGAGATGAGATGGGATACCTGGCGGCAACGCTGAATTATATGTCCAGTGAGCTGGATAAAATGGAGGAGTACCAGAGGAATTTTATTGCCAATGTTTCTCATGACTTCCGTTCTCCTCTGACTTCCATCAAGGGCTATCTGGAGGCGATTATTGACGGAACCATTCCTCCGGAAATGTACGAAAAATACCTGACCAGAGTGATTTCAGAAACAGAGCGGCTGACCAAGCTGACACAGGGAATGCTGACTCTCAACTCCCTGGACAGCAAGGGATATCTCTCCCGGACCAATTTTGACATCAACCGTGTGATTAAGGATACGGCGGCTTCTTTTGAGGGAACCTGCGGCACAAAAAATATTGTGTTTGAGCTGACCTTTTCTGATGCTATTCAGATGGTTTACGGGGATCTGGGGAAAATTCAGCAGGTGCTTTATAACCTGATTGACAATGCCATTAAATTCAGCCATGCAGACTCTGTTATTTATATTCAGGCTTATGCAAAAAATGAGAAGGTTTTTATTTCTGTGAAGGATACAGGAGAAGGAATTCCCAAAGAGAGTATCAAGAAAATCTGGGAGCGGTTTTATAAATCCGACCAGTCCCGCGGAAAGGACAAAAAAGGAACCGGACTGGGACTGGCAATCGTAAAGGAAATTATCCAGGCGCACGGGGAAAATATTGATGTAATCAGTACAGAAGGCGTTGGTTCGGAGTTTATTTTCTCCCTTCCCCGCTCCACAAACCTGTAAGAGTAAAGAAAAAATTAAAATTTAATTGACATTAAATTAACGATATGATAAGCTGAATCGGTATCCATGCGTGAAAGACGTATTTTATTTGGGAGGAAAGAAATATTATGAGAAAATCAGGTAAGAAACTGGTTTCCGCAGTGATGGCAGCAGCTATGGTTCTGTCCCTGGCAGCATGCGGCGGCAAGACAGCCGACACAACAACTGCAGCAACAGAAGCAGCCACTACAGAAGCAGCTACCGAGGCAGAGACAACTGCAGAGGCAACTGAGCCGGCGGGTGAGAGCCAGCAGGCTGATATCGTAGTAATCGGAGCCGGCGGAGCTGGTATGACTGCAGCAATTCAGGCAGTTCAGGATGGAGCAACCGACGTTGTTGTTCTGGAGAAAATGCCGATTACCGGAGGAAATACGACACGTTCTACCGGCGGACTTAACGCCTGCGCAACCAAGTATCAGGAGGCAGAGGGAATCGAGGATTCCGTTGAGCTGTATGTAGAAGATACTATGAAGGGCGGCAAGGAGTTAAACAACAAGGAGCTGGTTACTGTTATGGCAGAGAATTCTGCAGCAGCAGTAGACTGGGTGAATGAGATTGGCGGAGATTTAAGCGTTGTGGGCATGTTCGGCGGAGCAAGCGTAAAGCGTATCCATCGTCCCACCGATACCTCTGCAGTAGGACCTATGTTAGTAAAGGCTCTGAACAATAAGATGGCAGAGCTGAACATTCCGGTTCTTCTGGAAACTACTGCAAAGCAGATTCTGGTAAATGACGAAGGCGCTGTATGCGGCGTTGTTGCTGAGGATAAGAACGGCAAGGAAATGACCATTGACTGTACCGCAGTGATTCTGGCAACCGGCGGTTTTGGCGCCAATGCAGAGATGGTAGAGGAGTATAAGCCGGATCTGGCCGGTTTTGGTACTACCAACCATGCAGGTGCAACAGGCGACGGTATCACCATGGCAAAGGAGCTGGGTGCAGAGTTCGTAGATATGGAGCAGATCCAGACTCATCCGACTGTAAACCCGGAGACCCAGACCATGTATACCGAGGGTGTACGCGGAAACGGTGCTATTCTGGTTAACAAAGAAGGAAAACGTTTTGTAAACGAACTGGAGACTCGTGACGTAGTATCTGCAGCAATTCTGGAGCAGACAGACGGTCAGTGCTATCTGGTATTTGATCAGGCAGTAAGAGAGAGTCTGGCAGCAATTGAGTCTTATATTAAGAAGGGTATTGTAACAGAGGCAGATACTCCGGAAGCACTGGGCGAGGCAATCGGTGTAGACGGCGCTGCTCTGGCAGAGACTCTGAAGGCATATGCAGGATATCAGGCAGCAGGCAAGGATGATGAGTTCGGCCGTGAGAGCATGGAGCTTCCGCTGGATCAGCCGAAGTATTATGCAGCTCTGTGCGCACCGGCTATTCATCACACCATGGGCGGCGTTAGGATTAACACAGCCTGTGAGGTTCTGAAGGCAGACGGAAGCGCAATTCCCGGACTGTTCGCTGCCGGTGAGATTACCGGAGGCGTACACGGTGCAAACCGTCTGGGCGGAAATGCTGTAACTGATATTGTTGTATTTGGCCGTATTGCAGGTACCGGCGCAGAGGCTTATGTAGAAGCAAACGGCGGACACACTGAGGCTGAGATTACCGCAGACGGCGGCGAGGAAGCAGCAGCTCCTGAGGTTCAGGGCAGCTACAAGGACGGCGTTTACGAGGGAACCGGCAAGGGCAACAACGGAGATATTACTGTTGAAGTAACCGTAGAGGGCGGAAACATTGTATCTGTTACCCTGAAGGAGCACGGCGAGACTGAGGGAATTTATGAGGCAGCAGAGAAGAGTGTTGTTGCTGACATTATCAAGACTCAGAGCGCAGAGGTAGACGCAGTGTCCGGCGCAACCAATACCAGCAACGGTATCAAGGAAGCAGTAACCAATGCACTGGCAGAGGCAAAATAAAAACAGAAACATAAAAATTCAGGAAAATCCTGAATAATGAAAAAGGAGCTGCAGCTCCGGTGGTAATTTCAAATGTTACCGCCGGAGCGCAGCTCCTTTCAGCGTTTTACTTCAAATTTGTAGCCGATTCCCCAGACTGTAGTTAAAGCCCAGTCTGCGTGATCCTTGATCTTTTCTCTCAGCCGCTTAATGTGCACATCTACTGTGCGGGTGTCTCCAATGTATTCATAGCCCCAGATGTGATCCAGAAGCTGTTCTCTGGTAAATACCTGATTGGGGGAGGAGGCCAGGAAATAAAGCAGCTCCAGCTCTTTGGGAGGCATCTCCACAGAACGTCCCCGATAGGTAACAGAGTAGTTGGTCAGATTGACCACCAGATCCGGGTATTCTACATATTTGCCCTGGTGGTTTTCCGCCGGCGCCGCCGGAGCGGGAACGGCCTGATACCGCCGCAGGACGGCTTTTACCCGGGCAACCAGTTCCTTGGAGTCAAAGGGCTTGATCATATAATCATCTGCCCCCAGCTCCAGCCCCAGAACTTTGTCGAAAATCTCGCCCTTTGCAGAAAGCATAATAATCGGTACCTGAGAAACGGCTCTCAGTTCCCGGCAGACCTGATATCCGTCAATTCCCGGCAGCATCAGATCCAGAAGAATCAGATTGGGACGGAAATCAGGGAATATCTTCAGCGCAGCCTCTCCGTCATTAACAATCTTCGTTTCGTAGCATTCCTTCATAAGATAAAGAGAGATCAGCTCTGCAATATTCTCATCGTCATCTACGATTAAAATCCGCTGTTTTTCAGCCATTTGTTGTGACCCTCCATGTTCCGTATTCAGAAAATTTCTGAATTTCTATTTGCTTAATATACAGTTTTCAGCAGTTATTTAAAAACGACAATCGTAACGCCTGCATCGCCTTCTCCAAATTCGCCAAGGTGGAATTCTTTTACAATTTTCACCTTCCGTAAATGCTTGTGGATACCGGCGCGAAGCGCTCCGGTTCCTTTTCCGTGAACCACCCGGACCTGAGGAAGATGGGCAATATAGGCATCATCCAGGTATTTATCCAGCTGCGGAATCGCCTCATCTACAGTCAGTCCCAGCAGGTTGATTTCCGGAGAGACAGAAGCAGATTTGGAAATCTTGATTCCGCTGCTTGAAGTGCCTTTCCGGCGGTTTTCCAGACCGGGTCCGCTGACAGAATTGTCGGGAAGAAGCTCCAGATCGTTTAAGTTGACCCGTGAACGGAGAATTCCCATCTGTACAAACAGGTTGCCCTGGGCATCCGGAAGAGAGCTGACTGTGCCTTTTAAATTCATGGACAGAACCCGGACGCCATCGCCTAACCGCAGACTCTTGGGGTTGATAGCCTTGTGGGGTTTGCTTTCCTGTCTGAGGGAAAGCTTGCTGTCTACCTTCTTCAGATTGTCACGGAGCCTGGTGCGTTCCTGTTCCAGCGCTTTGGTATCAACACCGGAGGAAGAGGCCAGCTTATTGATGTTTTTGATGGTACGATCAGCGGTCTCCTTGGCCTCCCGGAGAATGCGCTGGGCTTCCTCATTGGCAGAACGGATAATCTTGTCCCGACGCTCGTCAAAGCGCTCTTCCTTTTTCTCCAGACTGGATTTCAGGCGGGCAATCTCGGCCTTATAGCTTTGAATTTCCTCCCGCTCCTTTTCGATGGTAACCCGGCTTTCCTCCAGATGACTGATAATATCCTCAAAGGTTTCGTCCTCTGCTTCCAGGTGTGTTTTTGCATCATCGATAATATAGTCCGGCAGTCCCAGCTTTTTGGAAATGGCAAACGCGTTGCTCTTTCCCGGAATTCCAATGAGAAGCCGGTAGGTGGGACGCAGGGTGGCAACATCAAATTCACAGCAGGCATTTTCTACTCCGGAGGTGCTGAGTGCGTAGACCTTCAGCTCGCTGTAATGGGTGGTAGCCATGGTCCGGCACTTCATATTGTGCAGGAAGGTCAGAATGGCAATGGCAAGCGCGGCGCCTTCCGTGGGATCCGTACCGGCACAAAGCTCATCAAACAGGCAGAGCGAGCGGCTGTCTGCCTTCCCCAGAATATGGACAATATTTGTCATATGGGCGGAGAAGGTACTGAGGCTCTGCTCGATGCTCTGTTCATCGCCGATATCTGCAAATACCTCTTCAAAAACAGACAGCTCGGAGCCGTCGAAGGCCGGAATATGAAGACCTGCCTGTCCCATAAGGGTGAACAGACCCACAGTTTTTAAGGAAACCGTTTTACCGCCGGTGTTGGGGCCTGTTACAATCAGCTGATCGAAATCATTTCCCAGCCACAGGGTAATGGGCACCACCTTCTGCGGATCCAGAAGGGGATGACGGCCGTCCTTGATGTGGATTCGTCCCTGGGTGTTGAAGTGGGGCTGACTGCATTTGTAATGGCGGGAAAGTGCTGCCTTTGCAAAAATAAAATCGAGCTGTGTAAGAAGCTCCAGATCCAGAGCCAGCACCTCGGTATAAGGAGCCAGTTCGTTGGTTAGAGAGGCCAGCACCGCCTCAATCTCTTTCTGCTCCTGGATTTCCAGGGTACGCAGTTCGTTATTTAACTGGATCACTGCCATAGGCTCAATAAAAAGTGTGGATCCTGTGGCAGACTGATCATGAACCATACCGTTGACCTGGCTTTTGTATTCGGATTTAACCGGAAGACAGTACCTTCCGTCCCGCATGGTAATCACTGTATCCTGCAGGTAGGTGCGGCTGGAGTTGAGAATGCTGTTTAACTGAGTGTGAATCCGGTCATTGATTCCCCGCATGGAACGGCGGACCTGGCGGAGTCCCGGGCTGGCGTCGTCGCTTACCTCATCCTCAGAGAGAATACACCGCTTAATCTCTGTGTTGACAGGGGTTAAGGGCTCCAGCGCCCGAAACATACCGTCCAGGGAGTCATCGGGAAATTCCTCAGATTCTTCGTGGCGGCCATAGGCTCTGGCCCGGGCTGCAGCTGTCAGAAGGGAGCTGACAGATAAAAGCTCGGGAATGCTGAGGGCACTGCCGATTTCCAGACGTTTCAGAGAGTCGCGGATATCACGGACACCGGAAAAGGACAGACTGCCCTTTAAACGGATCCGGGAGACAGCATCGGTAGTTTCGGTCTGAGCCTGAACAATGGCTTCATAGTCTGTGGCAGGCATCAGATTTTTACATAACAGCTTTCCGGGAGCCGAACCGGCATACTCGGTAAGCTGGCTGATTATCTTATGGTATTCCAGGGTTTTTAATGCTTTTTGATTCATATACTTCCTCATTCCTGATTTCTTGATTGGATCTGGCCGGAGGCCTTGGTTCCTTTACGATTATAACACGATTTCCCGGTACAGTGAACTTTTTCTTGCACATTTGCCCTAACAAACGTATAATGGAACTAATTAGGTAAAACGGGAAAACGTCAGAAGCGGGAAATCTGGCGAAAAGGGAGGACGCGAAGTAAGGAGGTTTAAGATGCCTGAAATACGTGATCCGGGAAAGGAACAGGAAAAGAGGGAAAACCGTCGGTTTATCAGTGAAAAAGTGGTTCGTCCGGCAAGGACCAGACGGCAGATGGCAGAACGGGGCATTGTTCTTGTTCTGGCAGCTGCCGTATTTGGCGCCGTGGCGGCAGTGAGCTTTGCTGTAACTGTACCGATGGCAGACCGCGTTTTTGGAGAGGAGCCGGCTACGGAGCCTCCGATTTCAATTCCCAAGGATGAGCCTGCGGACCCATCTGCCGCAGAGACAGTACAGACAGAGCCTGTGACAGAAAGTGAGCCGATTGAGGACCAGGTACAGTCTGTCATTGAAAATTATCATTATACGATAGAGGATTTAAATTCTATTATAGGAAGCATGAGGGTTCAGGCCCAGAAGGTGGACAAAGGGATTGCTGTGGTTCATTCTGTGCAGCAGAATACCGACTGGTTTGATAATCCTGTAGAGACCTCAGGTCTTTATGCAGGCGCTGTTATTGCAAAAACAGGGCAGGAGCTTCTTGTTTTAACGCCGGAAGCGGCTGTGGAACAGGCGGATTCTATCAAGGTTTCCTTTCCCGGCGTCAGCGATGCAGACGGAAAGATGAAGCAGAAGGACAGTGTTGCAGGTCTGGCGATTGTCAGCGTTTCAACAGAATCAATAGAACCGTCGGTTTTAGACTCTATCCAGGTTCTTCCGCTGGGCAATTCCTATATGCTCAAGGAAGGCGAACTGCTGATTGCGGCAGGAGGACCGGCAGGAATGGTTCATTCCTTAGACTACGGTACGGTTTCTTATGTTCAGAAAAATGTTCCGGTGACAGATCAGCATTGCCGTCTGGTATATGCAGATATTATGACTGATACCCGCAGCGGAACCTTTCTGTTTAACACAGCAGGAGAAATGGTAGGATGGGCTCTGGAGCCTCAGACAGAGGAGGACGGGGCAAAAGAGCAGAAGGCAGCTGCGATTATGGGAATTTCTGATTATAAGGGAATTCTGGAGAAGCTGACCAATGGCCGGGGAGCTCCGTATTTTGGAATTGTAGGCCAGCCGGTATCAGAGGCTCTGGCAGAGAGCGGGCGTCCAAGGGGAATTTATGTCACCCGCGCTGTGGTTGACAGTCCGGCCTACAGTGCAGGAATTCAAAATGGAGATGTGATTACCCGGATAGATGGCCATGACACGACAACCATGAAGGAATTTCAGGGAATTGTAGAAAATCTGGAATGCGGACAGGTGGTTCATGTGACTGTGGCCCGCAATGGCAGAGAAGAATTTACGCAGCTGGAATTCCAGGTAACCGTAGGGGCAAGATAAAGGTCACAGGGCTCCCGCGGACGGATCTGCCCGGAACGGCAGAAACAACAGGAAACGATAGAATATAGAAAGAGGACAATTATGAAATATCTTGACAGCTTAAGGGAAGGAATGCGCATTTCGGAGGTTTATCTTTGCAAAAACAAACAGATTGCGCTGACAAAGGCAGGAAAGGAATACGGAAATCTGATTCTTCAGGACAAGACAGGCACAGTAGATGCCAAGATCTGGGATCTGGGTTCTCCGGGAATCGGCAATTTTGAAGCTATGGATTATGTGTGCGTAGATGCAGACGTTACGATGTTTATGGGCTCTAATCAGCTGAATGTTAAGCGGATTCGCAAGGCGGACGAGGGAGAGTATATTCCGGCAGATTATCTTCCGGTTTCTTCCAAGGACATCGGGAAAATGTACACAGAGCTTCTGGGAATTGTGGCATCAGTGAAGAATCCCTACCTGCGGAAGCTGCTGGAGAGCTATTTTGGAGATCCGGATTTTGCAAAGGCATTCCGGTTCCACAGCGCGGCAAAGAGCGTTCATCACGGCTTTGTGGGAGGACTTCTGGAGCATACGCTGAGTGTGGCAAAGATGTGCAGTTATTTTGCAGAAACCTATCCTATGCTCAACCGGGATCTGCTTTTGACAGCGGCTTTATTCCATGATATCGGAAAGACAAAGGAGCTGTCCACCTTCCCGGAAAATGATTACACAGATGACGGTCAGCTGCTAGGTCATATTATTATTGGCACAGAGATGGTCAGTGATCACATCCGGGAGATTCCCGGTTTTCCGCCCAGGCTTGCTTCGGAATTGAAGCACTGTATCCTGGCTCATCATGGAGAACTGGAATACGGTTCTCCGAAAAAGCCGGCGATTCTGGAGGCGATGGCCTTGAATTTTGCAGATAATGCAGATGCCAAGATGGAAACCATGATTGAGGTGCTGCAGAATGCGGGAGACAATCAGGGCTGGCTGGGATATAACCGCCTGCTGGAAACCAATATCAGAAAAACCTCAGACGGAGAAGGCGGAAGAGGCCGATAAAGAGATGCATTGAAGAGGGCTGCCAGAAAGTCCGGTATCCGGAACTTCTGGCAGCCCTCTTCAGGAGGTATACGTATGTTGTATGGTTTATATGTAAACGTCTCAGCCGCGGAAAGGGGAATCACAACGGCGAAACGGCTTGTTGTTGGGCGACCCGGCAACGGTTGCGCGCTGTTTGCCGCCAGGCCTTTTATATAAGCGAATAACGAACCTTCGTTGTTCATTATTATGATGCAGATCCTAAGGTGTCGTTCTGTTCCGTCCTGCATCATGGTTATATCATACCGAATAAATGTGTCTAAAGTTTGAGGAGTTTCTAAAGTATTTCCAAAATTTGGGAAGAAATTATAACTTTTTTGGGAGCAAATGTTAAGAAATTCATATAAAGACAGGGAGAAGCTATGGATTGGAAGAAAAACGATGTATTTCAGACAACTATTGAAGATATGAGTGACAGCGGGGAAGGAATCGGGAAAACAGATGGTTTTACCTGGTTTATTAAAGATGCTGTCATTGGAGATCGGGTGGAAGCCAAGGCAATGAAGGTGAAAAAATCCTACGGATTTGCCCGTCTGATGCAGGTTCTGGAGCCTTCTGACAAGAGAACAGCCCCTCTTTGTCCGGTAGCCCGCCAGTGTGGTGGATGTCAGATTCAGGCCATGGATTATCAGGAACAGCTGCGCTTTAAAGAAAATAAGGTCTGCAGCAATCTGCGAAGAATCGGAGGACTGGAAAATCTTGTTTTCAGAAATGAGGACGGAAGCCTGAGGACAGAAGAAAATGAATTCACAAATGTACCGTGGAAACCAGAAGACGGAAAATCAGGCGAGATCTCTGTTTATCCGATTATGGGAATGGAGGAGCCCTGGCGTTACCGCAACAAGGCGCAGTTCCCCTTCGGGAAAAGCCGGGACGGCCGGATTATTACCGGATTTTATGCCGGAAGAACACATTCGATTATAGAGACAGAGGACTGCCTTCTGGGAGTAAAGGAAAACAGCGCAATTCTCCAGTGTATCCGCGAACATATGGAGCAGTATCATATTGAGCCCTATGACGAGGAAAATCACCGGGGACTGGTTCGCCATGTTTTGATCCGGAAAGGCTTCCGGACCGGAGAAATGATGGTGTGCCTGGTGCTGAACGGAGAGGCAAAGGCTTTGACAAGGGCAGAGGTGCTTACAGAGCGGCTGAGAGGGCTGTTTGGAAACGGAACAGCGGTAACCAGCATTTCTGTCAGCATCAACAGGGAAAAGACAAACGTGATTATGGGCAGCCGGATTGTAAATCTCTATGGCCCCGGATATATTACAGACTATATCGGAAATGTAAAATACAGAATCTCTCCTCTGTCCTTTTATCAGGTAAATCCCGTGCAGACAGAGAAGCTGTACAGCACGGCTCTGGAATACGCGGGTCTGACCGGAAATGAAACAGTATGGGATCTGTACTGCGGAATCGGAACGATTTCCCTGTTTCTGGCCCAGAAGGCAAAACAGGTTTATGGTGTGGAAATTGTGCCTCAGGCGATCGAGGATGCCCGCGCCAATGCCGGCCTAAACGGAATGGACAATGTGACCTTTTTTGTGGGAAAGGCAGAGGAGGTACTGCCGGAGCAGTATGAGAAAAATCAGGTATATGCAGATGTGATCGTGGTAGATCCGCCGCGGAAGGGCTGTGATACCGTCTGTCTGGATACCATTGTGAAAATGGGGCCGAAGCGGGTTGTGTATGTAAGCTGCGATTCCGCCACATTAGCGAGAGATGTGAAGTATCTGGGCGAGCGGGGCTACCAGGTGGAGAAGGTGCGGTGCTGCGATATGTTCGGACATTCCACACATGTGGAGACGGTTATTCTGCTGACGAGAAAGGCTCAGTAAAAAAAGAGAAACTGCACCGGATAGACAACTTGCCGAAGTTTCGCTGCAGTTTGATAAAGCCTTCGAACAGTTCTATTTTGAAATGGATGAGGAGGAAGCTAAGTCCCATATTATGCGATTGATTTATCACATGCTTGGTGTAATAAATGAAATTTTCTGTTTCAGAGGAAAAGAAGAAGTCAGGGCTTCAACAGAGGAATGGGTAGTGTGCATTGCAGTGAAACAGAAAGAAATACAATGCCGATTTTGTATTATATAAATTTTCGGTATAGATAACAGGACGAATTTGATATGTACCTTGAAACTAAATCGGACCTATGATAAGATTTTAATTATAATAGGGGTTTTGTACACTTCTATCATAAGTAGGCAAGAGGGAGTGCAGATATGGATAAAGAATGGAATGAAAAATATAGTCAGCAGGATCTGCAGCGACTTCGCGGATTGCGCCTGATGGATGATGACTTTATGTCAAAGTGTTTTGAAAATAATATTGAATGCACAGAATTGGTGCTGCATATCGTGCTTGGAAGGGATGACCTTAAGGTAGAAAAGGTCGAAACCCAGCACCTTATAAAAACCTTCAGGGCAGATCAATCATTCTTGATATTTACGCTACCGACCATGTGGGAAAGCAGTATAATATTGAGATACAAAGGGCGGATCGGGGGGCTGGAGCTAAAAGAGCGAGGTATCACAGCAGCCTAATTGATGCCAATGTGACGGAACCGGGAGATAAACTTGAAAATCTCGCCGAGACTTATGTGATCTTCATCACGGAGCGAGATGTGATGGGAGATGGACTTCCGATTTACCATATCAACAGAGTTGTGGAGGAGACAGGAAAGAAGTTTCAGGACGAAGCGCATATCATATATGTAAACGGAGCGTACCGAGCTCAATCGCCTCTGGGGATCCTCATGCATGATTTTTCCTGTACAGATCCGAACGATATTACATATGAAGTGCTTGCAGAACGGGTAAGATATTTCAAAGAAGATGCGGAAGGAGTGGCTGTTATGTGTAAAGCGATGGAAGATATGAGAAATGAGGCTGTCATGGATGAAAGAAAAGACGTGGCATGCAGACTTCTTAAAATGGGCGGGATGGCATTGGATAAAATAGCTGAGATATCCAAATTGAGCATAGAGGAAGTACGCATGCTTGCTTCCCAGAAAAACGCATAATGCTGAATGATATGAAAAAATGTTTGATTTTAGAGGGACTGCCGGATATGATATGCTCCCTTCTAGGTAGACAAGTGAAATAATAAAAACTTGTCACTTAGAAGGGAGTATATTTTATGCCTAAAAAGAAAATATCTACAGAGCATTTCATAATAAACTTGAAGCCGCTGGAATTACGCAAAGCATGTCAAGAGTGGCAGAGAGACTGAAAAAATTAAGAGAAGCGTCTGGGTTGACCCAAGAAGAATTAGAAATTCACTTAAAGAACGAAAAGAAAAATTGAAAAGAGTGAATGGAAATACGGCATTATATAAGCAATATCTTAAATGTTTGAATAGCAAGGAATAATGAAAATAATACAAAAATATCGGATAAATATATATTACGATTAGAAACGGAAAAATTCGCCTGAAAAAAGGCGAGGTAAATCAGAAAATAATCAATTTTGTAAGTTCGGCATTACTGATAAACTATAATTGTCACAATAAAATGCTTTTAGAACAAAAACTTGGGGGTAGGGGGGAGTATGCTCAGGGGTAGTTCAGAAAAAGCGAGGAATAATCCAAAAAGGAGAAGGTGCATGATGTATTTGAAGCGAAAAATGCGCAGGAGCATCAGCGCGGCGCTGGCGGCAGCCATGACGGCAGGAAATATCCTGGCAGTACCGGCAGCCCCGACCGGGGAAGGTATGCCGGCGGTAAAGAACACTGTGGAGACGGAAAGTTATCAGGCAGAGCTGAATCTTTCTGACGGGGGAATGGTGTTCAAAAACAAGGTTCGAGGAGAAAAGGAGTGGAATACGGCAGATAAGGCCATGATTCCGGGGGCGACGATGTTTCTTGAGGGAGATAACAGCGCCCGAAAGGCAGATATGACTGCCGCAAATGTACTAAACAGCATGGATGCAGATGGGGGAGCAGCAGGCATGCAGATGAGCGGTGAACTGTCCGGCGTGAAGTCATGGTTTTTCTTTGACAATGAGATTCTTTGCCTTGGTGCAGACATTGCCAATACGGGAGATACGACAGACAAGATTATTAATGTTGTAGACAACGTGATAGTAGAAAAAACAACCTATGCCGGACTGACGAACCCGGCGAACGGCTATCGGAATATTTTGAAGGCATCGGTTGATACCAATGAGAAATACAGCTGGAAAAAAATTGTAGATACTGCAACTAAGGGAAGCCATGCGAGAAACTGGCTTACAGCTTCCGGCATTGAGGATTCACAAAAGTCACTGGAATGGAGCTATGTATTTGGCGATACTATTACCAACTCTAAGGTGTTTTATCGTTTCCCAACAGAGGGAACCGGCGAGGTAAAACAGTTTGAGCTGTGGACGCTGCCGGTAAACGGCGGTTATCAGTACACTCTGGGAGCTGGAAAAAAACAGGGTGATTTTGCCAATAATGCGCCGGCAGAAACAGAAAACAGAGTTCTGGAGAATACGGGAGCTATTCAGGCTGCTGAAAATGAATCTGAGGGGACTCTGGCTGTTAATAAGTGGACAGACGGCGAGGTGAATCTGAAAGGAAAAGTGGCAGAGGTTGCTTTAAATGAAGCGGCATCTGTAGTGATTGAGAAGGACGGCGCAGCTGGCAAGGCATTGATTACTGTGGCAAAGCCAGAGTCAGGCGCATCTTCACAGATTACCCTGTCAGCAGCTCTTGATGCAGAGTCTGCAAAGGAACTCGGCTCTTTAGGAGCAGCAGAGGTTACCACAGATGGGGGAACTGTGACAATGAAGCTGGATACGGCAAAAATGAGCAGTCCGGTTTCTGTAGAAGTTCAATTAAAGAAGATTGATGTGGTAACAGGAGAGACCATCACTCTGGTAAGAGGGGATGAGGTGAAACTGGAAACACCTGAGGAATTAACAGGAAATGTTACCTGGAGCACAAAATTTCTGAAGTATGATGGAACCTATCTTCGTAATGTAGGCTCATCCAAGAAGAAAAGAGAGCTGAAGGAAGGAGAGACGGATGGCACTCGTAAGGCTGGAGACGCGACAGCGGATCATCTGCTTTCCGTAACCGGAGTACAGGACGGAGCCATCCTGAATGCCAAGAATAAAGGTGAGATGGTTGTTGTTGCAGAGGATGAAAGCGGCAAGAGCAAGCAGTGGAAGGTGAAGGTTCTGCATGAGGATCCGGCAAATCTTCCAGAAGCAGGGCCGGAGGACTATGCAAAGATCCGTACAGCCTGGAAGGAGTCTCTGATTGGAACAAATCTGACAGAAGAGGATGGCGGACAGGAGATCCTGGATATCATCAATGCAGAGGCAGAGGGGTATTGGAATGCCTATGCCTATAAGGGACAGGAAACCTGTGAGGATGTTCCGTGGAAAGGGGACATTGGAGGAGGAAAAGAGAATCCGGATGTTCCTTACGAGGACGACGCAGTGGAATTCCGTCCTGCATTCCAGAAGGTTCTGTCTATGTGTAAGGCTTATGCGTCAGAAGGCGGAAAGCTGTACCATAATCAGGACATGCTGAAAGATATTATTCATATTCTGGATTATATGTGTACCCGTTGTTATGTTCCCAAGAGCCAGACCGATAACTGGTGGACCTGGGAAATCGGAATGCCAAAGGATCTGATTCCGGCTCTGATTCTGATTTATGACGAACTGTCGGAAGAACAGATTATGAAATATACAGAGGCGCTGTATTTCTTCCAGCCGGATCCTTACTGGGAGGGCGCAATCAACACAGCAAGCACCCATGTAAAGGGATATCGAGCAGCTCAGGGCGCAAACATCATCGACTGTTCCACAACGGCAGTTGGTTTGGGCGCTTTAAGAGAAGATAATGAGCTTGTTTATCTGGGAATGATGGCCTCTTCTCAGACCTTTGTAATTCAGCAGGTAGAGGACAGTACGAAGCTGGCAGAGGAAGGCTTTAAGAGCGGCTTCTATCCAGACGGCTCCTATATGGATCATGGACGTCTTGCTTATCTGGGTTCCTATGGCGTTGAATTCATGAAGGGCGGAGTAAAGATCCCGTCTCTGATTGGCGGAACTCCGTGGCAGTATCCGGAAGAGGTTCAGAAGAATCTGGAATATTATATTGTAGAAGGCTTTGGAAACGGAATATACCGGGGAATGATGTTAGACTGCCTGAAGGGCCGTTCTGTAGCCAGACCTGGAGGAAGCAACCGGGCAGCTGGCCGGGAGGCTATGATCTGCATTCTTCAGATGGTAGATTCTCTTAGCGCAGAAGCAAGAGCAACGACTCTTCCTATGCTGAAATCCTGGCTGGAAGAGGACGAGGGCTTTATTGATTCTCTTCAGGGCGCAGAGAATATGGCAATTAAGAAGAAGGCAAGAGAAATTCTGGAAGACTCTTCAATCGAAGGCTATGTGGCACCGGTACATAAGTCCTATCCTCTGATGGATCGAGCTTTCCACAGAATGGATGATTATTTATTTGCAGTTTCCATGTTCTCCGAGCGTACACAGAATACGGAGATTATGAATGACGAAAACAGGTTTGGATGGCATCAGAATGATGGTATGACCTATATCTATGATCGCGATGACATGTATACAGAGAATTTCTGGAATACCGTGAACCCGCTGCGTCTTCCGGGAACAACGGTTGCAGCTATGAAGATTGATAATGGCGCACCGGACAGCTCTGGATTTATTCAGAAGGGCGACTTCCTGTCTACAGAAAGCTGGGTAGGCGGAAGCAGCATCGGAAATTACGGTATCAGCGGTATGGCATTCAGCGGAAAGATCAAAGGCGCAGAGGGAGATGCATCGACAACCTATGCTCCAGAGTTAAACGGCAAGAAGTCCTGGTTTATGTTTGATGATGAGATTGTCTGTCTGGGTGCGGATATTAACAATAAGAACATGAACGTTCCGGTAGAAACAACCATTGACAACCGGAAGCTGGATCAGGATGGAAGCAATGGATTCCTGGTTGACGGACAGGAAATGGATCTTCCTGTAAAAGAGGCAAATGTTAAGGAGCTGGCAGACCGCAGCGTGGATGTATCAGGCGTTGCCTGTGAGGACATTCGCTGGGCTCATGTAGAGGGAACGGAATCTGCAGGAACCGGTTATTATTTCCCGGAGGAAAATACAGAGATTCAGGTACGTCGGGCAAAGACAACCGGAAGCTGGCGCGATATTGGAACCTTTGATGGAGAAAGCACGGAAAATTATCTGGAAATGTGGTTTGACCATGGGGAAAATCCCGCTGGAGCATCCTACAGCTATGTTCTTCTGCCGGAAACTGACGCAGGAGAAACAGAGGCTTATGCAGCAGCACCGGAGATTGCTGTTTTAGCCAATAATAAAGAGGCGCAGGCTGTATACCATAAAGGCCTGAATATAACAGGTATTAATTTCTGGAATAAAAACGGCGGATCGGTAAATGACGTAACCAGCAGCAGCGCAGCATCTGTGATGCTTCAGGAGTCAGAGACAGGCCTGCTGACCGTAGCAGTTTCTGATCCAACTATGAAAAACCAGGGAACCATCCAGATTACTATTCGCAAGCCGATTGCTTCTGAAGAAAAGCTGGATGAAAATGTATCCTGTGAACAGATGGAAGATGGAAGCGTAGTTTTAACCTTCCAGATGAAGGGAACCAACGGTGCATCCTCCATGGCAGAGCTTCAGCTGCAGGCGTCTGTTTATCCGGCAGCTGTTCGTCTGGAAAATGGTGAGAGCCAGCAGTTTGAGGTTCGTGATTATGGTATGGGAATCCAGGAAACATCCTGGTCTGTATCCGGAACAGAACAGGAACTGGCAGAGGGTACTGCAGTAGATGAAGACGGTGTGCTTCAGATTGATGAGGAAGAAGCAAATACTGCTCTGGTTGTGACTGCTGAAACAGATGCCGGAGTGATCTTCCATGCATATGTATCCTTAGGCAGCCCGGCATCTGCAGAGCTTCCGCAGGAGATTCAGGAACTGAAAACCCTGGCAGGCAATGCGCTGAAGGCAGCTGAAGAAAACGGAGCAGATTCTGAAGAGGCCAGAGAGGCTGTGAAGCTTGCAGTAGAAGCAATTGCGGATACAGACAATGATAAGCTGATTCGCTACATGATGGATGATGTTCTGGCTGTTTCTGAGCTGTATCAGGAGGCATTCGCAGGAACGGAGTATGCAGTGGACGAAGCGGAAGAGGTATCTGAGGATGCCGCAGAGCTGAATCCGGCAGAAGCTCAGGGTATGGCTTTAAGTATTCTGCCGTCCGAGGCAGAAGGTCCTTCCAGAGCAGTTCTGGTGATTGGTGAGGCTGAGGAGGAAGACGGCCCGGCAGCAACACCGTCTAATGCAGAGATTCTCGATGAGGAGGATGCAGACATTGCAGACGAGGATGAGTGGATTCTGTCTGAGGACGAGGAAGCAACACCGTCTGATGCAGACTTCGTGGAGAATCGCAAGGCCACTGCGTCAAATGCAGATACAGAAGAAGATGCTCCGGCAGCAAAGGCAACGGATTCCAATGCAGAAGAGCCGGATAAAAAACCGGTAGTTCCGGAGAAGATTGGCGGCGTAAAGGTAGATGCAGAGCACTGCTTCAGCTTCGGAACACATCTGTTCCTGGAAAAGGAAGACGGAGCGCGCAGCAGACTGTCTGTAAAGGCTCCGATTCGTCTGGAGGTAACCCTTCCGGAGTGCATTGATCCGGAAAGAAAGATTGTGGCAGCAGTATTTGGTGAAAACGGAAAAGAATATCCTGTCACCTGGAAGCTGGAGGAGGATCGCCTTGTTCTGATGCTGAGCCGGACAGGTACCATTGTTCTGGCAAATGCAGAGGGAGAAAATCCGGAGAATCCGGAAACTGAGCTGTTCCACGTTGTCATTGATCCGGATATTCAGAACGGTACGGTAACAGCAAACCGTCTGGAAGGACCGGAAGGAACAGAGATTATCCTGAAAGCAGTTCCTGATTCCCGGTACAGACTGGGCGCGCTGTATGTAAACGGCGAAAAGGTAAAAACTGCTTCTGACGGTACCTGTCGTCTGATTCTGCATGAGGATATAGAGGTAACTGCTGAATTCAGAAGAAAGAGATCCGGCGGTTCCGGTTCCTCCGGCTCTTTAGCAGGCGGTCCGGCAGTGTCTGCTTCCGGAAGCTGGCAGAGTGAGGGCGGCAGATGGAAATACCGCAAGGCAGACGGAAGCTATGAGACGAACAGCTGGAGTCTGATCCAGAATACATGGTATTGCTTTGATGCAGAGGGCTATATGAGAACAGGCTGGTATTTTGAGACAAAAGATCAGCACTGGTATTATCTGCTTCCAAGCGGCGCTATGGCAGCCGGCTGGCAGAATATTGATGGAAAGTGGTATTTCCTCAATGACATGACCCGCGGTAATACGGGCTGGACACTTCAGGAGTCTGCATGGACTGTGAATCAGCAGCAGAATCCGGGAATGCCCAAGGGAGCTCTGTACCAGTCTGGCATGACACCGGACGGCTATCAGGTAGATGACCAGGGCGTCTGGGTACAGAAATAAAAACGAATAGAAAATAAAGCAGAAGGGTGCGGCAAAATTCATCGTAAAGGATGGTTTTGCTGCATCCTTTTATTTTGTTTTACAGGACGCAATTTCCTGTGAAACAAAAACGCTCCGCGAGGATCGCCATGGGGCGGCAGAGAATTTTGCCGAAGAAGCGACCCGCCGCAGGCGGAGAGGCTCGCGAGCTTCTTTTTCATCATAGAAGCGGGGGTTTTTTGTCTGGAAGAAACGAGAGAATCTGAAGGCGGAGAGATACTTCCGGAACAGGGATGATTTCTTAACGGTTTTTTAACATTTTTTAATGTAAATAAGAGAAATCAGTTGCCGGACGGCGAAAAATACGATATAGTAAAAGCAGCATACAATCGATTGCATAGAATAAGCGAAAGAAAAGAGAGTGAGCCAGTGACTATCTATGATATAGCAAAAGAAGCAGGGGTAGCGGCCAGCACAGTTTCCAGGGTAATCAACAATAAGCCGGGGCTTCGGCCTGAAACTAGGGAGAGGGTGAGGCGGCTGCTGGAAAAATATAATTTTACGCCGGATGCGGCGGCGCGGGGACTGGTTATGCAGGCAACCAGAATGGTGGGAATTCTGATAGTGGATATTCGCGTTGCGCACCACACAGACAGTGCCTATGTAATTGAGCAGGCGCTGACACGCCGCGGCTACTGCTGCATTACCATGAGTACAGGCCCGACAGAAGAGGGAAAGGCAAATTACATCCGGATTCTGGAAGAGAGACGGGTGGAAGGTGTCATTCTGATGGGCTCTATGTTTGCGACAGAGAAGGTAAAAGAAAGCATTAAGCATCATCTGGCAAATATTCCTGTGGTAATTGTCAATGGATATCTGGATCTTCCGAATGTTTCCGGTGTCATTGTGGATGAAAATTCAGGTGTGGAACGATGTGTGGATCTTCTGGTATCCAAAGGGAAACGGAAAGTGGCATTTGTTCTGGATCAGGAATCTCCGTCAAACCTTCTGAAACAGAAGGGGTATATAGACGGAATGAAACAGAACGGGGTTCCGGAGGAAAATCTGCTGCTGTACGATGCGCCGGAAAGCTCCGTAAAGGGCGGCTATGATATTACCGTGCAGATTTTAAAGGAACATCCGGATATCGAAGGAATCATATATTCCATTGATCTGGTTGCGGTAGGAGGAGTGCGTGCAGCCAGTGACCTGGGGCTCAGGATTCCGGATCAGATCGGGCTGATTGGCGTGGATAATGCAGTTTACGGGGAGATTTGTTCTCCGAAGCTGACAACTCTGGACAATAAAACAGAAGAGATGAGTGAGTTTGCTGCAGAAATTCTGTGGGAGGGCCTGAAGGGAAAACGTCAAAACAGAAAAATGATGCTGTTTTCTGAGATTATTGAAAGAGAAACCACATAAAACAAAAGTAATCGATTGCAAAGAAAGTGGGAAAATAAGTATCAAAATTGAAAAAAGAGACAGTTTTTCGGAAGAAAAAAGGCCGCAGAATTGTTTTCATGTGCCAAAAAACAGGGGAAATATATTCTTAACATAAAATTTATATAAATTGCATAAAGAAGTTATGGGCATTTTGTATATATTTTTTTAATTAAGGCATTGAAAAACAAACATAATTGTGATAATATTTAAATACAATCGATTGCAAAAATGCAGATGTATCAAATGAATGAAAAGTGTGTTAAGAAAAGGGGTTAAAAGCATGTTAAGAATCAAGTATGAGGATTTGCTGAATGAATTCAAACGCGTACTTGTCAGCAGAGGGTTTACAGAGAAAAATGCCGTTGATGCAGCAACCGTTTTTGCACAGAACAGTCTGGATGGTATTTACAGCCATGGAATCAATCGATTCCCGAGAGTGGTTGAATATCTGGACAAAGGAGAAATTAATCCGGATGTGACTGCTACCTGTGAGATGGCTATGGGAGCGATTGAGAGATGGAACGGTCACAGAGGTTTCGGACCGCTGAATGCAAAGCAGGCGATGGATCGGGCCTGTGAGCTTGCAAAGCAGTATGGAATTGGTATGGTAGCTCTTGGAAACAACAACCACTGGATGCGGGGCGGCAGCTACGGCTGGCAGGCAGCGGATCAGGGCTGCATTGGTATCTGCTGGTCCAACACAATGCCCAACATGCCGGCATGGGGCGGCAAGGATCGCAAGATTGGAAACAATCCGCTGATTATGGCAGTTCCCAAAAGCAACGGGGAGCATGTGGTAGTTGACTGTGCAGTATCCCAGTTCTCTTACGGGAAAATGGAGGACTGCAGATTAAAGGGCCTGCAGCTTCCGGTTCCGGGAGGCTACGATGAAGACGGCAACCTGACGACAGACCCGGCAGCAATCGAGAAAACATGGAGAGTGCTTCCTATGGGATACTGGAAGGGAAGCGGTATTTCCATCCTTCTGGATCTGATGTCTACGGTTATGACCAATGCCAACTCCGTTCAGAAAATAGGAACCTTCGGTGATGAGATTGGCCTGTCTCAGATGATGATTGCCATGGACCCCTCCAAATTCCAGGATGCCGGGACAACAGACCGGATCGTGGATGAGCTGGTGGCAGATATTAAGTCCTCCATTCCGGCAGAGGAAGGCGGTCAGGTATTTTATCCGGGTGAAATTGAGATTAATACACGAAGAGACAACATGGAAAACGGCATTCCGGTGCTTGAGGAAAAATGGAACGCTGTTTTGGCAATGTAGTTTCGCGATGAAAGGAGAAATACAATGATTTTTTCATCTATTTACGCAAAAGATGATATGAAAAAATATCCAAAGCCCATTCAGACAGCTCTCGAGTATTTAAAGAGCAATGATTTTACGGCTATGGAGCCTGGCGTATATGAGATTCAGGGAAAAGAAATCTATGCACAGGTTATGGATGCCCAGACAGCTCCGGCTGAGGAAAAACGTCCGGAGGTTCATGAAAAGTTTATTGACGTTCAGTTTCTGGCATCCGGAAGAGAGCGCCTCGGCTTTACACCGGATACAGGAAACTACGAGGTGGACGAGCGCTTTGACGAGAGAGATTTGATTTTTTATAAATCTGTGGAAAATGAAGGCTTTATTGAAGCAACTCCTGGCTGCTACAGCATTTTCTTCCCGGCAGATGTTCACCGTCCGGCAGTTGCAGCAGGAGAACCTATGAAGATTCGCAAGGTTGTAGTAAAGGTCAGCACTGCGCTTCTGTAGGAAAACAAGGTATTGCGGAACTTTATGGAACTGTTAGTTTAAACAGTCCGTAAAAATATAAATGTAAGAAGGGAAAAAAATTATGAAGAAGAAACTGGCACTTGTACTGGCAGGCGTAATGGCAGCAGCATCTCTGACAGGCTGCGGCGGCGGAGCAGCAAAGGAGACAACAGCAGCACCGGCAGCAGGCGGAAATGCAGCACCGGCAGCAACTGAGGCAGCAGCACCATCTGACGTAAAGCCGGAGCTGAATCTGATTATTGCTTCCAACCAGACCTCCCTGGACAACCCGTATTCCTATGGTATGGACAAATTCAAAGAGGTTGTTGAAGAGAAGTCCGGCGGCAAGATTCAGGTTACCGTACATAAGGGAACCCTGGGCGAGAACGAGAACGAGCTGATCGAGAAGCTGGAGATGGGCGCAGCATCTATGGTAGTTGCTTCTCCCGGATTTATGACCGCTATCGGTGTTCCGGAGGTAGATATCTTTTCTCTGAACTATCTGTTTGACAGCTTTGAACACTGGGAGACCTGTCTGGACGGTGAGTTCGGTGACAAGATGAAAGAAACCGTAAAAGAGAAAACCGGCAACAATTTCCGGATTATGTCTTACTGGTCCTCCTCTGTTCGTGATTATTATGGAAAGAAACCTGTTTCCAAGCCGGAGGATCTGAAGGGAATGACCATTCGTACCCAGTCTTCTCAGGTTCAGCAGGAATTCTGGAAAGCATGCGGCGCAATCCCGACTTCTGTTGCATGGGGCGAGCTGTATCAGGCACTGCAGCAGGGCGTTGTAGATTCTGCAGAGAACGACTACACCAGCTTTATGCTGAAAGAGCATCACAAAACAGACAATGGTCATTACATTACTGAGACACACCATGACTACACCACTCGTCTTCTGCTGATGAACGGTCATTTCTATGATGGTCTGACTGATGAGCAGAAGGGCTGGATCGATGAGGCTGTTGTTGAGTGTACCAAGGAAGAGCGTGAAGTAGTTTACAGAATGTTTGAGGAGTCCAAGGAGAAGGTTATCGCTGACGGCGCAGAAGTAACCAACTTTGAAGATGTTGATATCGATGCATTTAAGGCTCTGGCACTTCCGATTCAGGACAAGTTTGCAGCAGACAATAACATGACTGCAGAGCTTGAAATGATTCGTGCAGCAGCAAAATAAAGCGTGAAATCACACAACAGTCACCTGGGAGGCTGGGTGGCTGTTGTTTTTTGTTTCATAGGAAATTACGTCCTATAAAACAAAAACGCTCCGCGAGGATCGCCATGGGGCGGCAGAGAATTTTGTCGCAGAAGCGACCCGCCGCAGGCGGAGAAGCTCGCGAGTGAGCTTCTTTTCACTTCAATTTAGGGCTTTGGAAAGAGCGTGTTAAGGATAAAAGGAGAATTAGGAATGAAGAAGGCAATTGAGATGCTGCAGAAAATTCAGATTGCAATCGGCGGATTCTTTCTGTGCATATTTCTGCTGACAGTTGTATATCAGATGCTGTCCCGTTATCTCGGAATAGCGGCCACCTGGACAGAGGACGTATCCATGTATTCATTTATCTGGGCGGTATTTATGGGAGCCGGCGCTATGGTTTATGAAAAACGTCATTTCGCCTTTACCTCCATCAGCGACATGATGAAGGATGAGCGGAAGAAAACGGTTCTGTCTATCATTATTGCAGTGATTATGCTGTTTTTTGCTGTATTGATGGTGTATTATGGATTTAAGGTAACAAAGCAGTTCTGGAATTATACCTGGGTTAATATTCCGTCCTTTAAGAGAGGTCCTACCTGGCTGTGCCTGCCTCTGTGCGGAATTACCTCTGCAATTTACCTGGTAAATCAGATTGTTGAAGATGTTGCAAAGCTTGCGAAAGGAGGAAATAAATAATGGGTGCACTCTTAGTAATTATGTTTGTTGTTTTTGTAGCTATTGGTGTTCCGATCTCCTTTGCGCTGGGCGTGGTTTCCTTTGCAGGAATTGCCTCCCTGGGACAGATTCCGAATACGGTAGTGTTTTCCAAGATGTTCAATGGTCTGAACAGCTTTACGCTTCTGGCAGTTCCGCTGTTTATTCTGGCTGCAAACCTGATGAATGAAGGTGCGATTACAGAAAAACTGATTGACTGCTGCAACTCTATGGTAGGTCATCTGCGCGGCGGCCTGGCTTATTCCAACGTACTTGTTTCCATGATTTTTGCAGGTATTTCCGGTTCTTCCCAGGCAGATACTGCAGGTGTCGGCAAGATCTTTATTCCGGCAATGGAGAAACAGGGCTATGATAAAGGAACTGCTGTAGGTGTTACTGCGGCGTCCTCCACCCTTGGCTCTATTATTCCTCCCAGTATTACCATGGTTGTATATGCAGGTATTGCCAACGTCAGCACAGGCGCGCTGTTTATGTCCGGCCTGCTTCCCGGAATTCTTCTGGGTCTTGCAATGATGGCAGTGGTTAAGTTTTATTCCAGGAGAAAGAATTTCCCGAAATGTGAGCGTGTTCCCATGTCTCAGGTGATTCGTCAGACTCTGGAATCCATGCCGGCTCTTCTGACTCCGATCATCCTGATTGGCGGTATTGTATCCGGTCTGTTCACTCCTACGGAGTCAGCAGCATTTGCATGTATTTATGCACTGTTTGTAGGTATCTTTTTCTACAAAACCATTAAGATCAAAAACCTGCCCCGCATCCTGATCGAGACTATGAAGCTTTCTTCCCTGTCTCTGTTTGCTCTGGCAACAGCAAATGCTCTGGGCGAGCTGTTAAGCTACTATCAGCTGAATGTACTGGTTCAGAATCTGTTTGCAAGCATGCCGGGCGGAAAACTGGTATTCCTGATTGTTGTAGTTGCATTCTTCATGTTTGTAGGTACTTTCATGGATGCAGTTCCGGCTATGATCCTGTTTGTTCCGATTATTCTTCCGGCTTCTACGGCTCTGGGCATCAGCCCGATTATCCTGGGCCTGATTATTGTAGTTACTCTGGCTCTTGGTCTGGTAACACCGCCGTATGGCCTGTGTCTGCTGATTGCTTCTTCTATCAGTGGAATTAAGATTGAGGACGCATTTAAGGGAACACTTCCGTATTTCCTGTCCTCTATTGCAGTTCTGGCTCTGCTGGTTCTGTTCCCGGATCTGTGGCTGGCAATTCCGGCAACCATCTTCCCGGGTCTGTTCTAAACAAACAAAAGAGAAAGTCTGTCCGGCAGTGGATTTCCTTTCGGAAAATCTGCTGTCCGGGCAGTTTTTTTCATTTCATAGGAAATTACGTCCTATGAAACAAAAAACGCTCCGCGAGGATCGCCATGGGGCGGCAGAGAATTTTGCCGCAGAAGCGGCCCGCCGCAGGCGGAGAAGCTCGCAGGATCGTTTCATAACTGTGGAAAAATGAAAAAAATATCTGTCAGCAGAAGAAAAAAAGAAAATAAGTGTTATAATAACGTGAATTTCACAACTTTCAGACAATCTTTCTGAAAAAATTCGCCTGCCGCATACAAAAGTAGCTGGACAAAAGACACTCACCTGTGCTATACTAAGTGAAATCAAAAAAGGTGACTAGTTGTACAGCTGACCCGATGAATGTGTTATTTTTTTGCCAAATTTGATTTCTGTATGCTCGCAGGAGTGTATTGAAATAAATACAGACACTTATAAGGAGGAGAAAAATGAAAAAGCGTTTCTTAAGTCTGACACTGGCAGCGGCAATGGCATTGTCTCTGGCAGGCTGCCGCGGCGCAGAGCCGGCAGCAACAACAGCAGCACCGGCAACTGAGGCAGCAACTACTGCAGCAGGGGAATCAGCAGAGGGAGCTGAGACCCAGGCAGAGGAGCAGAAAGAGGCTGAGCCTTTCAAGATTGGTATTATTACCGGTACCGCATCTCAGGGTGATGAGGAGATTACTCAGGCCAACAAGATGAAAGAGAAGTATGGCGACATGATCGTTACTTCTACTTATCCGGACAACTTTACCACTGAGACCGAGACTCTGATTTCCAACGCAGTAGCAATGGCTTCTGATCCGGAGGTTAAGGCTATTGTATGGTGTCAGGCAGTTCCGGGAACCGCAGCTGCAATCGACAAAGTACGTGAGACCCGTCCTGACATGATCTTCATTGCAGGTACTCCTGGTGAGGACCCGGGCGTTATCAACCCGAAGGCTGATATCGTTCTGCAGGTTGATGAGCCTGGATGTGGTGTTGTGATTCCGCCGCAGGCAAAGAAGCAGGGCGCAAAGACTCTGATTCACTACTCTTTCCCGCGTCACATGAGCTACGCTCTGATCGTTGCACGTCACGAGAACATGAAGAAGTACTGTGAAGAGAACGGTATTGAGATGGTTGACGTAACCGCTCCGGACCCGACCGGTGACTCCGGTATTACCGGCGCACAGCAGTTCATCCTTGAGGATGTTCCGCGTCAGATTGAGAAGTACGGCAAAGACACTGTATTCTTTACCACCAACTGTGGTATGCAGGAGCCGCTGATTCGTTCCGTATTCGAGAACGGCGCTATCTACAGCTTACAGTGCTGTCCGTCTCCGTTCCACGCATTCCCGGCAGCTCTGAACATCGACATGGCTGGTCATGAGGCTGATGTAACCTACATGATGGAGCAGCTGCAGGCCAAGGTTGACGAATACGACATGGGCGGACGTGTTTCCACCTGGGGCGTTCCCTGTAACATGCTGTTCGTAAATGCAGGCGTTGAGTATGCAAAGAAGGTTCTGGAAGGCGAGACCAACGGTGCGGTTCTGGACGAGCAGGTTCTGCGTGACACCATTCAGGAATGTGCAGAGCAGTATACTCCGGATGCAAAGATGACCATTGATCATTATGTAGATGACAGTGGCAACGCTAAGGACAATCATTTCCTGGTTATGTCTGATTTTGTTACTTTTGAATAAAGAACGGCTGAAACCACATTAATTCAGGAGCAACAGGGTTTCGCCAACAGACGCATTACGGCGAAAGTTGGCGGAACCCTTTCCTGTATGCAGGACGGCTGGAAGGGACAGCCATCCTGAACAGGAGCTGCTTTCTGTAAAGAAAAAGCGTTTCGCCTGATGGGGGAGCGCAGCGGGGCGGGAAAGCTGACTGCGGCAGAGAGGAACTCTTTTTCCTTACAGGAAGTACCCTGTGAGACTTACAACAAATGAATGTAGAAAGAGGTTATTGAATTGGAGAACACGAACGAAACCTATGTCCTTAAAATGGACAACATTGCCAAGGAATATTATGGCAACCGTGTTTTAAAAGGAGTAAACCTGCATATTCGTCCCGGCGAGATTCATGCTCTGATGGGAGAGAACGGAGCAGGAAAATCCACACTGATGAATATCCTGTTTGGTATGCCTGTGATTCATAATACCGGAGGATATGAGGGAACGATTCAGGTAGGCGGAGAGAATGTAACCATTGATACACCCTTAAAGGCCATGGAGCTGGGCATCGGTATGGTGCACCAGGAGTTCATGCTGATTCCGGGATTCACTGTTACAGAGAATATCAAGGTCGGACGTGAAATCAGTACGCCGAACCTGGCAAGCCGTCTTTTCGGTAAATCAATGGAAACTCTGGACACAAAGTCCATGAGAAAGGATGCCAAGAAGGCATTAAAAACCATTGGACTTCAGATTGAAGATTACGTGAAGGTAGCAGGCCTTCCCGTAGGATATATGCAGTTTATTGAGATTGCCCGTGAGCTGGATAAAACCGGTATCCGGATTCTGGTATTTGATGAGCCGACAGCAGTTCTGACAGAGTCTGAGGCGGATCGTCTTCTGGATGCCATGCGGGTGATTTCCTCTCAGGGAATTGCTATTATTTTCATTACCCACCGTCTGGATGAGGTTATGGCAGTGGCAGACAGTATGACCATTCTCCGGGATGGTGAGTTTGTTGCCAGAAAAGAAATCAAGGACACCAACGTAGTAGAGATTGCAGAGCTGATGATTGGCCGTAAGGTAGAGAAGCTGGTAGACGAAAGCTCCGAGCCGGATACCCGCAAGATCAGCGACAAGGATATTGCCGTAAGTCTTCGCAACTACAAGGTGGATATGCCTGGTGAGCAGGTAAAGGGAATTGACCTGGACATCCGCAAGGGTGAGATTTTCGGTATCGGCGGTCTGGCCGGACAGGGAAAACTGGGAATTCCCAACGGAATTATGGGTCTGTACAAGGCATCCGGTGAAGTCCGGATCAATGGCGAGCTTTTGAATCTGGATAAGCTGGGCGATGCTCTGGAGCATAAGGTTGCCTTTGTTTCTGAGGACCGCCGGGGCGTAGGTCTTCTGCTGGATGAGAGTATTGAGCAGAACATCATTTTCTCCGCTATGTATACCAACGGCAAATTCTTAAAGAAAATCGGCTGGATGAATCTTTATGATTCTGCAGCAGCCAAGGCCCATGCGGAAAATATGGTAAAAACCCTGGATATCCGTTGTACCGGAATCCGTCAGGCGGCAGGAAGACTGTCAGGCGGAAACCAGCAGAAGGTATGTCTGGCCCGCGCGCTGACCCTGGAGCCGGATATTCTGTTTGTATCAGAGCCGACCCGTGGTATTGATATCGGTGCGAAAAAGCTGGTACTGGAGTACCTGACAAAGCTGAACCGGGAAACCGGAGTAACCGTTATTATTGTTTCTTCTGAGTTAGTAGAACTGCGATCCGTTTCTGACCGGATTGGCATTGTTTCTGACGGAAAACTGGCGTGTGTTCTGTCTCCGGATGATTCAGATGCAAACTTCGGACTGGCAATGTCCGGAGCATGGAAAGGAGGTCAGAACAATGGATAATCCATTAAAGAAGATGATAAATAAATTCGGCCTGCCGCGTATTATTATTGCAGGATTCTTTATCCTGCTGGTTATCGGGGCATCGGCCTTCCGGATGAATATGCCGCAGTTTTTCGGTGATATCCTTCGCCGCTGGGGTATGTTTGGAATCCTGGCCCTGGCCATGGTTCCTGCAGTTCAGTGCGGTATCGGTCTGAACTTTGGTATTTCCATGGGTATCGTAGGCGGTCTGCTGGGCGGTATCATTGTAATCCAGCTGAACATCGCGCAGATGCCGTCTCTGGTAGCCATTCATCCGCTGTTTGCAGCCTGGGTGGCAATTCTGGTGGCAATCCTGATTGGTGTGGTTTTAGCTACTGGAATCGGTTACCTTTACGGACAGCTTCTGAACCGGGTAAAAGGTTCTGAGATGACTGTTACCACTTATGTAGGATTCTCTGTAATTGCATTTATGAATATGGTCTGGATGCTGCTTCCGTTTGACAATGGTGAGCTGATCTGGCCTAATGCCGGTAAGGGTATGCGTAATACCATTTCTCTGGCATCCTCCTTCAGTGAGGTTATGAACAAGACTCTGGCATTTGGAGTGGGCGATTTCCTGTTCCCGACCGGACTTCTTCTGTTCTTCTTCCTGATGTGCTTCCTGGTGTGGCTGTTTATGCGGTCCAAAACAGGTATGGCAATGACTGCTGCAGGTGCCAACCCCATGTTTGCAAAAGCGGCAGGAATCAATGTAAATAAAATGCGCCTGGTTGGAACCACTCTTTCCACAGTTCTGGCGGCAGTTGGTATTCTGGTGTATGCACAGGGCTTCGGCTTTATGCAGCTGTACAACGGACCGATGATGATGGGCTTTACCTCTGTTGCAGCAGTTCTGATTGGTGGTGCAACACCGAAACGGGCACTGATTGTTCATGTACTGATTGGTACATTCCTGTTCCAGGGTATCATGACGCTGGGACTTCCGGTTGTAAACCAGATTATTCCGGAAGGAAACCTGTCCGAGGTTATGCGTATGATTATTTCCAACGGTATTATTATCTACGCTCTGACTCAGGCAAAGGGAGGTGACGGCCGTGAATAAGAAGCTGAAGGATATTCTGTTTCAGAATAAAGTAGTAATCCTGTTTGTATTTTTGTGTGTAGGCGCAACCATTGCATCAAAGCAGCCGTTGACTTTCGTTATTCCGGAGCTGTTTACCCGAATTGCGCGTAACTCATTTATCGTACTTTCCCTGATTATTCCGGTTATTGCCGGTATGGGACTGAACTTTGGTATTGTTATCGGCGCCATGGCTGCGCAGATTGCACTGTTTCTGACTACCTACTGGGGTCTGACAGGCATCGGCGGATTTCTGGCAACAGCAGCTCTGGCAACCCCGATTTCTGTTCTCTTTGGTTATCTGGTAGGTAAGCTGTTTAACCACATGAAGGGCAGCGAGATGATCGGCGGTCTGGTTCTGGGATATTTTGCAGAAGGAATTTACCAGTTTATTTTCCTGTTTGTATTCGGCGGTATTATTCCCATGGTGAATACGAAGCTGATGATTCCGACCGGTGTCGGCGTCAAGAACACCATTGACTTAAAGGATACTGTAAAGTATGCTCTGGACAATGTTCCCATGCTGACCATTCTGGAGGTTGGTTTCTATCTGTTCCTGATTGGAACAGTATGCTCCCTGGCCTTTAAGCTGGCTAAGAAGCAGGAGATCAACTGGAAGAAAACAGGAAGCACGGTGGCTGCAGCAGTTGTGATTTACGGAATCAGCTTTATCGGTCCGGTTGAGCGGTTCTTATCTGCTGACCGTCTGCTTCTGCTTTCCGCAGTTGAGATTTGCTGCCTTCTGACCGTGATTGTTCAGGTTGTGCATCTGATTAAGGCAAAGATGGCAGCCAAATCCGAGGATGCCGGCGAGCCCTTTGATACAAAGAAGGCGATCGGCTATATTGCAGCCGCAGCAGTAGTATATGGCCTGACTTATGTTCCGGCCCTGTACAAGGTGCTGATTATGGTAAAGCTTCCGGTTATGACTTATCTGTGTATCGCAGCTCTCTGCGTATTCAACAATGTTCTTCTGAAAACCCGTCTGGGTCAGGATATGAGAACAGTAGGTCAGAGCCGTGCCGTGGCAAATGCTTCCGGTATCAATGTAGACAGAACCCGTATCATTGCCATGATTTTCTCAACGGTACTGGCAAGCTGGGGACAGCTGATTTTCCTGCAGAATGTGGGAACCCTGTCTACCTACGGCGCTCATACCCAGGTAGGACAGTTTGCGATTGCAGCTCTGCTGGTAGGAGGCGCTTCTGTACAGAAGGCTACCAACAAGCAGGCTCTGCTGGGTATTGTCCTGTTCCACACACTGTTTATTGTATCCCCGCTGGCAGGTAAGGAACTGTTCGGAGATCCGGTAATCGGTGAGTATTTCCGTGTATTCGTATCCTACGGCGTTATCGCTATGGCACTGGCTATGCATGCCTGGAAAAAGACAGCAAAGCCGGTTGAGGAGTCTGAAGATCAGGAAGAAAATAATGAGGGAGTTAATTCCATGGCAGGCTGATAAAGAAAAAGTCTGTATCAGAGAAGAGCCGGAGCCCGGAGAACGGGATCCAGCTCTTCTTTTCACTAGTTTTACTTGCACATGAGAGGGAAGAGGAGTAAAATAGAAACAGCGATACAGCGGCTGAGTCCAATCTGAAGAAAGAAGGTACAAGACATGAAAGATGTAAATTGCGCATATTGTATGCAGGGAGATCTGGTTGCAAAATTTGCTTACCCGATTTGTAAAATGGACACAGGCTTTCTCTATGTATTTAAAGAGCAGAGCCATCCGGGACGTCTGATTCTGGCTCACGACAAGCATATCAGTGAGATGATTGAGCTGACAGACGAGGAGAGAAATGCATTTTTCGCAGATGTGGCAAAGGCTGCACGCGCCATTCATAAGGTTTACCATCCCAAGAAAGTAAACTACGGCGCTTACGGAGATACCGGCTGCCACCTGCATATGCATCTGGTTCCCAAATATGAGGGAGAGTTCGAATACGGCGGAACCTTTGAGATGAATCCGGGAAGAGTTGTATTTGACGATGCCCAGTGTGAAGAGATTGCGGAGAAGATCCGTCAGGCTCTGTAAAACTGTTATGATATGGAAAAGTAACTGTTCAGGACGGGGCATCTTCTTGTCCGGCAAAGCCGAACAAGAAGCATCGGAGATTCCTCCGATGTGAGAACTGAATAGTTACATGGAAAATAAAAATTCGCCGGGAGGACAGAGAGGTGCGGATAAAGGCACCCGTCTGTTTTCCGGCGAGTTTTTATTTCGGACGATCCGAAAAAAAGGAAGTGTAGAAATAAGCAGATATTAATCCATAATAGAAATTTTCAGAGCTGCCCGGCGGTAGAATTTCCAGATGATGATGGCAGGAATCCCTACCACAAGAGCCAGTGTGGAAACGCCTCCGATTACTCCGTATAAAATAGTAATGAGCCAGATTAAAATACTATTCATAAGACAGAATCTCCCCTCTTAAAATATGTAAACTATGGATAAATGAAACTATCTGAAATAACTGTTTTGTATTTTAGACGGTATTCCGGCAGATGAAAATAGGTTTTTCCGACTCTTAACGGAACCTGTATGATTTGTTGTCAAAATTCATATAATCAGACAGGAACCTTAACAAAAAATTGATTTTTGCCCGGAGGAAGGGGGAAATGCCGGGAAAGACCTAAAAAAAATGTATGATTAAAGAAAGACGAAGTGCGTAAAAAAACCGGTTTTCTGTGGAAAACCACCAAAATAATATGGTCAGGATTGGCAATAATAATGATAAAAATGTGACAATCTTTAAAGTGTTGTACAATCTTGATGTTATTTTTACGAAATTCCTATGAATAATGGACAAAACAAAAAGTATTGGTTATAATAGTAGGTACATGCAAAAATACAGAGAAAGGTGGACAGAGATGCATTATAAAAAAAGTGTATTCCGGAGCCTGGCAATGATAACACAGCTTGGCTTGTGCGTAGTCACACCTGTCTTTCTATGTGTTTTCATCGGATATCAGGTGGATTCCCGTCTGGGAGGAAACGTGATGATTCCGATGGTGATTCTCGGTGTGCTGTCAGGAGGCCGGTGTGCCTGGGTGATGACAAAGCGGACTCTGGAACAGGAAAAGAAGGAGGACGAACGCATCCGAAGGGAGAGCAGGGCTCTGATACAGAGAACGGGAATCAGCAAGCCAAAGCAGTCCAGCCGTATTTTTACGGCGGGACAGTCGGAGGAACCGAATCAGACAAAGGAGGCAGACGAACGATGATATGGTTTAGCAGACCAACAAAACGACTGCTTCTGGAGATGTCCGTGGGAGTGATCCTGTGGAATGTAATTCTGGCGGTTCTGGCAATCCTGTTTCTTCCCGATTTTTCCTATCCGGTTGTTCCGGTGATTCTGGGACTGATTGTGGGAGCGGCAGGAGCCATGATGATGCTGGTGCATATGGCTGTCATAACAGAGCGGGCCCTGGACAGCCGGAATGAAGATTATGCCAGCAAGCTTACTTTGGCTCAGAGCCTTTTTCGGAAGGTGGCATTTGTGGCTGCCCTGTTTTTCTTCTGGCGTGTCCTGAAGATTGATTTGCTGGCAGCAGTGCTGGGAGCTATGGGTATGAAGGCGGGTGCTTATCTGCAGCCGCTGGTCCGCAAAATATCGGGATATCAGGAGGAGCCTGCGAAAGCTCTGGAACAGCCGGATCAGGTGATGGAACCGGAGAATCAGAATTTTCCGGGGGCAGTCTAGCCCGGGCAAGCTCTGAAAACCGATAGAAAAGTATTGGAATACAGAAGAAAGGAGGACAGTGTATGAGAATAGGAATGGGAATGCTGATGTCTAATGAGCCTGACTTTATGATACACGGTGTTTTTCAGTATCATTTATTCGGACAGGATTTCTGGATTACAACCACCACCATTGGAATGTGGATTATCTCTCTTTTAATTCTGCTGATTGCATTTCTGGCAAACCGGACCCTGAAAAAGGCAACGGACGAACCGGGAATGTTCCAGAATGCGTTGGAGATGGCCTATGAAGCCCTTGCCAATATGGCCGGCGGTATTCTGGGAGGCAATGCAAGACGGTTTATCAACTATATTGGTACGATTTTCCTGTTTATTTTGTTTTGCAACCTGAGCGGTATGCTGGGACTTCGTGCGCCCACGGCAGATTTTGGCGTTACATTTCTGCTTGGTATGGTCACCTTCTTCATTGTGAACTACCAGGGAATCAAAAACCGCCGTATGCGTCATTTCACAAGCCTGTTTGAGCCTACGCCTATTTTGTTCCCGATTAACTTAATCGGTGAACTGGCCAACCCGCTTTCCATCTCCCTGCGTCTGTTTGCGAACCTGCTGTCAGGCGTTATCATTATGGGACTGTGGTATGGAATGATGCCAATTTTTGCAAACATCGGTATTCCGGCAGCACTTCATGTTTACTGCGATTTATTCTCAGGATGTATCCAGACATACGTATTCTGTATGCTTACGATGGTATATATTAATGACAAGATGGAATAATGCCGGGAACATGCAGTGAAACAAACACTTCATATCTTACTTTTAAAATGATTTAGGAGGACTACATTTATGAATATTTCAGGACAGGACTTTATCTTTGGTTGTTCCGCAATTGGTGCAGGTCTGGCAATGATCGCCGGTATCGGACCTGGTGTTGGACAGGGTATCGCAGCAGGACACGGCGCTGCAGCAGTAGGCCGCAATCCGGGCGCAAAGTCTGATATTACTTCTACCATGCTGCTTGGTCAGGCGGTAGCCGAGACCACCGGTCTGTACGGCCTGGTTGTTGCAATCATCCTGATGTTCGTTAAGCCGTTTTCCGCTTAATAGACAGAACAGACAGGAGAATGTAGCGAAAGGAGGCTAAAGACTTGGACAGACTGATAGGATTTGACCCGCAGCTTCTGCATGACGCGGTGCTGACCGGTATCAATATCTTTATCCTGTTCTTTGCACTGTCCTATCTGCTTTTCAATCCGGTTCGTGATGTACTGGAAAAGAGAAAACAGAAGATTGCCGGCGAACTGGCTTCGGCGGCGCAGGATCAGGCGTCTGCGGCAGCTCTGAAAGAAGAGTATGAAGCAAAGCTTAAGGACGTGAACAAAGAAGCAGAGAGCATTCTGGAAGCCGCACGGAGAAAAGCAAAAGCCCGTGAGGAGGAAATGCTGGAAGAGGCCAGGGCAGAGGCAGCCAGAATCATTGAGCGGGCAAACCGTGAGATTGAGCTGGAGAAGAAGAAAGCTGTTGACGACATGAAGCAGGAGGTTGTCAACATTGCTGCGCTGATGGCTGAAAAGGTTGTAGGCAGCTCCATGAATGTAAAGATTCAGGATGCGCTGATTGATGAGACTTTGAAAGAGATGGGTGAGAGCACATGGCAAAGCTAGTGTCAAAGGTGTACGGCGATGCATTGTTTGAGACCGCCATGGAAAACAACAAGGTGGACACTCTTTATGAGGAAGTAAACGCCCTGATTCCCATTTTAAAGGAGAACCCGGAGCTCCTTGCCCTTCTTGGCAATCCTCAGATTGTGAAGGAGGATAAGGTAACGATTATCCGCCAGGTATTTGAAAACCGGGTGGAGGTTGAGCTGATGGGCTTTTTAGCAATCATTGTCGAAAAAGACAGACAAAGTGAGTTGATTCCGGTACTGGACTATTTCATCCAGCGGGTGAAGGAGTACAAGAAAATCGGCGCCGCTTACGTGACAAGCGCGGTGGAGCTGAAACCGGAGCAGAAGGCAGGTCTGGAAAAGAAGCTGCTGGAAACAACTCCCTATGTGGCCTTTGAGATGCATTATTCCGTGGATTCGGCCCTGCTGGGCGGCATGGTAATCCGCATTGGAGATCACGTAGTGGACAGCAGCATTAAAACACGGCTTTATGAACTGAAGAAGGAGCTTTCCAGCCTTCAGTTAGCATAAACAGTCAGAAAGGAAACTGCAAAATGAATTTGAGACCAGAAGAAATCAGTTCGGTAATTAAAGAACAGATTGCGAAATATTCTACCAAACTGGAAGTCTCGGATGTCGGCACAGTTATCACGGTTGCGGACGGTATCGCCCGTATCCATGGTCTGGAGAAGGCCATGCAGGGTGAGCTTCTGGAATTCCCGGGAGAGATCTACGGCATGGTTCTGAACCTGGAGGAGGATAACGTAGGTGTTGTTCTGCTGGGTGACAGCAGCAGCATCAGTGAAGGCGACATTGTAAAGACCACTGGCCGCGTAGTTGAGGTTCCGGTAGGCGATGCCCTGACCGGCCGCGTGGTCAATGCACTGGGACAGCCGATTGACGGCAAGGGCCCCATCGAGACTGAGAAATTCCGCCGCATTGAGCGTGTGGCACACGGTGTTATCGAGAGAAAATCCGTAGACACCCCCCTGCAGACCGGTATCAAGGCTATTGACGCCATGATTCCGATTGGACGAGGACAGCGTGAGCTGATCATTGGTGACCGTCAGACAGGTAAAACTGCGATTGCCATTGATACCATTATTAACCAGAAGGGCCAGGGCGTACATTGTATTTATGTTGCTATCGGCCAGAAGGCTTCTACAGTAGCCAATATTGTTAGAACCTTAGAGGAGTTCGGCGCCATGGACTACACCACCATTGTGGTTTCCACCGCTTCCGATCTGGCTCCTCTGCAGTATATTGCACCTTACTCCGGCTGTGCGATCGGTGAGGAGTGGATGGAAAACGGAGAAGACGTGCTGGTGGTTTACGATGACCTGACCAAGCATGCAGCTGCTTACCGTACCCTGTCCCTTCTTCTGAAGAGACCGCCGGGACGTGAGGCTTACCCGGGCGACGTATTCTATCTGCATTCCAGACTGCTGGAGCGTGCTTCCCGTCTTTCTGACGACTTGGGCGGCGGCTCCCTGACTGCACTGCCGATTATCGAAACCCAGGCAGGAGACGTATCCGCATATATTCCGACCAATGTAATTTCTATTACAGACGGTCAGATTTATCTGGAGACCGAGATGTTTAACTCCGGTTTCCGTCCGGCAATCAATGCAGGTCTGTCTGTATCCCGTGTAGGAGGCGCAGCGCAGATCAAGGCAATTAAAAAGATTGCAGCTCCTATCCGTGTGGAGCTGGCTCAGTACCGTGAGCTGGCAAGCTTTGCCCAGTTCGGTTCCGAGCTGGATGCGGCTACCACGGAGCAGCTGGCTCAGGGTGAGCGTATCCGTGAGGTTCTTAAGCAGCCTCAGTATCAGCCCATGCCGGTTGAATACCAGGTAATCATCATTTATGCAGCTACCAGAAAGTATCTTCTGGATATTCCGGTTGCAGATGTACTTGGATTTGAGAAAGAATTATTCAAATATATTGATACAAAATATCCTGAGATTCCGGCTTCCATCCGCGATACCAAGGTACTGACGGAGGAGACAGAGGAGCTTCTGGTGAAGGCAATCAAGGAGTGTAAGGCACAGATGTAGGCGATGCGCGTCAGGCAGAACAGGCCGGAAGCGGCAGAAAGGGCATGCCGGGCGGACAAAGCCGTGAAAGCTGTGAGCTGACACGAAAGTGAGGTAAATATCATGGCATCCATGAGAGATATAAAACGCAGGAAAGCCAGTATCCAGAGCACCGGACAGATTACCAAGGCCATGAAGCTGGTTTCTACAGTAAAGCTGCAGAAATCAAGACAGAAGGCGGAAAACTCCAAACCTTATTTTGACATGATGTATGAGACAATTTCGTCCATGCTGAAAAAATCCGGAAACATTGACCACAAATATTTAAAGGCCGGCGGAAGCGGGAAAAAGGCAGTGATTGCCATTACCTCCAACCGCGGTCTGGCAGGCGGATATAACAACAATATCGTCAAGCTGATTGCGGGAAATCCGGAGCTGAAGGCAGAGGACACTTATGTGTACGCAATCGGACGGAAGGGCCGCGACGGACTGTCAAAAAAAGGCTACGAGATCAAGGGAGATTACTCTGAGGTAATCAATGAACCGGTATATCAGGATGCGGCGGATCTGACAAAAGAACTGCTGGCCTCCTTTGGCCGGGGAGAGATTGGCGAAATTTATCTGGCATATACCTCTTTCAAAAATACGGTTGTCCATATTCCGAAGCTGATTAAGCTCCTTCCCTTTACTATGGAAGCGGGAGAAGACGGAGAACATGAGACAGAAAAGGCTCAGGCTCTTATGAACTATGAGCCCAATGAAGAGACTGTGTTGGATATGATTATTCCCAAATACATGAGCAGTCTGATTTTCGGCGCGCTGCAGGAGGCAGTAGCCAGTGAAAACGGCGCCCGTATGACAGCCATGGATTCGGCAACCAACAATGCAGAAGAGATGCTGGGCAAGCTGGAACTGCAGTATAACCGCGCCCGTCAGGGATCCATTACTCAGGAGCTGACGGAGATTATCGCAGGCGCCAATGCAATCAGCTGATAAATGATGCAAAATAAGGCAGCTACAATAAATATAAGGAGAAGCAAGATGGCAGAGCAAAATACTGGTAAAATCACACAGATTATCGGTGCGGTTATGGACATCAAGTTCTCCCAGGGCAAGATCCCGGAAATCAACGAGGCAATCAAAATTCCGCTGGAAACCGGCGGTGAGCTGGTTGTTGAGGTTGCGCAGGATCTTGGTGACGATACTGTCAGATGTATCGCCATGGGAACAACCGACGGATTAAGACGTGGTATGGACGCCATTGCAACCGGAGCGCCGATTACGGTTCCGGTTGGTGAGAATACGCTGGGACGTATTTTCAACGTGCTGGGCGAGCCCATTGACAATAAAGAAAAGCCACAGGTGGAGGAATATCTTCCAATCCACAGAAAAGCTCCTACCTTCGAGGAACAGTCTACAGAGACTGAGATTCTGGAGACGGGCATCAAGGTCGTTGACCTGCTGTGCCCTTATCAGAAGGGTGGTAAAATCGGTCTGTTCGGCGGCGCCGGCGTAGGCAAAACCGTACTGATTCAGGAGCTGATTCGTAACATCGCCACAGAGCACGGCGGATACTCTGTATTCACCGGCGTAGGCGAGCGTACCCGTGAAGGAAACGACCTTTACTACGAGATGACCGATTCCGGCGTTATCAATAAAACGACCATGGTATTCGGTCAGATGAACGAGCCGCCGGGAGCACGTATGAGAGTAGGTCTGACAGGACTTACCATGGCAGAGTATTTCCGTGATCAGGGTGGTAAGGACGTACTGCTGTTTATCGACAATATTTTCCGTTTTACTCAGGCAGGTTCTGAGGTATCTGCTCTGCTGGGACGTATGCCGTCCGCAGTAGGATATCAGCCGACGCTGCAGACAGAGATGGGTGCTCTTCAGGAGCGTATCACCTCTACCAAGAACGGTTCTATCACATCCGTACAGGCTGTTTATGTACCTGCGGATGACCTGACTGACCCGGCTCCGGCAAATACCTTCGCACATCTGGATGCAACTACCGTACTGAGCCGTTCCATCGTTGAGCTGGGTATTTACCCGGCAGTGGATCCGCTGGAGTCTACTTCCCGTATTCTGGATCCCCGTGTGGTAGGTGAGGAGCACTATAAGGTAGCCCGCGGAGTACAGGAGGTACTTCAGAAGTATAAAGAGCTGCAGGATATTATCGCTATGCTGGGTATGGATGAGCTTTCTGAGGAAGATAAGCTGACCGTATCCCGTGCAAGAAAGATTCAGAGATTCCTGTCTCAGCCTTTCTTCGTTGCAGGACAGTTTACCGGTCTGGAAGGACGTTATGTGCCTCTCAGCGAGACGATTCAGGGCTTTAAGGAGATTCTGGAAGGAAAGCATGATGATATTCCGGAGCAGTATTTCCTCAATGCCGGAAATATTGACGACGTTCTTGCCCGTGTGAAATAGGGGGTACGTCTATGGCTGATGGAATGAAATTACAGATTGTCACTCCTACGGAGCGGTTCTATGATGGAGAGGTTACCATGGTGGAGCTGACAACCACGGAGGGCGATATTGGTATTTATCCAAACCACATTCCGCTGACAGCGGTTGTGGCTCCGGGCGTATTGAAGATCCATGAGGCAGGAGAAGTCAAAGAGGCTGCCCTGCATTCCGGATTTATTACCATCCTGCCGGAGACAGTGACGATTATGGCTGAAGTGGTAGAATGGCCGGATGAGATCGACTTTAAGCGTGCAGAGGATGCCCGCAGGCGTGCAGAGCACCGGCTGGCTTCCAAGGATGCAAATCTCGATGTGCTTCGTGCAGAGATGGCCTTAAAGAGAGCTATGGTGCGTCTGGAAATGAAAGGGTAAGCTTTTGGCCTGTCATCGGAATGGCGTTTTGTGACAGAACAGAGCACCTGATAACTGAAGCAGATTTTATGGCCCCGGCTTTCCAGCCGGGGCCATGTTGGAATATGGATGAACGAAAACCTTACAGGCAAATGACAGACAGGGCGGGAATGGACGCCTTCGGAGAATATTTATGAACTTAAAGGAACAGCAGTATGTGTGCGCTCTGGCCAGGTGCCAGACGATTTCGAAAGCGGCGGAAGAACTTTATATTTCTCCGTCGGCACTTAGCGTCTATATCAGTAATCTGGAAAAGTATCTGGGAGTTCCTCTGTTTATCCGGACGGGCCGTTCCTTTGTACTGACGCCGATTGGAGAGGAATATGTATCCAGAGCCAGAAAGATGCTGGAAATGAAGGATGAGTTTGACTGTCTGGTGGATCATGCCAGGCGCAAGGCCCATCCGTCCATTCGGATTGGCATTCAGCAGAGGCGGGCAATTTCTATAGCGCCGGAGCTGCTGAAGCGGTTTATGGAAGAATACCCGGATGTGGAAATTATTTTCCGGGATGGAAACCAGGAGGAGCTGGCAGCCATGTACCGGGAGGGAACGGTGGACTTTGTGGTGACCATGTACCGGGATGAACTTGCCGATGTAACCTACCGGGAACTGGCAAAGGAGCAGGTTCTGGTAGCGCTTCCTGCGGATCATCCGGCCAATGCATACGCGTATCATACAGAAAATGACGGCTATCCTCATCTGGACATGATTCATCTGGACAGAGAAACCTTTATTCTTCCTACGATGGCTCAGAGTATGAGAAAAACGGCGGAGCGGATTTTCGAGCAGAATCACATTCGCCCCGGGAGAGTTTTGGAGGTTGCCCATTTTGATATTATTATCAGTATGGTCGAGCTGGGACTGGGAATCGGGTTTAACCGTCTTGGATACATAAAAAATATGTCACGGTTTCAGAATGTAAAATACTACTATATAGGAAGGGATTCCTTTTACTCCAGATTGATTCTTGCTTATCGGAAGGGCCGCGTCTTAACGGAATGCGAAAACCGGCTAATTGAGATTTTATATGAAACCGTTCAGAAACAATACTAAAATATTTAAAATGTTCCTGCAATATAAAAAATTTAATCCTGCTTTCAGTTTTTGCTAATGGTCACGAAAGCCGCCCCTATGTATAATAAAAACAGTATACTTAGGAGGTGGTTTTTTTATGAGTGAGAAAAAGAAAAAACGTTTCAAAATGCCGCACAGTTTTGTGATTGTGTTTACTATCATTGTTGCGGCAGTAGCCATGACCTGGATTCTTCCGGCCGGTGAGTATGTCCGGATTGAAAATGCGGATGGAATTAAGGTCATTGATCCGACTCAGTTCCAGTATCTGGAGCGTTCACCGGTGAATCCGCTTTTGATTCCCATGTACATTGTAGAAGCATTTATTAAGCGGGTAGATTTGATGCTGGTTATTCTGTTTTCCGGCGGAGCCTTCCATATGCTGACCCAGTCCGGCTCTCTTCAGGCTGTGATTGCAAAGCTGGCGAAGAAATTCTCCAACAATCTCTACGTGTTTATTCCGATTCTGACTCTGATGTTTGGTCTGATTTGTACAACTCAGGGTGTGAATATGTTTATTGCTTTTGCACCGGTTATGGTAATGCTGTCTCTGGCCATTGGTCTTGACTCGATTACAGGTGCCGCGATTATCCTGCTGGGAGGCGCTATCGGATTTTCCACCGGTACGCTGAACCCCAACACCACACTGGTTGCTCAGAAGATCGCAGAGCTTCCTCCGTATTCCGGTATCGGATACCGCTGGGTCTGCTTTGCCGTATATTATGTATTCACCAATATCGCACTTATTCGTTATGCTTTAAAGGTGAAAAAGGATCCTACGGTCAGTCCCATGTATGATCTGGATAAGGATAACGAGCTGAATAAGGGCGGGGATCTGGAAAGCTTCGGAACCATTGATCTGAGAAAAATTCTGAATGTAATTGCCCTGGTGGTTTCTCTGGTAGTTGTTGTATTCGGCAGTATAAAATGGGGATGGGATATGCCGGAGATGGCCGCTATGTTTATCTGGCTGGCAATTATTGTGGGAATTATTTCCGGATTTGACACTGCCACAATTTCTAAAAATTTCCTGGAGGGCTGCAAGAAAATGATGTCTGCCATGATCATCATTGGACTGGCGCAGTCTATCAGCGCGATTATGAAAGACGGAAAAATTATTGATACGGTTGTTCATACTCTGGCAGGCGGACTTGGCAGTGTGCCGACCATTCTTCAGGCGCCGGCTATGCTGATTGCCAATACCATTATCAATGTATTCCTGACCTCCGGATCCGGCCAGGCGGCAGCTGTGATGCCGATTATGGTTCCGCTTTCTGACCTGATTGGAGTAACAAGACAGACAGCGATTCTGGCATTTAACTTTGGTGATGGATTCTGTAACTATATTCTTCCGACTTCCACTGCTCTGATGGGAATTATCAGCGCCTGCAATATTCCTTATGACAGATGGATGCGGTTTATGTGGAAGATTTTTATTCTGTGGCTGATTGTGGGAACTGTGCTGCTAATCGGAGCGCAGCTGATTCATTTTGGACCTATGTAAGGAGGAACTGTTATGAGGAAGGAAACGTTATTCCAGCGGATTGAAGAAGAACGGGAGGAGCTCTGGTCCATGGCGGATCAGATTTTCGACAATCCGGAGTATGAGGGAGAAGAGGTTTTTGCCGCCGGTCTGCTGACCGATTATTTGAGAAAAAACGGATTTTCCGTAGAAATGGGAGTTGGCGGTTATAAAACTGCTTTCCGGGCAGAGTACAGCCACGGGGAAGGCGGTCCGGTTATCGGAATTCTCTGTGAGTATGATGCGCTTCGGGGACTGGGCCACGGATGCGGCCACCATATGCAGGGACCGGCCTGTCTGGGCGCTGCTGCCGCTCTTAAAAATCTGGATACGGATCGTCCCTTCCGGATTGTGGTGTATGGAACTCCGGCAGAGGAAACTCTGGGTTCCAAATGTGATATGATCAAGAAAGGATGCTTCCACGATTTGGATGTGGCTTTTATGATGCATGGAGGCCCCAATACCTGTACGGATGTGCGCTGTCTGGCGCAGAGAAGCTTTCATGTAACCTTCCATGGAAAACGCGCCCATGCAGCACTGGCGCCGGATAAGGGAAGAAGTGCTTTTGATGCGCTGCTTGCAGCGTTCCAGGGAATTGAATTTTTGAGAGAGCATGTGCCGGATGATGTGAGAATGCATTATACTGTGGCAAAGCTTCCGGGACCGGCCAATGTGGTTCCGGCAGAGGCTGAGGGAGAATTTGCAATCCGCTCTTTCTCCAGAAAGACGCTGGAGGGAGTCTGCGAGCGGTTCCTGGATATTATTAAGGGAGCCTCCCTGATTGCCGGTGTGGATTATGAAATCAAGGAGGGAACCTTCTTCTTTAACAAGATTCCGGTTCTGAAGTTAAATGAACTGCTGATGGACAATGCCAGACTGGCCGGTGCTCCTCAGCTGGCGCCGCCCAGAGAGAAGACAGGATCCACAGATTTCGGCAATGTAATGTATGAGATTCCCGGTTCCTGTATCCGGGTGGCATTTGTGCCGGAAGGAACACCGTCTCATTCTCAGGAATTTGTAGATGCCGGAAAGACAGAGGCGGCTCATAATTGTATTTTATACGGAGCCAAGGCAATTGCAGGTGCGTCGCTGGATCTGATTATGACAGATGGCCTGATGGATCAGGTAAAAGCGGAATTTGCAGAAAATAAGAAAAAGAATCAATAACACGATATTGGTGTATGATAGAGGACAGAGAAAGAAAAACTCTGTCCTTTTCTTTTTCCTATCATAAAAAGAGGAGTGTGAAAAAATGAAGGAACAGGGAAAAAATCTGATTTGTGATATAGCGGGGGGACTGCTGCAGGCAGTGGGAATGTGGTGCTTTATCGATACCTGCAGAATTGCTCCGGGAGGAGTGTCCGGAATTGCGATGATGATCAGCCATTTATCCGGATTTCCGATAGGAACGCTGAGCCTGCTGATTAATCTGCCTTTGTTTGCGGCATCCTGGCTGTTTCTGGATCGGCGTATGACGTGGAAGACGATATGGACGGTTGTATGGATGAGTGTGATTCTGGACGGGTTCCGGTTTCTGGGTGTGCCGCAGTATACAGGGGATCGGCTGATTGCCGCGGCTTTTGGCGGCGTTTTTACAGGCGCCGGAATGGCGGTGGTGTTTATGCGGAATTCTACCACAGGAGGGGGAGATATTCTTGCGAAGCTGCTGCAGAAGTTCCGCCCGTATATGCAGACCGGCTATGCGATTATGATCATTGACTTTTTCGTTGTGGGAGCCTCTGTTCTGGTGTTCCGGGAAATTGAGGCGGCAATGTATGGGCTGATTTCCATTGTCTGTACGACGCAGACGATTGATATGATGCTTTATGGCATGAACCGGGGAAGCATGATTACGGTTCATTCAGAAAAAAACAGAGAAATTGCAGAGGAGATTATGCGTACCATGGATCGGGGAACTACTTTTTATAAAAGTATTGGCGGATACAGCGGAAAGGAATGCGAGACATTGACCTGCGCGGTGGACCGGAAGCAATTTTACAGGGTGAAGGAAATTATTGATCGGCACGATCCCAGGGCTTTTGTGATTGTATCTCCGACAAAGGAAGTGTTCGGAGAAGGGTTTCAGGAAGGGAGATAGGAGGCGGCGGAAAAACGGACAGGAGATGAGAACTGTTTTGAAAAATAACTGGTGTTTCGTCCGTTCCCCTGCTACAATAAACAGATAGAGCGGCGGGAGGCGGCAGAGAGCCGGACGCGTGGAATGCGGGAGAAAAAAGACGTCAGAGGAAGGCATGCAGGCCAGAAAAAGGCGGCAGAGAGCCGGAAACTGGCGAAACGGGCAAAATCGCAGAGATAAACAGCAAAAAGGATGGAGAGATACCAGAACACAATGAGAGAGCAAAGAGAAAAGAAACCGGAAGAACAAAAGAAGGGGCAGCAGGAAAACAGAAAATCAGTGTGCTTTGCAGCCGCGGGGCTGCTTCTGCTGGCAGCTGCGGCATTGCTGCAGCTGTGTGCCCGGTACGGACAAAAATTTGCAGACTGGTATGCCCGCAGGATTTATCCTGTCCTTGTAAAAGGAATCGGGGGTGTTTCGGGACTTCTGCCTTTTTCTGTTGTGGAGCTTGGTCTGTATGTGCTGGCAGCAGGTTCACTCTGGTATCTGGCAAAGCATATTTCTAAACCGGGCAGGCTTGTATCCCGCGGCATTTTTCTGGCAGGAATCCTTTTGTTCTCGTATATGACCTGCTGCGGAATCAATTACCATGCCGCTGCCTTTTCTGACTATGCAGGATTAAAGCCTGGAAAATATACCAGAGAGGAGCTGGTTGAGCTGTGCGAATATTTGACGGAAAAGGTAAATGAGACAGCTCCGGAACGGACAGAGGAGGGCAATGGGAAGGATAGGGATTACCAATACAGGGAAAACCGCAGCCGGTGGCGTGAGGAAAGCGTGGCTGCCATGCAGGCGGCCGGAGAGCAGTTTCCTGTGCTGGGGGGATATTATCCCAGACCAAAGGAGGTGGCTGTTTCCTGGATCCTCTCTGTGCAGCAGCTGTGCGGAGTGTATTCTCCTTTTACCATAGAGGCCAATTATAACGGCGATATGCCGGATTACAATATTCCTCATACCATGTGCCATGAACTGTCTCATTTGAAAGGATTCATGCGGGAGGATGAGGCGAATTTTATCGGTTATCTGGCCTGTATTTCTTCAGACAAGCCTGCTTTTCAGTACAGCGGTTATCTGACCGGGTGGGTATATGCAGGAAATGCCCTGGCGGAGGCAGATATGGAGACTTATGTGCAGCTTCACGGAAAGCTGTGTGAAACAGCATTGGCAGATCTGCGTGAAAACAGCGTTTTCTGGGAAAAATATGAGGGTAAGGTTGCTGAGGCGGCGAACCAGTGGAATGATACCTATCTGAAAATGAATAACCAGACGGACGGGGTGAAAAGCTACGGACGGATGGTGGATCTGATGCTGGCTTATCGGAAGGCAGAGAAGGAAGACGTGCAGCCGGTGATTCCGGCACCTTGAGGGGGGACTGAAAAAGTACCCTCTGTTTTTTAGGCAATAAAAAAAGCAGATGACGGGAATCGAACCCGCCTCCTCAGCTTGGGAAGCTGATGTTCTACCGATGAACTACATCTGCGTACCTGTTTAGTATACTACAGTTAAGTGGAAAATTCAACTTAACAAATGAAAAAAAGTGCGATAAAATATCTATTAAAACGACAGAGCCGGAAGGAATAAAAACCGGAGAAGAGGAGATTATAATGGGAAGGAAAAGTGAGATTTCAAGAGAAAAGGCATTGGAACTGCTGAAGCAGTACAATCAGGAGCCGTTTCATATTTTACATGGACTTACAGTAGAAGGTGTAATGCGCTGGTATGCCAGAGAACTGGGATACGGAGAGGAAGAGGACTTCTGGGGAATTACGGGACTGCTTCACGATATTGATTTTGAACAGTATCCGGAACAGCATTGTGTCAAGGCTCCGGAGCTTCTGCGTCCGGCAGGAGTCGGTGAGGATATGATTCGTTCCATCTGCTCTCACGGATATGGTATCTGCAGCGATATTGAGCCGGAGCATGAGATGGAAAAGGTGCTGTTTGCCGCAGATGAGCTGACAGGACTGATTGGAGCGGCAGCCCGTATGAGACCGTCAAAAAGTACAAAGGATATGGAATTATCCAGCTTAAAAAAGAAGTTTAAGGATAAACGGTTTGCAGCCGGCTGCTCCAGAGATGTGATTCGCCAGGGCGCAGAGCGGCTTGGATGGGAGCTGGATGAGCTGATGGAAAAAACGATTCAGGCCATGCGGGATTGTGAAGACAGAATCAATGATGAAATGGGACTGGACAGCTGACTGATGCAGCAGAAAATGGAATGTGAAAGAAGCTGCGGGAAGGGGAGCGGTCCCTTTGATGTTATTGAATTTGCTGAAAATATGTGTTATACTTGCATCAGATTGCAGCAATAAGAATGATCTGGAACAGGAGGCTGGAAGATGGAGTTTCTTTTAATAGCCGGTGGCGGACTGATTCTGCTGGTTTTATTTGTAGTAGCCGTTGTGGTGTCTACAATGCTCAGCTCAATCGGCGGCATTATTGATGATGAAGACGGCGAAGAGCAGTAACAGAGACAGATTCCAAGGTGGAGCAGTGCATGAAAGTGCCCGGCTCCATTTTTTGTCCGGTAAAATGAAAATGCTTTGCAGGAATTGCCCCTGCAGCGGAAGGGGATTTTGTCGAAGAAGCGGCCGCTGCAGGCGGAGAAGTTTGAGGGCGGGCTTCTTTCTGGTTGATTTCCCTGGTACTTCCGTGTAGAATGAAAAGCGGGTGCAGGTACAGCACAGAGACAGGAATCATACTTGCCGGAGATGGCGAGAACCACTGTGAGATAAAGGAGAAATGAATGAGTATTTTAAATGTAGAGCATTTAAGCCACGGATTTGGTGACCGGGCGATTTTTCAGGACGTTTCTTTCCGGCTGCTGAAGGGCGAGCATATCGGCCTGGTAGGGGCCAATGGCGAGGGAAAGTCTACTTTTATGAATATTATTACCGGAAAGATGCAGCCGGATGAAGGTAAGGTAGAGTGGGCGAAGCATGTGCGGGCCGGATACCTGGATCAGCATACGGTGCTGGAAAAGGGCATGACAATCCGTGATGTGCTGAAAAGCGCGTTTTCTTTTTTGTTTGAGATGGAAGCCCAGATGAATGCGATCTGTGACAGAATGGGTGAGGCTTCTGAGGACGAGATGAATGAGATGATGGAGGAGCTGGGGACTATCCAGGATCTTCTGATGGCTCATGATTTTTATATTATTGACAGTAAGGTGGAGGAGGTGGGCCGTGCTCTGGGTCTTCAGGAGATTGGCCTTGATAAGGACGTTTCCGAGCTGTCCGGCGGTCAGAGAACCAAGGTGCTTCTGGGCAAGCTGCTTTTGGAGAAGCCGGATATTCTTCTTTTGGACGAGCCGACGAACTACCTGGACGAGCAGCATATTGAGTGGCTGAAGCGGTATCTGCAGGAGTATGAGAATGCCTTTATTCTGATTTCTCACGATATTCCGTTTTTAAACAGTGTAATTAACCTGATTTATCACATGGAAAATCAGAAGCTGGATCGGTATGTTGGAGATTACGATCATTTCCTTCAGGTATATGAGGTGAAAAAAGCTCAGCTGGAGGCGGCTTACAAGAGACAGCAGCAGGAAATTGCAGATCTGGAGGACTTTGTTGCCAGAAATAAGGCGCGGGTTTCCACGAGAAATATGGCCATGTCCCGCCAGAAGAAGCTGGATAAGATGGAAGTGATTGAGCTGGCAAAGGAAAAGCCGAAGCCGGAGTTTAATTTCCAGGAGACAAGAGCAGCCGGAAAGATGATTTTTGAGACAAAGGATCTGGTGATTGGATACGACGAGCCTCTGACCAGCCCTCTGAATTTTTCTATGGAGAGAGGAGAAAAGGTGGTACTGAAGGGCTCCAACGGAATTGGAAAGACAACTCTTTTAAAGAGTATTCTGGGACTGATTCCCGCGGTATCCGGTCAGGTGGAGCTGGGAGATTATCTGTATACAGGATACTTTGAGCAGGAAATGGCGCCGGGCAATACCAATACCTGCATTGAGGAGCTCTGGCAGGAATTTCCGTCCTATACTCAGTATCAGGTTCGTTCTGCCCTTGCAAAATGCGGACTGACCACGAAGCATATTGAAAGCCAGGTGCGGGTTCTTTCCGGCGGTGAGCAGGCCAAGGTACGTCTTTGCAAGCTGATGAACCGGGAAACCAATGTTCTGCTTTTAGATGAGCCGACGAACCATCTTGATGTGGATGCCAAGGAGGAGCTGAAGCGGGCGCTGAAGGCATATAAGGGAAGCATTCTGCTGATTTGTCATGAGCCTGATTTTTATGCGGATTTTGCTACCAGAGTTGTGGATTGCAGTGAATTCTGTCTGAGAGGATAAAAATGACTGACGCGGCGAAAAAGGATGGGAGTCCTTTTTCACCGCGTCAGCTTGGGAATGGTAGGTATACAAATTAAAGAAAATGGTTTTTAGGGGGGCCGGGCAATCTTCATTGCCCGGTATGAGTATGAAAAAGCTTTGTTATTTCAAGTGGGTCCTTGAAATAAGATTCATTACTCTTTCAAGTAATGTAACTACAGTATAAAAAACAATTGTGTCAAAAATGTGTCTCTGTCATAAAAAAAATATAAACAAAATAAAAAATAAAAAAACCCTTTCAAAATAGGCAATGTTTGTATATAATAAGAGGGATTGAAGTTATTTTACAGGGATAGATTGCTCTTTTTTGGAAAGAATTGGGAACGCAAGGAACAGGCAGGAGGAAGAATGAATGTTAGTATCCAATGACATCGGTATCGATTTAGGTACTGCGAGCATATTAGTATACATCAAGGGAAAAGGCGTGGTGCTGAAGGAGCCGTCCGTGGTTGCTATTGATCGCGACACTAATCGGATCAAGGCCATTGGCGAGGAGGCCCGCCTGATGATAGGAAGAACTCCGGGCAACATTATTGCAGTTCGTCCGCTGCGTCAGGGTGTGATTTCTGATTACACTGTGACGGAGAAGATGTTAAAGTATTTTATTAATAAAGCTGTGGGAAAGAGAACTCTGCGCAAGCCGCGCATTGCGGTCTGCATTCCCAGCGGCGCGACAGAGGTAGAGAAGAAGGCTGTTGAGGACGCTACTTATCAGGCAGGAGCCAGAGAGGTAACGATTATCGAGGAGCCGGTTGCAGCGGCTATCGGAGCAGGAATTGATATTTCCAAGGCATGCGGAAATATGATCGTAGATATCGGAGGAGGTACTGCAGATATTGCCGTGATTTCTCTGGGCGGTACTGTAGTAAGCACCTCTATCAAGGTCGCAGGTGATGACTTCGATGAGGCTCTGGTGCGCTATATGAGAAAGAAGCACAATCTTCTGATTGGTGAGAGAACGGCTGAGGAGATCAAGATCAATATCGGTTCCGCTTACCGCCGTCCGGAGGTGCTGACTATGGAGGTTCGCGGACGGAACCTGGTAACGGGACTTCCCAAAACCATTGTAGTGACTTCTGAGGAGACTCTGGAGGCTCTTCGCGAGCCGGCAATGCAGATTGTGGACGCAGTACACAATGTGCTGGAGCGGACACCACCGGAGCTGGCAGCTGATATTTTCGACCGGGGTATTGTAATGACCGGCGGCGGTTCTCTGTTAAACGGACTGGATCAGCTGATTGAGGAGAAGACCGGTATTACCACCATGGTGGCAGAGGATCCTCTGACTGCTGTGGCGATTGGAACCGGCAAGTTCATTGAGTTTGAGCATGGAGACGGAAAGAATCAGGAGTTTTAGGCTTCTGAGGATTCCGCAGATGCAGAATCAGATATGGCAGTAAGAAAGTCTCGCGGCCCGTTTTTTGGCGCGGGGCTTTTTCTGTCTTTACGGGAGCAGGTCTATGGCAACAGTAAATGGATATGTAGAGAAAATTAAATTTCGGAACGAGGAGAACGGTTATTCCATTCTCTCGGTCAACAGTGACGGAGAGGAGTATGTGCTGGTAGGAACCTTTCCCTATATCAGCGAGGGAGACTTTATTGAAGCCAGCGGACGCAGTGTGGAGCATCCGGTATACGGTGATCAGATTCAGGTGGAGACCTATGAGCTGAAGGCGCCGGAGGATTCGGCATCGATGGAGCGTTATCTGGGCTCCGGCGCTGTCAAAGGCGTGGGAACAGCTTTAGCGGCCCGGATTGTCCGCCGGTTTAAGGCAGATACCTTTCGCATTATCGAGGAGGAGCCGGAGCGGCTGGCTGAGGTAAAGGGAATCAGTGAGAAAATGGCCATGTCGATTTCGGATCAGATGGAAGCAAAAAAGGATTTGCGCCAGGCGATGATGTTTTTGCAGGAATATGGAATTTCCATGAATCTGGCTCTGAAAATCTACAACGAGTACGGTCCCCGCCTGTACGGCATTATCAGGGAAAATCCCTATAAGCTGGCAGATGATATTCAGGGTGTGGGATTTAAGATGGCAGATGAGATTGCCCAGCGGGTAGGGATTTTTACAGATTCGGATTTCCGGATCCGCAGCGGTATTTTTTATACTCTGCTTCAGTCTGTGGCAAACGGACATACATACCTTCCCAGAGAAGAGCTTTTTGCAGGTGCTGCCGAGCTGCTTCATGTAGATCCGGAAATTATGGAAAAGCATCTGGTGGATCTGCAGATGGAAAAGAAAATCGTGGTGAAGGGGCAGGAAATCTATGCAGCCCAGTATTATTACATGGAGCTGAATGCAGCCAGAATGCTTCACGATTTGAATCTGAGAGGTTCGGAGCCGGAAGGGGAAATCAGAAAAAAGCTGGAGAGAATCTGTGCGGAAGAGCAGATTGAACCGGATGAACTTCAGATACAGGCGGTGATTGAGGCGGTTAACAGCGGACTGCTGATTATTACCGGAGGACCGGGAACGGGAAAAACCACGACGATCAACACGATTATCCGGTATTTTGAGCAGGAGGAAATGGAAATCCTCCTGGCGGCGCCTACAGGTAGAGCGGCAAAGCGGATGACAGAGGCCACAGGATACGAGGCCCGGACGGTGCACCGGCTGCTGGAGCTGACGGGAATTCCTGATGACAGCACCTCCTCTGCAGGTATGCATTTTGAGCGGAATGAGGAGAATCCGCTGGATGCAGATGCAATTATTATTGATGAGACGTCCATGGTGGATATTTATCTGATGCATGCGCTTTTACGGGCAGTGAATCCGGGAACGCGCCTGATTCTGGTGGGAGATGTCAATCAGCTTCCCAGCGTGGGACCTGGAAATGTTCTGCGGGATCTGATTGATTCCGGCTGCTTTAACGTAGTGCGGCTGACCCGCATTTTCCGTCAGGCGGCGGAAAGCGATATTATTGTAAATGCCCACCGGATCAATGGAGGCGAGCAGATTCCTCTGGGAAAGCCAAGCCGGGATTTCCTTTTTATCCGGCGGGAGCATCCGGATGCAATTATCAGTGCAATGATCACCCTGATTCGGGAGAAGCTGCCGGGGTATGTCCATGCAGATCCCTTTGAGATCCAGATTATGACACCGATGCGGAAGGGGGCTCTGGGGGTGGAACGGCTGAATTCCATTCTTCAGGAATATTTAAATCCCAAATCCCCGGATAAGGCGGAGCGGGAAGCCGGAGGCGTGATATACCGGGTCGGGGATAAGGTTATGCAGATTAAAAACAATTATCAGATTGAGTGGGAGATCCGGAACCGGTACGGGATTCCCGTAGACGGGGGAACCGGCGTGTTTAATGGAGACATTGGAAAAATCCGGTCGATTAATGCTTTTGCAGAGCAGCTGACGGTGGAGTTTGACGAAGGAAAGATGGTGGATTACAGCTTCCGGCAGTTGGAGGAGCTGGAGCTGGCCTATGCCATTACCATTCACAAATCCCAGGGAAGCGAATATCCGGCTGTGATCGTGCCAATCCATTCCGGCCCGCGGATGCTGATGACGAGAAATCTGATTTATACGGCAGTGACCAGGGCCCGTTCCTGCGTCTGCCTGGTAGGAATTCCGGAAACCTTTCAGGCTATGGTCAATAATGAAATGGAGCAGCGCAGGTATACGGGACTGAAGGCGCGGCTGAAGGAGGTAATGGAGGAGGATATGGATTGAAGGAAATGCTGATTACTCTTTTATTTCCCAGGAGATGTCCTGTGTGCGGAGAGATTGTGCCGGGCATATCCGGAGTCCGGGGCGGGGCCTTGCCTCCCCTGGAAAATCTCATTTGCCCGGAGTGCATTGACAGTCTGTCGCCTGTCCGCCAGCCGGTCTGCATGCGCTGCGGAAAAGAGGTGACAGGAAGCCGGACAGAATACTGCCCGGATTGTATGCGGCATCCCCGCAGCTTCGACGGGGGCGCAGCGTTGTTTCATTATAATGAAGCGGCCCGCCGGTCTATGGCGGCAGTAAAATATAAAAACAGGCGGGAATACCTTGATTTTTACAGTCAGGCAATGGTTTCCCGCTATGGAAAATGGATGTCTCACATTCGGCCTGATGCCCTGGTTCCTGTTCCGGTTCATCCGGCCCGGCGAAGAAAGCGGGGCTTTAATCAGGCGGAGGAGCTGGCAGAACGAATCAGCTTACTTACCGGAATCCCGGTCAGGGCGGATCTTCTTATCCGCATCCGAAAAACACTTCCCCAAAAAGAACTGAATCCTGCGGAACGGCTGAACAATCTCCGCTTAGCCTTTGCAGTGTCAGATTTTTACAAAATTCATCCGGACCAGCTTCCTGAGAGGGTGGTTCTGGCTGATGATATTTATACGACAGGAAGCACCATGGAGGCATGTACCCGGGTTTTGAAAGAGGCAGGTGTGAAGCAGGTGTATGTAATGTCTGTCTGCATTGGAAAGGGACGCTGACTGAAAAAAAGATTGGGAGAGAAACACATATGATTTTTGGAAAAAAGAAAAAAGAGATCCCTTTTCTTTATGAATTAAAGGAATCTCTGGTAACAGATACGGAAATGGAATATCTGGAATGTATTGAGAATATTCTTCCGGAAGGATATCTGGTGCTTCCCCAGGCAAATCTGGCGGCTTTTATTACAAGGACGGATCAGGCCAGGTACCGGGGAGAGCTGTTTCGAAACATTGATTTTATCGTTACAGATCTGGATTACTGTCCTGTTTTTCTGATTGAAATTAACGATCAGACCCATTTGGCTCAGGACCGGAGAGAGCGGGACAGAAAGGTGGCGGATATCTGCGAGGAGGCGGGGATTCCCCTGATTACCTTCTGGACCAGCTACGGCGTTCAGCCGGATTATATTGAGAGGAGAATCATGGAGACGCTGGCATCTCTTCCTGCAGAGAGGATTCACCACTTTTTTCCGGAGAAGAAGCGGAGAGGCTGCTACATTGCCACAGCTGTGTATGGCTCCTATGACTGTCCGCAGGTGTGGGTGCTGAGACGGTTTCGGGATCAGATTCTGGCAAAGCACACCTGGGGAAGAGGGTTTATCCGGTTTTATTACGCAGTCAGCCCGGGTATGTCCGTGTACTTTGGAAGAAACCGGCTGCTTAGAAAAAACGGAAGGCGTTTTCTGGACGGACTGGTGAGACATCTGGAAAAGCGCGGGCTGGAGAATACTCCTTACAGGGATGAGGAGGAAGCCGGAGTCTGAATTATTCCGTCCTTGAGGGCGGAAGCTTTCCGGCAGAGAGTCTGGTAATCTGCGGCAGGGAGCGGAGAGCCACCGGGCAGACATCCTGATTGTCCATAACAAGCTGTCTCAGCTTTGCGGAGAAAGAGGAAACATGATCCATGTTTACCAGAAACGAGGTGTGGCACCGGATGAAATGGGGACCAAGGAGAGTCTGAAATTCCTTGAGTGAGCCGGTAACCCGGTGTACGCCGTTTTTGCTGCAGATGGTGACCTTGTGGGGCGAAGAATCGGAGCGGATATACAGAATGTCGTCCGGATTCATATAGAGGATTCTGTTTTCTGTTTTGATTCCGACAGATGGACACTGATGTTTTCTGGCGGTGTTTTCATAGGAAATAGCGGTACGAAGACAGTCTCTGAGCCGCTGCTCCAGAAGTTTGGGATCGTCTTTTGTGATAAAATCCAGGGCCTCTACATGATATTGGAAGGTCAGGGCCATCATTTCACTGTGGGTTGTAAGAAAAATAATATAGCCCGAAGGATCCAGGAGGCGGATCTGCCGGGCCAGTTCCAGTCCGTTGATGTCGGAGTTTAACTGAATATCAAGAAAATAAAGTCCGGTGCCTCCGTTTTTTTCTGCTGCATTTAAAAGGGCATGAGGATCCCGGAACTCGTATACGGGCATTTCTTCATATCCCTCAAAATCAAGAAATCTGTGAATCAGACGGGAATACTGTTCTAATTGTCTTTTATCATCCTCACATAGATAAACGGATATCATAGGTCCTCCTTCCGGTTTCTGAAGATTGTCAGCGACTGTATGAAAAGGGAGTTTTCGTACTGAAAGTCCCACTGCACCTGAGGATATGCATCAAGAATCCTGCGGGCATTGTAAAGTCCGATTCCACGGTGTTTTCCCTTGCTGGAAACACCCCATTCTGTCAGTCTGCTGACAGGACATTCCAGCATTTTTGCAGAGTTCTGCAGAAGAATGCGGAGAGAATCCGGAGAAGAGATCACGCCGAAGCGAATCAGCTTTTCCTCTGTGTTTTCAGCGGCTTCTATGGCATTATCGAAAAAAATCCCCATAACAAGCGCCAGATCTACAGGACGTACAGAAAAATCGGATACCGGCTCAGAGATTTCCAGTTCAACATGAAGACCCAGCTCCATGGCCCGGATCAGCTTGGAGGAGAGAAGTCCCTTTAACTCTGGATTTTCGATATGGGAAAGGGAACTCAGCCGGGAATTGTTTTCGGAAAAAGAACGGCTGACAGGGAGAATTTCCTGGTAAAAATAGGATTTCAGCTCGTCCATGTTATTGTCCTCCATATAGCCGGACATGGTAGCCAGAAGATTCACATAGTCGTGTTTAAAGCTTCGCATGGAATTGTACAGCTCCTCCAGCTTTCTGGTATAGGTCTGAAGATTTTCATATTGCTCTGCCATGCTGTTGTTTTCCTCCTGACGACGGATAGCCTGGTAAAGAGTCCTCAGCAGAATGGTAATGGCGATGAAGGCGGCAAGAAAGAGACATCCATTAAATGCAATCGCGCCGTATCCATAGCCAATGGATTCTCCATAGGAAAAATTAAATACAAACAGGATTCCCAGAATGGAAAGGGTAAGGAATATGGTCATACAGAGCCGGGAATTGGAGAAAATGCGGGAAATTCCGATTTTTCTGTTTAAAACAGCTCCGGCAGTTTTGGTAAGAGTCCAGCACAGCACACAGTACAGGAGAGAAAACGGAAGTACAATGTCGGGAGCAGTCTGTATCTGTCCCAGGTTCATGCCGGTAACCTTCTGAAGAACACAGATGCACAGATAGTTGAAGGTGACGGCAAAAAGATATCCAAATATGGAGCATGAAAGGCAGAGCCATCTGGCAGTGGTGCGGTGGTAAAGAATAAGCAGAATCACAGGAACTGTGATGAAAACAAAGTACTGTCCCAGAATCTGATTCAGAAGCTGGGATGAAAGAAGCGTCCACATCAGCAGAGTCAGTCTGCAGGAAAGGGAAAGCCTTTCAGGAAGAAGGTTGATGCAGGAAAAAAATATACAGAGAGAGCCGAGCATCGTATAGACAAAGTAAAACATGGAACGGAACACTCCTTTTTCAATCAGAAAAATCCAGATAAAGTCTAAAAACAATGGTGCTATTTTACTGAATAATCAGTGGTTCGTCAAGTGGCTTTTCCCGGTGTCTGCATATTCGTTTCAGGGGATAATCAGATTCCAAAAGAGAAAAATTGTGTATTATCTGGATAAAATTTGCAGTTAGGAGTAAAAAACACGCGAATATTGCGAAAACATTCAGAAGGAAGAATTTGTGATATGATTAACATAAGAGAAAGAGATGAGGACGGGCAAATGATAAAACAGTTTGTAGACTGGTGCGGGAAAATAAGCCCTACAACTGAGGGCGAACAGCTTATGATTCAGTACGGAGCAGAGCTGCTGGCAGAAAATACAGCCAGAATGAGTTTGCTGCTTCTCATTAGCTTTGCTCTTGGAAAAGGGTGGGAGTGTGTTGTATTTTTACTGATATTCGGATGCCTGCGGATCCATGCGGGCGGTATTCATGCGGAAACCGGCTGGGGATGCGGTCTGTGGATGGCTCTGCTTCTGGCAGTTGCTGTTCTGAGTGGAGAAGCGGCACCGATATCAGAACTTATGATGGGCTGGATATTTGCAGCGGTTTCTGCCTGTGTGCTGTGGAGAGCGCCTGCCACGGTGAATCGGGACTGCTATACGGCAGAGGGAATTCTGCAAAAAAAGATAGATGCGATTCTGACACTTCTTGTTTACTATTTTATTCTTTTGTTTCTGGAAACAATGAGAAATGTGGCAGTTTGTGCGGTGGTTTTGGAGGCGATAACGATGCTTCCTGAAATACACAACAAAAACTAAGGAGGAAAAGCATATGAAGTTGGAACTGGTAAAGGGGATTCAAAAGCTGTTCAAGAACATTGCAAAAAATACAGTAGGAAGGAGCTGCCCGCCTGGAATGCATGAAAGAAGAATTCCGGAGGAACTGAAACGGGCAGTGGAAGAAGATAGAAAATAGGCAGCAGGCTCAGATGGAGACGGCAGGAAGCACGGAAAAAAACCGGCTTTTCCGTCTCCGCTTTTTTCGTAAAACCCGTTGACGAATCTTTCTTCATATGGTATAGTAGTCTGGCGAATGGAAGAACTTAGGTCTTTTTTTTATGCGTAAAATTAGCCGTGACGGTTGAGCCGTATGAGAGAGGGGCCGAAACAACGAAAAATCAAGTGGAGGTGGAAGTCGTGCGCACAAGAATTACACTGGCATGTACAGAATGTAAACAACGCAACTACAACATGACGAAGGATAAGAAAACTCATCCGGATCGCATGGAGACTAAGAAGTATTGTAGATTCTGCAAAACTCATACTTTACACAAAGAAACCAAATAAGGAGTGTGAAATATGGGAGAAGCTACAGGAACTGAGAAAGCCCCGAAGAAGAGCTTTTTCAAGGGTGTAAAAGCTGAGTTCAGTAAAATCGTATGGCCTGACCAGGAAACCGTAGGAAAGCAGACGGTAGTCGTTCTTGCGGTAACTGCTGTTCTTGGACTGATTATCGCAGTCCTGGATTTCATTATCAAATGGGGCCTCAGCTTCATTATAAAATAAGGCGAGGGTGATAAGATGTCAGAAGCAAAATGGTATGTAGTTCATACCTATTCGGGCTACGAGAACAAGGTAAAAGTAGACATTGAGAAAACCATTGAAAACCGCAATCTTCAGGATCAGATTCTGGAAGTGTCCGTTCCGATGCTGGAGGTAGCTGAGCTGAAGAACGGCGTGGAGAAGCTGGCGGACAAGAAGATGTTCCCCGGCTACGTGCTTATCCATATGGTTATGAATGATGACACATGGTATGTAGTACGCAATACCCGCGGCGTAACCGGCTTTGTCGGACCGGGCTCTAAACCGGTACCCCTCAGTGAGGAGGAGATGGCAGGCCTGGGCTTCAGCAAGAAAGAGGTAGCGATGGAATATGAGCTGGAGGATATGGTTGTTGTTACCGCCGGCGCATGGAAAGATACCATCGGTGCTGTCAAGAGTATTAATGAAGGTAAGAAAACACTTACCATTAATGTCGAAATGTTCGGCCGGGAGACTCCGGTTGAACTGAATTTCACAGAAGTGAAGAAAATGTAACATGAAACTGAGCTGGCAGGCTGCCGGCTCGTGGGAGGGACATCCCCGACAATACCACAATATAGGAGGTCATTATCATGGCAAAGAAAGTAACTGGTTACATCAAATTACAGATTCCGGCAGGCAAGGCTACTCCTGCTCCGCCAGTTGGTCCTGCACTGGGTCAGCACGGCGTTAATATTGTGCAGTTCACCAAAGAGTTCAACGCAAGAACTGCAGACCAGGGCGATTTAATCATCCCGGTTGTTATCACTGTATACGCAGACAGAAGCTTCAGCTTCGTTACTAAGACTCCGCCGGCTGCTGTTTTGTTAAAGAAGGCTTGCAAGCTGAAATCCGGTTCTGCAGCGCCCAACAAAACAAAAGTAGCTACCATCTCCAAGGCTGATCTGCAGAAGATCGCTGAGACCAAGATGCCTGACTTAAATGCAGCAAGTCTGGAAGCAGCTATGAGCATGATTGCAGGTACTGCAAGAAGTATGGGTATCACTGTTGAGGAATAATCGTTATTCCAATATTCCGATATAGAAGCGAGATGACAATTTAGATACGTGGGAGGGACATCCCCGACAATACCACTAGGAGGTTATTTTATCATGAAACATGGAAAAAGATATGTAGAAGCGGCTAAATCTGTAGACCGTGCGAATCTTTATGATACAGCAGACGCCATTGCACTGGTAAAGAAGACTGCTGTTGCTAAATTTGATGAAACCATTGAGGCTCATATCAGAACCGGTTGTGACGGACGTCACGCTGACCAGCAGATCCGTGGTGCAGTAGTTCTGCCGCACGGTACTGGTAAAGTAGTTCGTATCCTGGTATTCGCTAAGGGACCGAAGGCTGACGAGGCACTGGCTGCAGGCGCTGACTTTGTAGGCGCTGAGGAGCTGATCCCGAAGATCCAGAACGAAGGATGGTTAGATTTCGACGTAGTTGTAGCTACTCCGGATATGATGGGCGTTGTTGGACGTCTGGGTCGTGTACTGGGACCGAAGGGCTTAATGCCGAACCCGAAGGCTGGTACCGTTACCATGGATGTTACCAAGGCTATCAACGATATCAAAGCTGGTAAGATTGAGTACAGACTTGACAAGACCAACATTATCCACGTGCCAGTGGGTAAAGCTTCTTTCACTGAGGAGCAGTTAGCGGACAACTTCCAGACGCTTATGGATGCAATCGTTAAGGCAAAACCGGCTACCCTGAAGGGCGCTTACTTAAAGAGCGTTACCCTGACCTCTACCATGGGCCCGGGCGTTAAGCTGAACGTAGCTAAGATGATTGGCTAATCGTTGCGAAAAAACGGTTGACAATTCCAATATAGTATGTTATCATACACAAGTATTGACTGCCGAAGACAGCAGGTGCCGTAAGGCATAAAGGTTATTCCACCTGCCGAGGAACGTACAATTTCTTTAATTTTGAATTTGTAGCGCCTCTCTGTCTTTGAGACAGAGAGGCTTTTTCCTTGCAGTCTCCAGTTATATAGAAAAACAGGAGGGAAAGATTCATGGCAAAAGTTGAGTTAAAACAGCCAATCGTAGCAGAGATCTCTGAACTGCTGGACGGCGCTGCAACTGCAGTAGTGGTTGACTATCGTGGTCTGACCGTTGCTCAGGATACCGAGCTGCGTAAACAGTTAAGAGAAGCTGGTGTTACTTATAAAGTATATAAGAACACCATGATCAGACGTGCTGCGGAGGGTACTGCATTTGCTGCTCTGGATCCTCATTTAGAAGGACCGACTGCAATCGCTGTATCCAAGACAGATGCAACCGCTGCTGCTAGAATTCTGGCTGAGTTCGCAAAGAAAGCTGACAAGCTGGAAATCAAGGGCGGTGTTGTAGAAGGCAATTATTACGATGCAAAGGGAATGCAGGTTATCGCAACCATCCCGTCCAGAGAAGTTCTTCTGGGCCGTTTGCTGGGAAGCATGCAGTCTCCGATTGCAAACTTCGCTCGTGTGCTTAATCAGATCGCTGAGAAGAGCGCAGAGGCATAAGTTTTACTGATAGGAACATATTCCTGTGAATTTATTTCGGCCCTTCCGGAAAAGGAAGCGCCAGGAAAAACATTAATCAAATGGAGGAAAATAAAATGGCAAAGTTAACCACTGCAGAGTTTATCGAAGCTATCAAAGAGTTATCCGTATTAGAGCTGAACGAGCTGGTAAAGGCTTGTGAGGAAGAGTTTGGCGTATCCGCAGCAGCAGGCGTTGTTGTAGCAGCAGCAGGCCCGGCAGCTGAGGCAGCTGAAGAGAAGACCGAGTTCGACGTAGAGCTGACCGAGGTTGGCCCGAACAAGGTTAAAGTTATCAAGGTTGTTCGTGAAGCTACCGGTCTGGGCCTGAAAGAGGCTAAGGACGTAGTTGACGGCGCTCCGAAGATCCTGAAAGAGGCTGCTTCTAAGGAAGAGGCTGAGGGCATCAAGGCTAAACTTGAGGCTGAGGGCGCAAAGGTTACCCTGAAGTAATTCACTTCGTCAGAAGATTGGCGCTGCGGAAAACTTGTTTTCCGCAGCGTTTTTGTTTCATAGGAAATTATGTTTTATGAAACAAAAAGACTCCGCCATGGTCACGGGGCGGTAGAGAATTCTGCCGCAGAAGCGACCTGCCGCAGGCGGAGAAGCGCGCTTGTGAGCTTCTGTTTTATATCCTGAAATCTGTCTGCAGGAAGTACGCATAACCGTGAAAGTCAGGACAAAATTGACAGAATTTACTTGACAGATTGCCACTCAGGTGCTAAACTTACGGTGTATTTTGATATGAGCTTTTGATTCACATATTTTTGTAAGTCATGAAGAGCATTTCATGATTTACAAAAATATGTGATTTTTTTGATTCAGAGAAAATACAAAAATAATTAAATCTATTTTATAAAGGGAGGTACCACTCATGAATAACGGTACAGTTAAATGGTTCAACGCTACTAAAGGTTATGGTTTCATCACCAACGATGCAACTGGCGAGGAAGTATTCGTACACTTCTCCGGTATCGTAGCTGATGGCTACAAGACTCTGGAAGATGGTCAGAAGGTTACTTTTGACACCACCGAGGGCAACCGCGGTATCCAGGCTGTTAACGTTCACGTTGTAGCTTAATGAAGCGCTGACAGACCCCTTGTTTTGATACAGAATGGCTGCTTTTGCAGGCAGTCTGCTTAATAAGACATGGACAGAAGATCGTCATATATGGCGATCTTCTTTTTGTGAAACAAAAATTCCGGACTTCTGCGGGGGCTTTCGTCGAGGAAGCCTGTTTTTGTTTCATAGGAAATTACGTCCTGTGAAGCGAAAACGCTCCGCGAGCTCCTTTTTTACTAAAAATATTGTAAACGCTTACAAAAATATTGGAAAACCTATTGCATTTAGAGAGTAAATGGTGTATGATAAAGCCATGAAACAAACGCAAACTTGTCTTTCTAGATTTTTGTAAGCACTTACAAAATAAAATCATTCTGAATGATTCCATCCGGGTTTTCTTTCCTTTCGGAATCAGGCTGGACAGAGGAGCAGAAAGCCGGGACTGCGGCGAACAAGACGAGTAAATCAATGATAACAAATTATAAGTTGGAGGTTTCAGACGATGAGCAAGAAAGAAACAGTAATTCAGTTTGGTGAAGGCGGTTTCCTGCGTGGATTTGTAGATTATTTCTTCCAGAAGTTAAAAGAGAAGGATCTGTTTGACGGTTCTGTAGTGATTGTACAGCCGATTGAAAAAGGTATGTGCGAGATGTTAGAGAAGCAGGGCTGCGAATACAATCTGTTTTTAAGAGGTATCAATGAGGGTAAGGTTGTAGATGAGCACACTCACATTGATGTGATTTCCAGATGTGTGAATCCATACAGTGACAATGCTGCCTACATGGCACTGGCTGAGAACCCGGATTTCCGCTTTATCGTTTCCAACACTACTGAGGCAGGTATCTGCTTTGAAGGCGATAACAAGTTTGAGGATGCTCCGGCTCATTCTTTCCCGGGCAAGCTGACTCAGCTGCTTTACAAGAGATTCCAGCTGGGACTGCCGGGCTTCATTATTCTTTCCTGCGAGCTGATTGACCACAACGGCGAGGAGCTGCTGAAGTGCTGCGAGCAGTACGCAGATCTGTGGAACCTGGGAGATGATTTTAAGGCATGGCTGAAGAATGAAAATGATTTCTGCTCTACACTGGTAGACCGTATTGTAACCGGATTCCCGAGAGACGAGCATGCAGCTCTGTGTGAGCGTATCGGTGAGCAGGACAATATGATGGATACTGCAGAGATCTTCCATCTGTGGGTAATCCAGGGTGATCATGAGGACGAGCTGCCTCTGCAGAAGGCAGGCTTCAATGTTGTATGGACAGACAATGTAGATCCCTACAAGAAGAGAAAAGTACGTATTCTGAACGGCGCTCATACTTCTATGGTGCTGGGTGCGCGTCTGTACGGTCTGGAGACTGTTGGTGAGTGCCTGAAGGATGAGAAAGTATCTGCTCTTCTGAAGAAGTGCATCTTCGATGAGATTATCCCCACCATCGGAGATACTGAGGACAACCGGGCATTTGGCGCAGCTGTTCTGGAGCGTTTCTCCAACCCGTTTATTAAGCACCTGCTTCTGTCCATTGCCCTGAACTCTGTTTCCAAGTTTAAAGCAAGAGTACTGCCCACCATTCTGGAGTACAAAGAGGCAAATGGTACTTATCCGCAGGGTCTGACCTTCTCCCTGGCTGCTCTGATCGCATTCTACCGTACAGAGGAAGCTAATGACGGAGAGGATATTATGGCATTTATGAAGGATGCATCTGTTGCTGATATTCTGGCTAAGACTGAGTACTGGGGGCAGGATCTGAGCGATATGCTTCCGGTTGTTGAGAAGTGGTACAACATGATTCAGACTGAGGGCATGGGCAAGGCATACGATGCTGTTCTGGCTGAATAATAACAGTTTAGTCATGCAGCTTCTGGCATGTTTATAGCAGGCAGGAAGATATCTGGCGAACAATAGAATACAGTTAGAAAGATAATAGGAAGAGGCACGGTTATGTAAAGAAAAAAACGCGCCTCTTTTTGGTATGGGAAAATTTTGCATTATGGAAGAAAAGAGGAGTATTCTGCACAACTCTGGGGCGAGATTTTGCATTTGTAGAGAAATCGGGCGATTTCTGCACAAAAGCAGGCCGAGATTTTGCATTTATAGAGAAACCGGGCGCATTCTGCACAAAAGCAGGATAAGATTTTGCATTTACAACCAGAAAAAGTAAATCCTGCACAATCCGGGGCTGAGATTTTGCATTTATAGAGAAACCGAGCGATTCCTGCACAAAATCGAGATGGGATTTTGCATTTACAGCAGAACAGGAGATTTCTGCTTAAAACGCGACGGAACATGCCTTGTGCGAAGATTGCCATGCGGCGGAAGAGAATTCTGTCGTAGAAGTGCTCCGCCGCAGGCAGGGAAGCAGGCCGGTGAACCTTTTTCTCAGACTTCGTAAGTAAATTTCATATCCCAGGACTGGCGGATATCATCCATCAGCTGAAGGACGGCAAGACTGTCTTCCGGTGAAAAACGATCGCTGGCGGACATGCCGGCTTTTACGCAGCGGGCTGTTTCCCGGATCTGATACTCAAATCCGTTGATCTCAAAGGGCATGGAAAATTCCTGTGATTCCCCGTCGGAGGTCTGTATGGTCATAGTCTGGGCCTGCTGGTAATCCTTCAGACGGACAGAACCTTTTGTTCCGAAAATAACGGCTTCCCGTCCGGTTTCCATGCCGATGGTCTGAAGCGCGTGTCCGGTCCGTCCTCCCGGATAGGAAAGCTGAAGGACACTGAAGTCATCGGTTCCATACTCATTGATATGAACCTGGGAAGTGAAAGACTCCGGAGCTGCGCCCATGATCATGTGGAGAAAGCCCAGGTTGTAGATTCCGATATCCAGAAGGGCGCCGCCTCCCAGGCTGGAATCAAATTTCCGGTCTTTTCTGGCGCCTGATGCAACAAATCCAAATTCACAGCGGGCATGGCGGACGTCTCCGATGATTCCCTGAGCCAGCAGCTCCCGCAGCTTGTCATACAGGGGAAGGAAACGAATCCAGAAGGCCTCCATAATAAAAAGTCCCTTTTCTTCTGCCAGACGGTAAAGCTCCCGCGCTTCTGCCGCGTTGGTGGTAAATGGTTTTTCACATAAAACATGCTTTCCGGCATTCAGGCACATCAGACAGTTTTCGTAGTGCATGTGATTGGGCGTGGAAATATAGACGGCCTCCACCTCCGGATCCTGTGCCAGCTCCTCATAAGAGCCATAGGCTCCGGGAATGCCGTAGGCTTCTGCAAAAGCTCTGGCAGACTCCGGTGTGCGGGAACCGACTGCAGTGAGAACCGCTTCTGATGGATCCATCTGACAGACAGTTGCTGCAAATTTTTTGGCTATGGTTCCGGTAGCCAGAATTCCCCATTTCATTAAGAATTCCTCCTTTTCTTTTATCTGCCGTATAAGGGCAGAGTCAGGTTTATTTTTGAAATTGATTCTATTTTAATGGAGAAATGAGAAAAGATCTACCGGAATTTAACTGAAATTTAACGAAATGATTACATACATGCGGTTTCGCAAAAAAAGAAAAAAAGCTATGGTATAGAAAGTGAAAAGAGAAGAGATTATTGGCTGCGGAATAAGCTCGAAAAACAGTAGTGTCAGAGATAAAAAAGATTGTATGAAAAAAAGAACAATCTTTAAGGCCGAGAAAAAAGGGGGATTTTATAGACAAAGAAAAGGCAGACAATAAATTTTTTTCTTGAGAAAATGTAGAAAAACTACAAATAAAGATAAGGGGGTACCTTTTGAAGAAACCGTATGAATTTGAGATAAAAGCGCGCTATGCCGGGCTGCGGGTGTCAGAACGGAAGGTTGCAGATACATATCTTTCCTGGGATAAGGATTTCGAGGAGCTGTCACTGGCAGCGCTGGCAGAGGAAGCCAAGGTCAGTCAGCCTTCGGTTATGCGTTTTGTAAAGGCCATGGGCTTTGATGGTTTTAAGGAATTTAAATATGCAATATTAAAAGCCAGAGGCGAGCAGGAGGCGATTGGGGAAGATGAAAAAAATTCTGCAGGGTTTCCTCCGCCTCTGGTGTATGGCTACGCTATCTCAGAGGGAGACAGTCTGGAAGAAATGCCAGGAAGAATCATTTCTCAGGCCGTTTCCTGTCTGGGGGATACGTTAAAGCAGATTTCTTCGGAAAAAATTCAGAAGGCGGCAGAAATGATCTGCAGCGCCCGTCAGATTGCTGTATATTATGTGGAAAATTCGGCTTCTGTAGCACAGGATTTGGTGACAAAGCTTTTGTATCTGGGTTTTAATTGTATGATGTATTCTGATATTTATTTACAGGAAATCAGTGCTTCGAATTTGCAAGAAGGGGATTTAGCTATTGGAATTTCTCATTCCGGTTCGTCAAAAAGTACCGTGGATGCAATCCGGCAGGCCAGAAAATCAGGCGCTTCTGTTTTATGCCTGACCAATCAGGAAAATGCATTGATTGGGAAATGGGCAGATCTTCTTTTGTGTACGGAAAATCGCCAGATGCTTTATGGAAATGCTATTTTTTCCAGAATATCAGAAATTGCCGTAGTAGATATGATTTATGTTGGAGTGATTCTGAGCGATTATAAAAAATATACGGAACGGCTGGATCGGAGCAGCCGGATTGTTCGAAAGCATGGATATGAGAAGACAAAAAAGTAAAGATAAAGTACCAGAGAATCTGTAGAAAAACTACAGGTTCTTTTCTTTTTATTCGATGCCGGATTTACGGTGGCTTTACAAAAGGATTACCTGGATTTTGTTGAAGATTTCAGAGGATTTGTGATTTAATATGGGTGTTTGAACGGAAAAGAAGCAGGTTAAGAAACAAATTGGAGAGAGAAAAGTACAGAAACCAGGAAGCGAAACATTGCTTGGAAAGGAGCAGAAAACATGTTGGAGCTGAAACATATAAAAAAAATCTTACGACGGCGTGACCATTTTAAACGATGTCAATCTGGAGATTGAGAGAGGAGAAATCGTATCTATTTTAGGTCCCTCCGGCTGTGGAAAAACAACACTTTTAAATTTGATTCTGGTGATGACAGATGCAGACAGCGGAAGCATTCTTCTGGAGGGAGAGGACATTACCAGGGTCCCTATGGAGAAGAGAGGATTTAATATTGTATTTCAGGATTATGCTCTTTTTCCAAATCTGAATGTCTATCAGAATATTACCTATGGGCTGAGAAATAAACCGGGGATTTCCAGCAAACAGGAGGTTGAGGAGTTCGTTGACTTGCTGGGGCTGAGAGAGCATCTGGAGAAGAAAATTGACCAGCTTTCCGGCGGACAGAAGCAGCGGACAGCGCTGGCAAGAACAATGGTTATGAAGCCGAAAATTCTTTTGCTGGATGAACCCTTAAGCGCGTTGGATGGTGTAATCAAAGAATCCATCAAAGCGAAAATTAAAGAGATTGCCCGGGAATTTCAGCTGACTACCATTATTGTAACCCATGATCCGGAAGAGGCTCTGACCTTATCAGATAAGGTTTTGATTGTAAACCGCGGCGGCATTGCCCAGTTTGGAAGGCCGGAGGAAATCATAGAACATCCGGCAGATTCTTTTGTGAAAGAATTCATTCTGAATCAGCTGGAAATTAAGAAAAATAATATTTTTACCCTGTTTCGCCAGGAGCAAAATCCAGCATTCATGATGCAGGCAGTTTGAGAGGGATACCATGATGAAAAATGGAAAAGAACGGGAAATAAAAGGAATCTACGCAGCAGTGCTTATGGTATTTCTGGTTTTCCTGCTGATACCAATTCTGCTTCTTCTGGGAAAATCCTTTGAAGGGAGCAGCGGATTTACGCTGACCAGATATGGAGAAATTCTGACAGGAAAGGATTTTCCCGAAGTGTTGGGAAGAAGCATCTGGGTTGCGTCCATCAGCGGGGTGGTCACAACGATTCTGGCCTTTTTTCTGGCTTACACCATTCATTATACGAATCTTCCGGGGATATGGAAAAAGGTTATTCGACTGGCGGCTGTGGCGCCGATGCTGCTGCCTACGATTACATATGGATTTGCCATTATCTATTCGTTTGGAAAACAGGGGCTTTTAACCAGAATACTGGGATTTCAGCTTTTTGATATTTACGGCTTTTGGGGACTGCTTCTGGGATACGTGATTTATACACTTCCGGTATCCTTCCTGCTGATTCTGAATACCATGAGTTTTATTGATAAGAAATTCATGATTGTATCCAGAATTATGGGAGATCACGCGCTGGTTACCTTTCTGGAAACGATCATAAGGCCGCTTCTGGGAACTCTGGCCGCATCCTTTGTGCAGTGCTTTTTCCTCTGTTTTACCGATTACGGAATTCCGGCTTCTGTAGGAGGACAGTATGAGGTTGTGGCAACTGTACTTTACAACGAGATGCTGGGAAGCGTGCCGAACTTTAACCGGGGAGCGGTAGTGGCCATGATGATGATGGTGCCTTCTGTTTTAAGTATTACGCTCCTTCATTATCTGGAAAAGTATAATATTCGCTACAACAGAGTTTCTCAGGTAGAGCTGAAAAAGAATCCGGTTCGGGATGTGTGCTGCGGAGCAGTATCCTTTGGAATTCTCCTCTGTGTGCTTTCATCTTTTGCAGTTATTGTTATTGTTCCGGCAGTAGAGGAGTGGCCGTATCAGCTTTCCTTTACATGGAAGCATGTGTCTGCGGTACTGGGAGATTCTTCTCTTTTGACTGTATATAAGAACTCTCTTCTGACAGCCGGCCTGACGGCTCTTATCGGGTCTCTGGTTGTGTATGGGGCGGCGCTGGTGACAGCGAGAAGCAGTTTTGGAGAAAGGAAAAAGGCAGTGATAGAGAGTATTGCGCTGGTAACCAATACGATTCCCGGAATGGTCATTGGTATTGCATTTTTATTTGCCTTTTCCGGTACACCGCTTCAAAATACCTTCTTTTTGATTGTAATCTGTAATGTGGTGCACTTCTTTTCCACACCATATCTGATGATGAAAAGTACACTGACAAAGATGAATGCATCCTGGGAAACAACGGCCCTTCTTATGGGAGATACCTGGTTGAAAACCATTGTGGGGGTAGTAACCCCCAATGCCTGCTCTACACTTCTGGAAATATTTGGGTATTACTTTGTGAATGCCATGGTAACCGTCAGCGCAGTGATTTTTCTTGCAGGAGCACGGACTATGGTTCTTACCACAAAAATCAAGGAGCTGCAGTATTATACCAGATTTAATGAGGTTTTTGTATTGTCGCTGCTGATTCTGATAACCAATCTGGCGGCCCGGGGACTGTTCTGGTATCTGGCGGCCAGAAAAGAGAGACAAAGGAGAAAGACAAAGATGAAATCGTTGGAAAGAAAAACAGTAATGGGAATGGCAGCGTTGTTTGTTGCCGCATCCATATCTGCGGCAGGCTGCGGCAAAAAACAGGAACAGGTAGTGATTTATTCCAATGCAGATGAGGAAGTGGTAGAAGCGATGAAGCAGGCATTGGATAACAATGGATATCAGGGCAAATATATTCTTCAGTCCTTCGGTACTTCAGAGCTGGGAGGAAAGCTTCTGGCTGAGGGAAGCAATCTGGAGGCAGATATGGTGACGATGAGCTCTTTTTATCTGGAAAGTGCCCAGGATCAGAATCAGATGTTTCGGAATTTGTCTTTTGAAACAGAGGCATTGGAAGAGTATCCAGATTATTATGCTCCTATTACCAAACAGGAAGGCGCGTTGATTGTTAATACACAGATGATGAAGGAACAGAATCTGGATATGCCGGCTTCTATTAAGGATTTGGCAAAGCCGGAATATGCAGGCCTGATATCTGTGACAAATATCAAAAGTTCTTCTACGGCATGGCTGATGATGCAGGCCCTGATCAGCGAATATGGAGAGGAAGGGGCCGGCGAAGTGCTGGCGGGGATTTATCAAAATGCGGGACCTCATGTAGAAAGCTCTGGTTCTGCACCTCTAAAGAAGGTTCGTGCCGGCGAGGTTGCAGTAGGCTTTGGACTTCGCCACCAGGCAGCAGCAGATAAGAAGGCGGGACTTCCTATTGATTATGTGGATCCGATGGAGGGAAATTTTTCCCTGACCGAGTCTGTAGCTGTTCTTGAAAAAGGAGATAAGACCAATCCTATGGCAATGGAAATGGCGGAATGCCTGATAAGAAATGGCAGAAGCCTTCTGATTGAGACATATCCGCTTCCGATTTATGAGGGAGAGAAGAGCGAGCCTTCCAATATGTCAGCGAATCCCAGGGTATTTCCGGAGCGGCTGACTGTAGAGCTTTTAGAAAAGCACAAACAGATTTCTGAAAACAGTAAATAAGCAAAAAGACAGGCAAAAGGAGAAAAAAATTATGTTGAATTATAAGCTGCTTACACCAGAACCTCTGACCACAACTGACACCGTAAAAAAAGAGATGCTTTTTGACCATTGTACCTGGGATGATGATTATAAAAAGATTACTCAGGATATTCGGCGCCGCCTCTTGAAGCTGGCACATGTTTCGGAAGAGACATACACCTGTGTGTTAATGCAGGGAAGCGGCACGTTTGGCGTGGAGTCGGTTCTGACCAGTGCCATCGGGCCGAATGATTGTCTGCTGATTGCGGCAAATGGGGCTTATGGGGAAAGAATGGCGGATATTGCAGCTCACAGCGGACTTTCTTATTTCCTGTATCAGGAGGCCTTTGACAAGACACCATCGGCAGAAAAAATTCAGGAGCTTTTGGAGGAGCATCCGGAAATTACCCATGTTTCCATGGTTCACAGTGAGACAACATCTGGAATATTAAATGATATTGCAGCAGCTGCAAAGGCCGTTAAGGAGGCAGGAAGAATTTTCATTGTAGATGCCATGTCCAGCTTTGGAGGAGTGGATATCCCGGTAGAGGAGCTGGGAATTGATTATATTATCAGCAGTGCCAATAAATGCATTCAGGGTGTTCCGGGATTTTCCTTTATCATTTGCATCAGGGAAGAACTGAAGAAATGTGAGGGTCAGGCACGCAGTCTGTCTCTGGATCTCTATGACCAGTGGAAAACTATGGAAAAAGACGGAAAATGGCGTTTTACTTCTCCTACTCATGTTGTTTTGGCCTTTTCTCAGGCATTGAAGGAAATGGAAGAGGAGGGAGGAATTCCTGCACGCCATGCCCGCTATGCAGAAAACAACAGAATTCTGATTGAAAAAATGGAAGAGCTGGGTATTCGTCCCTATATTGAGGGACCGCTGCAGGGACCGATTATTACTACATTTTATTATCCGGAGCATGCAGAATTTTCTTTCCAGGAAATGTATCAGTATATTAAGGAGAGAGGCTATGCCATTTATCCGGGAAAGGTGACAGATGCAGATACCTTTCGAATCGGTAATATCGGAGAAATTTATCCGGAGGATATGGAAAGGCTGGCGCAGATTATCCGTGATTTTTTAAACGAGAAGAAGGAGGCGTGAGAAATGGCAAAATTTGACGGAGTGATTTTTGACTGGGCAGGAACTACAGTAGATTATGGGTGTTTTGCACCGGTGCAGGCCTTTGCCGATTCCTTTGCAGAATTTGGTGTGATTCCTACAATGGACGAGGTTCGGGCGCCAATGGGGATGCTGAAGCGGGATCATGTGCGTACCATGCTGCAGATGGAACGGATTTCCGGATTGTGGAAACAGGTTCATGGCCGCGAATTTACAGAAGAGGACGTAGAGGCAGTATATCTGAGAAGTGAAAGCAGAATCATGGAGCTGCTGGGCCGGTTTACTGATATAAAGCCTTATGTGAAGGAAACTGTAGAAGAACTTCGGCGCAGAGGTCTGAAAATCGGTTCTACGACTGGTTACACAGATGAAATGATGCAGGTTGTGGTTCATGCAGCTGCGAAAAAGGGATATTCTCCGGACTGCTGGTTCAGTCCGGATGCAGTGGGGCAGAAAGGGAGGCCGTTCCCATATATGATTTTCCGCAATATGGAGGAGCTGAAGCTTTCTGATGTAAGGAAGGTGATGAAGGTGGGAGATACGGTATCTGACATCAGGGAAGGAAAAAATGCCGGTCTTTATACCGTGGGAATTATAGAAGGAAGCTCTGTGGTGGGACTTTCTCAGAGAGAATTTGAAGCACTTTCCCCGGAGGAGAGGGAAAAGCTCTGTGAACAGGCACGGAAAAAATACCTGGAAGCAGGAGCAGACTGTGTTGTAAATGATATTCGGGGAATTCTGGAACTGATCGAGGTCTGAAATCCTGTAGGGAATGCATATAGTGTAGGAAGCGAAATCCGGCGAGGCAAATAAAACAAGCAGTCCGGAGAAATAGGGCGGGGTGGAAATTGGGCAGAAACGGATGGAAGGCGCAGTGCCGGATGCTGATTGGTACTGTTATTCTGGATGCAGCGCTTTTGGGGCTGATGGCCGGAACGGCACAGGTAAGAGCAGGTACGGCTTTTTTTGAAAAGGAGCTGTTTCTGACAGGGAAGGAGAATGGGCCATACACAGGCAGAACACTTACAGCGGGAAGTCCGGAAACGGAAGTGGTGGAGAGACGGAAACCTTCCGGGACCGCGGTTCCGGGCAGTGTGGTGGCCCTTACCTTTGACGACGGCCCTCATAAAGTCTATACAAAACAGCTTTTAGATGGACTGAGGGAGAGGGGGATTCACGCAAGCTTTTTTCTTATGGGAGAGAATCTGGAGGGAAATGAGGAGCTGATCCGGCAAATGAAGGAGGACGGTCATCTGATTGGAAATCACAGTTTTTGCCATGTGAAGCTGACCGAAGAAGGAGCGGAACAGGTGTGCCGGGATGTGGAAAAAACGGGGGATTTGATAGAAGATCTTACCGGTCAGTATCCCCGGTACCTGCGTCCTCCTTATGGAGACTGGAATGAAGCTCTGGAGGAAAAGCTGGATTTGGAAACGGTATTCTGGACTGTGGATTCCCTGGACTGGAAGTTGAAAAATACGGAGAAAATTGTAAAGCGTGTGGAAAAGTCCGTGAAAAACGGAGATATTATTCTGATGCACGATATTTTTTCTACATCTGTGGAATCGGCTCTGCAGCTTGCGGATGAGCTGCAGAGCCAGGGCTATCAGTTTGTTACCGTAGATGAACTGATGATTGACTGAGCGCGGCAGTTTGAATTGTTTTCAGCCTTCTCCTCTGGCTGCGCTCAGATATTCCAGACATTTTAAAAACTGCTCCTCAGATACCGTGATTTTGCCCTTCTGCATGGAAAAAAGTCCTTCTTCGCACAGGGCTTTGATGGTTCGTCCCAGTGTTTTTACGTTAATTCCCAGTTCGGATTCCAGCATCTGACGTGTTTTTCTGACGGTAACCTGAACAGGAGCAATCCGGGAACAGGGAGCGGAAAAAGGAAAGTCGGCGGGCTGTTCTGTGCAGAGAGTACCGTCAGGAAGCGCAGAAGGGCGCATCCCCTGCTGGATACAGTATTTAACAATATAGTCTGCCAGAAGATAGGACGGGGGATAAAAAAGCTTTAAGCCGTTGTTGTAGGAGGAGCGGTAAAGCTTCTGTGCCACATGGCGGGCAATAAGGCGGAAAATCCGGTTGTCCTGTTCCAGCCATCGTTCCGCTTCCCTTCTGGGAAGATAAACAACAGAGGAGTCGGTAACGGCTTCAATGGTGACAGAGGTGCGGGCCAGACCGGCAATAAGTGTCACATCTCCTACAAAATCAATAGGCTTATTTGTTTCGATCAGATAAATGCTTCCGTTTTCAAATTCATTAATTACCCGGTTTTCGCCGTCTGCAATAATTCCAAAATACTGCAGCTCACAGTTTTTCTGGTGAATCAGAGTTCCGGCCGGATGAACCCGGATGACAGCCTGATTTCTCAGATTTTCCGGGAGCGTTCCGGTATATTCTTCCAGGGCGGGAAACCGTTTCTCCAGTTCTTTTAAAGTCATAAAAACCTCCGAAAAAGCATTAAGATTATGAAAAACCATATCACAAAATCTCATTAAAATCCACAGATATTCAGGAAAACAGAAAAATAAAAAGAAAAAGAATCAAAGAATCTTCAGAATTCCGGTCAAAAGTACCCATATGTCCTTTTTGTAAAACAGGCTGACAGATATAATAAAACTCATAGAAAACAGGGAATACGTCACAGAAGAGGACGAAGGAAAGGAGACACAATGAAAAAGAAGCAGGAAACCTACGCTTACGATTCTTTGATGGATCGGATTCGGTCAGAATGGAAGATTTATTTACTCGGTTTTATTTTTATTCTGATTGCGGACAATATCGGGCAGATTAAGATTCCGGTGGGGAAAGGAACCTTTATTTTATTTCCCATATTTTATGCCATTATCCTGGGAGTCTGCTGCGGTCCGGAGGTACTGAAAATTGTGGAAAACAAGCATGTAAAGGCAGCCTCGAAGCTGGTAGTAGTGGGGATTGCCCCTTTTATTGCAAAGCTGGGGATTACGGCAGGAGCGAATTTTGAGACGATTTTCAGCGCAGGCCCGGCTGTGCTTCTTCACGGCTTTGGCAATGTGCTGGGAATTTTCCTTTCTCTGCCCATTGCGATTCTTCTGGGAATGAAGCGGGAAGCCGTGGGCGCATGTTTTTCCATTAACCGGGAATACCATATGGCTCTGATTAACAACATTTACGGTTCTGATTCTGCGGAGGCAAGAGGAAGCCTGTCCATTTATATTGTGGGAGGAATGATCGGAACGATTTATTTCGGGCTTATGGCATCTGCGGTGGCGATGACCGGTATTTTCCGTCCGGAGGCCCTGGGACTGGCTTCCGGCGTAGGCGCGGGAATTATGATGGCCAGCTCCAGCGCATCGCTTTGTGAGATTTATCCGGAATCGGCGGAAACCATAAAGACTCTGGCAAGTGTAGGGGAGACCATGTCAGGGATAACGGGAATTTATATTAATATGTTTCTTGCCATTCCCCTTTGCGACAGACTCTACCGGATTCTGGAACCGAGATTGTCCAGATTTGCCTGGAAGGGAAGAAAAACGAAGGAAAACTAACAGAATAAACAAAAAAAAAAAGAGAGGAGATTTTACATATGAGATATATTGAATGGCTCTTTTTGCTGGCAGTCGGAGCAGCAGGGACAGGTCTTGCCAATCTGGTCGGATATGGAGTAGGCTTTGGAGAATCCCTTCCGGGGCTGGCCGTTATGGTTGGAATTGTTATGCTGGGCGTTGTCTGTATGAAGGTACTGCCTTTGAAGCTTCCTATTGTGGCTTACTGCGCCATTATCGGACTTATTACCGCCTGCCCGATTTCTCCGATTCGTGCTTTTGTGATTGATGCAGTTTCAAAAATCAATTTTACAGCACCCTTTACCATGGTGGGAGCTTATGCCGGTCTTGCTATCGGAGATCAGCTGAGTGCTTTTGTAAAACAGGGATGGAAAATATTGATCGTAGGCCTTCTGGTGATGACAGGAACGTTTCTGGGATCCTGTATCTGGGACAGTCTGATGCTGTCTCTTACAGGTGTGATTTAGTCGGATTTTCAAAAGGACAGGAAAGGGAAAACAGCTGCAAAACAGCAGAAAATCAGATGAAAAGAAAGGAAAAAGCAAATGAAAACCTGTGATATTTTGATTCAGAATGCAAAGGTAATGACGGATTATGAAACCATTCTGGAGCGGGCGGATATTGTGATAAAGGACGGAAAAATTCTTGCAGTAATTGAAAAGAAAGCTGCGGGAATGGAAAACAGCCGGAGCGCAGAAAAGAAAGAGGAGTGGACGGCAGAACAGGTGATTGACGGAAGAAATCGTCTGTTTATGCCGGGGTTGACTGACAGCCACATGCACACAGGACAGCAGCTTTTGAAGGGACTGGTGCTGGATGCAAAGCCGATTATCTGGACCAGAATTATGCTTCCCTTTGAAAGCACTCTGACACCGGAAAAAATGAAGCTTTCTGCAGAACTGGCGGCGCTGGAAATGATTCGTCAGGGAACTTCCGGATTTGTTGATGCAGGAAGCTACTTCATGGACGAAGCGGCAAAGGTTTATTATGAGAGCGGTTTGAGAGGCTGTCTTTCCTGGTCAACCATGGATGAGGACGGACTTCCGGAGAGCATTGCCATGACAGCGGATGAGGCAGTCCGGCTTACAGACGAGCTGTATGATGCATGGGATCACAAGGGAAATTTGAAGGTTGCCTATGGTCTCAGGGCATTGAATTCCTGTTCCGACCGTCTGGTAGAGCTGGCTGCCGGTCATGCGGCTGATAGAAAGGCGATACTTCAGGCGCACATGAATGAATATCAGGGAGAGGTTGACGGGATTATCCGGAGAAATGGAATGCGTCCTTACGAATATCTGGAGCAGATGGGCGTTTTGTCAGAGCGTTTTTTAGGAGCACACAGCCTGCTTCTGTCAGAAAAGGAGAAGGAGCTGATAAGGGATTATCAGGTAAAAACATGTCACTGTCCCTTCAGCAACTGCGGAAAGGCAGTGCCGGATACACCGGATTTGCTGGAGCGGGGGATTTCAGTAGGTCTGGGAACAGACGGAGCGGCGCATGCAGGACTGAGTCTGTTTCATGAAATGAGGATTTTCCGTTCAGTTATGAATATTTATCACGGTGTTCCGAAGAAAAATCCCCGGGTTATGCCGGCAGAGAGACTTTTTCAAATGGTTCTGGAGGGCGGCGCAGCAGCTCTGGGAGAAGCGGGGCGGCTGGGAAAAATCTGTGAGGGCTTTCATGCGGATTTGATTGGAATTGATCTGCGCCAGCCTCATCTGATGCCTACCGGCAATCTGCTGCACACGATATTTGAATGCGCGGACGGCCATGATGTGACAGATATGATTGTAGAAGGAAGAGTGATTATGAGAAACAGAGAGATTCTGACTCTGGACGAGGAACGGATTCTTTATGAAGCGGAGAAGTACGGGAAGGAGCAGGGAATAGAAACATGTTCTATGCAATGATAGCAGTGTCCAATCTGGTGGTGGGAGCCTTTGTAGGCCTTTGCGGTGTGGCCGGTTTTCTTCTGCCGATGGTTTACACGGGAAGTCTGGGAATGGGAGTGACAGAGGCCCTGGCTTTGAGTTTTGCGGCCTTTATTGTATCTGGCGCAATCGGCTCTGTCAATTATTTCCGGGACGGAAATCTGGACATTCCTTTTGGTATCCGGCTTAGTATTGGAAGCATGGCGGGGGCGTTTCTCGGAGTCCGGCTCAACCTGATTATTCCGGAAACCCAGGTAAAAATTCTGCTTTATCTGGTAGTGCTTTTGTCGGGAATTTCGATTCTTCTGAGAAAGGAAGGCGGTCAGGAAAGAAAGAAAACCAGTAAAAACAGCGGCTTTCTTCTCTCTGAACATTTGATTCTGACACTGCTTCTGGGCTTTTTTACAGGGATGATTTGCGCCCTGTCGGGAGCAGGAGGTCCTGTTCTGGTAATGCCCCTTCTGGTGGTAATGGGGACGCCGGTGCGGACCGCCGTAGGAGTCGCGCTGTTTAATTCTGTTTTTATCGGGATTCCTTCTGCAGCAGGATATATGATGAAGTGCAGGATCAATCAGCTGGTGCTTCCTCTGATTACAGCAGTCGTTTTTCATGGAATCGGAGTTTATTTCGGAAGCCGCAATGCAAAAAGAATCAATCAGGTTCTTCTGAAACGGGGCATTGCTGTTTTTTCGATTGCCATGGCTCTCTGGAAGCTGTATGGACTGTTTGTTTGAGGACTGTTTTCTGACAGGATTTCCTGTGCCGCAGTTGACGAATAGTCAGCAGCCGTCTATACTGAAAGAGACTGGTTCAGGAGGACGAAAATATGAATTTATTTGATTATATGCGCAGCAGCACTCAGGAAAAAGAGTCGCCGCTTGCTTCCAGGATGCGTCCCACGACCTTGAATGAGGTGGTGGGACAAAAACATATTATCGGAAAGGATAAGCTGCTTTACCGGGCGATTCAGGCAGATCAGCTGGGCTCCCTTATTTTTTACGGGCCGCCCGGAACGGGAAAGACCACCCTGGCCAAAGTGATTGCCAATACGACAAGCGCCAATTTTCGCCAGATTAATGCCACTGTGGCAGGCAAAAAGGATATGGAAGAGGTGGTGAAGGAGGCGAAGGATGCCCTGGGAATGTACGGCAGGAAAACCATTCTGTTTGTAGACGAGATTCATCGCTTCAACAAAAGCCAGCAGGATTATCTTCTTCCCTATGTAGAGGACGGAACCTTGATTCTGATCGGGGCAACGACGGAGAATCCTTATTTTGAAGTAAACGGCGCTTTGCTTTCCAGATCCAGAATATTTGAATTAAAAGCTCTGGAACGGGAGGATGTAAAGGAACTGCTGTACCGTGCGGTCAAAGATGAAAAGAAGGGGATGGGAAGCTACGGGGCAGAGCTTCATGAGGATGCGGCGGATTTTCTGGCAGATGTATCAGGAGGCGATGCCAGAGGTGCACTGAATGCGCTGGAGCTGGGAATTCTGACCACTGAGCGCTCAGAGGACGGGAAAATTCACATCACTCTGGAGGTGGCTCAGGAGTGTATTCAGAAGCGGGCTGTCCGCTACGATAAGGACGGAGACAATCACTATGACACCATTTCTGCTTTTATCAAGAGTATGAGAGGATCGGATCCGGATGCGGCAGTCTATTATCTTGCAAGAATGCTGTATGCAGGAGAGGATATCAAATTTATTGCCAGGAGAATCATGATCTGCGCTTCTGAGGATGTGGGAAATGCAGATCCTCAGGCTCTCTGCGTAGCTGTCAGCGCTGCCCAGGCGGTAGAGCGAATCGGAATGCCGGAAGCGCAGATTATTCTGGCTCAGGCAGTAACCTACATAGCCAGCGCGCCGAAAAGCAACGCTTCTTATATTGCCATCAGCGAGGCAATGAACGCAGTGAAAAATCAGACGGGTATGCCGGTGCCGGCACATCTTCAGGATGCCCATTATAAAGGCTCAGCCAGTCTGGGACGGGGGACAGGATACCTGTATGCCCATGATTATCCCAATCATTATGCGGCTCAGCAATATCTGCCGGACGGCATGGAAAACCAGAAATTTTATTGTCCCACAGAGATGGGATATGAAAAAAATATCAGGGAACATTTGGAATTTTTGAAAAATTCTGTTAAAAATGTATAAATAGGGAAAAACACCTTTTCTTTTTAAAAAATTCGTTTTATAATACAAGTGTGATTCGGGGATCGCCGGAGCGCGATCCCCCGTCCAAAGTTATTCTCTGGAAGAAATCTCAGCAATCTTTTATTACCCATAACAGGATATTCATAACAGGATATTACCCATAACAGAATCAATAGAATACGGGATGAGAATCAATAACAATCAAAATAGAAATGGAGCGAGTATATGCGAGAAAAATTACAGACTCTGCCATTGGTACAGCTGAAGGAGCTGGCAAAGGCGCAGGGTATAAAAGGCGTTACTGGCATGAGAAAAGCAGATCTGATAGAAGAACTGTGCCGTCTTGCCGAGCAGGAGGAGATTATTAAAACTGCGGTAGCGCCGCCTCAGATGCGCCAGGCCGGACAGAGTGAGGTGCGGACAGAGAACAGAAACGACAGATCCGGAAAGACGGAGCGAAGCGACCGGGGAGAGAAAACAGAACGAAGTGACCGGTACGAGAGAACAGAGCGGAGTGAACGAATGGAAAAGACCGATCGGTATGAGCGTGCAGATAGAAGTGAAAAAAATGACCGCTATGAGAAGAGTGACCGGGGAGACCGCAGTGAAAGAGTTGAAAAAACAGCGGAAAAAACGGCAGACAGAGCAATAGACAGAACAGACCGGGGGGAGCGTCAGGAATATTCAGACCGGGGCGAGCGGATGATCCGCCAGATGCCGAGGCAGCAGGAACCCTTGTCTGCCCAGGAAGTGGCAGATTTGGACAGCGGTATTGAGGCCAATGGAATTCTGGAGGTTATGCCGGACGGCTTTGGATTTATCCGCTGCGAGAATTTCCTTCCGGGAGACAATGATGTGTATGTAGCCCCCTCTCAGATTCGCCGGTTTAATCTGAAAACAGGTGATATTATTGTGGGAAACCGTCGGGTGAAGACAGCAGCAGAGAAATTTGCAGCTCTCCTTTATATCCGCAATGTAAACGGATATCCGATCAGTGTAGTGGAGCGGCGTCCGAATTTTGAGGATCTGACTCCGGTGTTCCCCAATCAGCGTCTTCATATGGAAGTACCGGGAAAAAGCAGCACGGCCATGAGAATTGTGGATCTGCTTTCTCCTATTGGAAAAGGACAGAGAGGCATGATTGTTTCTCCGCCTAAGGCAGGTAAGACCACGCTGATGAAGCAGGTGGCTCAGGCGGTAACTACGAATCATCCGGATATGCATCTGATTATTCTTCTGATTGATGAGCGTCCGGAGGAGGTTACAGATATTAAGGAATCGGTTGTGGGTGATAATGTGGAAGTTATTTATTCTACCTTTGATGAACTTCCGGATCGCCACAAGAGAGTTTCCGAGATGGTAATTGAACGGGCAAAGCGTCTGGTAGAGCATGGACGCGATGTGATTATTCTTCTGGACAGCATCACCCGTCTGGCCCGCGCCTATAACCTGGTTGTTCCGCCCAGCGGAAGAACCCTGTCCGGCGGTCTGGATCCGGCGGCTCTCCATATGCCAAAGCGATTCTTTGGAGCAGCAAGAAATATGCGGGAGGGCGGAAGTCTGACGATTCTGGCAACGGCTCTGGTGGATACCGGAAGCCGTATGGACGATGTGATTTACGAGGAATTTAAGGGAACCGGCAACATGGAACTGGTGCTTGACAGAAAACTTTCTGAGAAACGGATCTTCCCGGCAGTGGATATTCTCAAGTCCGGAACCCGTCGGGATGACCTGCTTCTGACCGCAGAGGAAGCGGAGGCAGTGGACATTATCCGCAAGGCAACCAACACTCTGAAACCGGAGGAAGCAGTAGAAAAAATCCTGGAATTGTTCGCAAGAACGAAAAACAACTGGGAATTTGCGGAATCTGTGAAGAAAATGAGATTCTATTAAAAAATTCCTTGCAAACAGGCGGTTTCTGTGATATACTTACAAAGCTGTTTATAGGTGTGAGGTGATTTTAACAGTACGACTGAGACTGTTAGATGATCACAGTTCTATATAATTGAAAAAGTGAAGAGGTGAAAATCATGAGAGAAGGAATCCATCCGGCTTACTATCAGGCAAAGGTTACCTGCAACTGCGGAAACGAGTTCGTAACTGGTTCTACCAAGAAAGATATCCACGTGGAGGTTTGCTCCAAGTGCCATTCTTTCTATACTGGACAGCAGAAGACTGCTGCTGCTCGCGGACGTATCGATAAGTTCAACAAGAAGTATGGTATGAACGCATAATTATAGTGTGAGCGAGGTAAGGTTGAGACGTAAGTGGAGACACTTTGGCTCAACCTTTTCTTTTATTCGTAGGAAATTGTTTCCTGTTTGGCAGGGAAAGAGGAGAAATGCGATGAAATATTCCGGAATTGGCGGACAGGCTGTCATTGAAGGAATCATGATGAAGAATAAGGATCAGTACGCAACTGCTGTGCGGCGGCCTGACGGTGAGATTGAAGTGAAAAAGGATACCTATGTCAGTATGACAGAGAAGGTTCCGTTTTTTGCCCTTCCGTTTATCCGGGGTGTGTTCAGCTTTGCAGATTCCATGATTCTGGGAATGAAAACCCTGAGTTTTTCTGCCAGCTTTTTTGAGGATGATGAGGATTCAGAGCCGGGACGGCTGGAGCTGTGGCTGGACAAGGTATTCGGGGAACAGGTGGAAAAGGTTCTGATGGCCTTTGTTATGGTGTTTTCCGTTGTTATGGCTATTGGCATTTTTATGGTGCTTCCTCTGCTGATTGCCAATCTGTTTCGCCGGGTGATTCACTCGGAGACTGTGATGGCATTTCTGGAGGGCGTCATCCGGATTGCAATTTTTGTAGCCTATATTAAGCTGATATCCCGAATGGAAGATATCCGCCGGACTTTTATGTACCACGGCGCAGAGCACAAATGCATCAACTGCATTGAACACGGAAAGACCCTTACGGTGGATCATGTGCGGGAAAGCTCCAAGCAGCACAAGCGCTGCGGAACCAGCTTTCTGATTATTGTCATGCTGATCAGCATCCTGTTTTTTATGGTGGTGCGGGTGGACAATGTCTGGCTGCGGATACTCAGCCGGATTATTCTGGTACCGGTGATTGCAGGCGTGTCTTATGAGTTTTTGCGGCTGGCAGGCCGTTCAGACAATGCCCTGGTGAATTTCCTGAGCAAACCGGGAATGTGGATGCAGAATCTGACCACCAGCGAACCGGATGATTCCATGATTGAGGTTGCCATCGAGGCCGTAGAGTCGGTGTTTGACTGGAAGGAGTATCTGCGGGAGAATTTCCCGGATACAGTGATTCCGGAAGAAAAAGAGGAGGCTCTGGCATGACGCTGTTTCGATTGCTGACAGAGGGCAGCAGGGCCTTAAAGCAGGCCGGAGATCCTGATGGAGACAATGATGCAAGACAGCTTCTTATGGCGGCCTTTCATCTGGATATGGTTCATTTTCTGCTGAACCGGATGCAGGAGATGGAGGACAGTGAATATAACCGTTCCTGTACAGAACTGTACCGGAGCATGATAGAAAAGCGCAGAAGGCGCTGTCCCCTGCAGCAGATTCTTGGAAGTCAGGAATTTATGGGGCTGGAATTTTATGTAAACAAGCATGTGCTGATTCCGCGGCAGGATACAGAGACTCTTGTGGAGCTGGTTTTAGAGCAGCAGAAGAATCCCCAAATCCGCCTGCTTGATTTGTGCACAGGCTCCGGCTGTATTGCGGTCAGTCTGGCTGTGAAGGGCGGATACAGGCAGGTAACGGCTGCTGACATTTCGGAGGAGGCCTTAAAGGTTGCCCGGAGAAACTGGGAGAAGCTGCGGCCTGAGAATCAGGAAATGCAGTTTTTCCAGGGTGATCTGTTCGGCGCTCTGGAGGTGGATACAGAGGCCTTTGATGTGATTACATCAAATCCGCCTTACATTCCTACGGAGGTGATCCGGGGGCTGGAGCCGGAGGTTCGGGATCATGAACCTATGCTGGCTCTGGACGGAACAGCAGACGGCCTTCATTTTTACCGGAGAATAGCGGCTGAGGCGGGACAATGGCTGAAGCCCGGAGGAAGGATTTATCTGGAAATCGGCTATGATCAGGGGGCGGCAGTCAGCGGGCTTCTTGCAGAAGCAGGATTTACAGAGATACAGGTGATAAAGGATTTGCCGGGAAAGGACCGGGTAGTAACTGCGGCGTATGGCGGCAGAAGAGAACAGACAGGAGGAAGCGATGTTCGACAGATTAGATGATATTCTGATTCATTATGAAGAAGTCATGCAGGAATTAAATGAGCCGAATGTAACGGAAAACCAGACCCGATTCAGGAAGCTGATGAAGGAGCAGGCAGATCTGGCTCCGATTGTAGAGGCTTACAAGGAATACAAACAGGCAAAGCAGGATATTGAGGACAGTCTGGCACTTCTGGAGGAAGAAAACGACGAGGAGATGCGGGAGTTGGCCAAGGAAGAGCTGTCTGATGCCAAGAAGCGGGTAGAGGAGCTGGAGCAGGAACTGAAGATTCTTCTGCTACCCAAGGATCCTAATGATGAAAAGAACATTATTCTGGAAATCCGTGCAGGCGCAGGCGGAGATGAGGCTGCTTTGTTTGCAGCAGAGCTTTACCGCATGTATGTCAATTATGCAGAGAGCCAGAGATGGAAGGTAGAGATTATCAGCTTAAATGAAAGCGGAATCGGCGGTTTTAAAGAGGTGCAGGCCATGGTTACCGGAAAGGGCGCTTATTCTAAGCTGAAATACGAAAGCGGCGTACACCGGGTACAGCGTGTACCGGAAACAGAGTCCGGCGGACGGATTCACACCTCTACTGCCACGGTTGCCGTTATGCCGGAGGCGGAAGAGGTAGATGTTCAGATTGATATGAACGACTGCCGTATCGACGTTATGCGTGCATCCGGAAACGGAGGACAGTGTGTCAATACCACAGACTCTGCTGTCCGTCTGACTCATATGCCTACGGGAATTGTAATTTACAGCCAGACAGAGAAATCCCAGCTTCAGAATAAGGAGAAGGCATTCCGCCTGCTCCGGTCTAAGCTGTATGATCTGGAAATGGAAAAGAAGATGAATGCGGAGGCTGCAGAACGCCGCAGTCAGATCGGAACAGGAGACCGTTCTGAGAAAATCCGTACCTACAATTTCCCCCAGGGCCGGGTTACGGATCACCGGATTAACCTGACTCTGTATAAACTGGATAAAATATTGAATGGAGACATTCAGGAGATTCTGGATGCCTGCATTGCGGCAGATCAGGCTGCCAAACTGGCGAAGATGAACGAGATGAATGGATAGGGAGCTGACAGAGAAGCCGCTTTTTCTAAGAGAAAGCAGGCTTCTCTTTTCACGTTATTGTTTCCGCATTGAATTTTAAGTGCCGGTATGGTATAGTACAAACTAGAAAACCGGCTTCAGCCGGGAATACCTGATAAACAAAGAGACAGAAGCCGTATGGTACTGATCAATGGCATAAGTCCCGAAAACCATGGGCAGCCAGAATTTAGGAAAGGAAAAGCTGATTTTCAGCAGAAGATTTGATATGAAGGGAATTATACTTGCAGGAGGATCCGGCACACGGCTGTATCCATTGACAAAGGTAACATCCAAGCAGCTGCTTCCGATTTATGATAAGCCTATGATTTATTACCCCCTGTCTGTGCTGATGAACGCAGGCATCCGGGAGATTCTGATTATTTCCACCCCTGATGATACCCCGAGATTTGAGGCTCTTCTGGGAGACGGACACCAGTTCGGAGTGGATCTGAAGTATGCCGTTCAGGAAAGTCCGGACGGACTGGCCCAGGCCTTTATTATTGGCGCGGATTTTATCGGAACAGATTCTGTAGCCATGGTTCTGGGAGACAATATTTTCCATGGACAGGGCCTGAAGAAGCGTCTGCGGGCTGCTGCAGCCAGGGAGAAGGGCGCTACGGTATTCGGCTATTATGTAGACGATCCGGAGCGGTTTGGTATTGTGGAATTTGATGAGACGGGAAAAGCTGTTTCTATTGAGGAAAAGCCTGCCCATCCCAAGTCCAATTACTGCGTGACCGGTCTGTATTTCTATGACAACCGGGTGGTAGAGTATGCAAAATCCTTAAAGCCTTCTGCCCGCGGCGAGCTTGAGATTACCGATCTGAACCGGATTTATCTGGAAAACGGCGAGCTTGAGGTTACGCTTCTGGGACAGGGCTTTACCTGGCTGGATACAGGAACCCACGAGTCTCTGGTAGAGGCCACAAATTTTGTAAAGACCATTGAGACTCACCAGCACAGAAAGATCGCCTGTCTGGAGGAGATTGCCTGGTTAAATGGCTGGATCACAAAGGAACAGGTTCTGGAAACCTATGAGGTTTTGAAGAAGAATCAGTACGGCCAGTATCTGAAGGATGTTCTGGACGGAAGGTATATTGATAAGCTTCATGGAAATGATATGAAATAAAGGGCAGACAGGGAGCTGCGTGGCTGAACTGCTGCAATATGAGAACCAAAACAGCGAATACCAAAAGAAAAGAGGAAAAACAGTATGAAAATTATCGTAACCGGCGGCGCCGGATTTATCGGTTCTAATTTTGTTTATCATATGTTAAACAAATATCCGGATTACCGGATTATCTGTGTAGACTGCCTGACTTATGCAGGAAATCTGTCTACTCTGAAGGAGGCCTTAAAGAATCCTAATTTCCGGTTCTGCAAGATCAATATCTGCGATCGGGATGCTATTTTCCAGCTGTTTGAGGAAGAACATCCGGATGTAGTTGTAAACTTTGCCGCTGAGAGCCATGTGGATCGTTCGATTGAGAATCCGGAGGTTTTCCTGGATACCAATATTAAAGGAACTGCCGTTTTGATGGATGCCTGCCGCAAATACGGAATTCAGAGATATCATCAGGTTTCCACAGATGAGGTATACGGAGATCTTCCCCTGGATCGCCCGGATCTGTTCTTTACAGAGGAGACGCCGCTTCATACCAGCAGTCCCTACAGCTCTTCCAAGGCAGCTGCAGATCTTCTGGTACAGGCATACAACCGCACCTACGGCCTTCCGATTACGATCAGCCGCTGTTCCAATAACTACGGCCCCTATCATTTCCCGGAGAAGCTGATTCCTCTGATGATTGCCAATGCTCTGGCTGACAAGCCTCTTCCTGTATACGGAGAGGGACTGAATGTTCGTGACTGGCTGTATGTAGAGGATCACTGCAAGGCGATTGACCTGATTATCCATAAAGGCCGGGTAGGAGAGGTTTACAATATCGGCGGTCACAATGAGATGAAAAACATTGATATTGTTAAAATCATCTGCAAAGAGCTGGGCAAGCCGGAAAGCCTGATTACTCATGTGACGGACAGAAAGGGCCATGATATGCGTTACGCTATTGACCCGACCAAGATTCATAATGAGCTGGGATGGCTCCCGGAGACGAAATTCGCTGATGGAATCAAGAAAACCATTCAGTGGTATCTGGATAACCGGGAGTGGTGGGAGACCATTATCTCCGGTGAGTATCAGAACTATTATGAAAAGATGTATGGAAACCGATAGAAGAAAACAGAGGTAGAACCATGAAAGTACTGGTAACAGGCGCCAAGGGACAGCTTGGAGCCGATTTAATGAATGAACTGAAAAAGCGTGGACTGGACAGCATCGGCGTAGATGTGGAAGAGATGGATATCACTGACAAAGACGCCTGTATGCGTGTAATCGGCCAGTCAGGAGCTGACGCAGTGATTCACTGTGCTGCATATACTGCAGTAGATGCTGCAGAAGACAATGTGGAGCTGTGCCGGAAAATCAATGGCGAGGGAACGCGCAATGTAGCTCTTGCCTGCCGGGACGCTGGAATCAAAATGATGTACATCAGCACGGATTATGTGTTTGACGGAACCGGAACCCGCCCCTGGGAGCCGGATGACGAACGGCATCCGCTGAATGTATACGGACAGACAAAGTACGAGGGAGAGCTGGCAGTGGAGGAACTGGTAGAAAAGTTTTTCACTGTCCGCATTGCCTGGGTATTTGGCATTGCCGGAAAGAACTTTATAAAAACCATGCTGCGCCTGGGTGCAGAGCGGGGAGCAGTCAGCGTTGTAGATGATCAGGTAGGGTCCCCCACCTATACCTATGATCTGGCGCGTCTTCTGGTGGATATGATTCAGACAGACAGATACGGCAGATACCATGCCACCAATGAAGGACTGTGCAGCTGGTATGAATTTGCAAAAGAAATTTTCCGTCAGGCCGGAATGGATGAGGTAAAGGTAACTCCTGTGGGAAGCAGCGAGTTCCCGGCAAAAGCAACCCGCCCCTCAAACAGCCGCATGAGCAAGGAAAAGCTGACAGAGAACGGTTTTGAACGGCTTCCTGAATGGCAGGACGCTCTTGGCCGGTTCCTGAAGGAAATTCAGAAAAACGAACAATAAATCAGGCGGCCGTTTCTGAAAGGCGGCTGTCTTTATAAAGGAGATTAAGAGAATGGGTAAGTATTTTGGAACAGACGGTTTCCGCGGAGAAGCCAACGTGAACCTGACAGTAGAGCATGCATATAAGGTAGGCCGTTTCCTCGGCTGGTATTATGGTCAGCAGGCAAAGGCATCGGAAGCCAATCCGGAAGGCCGCTGCCGGATCGTTATCGGCAAGGATACAAGAAGAAGCAGCTATATGTTTGAGTATTCTCTGGTAGCCGGTCTAACGGCTTCCGGCGCTGACGCCTACCTGCTTCATGTAACCACGACTCCCAGCGTATCCTATGTGGTGCGTACCGAGGATTTTGACTGCGGTATTATGATTTCTGCCAGCCATAATCCCTATTATGACAATGGAATTAAGGTGATTAACGGCCGGGGAGAAAAGCTGGAAGAAAGCGTAATTGAGGAGATTGAAAAGTATCTGGATGGAATTACCGGAGAAATTCCCTATGCTGTCCGGGATCACATTGGAAGAACTGTGGATTATGCCGCAGGAAGAAACCGCTATATCGGCTATCTGATTTCCATTGCTACCCGTTCCTTTAAGGGCAAAAAGGTGGCTCTGGACTGCTCGAACGGCAGTGCCTCTGCCATTGCTAAGAATGTATTTGACGCTCTGGGCGCAGAAACCCATGTGATTAACAATGCTCCCAACGGACTGAATATCAATACAGACTGCGGCTCCACTCATATCGGAGTTCTCTGCCAGTATGTAAAGGATACCGGCTGTGACGTGGGCTTTGCCTATGACGGAGATGCAGACCGCTGTATCGCTGTAGATGAAAACGGCAATGAAATCAACGGAGATCTGATCCTTTATATCTGCGGAAAATACATGAAGGAAAACGGAACTCTGTTTAATAATACCGTAGTTACCACTATAATGTCCAACTTCGGTCTTTATAAGGCTTTTGATCGGGAAGGCATTTCCTATGAGAAGACGGCAGTAGGCGATAAGTACGTTTATGAAAACATGGCTCAGTTTGGAAACTGTCTGGGCGGAGAGCAGTCCGGTCATATTATTTTCAGCAAGCACGCCACAACAGGAGACGGAATTCTGACCTCCTTAAAGGTGATGGAGGTTATGCTGGAGAAGAAGGAAAGCCTTGCAAAGCTGGCTTCTGAGGTGGAGATTTATCCTCAGGTTCTGAAGAATGTCCGGGTACACGATAAGCAGACGGCTCAGGACGATCCGGCTGTTCAGGCAGAGGTGGCAAAGGTGGCAGAAGCTCTGGGCAATGACGGACGGATTCTGCTGCGCCAGTCCGGCACAGAGCCGGTTGTCCGGGTGATGGTAGAAGCTTCTACTAAAGAAATGTGCGAAAGCTATGTGGATCAGGTGATTGAGGTTATGAAGAACCAGGGACATGTGCTGTAGGAATGTAGCTGGACAGACAATAATGATTTCAAATGATGTATACCGCCAGTCGAGAAGCCTACTGTCAGTCGAGAAGTATGCTGCCGAACGAGAAGTATGCCGTCGATCGAGAAGCATACTGTCATTTGAGAAGCATACCATTGGCCGGGAAACATCCTATCGGCTGAGAATAATGCCGCCAGTCAAATGCTGGCGGCAGTTTTTAAAAAGAAAAATAGGGGATGGATTACTCGTTCCTTGTGCTTAAAATGTTTTATCTATGTATCAGGATTACTCAATTTTACGATATTCTATCATTCTCAATTTTTATTTCAATACTTTATGAAACACTCTATGAAACAATTTGTGCTGTATTTCGACAGATAAAAAGGCTTTTCCGAACAGGAAACATCGGAGATGACGCCGATGTGAAATTTGGTGGAAAAATCCGTTTACAAGCAAGCTTGACACAGTTTTTTCCAAATTTTTCGCCGTTTTGAGTGGTTGTGTTTCAGGTTATGTGTCACTAGATGTTTTGTAATACATATTTAGGAGCTTCCTGTATAATTTAAAATGTGGACGTTGAAAATTGAAAATACCTCAG
>ERZ791881.84-NODE-84-length-112131-cov-25.688970_pt1 | contig 112131 bp, 110 predicted proteins | sample MGYA00510161_ERZ791881 | MGnify/ENA primary metagenome ERZ791881 (study PRJEB30046, sample SAMN00792073) | human gut metagenome | study: EMG produced TPA metagenomics assembly of the A metagenome-wide association study of gut microbiota in type 2...
AAGCTGTTTCATGACGCATTGGTGCCTTTCGCAGAAAGGCGGATTATAAATATGAAAATAAAAAAGGTAATAGCAGTAGTGACAGCATTGAGTATGATGTTAGTGAGTTCGTTAACTGCGTTGGCATCAGAAGAAGAGACGGTCATTACCGCTGAACGTATGGCAGAAGCGCAGGCGGAGTTAGATGCTTTAGTTCCAGATGAAGTAATGGCAAGAATGAAACTGAAAAGCGAGGGTGGTTCTGCTCGTAGTTATACAATTAGTGAGTATGATGTGCTTTCAGAGTTGTCAGAAAAAACTGAAGGTGAGTTAAAAACTGCTGGATATGATGATTCTGAGATTAGAGATATCAAAAATTATCAGGAAGTTTATGATGAGCAAATCAGGACTCTTTCCCTGTTAGAAGAAGATGTACTTAAATCATTCAACTACACAGATGAACAAATTGATACTATTAAAAATTATCAAGGTACTGAAGCTGAAATGGCAAGGGCCAGTGCGAACTGCGTGGTTAGTGTCGATGTTGATAGATGCTCATATAATTCATCTACCGACAGAACTTCTAGCCGAGTTACTACTTCTTTCGTTTGGAACGGTGTTCCAGCAGTAAAATTAACAGATGCGTTAATGACAGGATGGAATGAATGGTATTTGGCGGGAAAGACTGCTAATATTAAGTATACCCACATAAATAACGGTACTACTAAATGGCAGACACCATCTTTCGTAACAGCAAGTAATGGAGGTACTTCCTTAGGGTGTGGATATTCTTTTGATGCTACAATTGATAATAATTATTATTATGCTTCTGAGGGATATGAAATTTTTACAGTGGATGTATCAGGCAAGAAAGATATGTTTGGTTATGGATTGTACGCACATAGGTCAGTATCTGCAACTCCAACGGTTTCTTTCTCATTATCAGGAACTTCTGTAAGTATTTCGGTCAACAAAACAACGACGGAATATACTGGTTTTGATCAAATGCGTGTACAATAATTTAGAAGCGCCGCTATCCGAGGATGATAGCGGCTTCTTCATATGGAACAAGAAATAGCTATAATAACTTAAAGGTTCTAAAAATGAACAGAAGAAAATTTGTATCATATGACGGTCGCTGGCACGATAGTCAGCGGTCACATATTTCAAAGAAAAATTCATAATCTCTTTGAAATTAAGAATAATCAAGTGGAATTATAAATCAGTCTGCTTTAGCTAACATCGCAAAAGCGGCGGATGTAAACCGCTATTTGAACAATAAAAATATTTTAATAAGCAATTGTTAAATGATTTCTTCAAGGATGTGGATAACATTCCTCTATATAAGGAGAAAAAACAGGTCATTATTCAGAATGTTTCTGAATTGACATAGAGCATCAGATTTTGGGCACACTTCCATAAGCCCACAAAAGAACTATGACAATTGAATGCTTTTTCAGAAAATTAAAGGTTTGAGACTTCGGATATATGTGGACAATTCATGCTATGTGCAACGATAACGGTAAGCTGGTTGGCAATACCGGCAAGAAACACATCTGCTTTGGTAGTGATGTGATTCCGGGATTTTCTTCCAGCGACACCCATGTTGCTTTTCAGATGGATTGATAGCTCGTTCCACAGTGGTTCTGGTCTTGGAACATGGATTCGATGTGGTCGGCAAAGCCGAGTTTGAAGCGGGGAAAGAGCGGGGCATCAGGGACTTTTGAAAATCTGCAGAAATCCCGAAGTTCTTTGTGGAGCTTCAATTCAATAAAAGGATAAGCAAAGAGTCTGTAGGGAAGTTTGAAACAAAGAAGTAGAGGTAAACCACCAAAAAAGTGTATAACAAATAAGTCACCCGGAAATTAGCGGGTGAAAACAACTGCAAAATATAAAAAGAGAGATATGACAATGGTTATTCGTTAGCGATTGTATATCCCCTAAGTCTAAGGAGTTCAAGAGCCTGAGATACCGTCAAAGTCTTTTCCTGTCTGACAGATCTGTGCTCCAGAAATCCTTCCGGGTTATAAGATTCAAGCTTACTGAGCATGTTCCAGATAGCGGTCAGGATCATCTTACAGACAGCGATGATAGCCTTTTTATGTCCCCGGTGGGATTTGATCCTGTGATACCTCTCTTTAAATTCAGGATGCTTTTTGGATTTAATCAAGGCATTGGCAACCTGGACAAGAAGAGGTTTCAAATAACTGCCGGCGCGGGAAATCCGCCTGGATTTTACTTTCTGGTTGCTCTGGTCATTACGTGGACAGCAGCCGGCCCAGGAGACAAGATGTTTCGATGATGGAAACACGGACATATCCGGACCAATCTCAGAGAGAATGGCAATGGCGGTCATCGGATTCTTGTCTAAACCGGGAAGTGTGTAAAATAAGTCCAAAATAGCAGAAAACGGTTCAGCAATCCGGAGGATTTCCTGCTCGATTTTTTCCCTGTGGGCTTGAAGCTCATCGATGTGAGCGAGATATTGACGCAGCTTAATAGCCTGCTCAGGGGAGACGGCACCATCAACGGCGGATTGAATCTCGGAGAGAGGGGGCTTACAGCGTGGGCCCACAAAAGGAGCGACATCAAAGGATTCACCGGGATGGTCGAGGATGTAGTTTGTGATGGAACGGGAAGACTTACCAAAAACATCACTGAAAACATCGTCAAGTTTCAGATTGGAGATCGTCAGGCAGTTCTGGGCACGGTTCTTCTCGCCAGTGAGCATATTGGTGAGTTTGAAACGGTAACGCATCAGGTCGCGGAGCTGGCGAATTTCAGGGGAAGGGATAAAACTGGGCTTTATCATATCACACATGAATAAGTCGCAGATTCATTTGGCATCCTTGCGGTCGGTCTTATTTCCTTTTTGAGGCTTTGTATATTTGGGATGAGCCAGGGTAACAAAACAGGTTTTTTCGAGGATGTTGAAAACAGGGATACAATACTTGCCAGTAGATTCCATACAAACTTCGGTACAGGAATATTTGGCAAGCCAGACAGCTAATCCCCTAAGTCCATTAGAAAAGGAAGAAAAGCGGGCTTGCTTATACTCCGTACGTCCATTAGGATCGGTGATACCGATACAGGCGTAGATCCAGGTTTTGTGGACATTGAGGCCACAGCAGTTGTTGCGGAAGATTTTAAACATAAGGTTCTTCTTGAAAATAAAATTTGCAGGACTGGCAGGGACTGGGCATCCGGCGAAATCGAGTCAACTTCGGAAGAGATAAGTTTACGGGCTACGGAAATGTGCCAATCATTGATGCCTTAACGGATGACCGACCTATATAGGAATACGGGGGATGCCGCTATACAGCCCCGCCACTCACCTCCTCAGGTTCTGTAGTATGCCAGTATCCTGCGAGAGGAGTATAACAAAGAAAACGATAAGGCGAAAGTTTGCCGGGGCAGGTTTTATAACCCCATTGGTGCCTTTCGCAGAAAGGTGGTTTATAGGAATGATTTTCTGGAGGATAAGAGCCGCCGAAAAACCGGTAAGAGGATAATCCCGATTGCGTCCGAGATGCTGATAAAAAGCATGGCAAAAGATCTGTGGAATGAACAGGGAAATATCAAAATGCTGTTCCAGAAGCTGAAAAAAGGACGGAACATCATCCATGAACATATCCTTGCAGTCTGAAAAAGTATCTTTAAGTGAAATCTGATAGTATTTAACAGCCATAAATTTTCTCCTCTGTTTATGTGTGGTGGTTGGTGGTACTTCTATTTTACCATGAGCGGAGAGAAAATTTTTAGAAGTTAAGAAAACTCAGTAAATTTAAAGGAGTTTGTTATTTAACAAATACCTAACATATATTTTAATTTAAGGAGATTATTATGAAAAAAAAATGGGGTTATATGGTTTTTTCCTTATTTGTTATTCTAATTGTTATTGTTTATACAAAAATTATGCAAATTAAAGGTACTACTGTATATGATTGTATGAACCCCAATTTTGAAATAGAGAATTTAAACGCGGCTCAAAAAGAGGATATACCTATTGAGCATTTACAATTTTACGAAAAAGTAAAGTATATATCTTTTGAATCTGATAATATTTGTAAGAAAAATTATAGTATTGATTTTGATGATATTCCATTCAATTCATTAAAAGGTTTTCCTGGAAAATATAGGTACTTTATGGATCATGGAAATATATATGATATAGCTTCAAAAAATAAATTTTTAATTGGAAGATTTAATACACTTTTAATCCGAGTTGAGAATGTTCAGTTGCTCAACAATAAAATACAATTAAGTTTTGAATCTTTTGGTGATGATTTGTTATGTTCATATATGAAATTGGTCTATCTTTCATTTAATGGTAATAAAGAAGTTAAGTATATACCGCTTGAACCGCTTGAAAATGAAGTATCAATTGTCATCAATAGTAATGAAAAAGGTAAATTTTTAAAAACAATTTATATTTTTAGTGCTACAGAAAATGAGTCAGTGTTAAACTATCGTCTTTGTGATTTTTATAATAATATGGAAATCGAATAATACTCTGGCTGTATGCAATAATATGGCTATAGAAATGATGAAACAAGAGCAATACCTATAGAACGCTAGATATTCATATTTGCGTTATTGTATTGTCAAGCAGACCGTTTCGTAGGTCTGCTTGACTAATTATATAGTGGAAACGAGTTTATCTTAGGGGTTAGCTTTTAATAGGAATTTTCCACGGTAATCTGAACAGGTTCGCTGCCTCTTCCGCAATATGCAGTGCCGCTATATGTAACTCTATATTTTCCAGAACCCTGCGATGATGCGGAACCAGAATGCGTCACAGTACCGTTAATCGCTGCGATATTCAAATTTTCTGATTTTATTTTTTGATAAGTTCCAGAGGATAGCTGTTTGTATAATACTACCGTGCCAGAGAAGGAACGCAAATCGCCTCCTTCCAATGTCATTTCGTACTCTACTTTTGATGAACTTGGATATACGCCGGCATCTAAGAAATCCACGTAGGTATATCTTGGAGAAATAGTTTTATCATCTTTCTCATAAAGCGTAGACGGTTCCGCAATAGCTACAGTTTGTGCAGCTAATACGGTCACCGGTGTCATTGCAAGAGAAGAAACAACTAAAGAAACAGCTAGTAATTTTGGGATTTTCATAAATAGTCTCCTTTCGAAATTTTATTCTCATATTAATAAACACCACAAAACCAATTTTTTCTACAAGATTATTTAATATTTTCTGCGATTTTTTTCATTGTATCCAAGTCTAATTTGGCGGAAAGAATAAAATGATTCTCATTAGCATTCCAAATTAGATAATTATTAGCGTATGAATCTTTCGCCTGGAAAAATTGAGCAGGCGTATCGTTAATCACAATATCAATAATAATGTGATGTTCATTATCAATCTGAACTCCTCTGTTTTTGAGGTAACAGATTAGTTTTATCTTTTCATTCTCATCATTTTGATATGTAATCTGTATTTTTTTATCATCAATAGTACTACTAACTAATTCAAATGATTCTGGGATATAGTTCAATGTGATGGGGGCTGCGGTGTTTTCAGTATTGTAGTCATATCTGATATATTTTTCATATATAGATATAATGACATCTTTACAAGCCGCTCGTACACTATGAAATTGTAATAAAAGAGAAAATGATATTCCCATCACAAATAGTGCAACTGAAGCAATTTTCTTTCCGTATTTTAATAATAAGGCTATTTTTTGCTTCATTTGATACTGCTTGATAAACCTACGTATTTTTGAATCATAATGTGCAGGAAGTATAAGTTTTTCTATCTCATCTGTCGGAGGATAATCATCCATTTCATTTAAACTGTTTTCAATGACCGCCGCCTTTAAAAAACTTTCCCAAATATCTTGCTCAAATTCGTTATTCATCCCTTAACTCCTTTAATTTACTTCGTAAGATTATATTGGCACGGTAAAGTCTCATTTCTACAGTCTTTTTCTTGAGTTTTAAAACAGATGCGATTTCATCGTTAGATAAATTATTGACATATTTTAACTCTAATACAGATTTATAAATGTCTTCTAGTTTGCTAACTTCTGTCGCTAGCTGATGTATCTGTTCTTTGTTAATCAGATGTTCCAATATTCCATCCGATTCTGTATGTAAATTTGGATATTCTTCCAAAAAATCTTCCGGCTTTCTGTTTTTGTTTCTTAGATAATTAGAGCAATAGTTGCGTGAAAGTGTGATAATGTAATTTCTAGTTTTTCTTGAATCATTTATATCAATATCGTCTAAATGGTGTGCGATGAGTATATAAATGTCCTGTGATAAATCTTCTTTTGTGTATTCATCAAGTCCATAGCGGCCCAATGTGTAATATATGGTCTTTCCATACTTTTCATATAAAGCAATAAATTTATTTCGTTCTTCTGGTGTATCAAATACCAAAATCAACATTTTTTGCGTGGCTCCTTTTCGAGATAATAGTTTAATTCGATAGTAACCACCGAGTCTATGATATCTAATATTTTCTGTTGGTTCGAAGCAGGCAGATTCGTTAGCTGTTCTTCAATATATGTTAATTTTTCTGAGATGTAATGCTTCAGTTCCCGACCAAAAAGAATGTCTATGGATATATCAAGAGCATTTGCCAGTTTTAGTAAAGTGTCAAGGCTAGGAGATTTTTCTCCACGTTCAATATACGAAATAAAGATAGCGCTGCACTCGATTTGTTCTGCGAGTGCCTCTTGGCTGTATCCTGCCCGCTCTCTATAGCGTTGTAATTGTTTTCCAAATGATTTCTTATCCATTTTGCACAACTCCTATGTGTTTTAGACATAATACTTTTAGTTTTATCTATAGAGTATACAAAAATTACACTTTTTATTGAAACAACCATAGATTATAGTGATAATACTACTTGTTATAATTTGCAAAGAAATCTCGGCTTCTGAATTTATGGCAAACTTTTTACATTCATAGTTCGGCTAATTATAGACATATTCAAAACGATTTTGTGGGTGACAACATAATGTCATTTTCGTGCCAACTTGTAGAAGAGTCACGGAAGGAGGTGTTTATTATTAAAAAGGGAAAGGATAGTATTGGAAAATGACAGAAGTACAACTGAAAAATTTATTAAGGCAACTACATGCGGCGCAAATTCAGAATTCTATTTTGGAAAAATGTCAGGTTCTTGACGAAAGAAATAATTCTGAACAGCAAACATGTAGCAATCTGCAAATAGAAATTCTTGAGAATGCATTAGATATATTGAAATATGATGAAAAGTTTATCATAGAAACGCATTTGGTATATCAATATACATGGCCGGAAACAACAAAGTTGTTTTCGGAGAAATATGGGAAAGAATATGAACGTTCTGAAAGGACATTGAAGCGTATTCAAAGTAAAGCAATAAAGAAATTACTTGATTTCATTAACCATTCTCTTCTAAAGAATTATTTTGATGAAATATGAGGCTTTATATACGTAAAATTAAATTAATTTGTATAGAAATATATTTGATGTCCGATTGAGCAAAAGCTTTGTAAAATTATGTATTTTTAAAAATTGGTATTATAGCGCTAAGGAAAGACAGTTGTTTCCTGGCGCTTTTTTTAGTTGCAATTCTATAAGCATTTTTAATTTATTTCAGTGTCGTGCTCCGCCTTTCATAAGCTTTCACCTAAAGTTTACGAAAGGAGAACAAGGCATTGATTGAAGAATATTGGACAGCGATCTTAAAAGATGAGGATCGCAAAATAAGAAATTCAGATCGGAAACATCGGTATCACTTTAAATCTTTGGAGAGCATGAGTGAGGAGTTGGCGTTCCAGGAGCAATATTTATACATACCGGATGATTTTACTGTCCAGTGCGGAATGCAAGGCTTCATTGATACTGTCCAGAATGAACGGTTAGCCGATGGTTTGCGTCATTTGACTGACCGACAGCGGCAGGCGATTGAACTTCACTTCTGGAAAGGGTATCGATACAGGGAAATAGCTGTTATCTTTGGATGCGACCCGTCGGCGGTGTCGCACATGATGAACAGCGCATTGAAACGACTTCGAATATATATGACTTTTTGAAATAATTTCATTTTTTCAGTGAGGGCTTCATCTTTTGCCATTTGCCGTCTCCGATATATAGAGGGACAAGCCCTCAATAAAATTTTGGAGGTTTTGAACATGAAAAAAATAGTACGAGTTATCAAACTCGAGCCTGGAGAAGCTGTTTTGATCGTTGCGGAGAACAAGCCGGCTCCCTGCCCTTGTTGTGGCGCCTGCATGGTGGAGAATAATAATTCCAACGAGGATATTTCGCTGCTACCCAGTATTCTGGTATGTCTGGACGATGCTGCATAAGGAGAAACTGATGTGTATGGTTACGATTTTGGATGAACAGGGAACCCCGGTGATGGTAGAAGTTAGCCGTGAAATTTATCAGGTGTTCGTAGATTATGAACGTGACATGGAGCGACAGCGCAAAGCGGAATCCCGCCATCGGGACAGCCGTTCCCTGGATACCTGTTTGCTCTTTGAAGTGTCCACAGAAACGCTGGAGCAGACCTATGAGCGTATGAGAATTTTACAAGAGATTGAGAATATCTTACAAGATTTTACACCGAAACAGCGCCGGCGCTTTCTTCTCCATTTTGCCTGTGGATATACATACAGGGAAATTGCAGAAATGGAAGGGAACAATAAGTCAACCGTCATGCGCTCCGCAAAAACGGTACTGAAAAAAATTCAGAAAAAGTTGGCTGCTTGATAACAACTTTTTCCCGTTGGATGTCCTTTATAGTGAAAGGGAGAATATCCGTATTCTTTTCATGGAACCTTGACAAACAACGGTTGATCCGTTCATATCCAGTATTCAAGTTTTTGAGTGCTGCGCCGAGCATCACATAGCACAAACGCCAAGACCCCCTGCGGATGGTCAGAGCATCCGTCAACACGATGACATCAAAGGAGCCGAGCGGTTATTTGGTGGCTGATAACCGGCCTGTGGTGGGCTGGAAAGTGCCATAACACGCAGCATAAGGAACCGTGCCACTCACCGAAATTTACTGCGAATATGGTGCCAATCACCTATCGGCGGTATGCGGCGGTTCAGCAGCCATCTGGCTGGAAACCCTGAACCGGCTTGAATATTCCCAGTACCGGGGGTGTGCTGATGGGCAGTCTTGCTGTCCAGATAATACGGTACAAAAAATAAGATTAAAGCGGTGCTGTACTGTATTATCCCAGTGCAGCACTTCTTTTGATATAGAGAGGTGTGATGATATGGCAGGGAGCTGGCTCTTTTTATCTATGGAGGTAGCCTATGGGAGATGAATGGAGCGGTTTTGCAGATTTGCTTGCTAATTTAATTGAAAAGTATGCAGACGACTTGGATATTGATAATTTGCCAGAACCGCCAAAGCCAAAAAAGTCAAAGAAATTTAGAGCTTTAAAGTGCGAAACTATTGAAAACAAAAAGGCTGCATGATATAATTGCATCGTGATAATCAAGTCCAAACATTTAATGAAAGAGTGTGAAGCTAGGTAGAGCAGCACCGTATAAATTCGATTAAGGTGTTAGGACAAAAACGAATAGCAATTAAGTAGTGCATTGTTGTGGCACTATGAGTGAGGTTGAATATGAACAGAGAAAGAGTAAAAGTATATACTTATAAAAGAGTGTCAACGACAATGCAGATTGATGGATATTCTCTGGATGCTCAGAAATCTAGGATAAAAGCCTTTGCTGACTATAACGATTATGAGATTGTTAGAGAATATGAGGATGCCGGAAAATCTGGAAAATCCATTGAGGGGCGAATACAGTTCAATCAAATGATGGATGATATTAAATCAGGAAAAGACGGCGTTTCCTTTGTCCTTGTTTTCAAACTTTCCCGTTTTGGAAGAAATGCGGCGGATGTGCTTTCCACTTTACAGGTCATGCAGGATTTTGGTGTAAACCTCATCTGTGTTGAGGACGGAATTGATTCTTCTAAAGATGCTGGTAAACTGATGATTTCGGTTCTTTCTGCTGTCGCTGAGATTGAGCGTGAAAACATTCGCGTCCAAACAATGGAAGGTCGTATACAAAAAGCCAGAGAGGGCAAATGGAATGGAGGTTTTGCACCTTATGGCTATCAACTCGTTGACGGCGAGTTGCAGATCAATGAAGAAGAAGCTGCTGCAATCCGGGTGATTTTTGAACAGTATGTTAATACAGACATTGGTTCAAATGGTATTGCAAAATATCTGGAAAATCACGGAATACGGAAAATTCAACGGCAAAATGGCAAGAATCCTTTGTTTGATGCTCATTTAATTCGTATGATTCTAAAAAATCCAGTATATTGCGGAAAAATTGCTTATGGCCGCAGAAAAACAGAAAAGGTTCATGGAACCAGAAATGACTACCACCTTGTTGAACAAGACAATTATTTGTTGGTGGATGGCTTGCATGAAGCTATTGTTTCTGAAGAAGTTTGGCAGGCCGCACAGGTCAAGTTGCTTGCCCAAGCGAAAAAGTACGAGCATGTGAACAAGGGAAAGGATACCAGAACTCACCTGCTTTCTGGAATTGTGAAGTGTCCCATTTGTGGCGCAGGGATGTATGGAAACAAATGTATCAAGCATAAAAAAGATGGTACAAAGTACAAGGATTTTTATTACTATGGCTGCAAGCATCGTACTATGACACGGGGACACAAATGCGATTACAGAAAGCAGATTCGGGAGGAAATGTTAGACGATGCGGTGGCAGAGGTTATTGTAGCATTGGTTAGCAATCCCAAATTTGCTTCTATGATGCAGGAAAAAATCAATATGAAAGTAGATATCTCCGTGTTGGATCAGGAGATTGCAAACCATGAAAAGCAGCTACGTCAGTATTATTCCACAAAGTCGAAGCTGATGGAAGAAATAGATTCCCTTGATCCTGATGACCGCCATTATTTCAAACGGAAAGCAGATCTTGATGATCGTCTTTATCGGATGTATGATAAGATAGAGGATGAAGAATCTCAGATGATCGAAGCAAGAGCCAAGAGACAGGCGATTGAAGCGGAGAAATTGACCGGTGATAACATCTACAAGGTGCTGATTTATTTTGATAAACTGTATTCAGCTATGAATGATGTGGAACGGCGTCGGGTGATGGAAACGCTTATCTCTGAAATTCAGATTCATGAAGATCGCCAGCCTAACGGACAATGGCTGAAATCCATTCGATTCAGGCTTCCAATTATTGAGGAAGATATGAATTTGAGTTTGGACAATGATGAGCATGTCGAACGGATAACTGTAACATGTGAATCGGGAACAATAGGTATGCTATTGTGATTATCCGTCGCACGATAAAATCCAACACGACCTAATGTGCCTGTACCAGTGGAATTTATAACGATATCTCCATCTCGCATGTATTCATCCTCTGGGTATTTATTCAAGGTACTTTCGTCTAAATAAAAGGCTAAACCAATATCAATACCATTATACTTCGTATTACACTTCTGCGCAAAAACAAGCGTCTCACTTTGTTCAATATACTTCGGTGATTTCCCTCGACGAATCTCCTTACAACAACAATTTTCCAGTCGCACCCACTCCCACCTATCAGGTATCTCAAATGGTAATTCCTCGTCTATACAACGTATTTCATCCCCTATCTTCTCATAATAAGAGTTATCATCACCTCGGAAGATGATGGATTCCTTCTTATCTCGCTTGATTTTACCCTGTTTTATCAGTTCTTCTTTTTCTGCACGGATACGCTCTAAGAGTACAGAAGCTGGCTCGTCATCCGGATTTTGTGGTACAAGCTGACCACGAATAGCAAGGTCGAGGATTCTAGCTTTAGCTCGACTGATTATTTGCGTGACTTCAACTCCTGCAGCACTGATCTTTTGTTCTGCATCTAATAGAGGAACTATAGCCTGTACAATTCGCTCTTGCTCGAAAGTAGGAGGAACTGGGAACAAAAGAGGTTCAATATCTTTGTTATTGATTTGCGGTACACTGGACCCGCTATTGATTTTACCCAAATCAATAGAAAGAAACCAGTAGTAACAATACATCAGGTTTACTGGTGAAATTGGCGTAAATGCCATCGTATTCAAATCAATTAGGATTTCATCTCGCAGTACAAGTTTTTTTTTGTTAGTTGCGATTGCTCCACCTCGTTTTGGAAAAATGACACTATTAACTGGTATCAAATGCGAAATATTATATTCATCAAGATAGCGTGAGGATGTACTGATTTCATATTCGTTCCCTGGAAGATTCATATTTCCTACTTTTACATACAAACGAGTTCCAGATAGAAGTTCTTTCTCCGCAGGATACGTTGTCCCGCTCATCAAAGTAACAACACTACCAAATCTACACCATTCCCACCCTTCCGGCACTTCAAACGGTATCTCATCTTCAATGCATTTCACTGTTCCATCGGCGAACTTCTCATAATGTAAATTATGAATTCTATTTTTGAAGGAAATTTGTTCTTGTAAAAAGGTGTGTCAAAAAGTGGAGCCATTTTTCAAAAGGTGTGTCAAAAAGTGGCACACTTTTCCGAAAAGTGTGTCAAAAAGTGACACACCATCCAAGGCGCGAAAAATTATCTTTAAAAAAGGTGTGCCAAAAAGTGGAGCACTTTTCCAAAAGGTGTGTCAAAAAGTGGCGTACTTTTTCAAAAAGTGTGTCAAAAAGTGACACACCTATGTAAATATCCAGGGTTTTAGGGGATTTTGCCCCTAACTAGATGCATTTTGCGATGGATATACAAAATGCGTATCTAGCAAAAGACACCTAAAGAAATTTAAATGACTTAGGAAATTTTTTCTCGCCGGAATCATTGCTTTTTCCAATTCATAGTTGTATCATTAAGACAAGAAGTCATAGATGACTTATCGGACGAAAAGATGCAGAAGCGATTATGGAAGGAGGGAAGTTTTGAACAAGGAATTTGAACGCTGCTGCACATTCCTGGCTGAGATGATGGAGAAGTACGGAGCACAGGTTTTGCGAGACATCGCCGTAGAGATTCAGTACGAACCGGAAACTTGGTGTGATGATGCAGAAGGAAAAAGACTTCGGTATGAGGCTTATGCGAGAAGATTTCTGAAGCGGTTTGAGAAGGCGGCATAAGGATTACCGGCATCCTGCGAGAGTGGGATGTATACATACGATAGAGCGTTCAAAAAATATGTAAAAACTGGAAATACTTAAAATATATGAAGGATAAGTATAGAGTGAATATGAGAAATGATATTAAAGGGAGTGTAGGTAAAAAACAAAAAAATACCTACATTCCCTTTAAAAATTCACATTACATCTTGACTATGTTTCATTATATGGTATAATTTGAGTAAATGTAGGTAAAAAATGTTTTAATACCTGCATTTTGTTGAAAGAAGGTGAAGAAAAATGTTACTATCATATCAGGAATGTTTGGAAAAATATGGAACAGATTATAAAATAAAAAAACATGTTCAAGAAGGGGAACTGTATGTAAAAGAAAAGGGAATCTATTCAGATAAGAGATATGTACCGGAGCTGGAGATTATTTCTAAGAAATATCCCAATGCAATTATTACGCTGAATAGTGCCTTTTATTATTATGGTTTAACGGATACCATACCTGATTTTTATTATGTTGCCACACCGAAAAACACAAGAAAAATCAGTGATGAAAGGGTGAAGCAATTTTATGAAAATAGCAAAGCCTTTGACATGGGAAAAACCAAGATGAATTATGATGGTGTGGATATTGTGATTTATGATAAAGAGCGTCTTCTTGTGGAATTGATACGAAATAAAAGAAAATTTTCTTTTGATTTTTATAAAGAAATAATTGCGAGTTATAGAAGAATTGTTCATGAGTTGGATATGACTTTAGTTGCGGAATATGCGTATGAATTACCAAAATCCAACACGGTTATGGAGATCTTAAGATTGGAGGTTTTATAATGGTTAATATACAGAAGTTGATTGAGGAAGCAAATGAAAACGGTTATCAGGGAGATAAGGCATCTGCGAAAGTATGCCAGGATATTGTATTAAAAGCATTATCAGTTGGACCGCTGAGTAGAAATGTAACAATTAAGGGTGGTGTGGTTATGCGCAGCAAGACCAATAATGTTAGAAGAGCTACGCAGGACTTGGACATTGATTTTATTAAGTATTCCTTGGCAGATGAATCGATAGATGCGTTTATAAGCAAGCTGAATTGTCTTGATGGAATCAAGATTAGCAGGTTGGGTAAGATTGAAGAGTTGAAGCAACAGGATTATAGCGGAAAGCAAGTATTCATTTTGATTGAAGATACAGAGGGGAATCAAGTCAGAAGTAAGATTGATTTAGGTGTACATAATCGATTTGAATTGGAGCAGGAAGAATATTGTTTCGATATTGCGTACGATGATGAAGGAGCAGGCTTGTTGATTAATTCTGATGAGCAGATGTTAGCAGAAAAATTGCGTTCGCTTCTTAAATTTGGGCCATTTTCAACAAGGTATAAGGATGTATATGATATGTATTACTTGAAGGATTCTGTTAATAGAGAAAAATTGATGGTAGCTTTGGATACATATATATTCAATGACACAACGATGAAGGAAAATACCGGGAATGATATAGTTAGGAGATTAAAAATCGCTTTTAGTGATAAGAGTTACATTCATAGACTTGATACTTCAGATAAAAGATGGATTGATGAAGAAATTGGTGTTGTGACGGAGGGGATTTTGGAGTTTATGGGGAAAATTTGTTAAATAAGAGTAATTAGGTATACCTCGGTAGAATTTTAACTTTTACCGAGGTTTGCTTATAAGAAACGGTGTTGAAAGATAGTTGGAACAGGTGTATAATTGTGTTGGGACAATAAAAAACATATGAAATCAATGCATAAGATTGGAGGTTGTTTACATGGAAGTTTCAAAAAGCGATTGGAAATTATTTAGAACTTCTATTGGGGATTGGCAGGAAGCGTATATGGAACGCTTGGTTAAGGAATATATGGATTTATTAGAAGGTGAAGAGAATGCTTCAGATAAGTTCTGGAAGCTGGAAGAACGAATAAAAAAGGATAAGAAACATCCGGGAGTAATGCTCGAATTAAGCAAAGGGAATATGATTTTCGATATTGTGGCATTGATTAATAGTGGTGTAATCACAACTGCTGATTTGGCAGATTTTAGTGATGAATTAAAAGAAAGTGTAGATTTTCTTTTACACAGGTAGCAAAGGGGATTAAGCACATAAGAATTGTAGGTGATATTCGTGAATATAGAAGCATATGATGCAGAGTCTTTAAGAAAGCTCGTCAGACTCCTTGAGTATGAAAATAGAATACTGAAAGATAAACTGAAGAAAGAAAATATTCCGTATGACGAGGTAAATCCTTTTGAAGAGACGATGGATAATGTGGAAGAGTACGATCCTGATCAGGGAGAACGTATCGTCAATCCCGCGTTTATAACAGAGGAAATGGCGACACACTTCTTTTCTATGTTTTGGGGACGAGAGGATGTTTATGCCAAGCGTGGTAAGAACGGTGGTTATTTCCCGCAATGTGATAATAGATGGGATGCCAGACTTTGTCCGAAACAAAGAGGTGAAAAGGTTTTCTGTGATGAATGTGAAAATACCAAGTGGACACGGCTGGATGTTAAGAAGATTATTGCACATCTATTAGGGTATAAAGAGGATGGCTCAGATGTAATAGGTGTATATCCGCTGTTGCCTAATGGGATGTGTAGATTTATTGTATTTGATTTTGATAATCATGAAAAAGGTGCAGAAGCGACAGATTTTGCCAATACAGATAACGAGTGGCATAAAGAAGTGGATGCTCTTAGAAAAATGTGCGAGATAAATGGTATTAGGCCATTGGTAGAGCGTTCTCGTTCCGGTAAAGGTGCTCATGTATGGATTTTCTTTAAGAAAGCAATACCGGCTTCTGTAGCCAGAAATTTTGGATTTCTGTTATTAGATAAAGGTTCTGCATCTATTAACTTAAAATCCTTTCATTACTATGACAGAATGTATCCGTCTCAGGATGTGGCAAGCAGTATCGGGAATCTAATTGCATTGCCCTTGCAGGGACAGGCACTTAAAAATGGTAACAGTGCATTTGTGGATGAAAACTGGAATGCCTATCCGAATCAGTGGGATGTTTTGCTGAATAAAACAGAAAAATTAGGTATAGAGGATATTGAAAAATATATGGAAAAATGGCAGGCAGAGTTGGCAGAAAGTCGGGGAATGCTTGCTGGTACCGATATAAATAACAGACCAAAACCATGGAAAAAGAAGTGTGAGTTTGTTAAGGCGGATGTGGTTGGTAAGCTACATATGGTGCTTAGTAATGGTGTTTACATTGACACGCTAAATCTTATGCCGAGAATACAAAATCAGATTCGCAGTCTGGCTGCTTTTGATAATCCGGAATTTTATAAAAATAAGAGACTGGGATATTCCAATTACTATAATTTTAGTGCTGTATATTTGGGAAAAGACATTGATGGCTACATACAAATTCCAAGAGGGCTAATAGAACGGATTATAGATGAGTGTAATAAAGCTGGAATTTCTGTTGAAATATCTGACCAAAGGGAAAAGGGGCGTCCTATAAGAGTTTCGTTTAAAGGTGATTTACGGACACAGCAGGAACTGGCAGCAGAAAAATTACTGACCTATTCAGATGGCGTATTAAGTGCAGCAACTGCATTTGGTAAAACGGTTGTGTGTAGTTATCTGATTGCGGAGCGCAAAGTGAATACTCTTATTTTATTACAAAGTAAGGATTTGCTGAATCAGTGGGTGGATGAGCTGAACAAATTCTTGGACATTAAGGAAGAACCACCGGAGTATGAAACCAAAACAGGCAGAAAGAAAAAGAGAGACAGTGTTATAGGTATTTTGCATGGTAGTAAAAATACATTGACAGGTATTGTAGATGTTGCCATGGTTGGCTCTATGTATAGCAAAGGTAAGTTTAATGACCTGATTAATTCTTATGGAATGGTAATTATGGACGAATGTCATCATGCGGCATCCAATACGTCTGTGGAATTATTGCAGAAAATCAATGCCAAATATGTATATGGAGTTTCTGCGACGCCGAAGCGTGGAGATAGCTTAGATAAAATTATCTATATGCTACTTGGACCGCTTCGCCATAGATTTACGGCATTGGAGAGAGCACAGGAGCAGGGAATAGGTCATTATTTTGTACCAAGGTATACAAGAGTTGTAGACACTGCTGACAGTAAAGATGACATCAACAAGGCTTATAGTCTAATTAGTACAAGCAAGATACGTAATGATATGATTATAAGTGATGTGAAGAAAAGTATTGCTCAGAATCAGACTCCGGTTATATTAACCAAATTTAAGGAGCATGCAAAACTTCTGTATGATGCGTTGAAAAATGAAGCTGACCATATATTTCTTTTGTATGGTGATAATTCAGACAAGGAAAATACAGAGATACGAGTAAAGTTAAAGCAGGTTCCTAGAACAGAGAGCATTATTTTGGTTGCAACCGGACAGAAGATAGGAGAGGGATTTGATTTCCCAAGACTTGATGTGTTAATGCTTGCTGCACCAGTATCCTTTGAAGGGCGTCTGGAACAGTATGTAGGAAGATTAAATCGTGACTACGAAGGGAAAGAAGCTGTTTATGTATATGATTACATTGATGCCCATGTGAGATTCTTTAATAAAATGTATGGCAAAAGATTGAAAACATACAAGCGAACCGGATTTTCCATATGGACGGGTGATGAACATACTAAGCAGATAATTAATGCTATATATGATTCTGGTAATTATACGGAAAAATTCGAGCAGGATATTGTAGAAGCGGAGAAATCAATTGTAATTTCTAGTCCGGATATACGACAGGACAAGATTGACAGATTGTTATTGTTAGTCAAAGACCGTCAGGAAAAAGGTGTACTTATAACAGTCATCACAACAGACCCGGAAGAAGTGGTTTATGGTAGTGCGGATGTATGTTATGGGTTGATAAACGAAATGAAACAGGTGGGAATAAATGTAGTAACAAAGGCAGAAGTTGAAGAAAGATTTGCTGTTATAGATGATGAATTGGTATGGCATGGAGGTATGAATCTGCTTGGGAAGGTAGATATATGGGATAATTTAATGCGTATCAAAAATCATCAGGTGGCGGCAGAACTGTTAGAGATTTCACTTGGCACTACAACAGAATCTGAAGGAGGCTGATAACTATATGAAAAAACAACAGAGATGCTACATCTACACCCGTGTATCCACCTCCATGCAGGTTGATGGTTACAGCTTAGATGCGCAAAAAGATAAATTACATAAATACGCTGATTATCAGGATATGATTATCGCTGGGGAATACTCCGACGAAGGTAAATCCGGCAAAAGCGTAGAGGGTCGTCCACAATTTCAGCAGATGCTTCAGGACATTGAAACAGGTAAAGACAACATCGATTTCGTACTTGTATTCAAGTTGTCCCGATTTGGCCGCAACGCAGCGGATGTATTATCCTCACTGCAGAGAATGCAGGATTTTGGTGTTAATCTTATCTGTGTGGAAGATGGTATAGACAGTTCTAAGGATGCAGGAAAACTTATGATTTCCGTGTTATCTGCGGTGGCTGAAATTGAGCGTGAGAATATATTGGTCCAAACTATGGAAGGACGCAGACAGAAAGCCAGAGAAGGTAAATGGAACGGCGGTTTTGCTCCGTATGGTTATCAGCTTATTAATGGCGAACTGCATATAGCCGAGGATGAAGCAGAGGTTATTCGAATTATCTATGATAAGTTTGCCAATACCACTATGGGAATTGCAGCGATTGCCACATTCCTAAACAACATCGGATACAAGAAAAAGCTTCGCCAGAACAATACCATAGAAGGTTTTTCTACATCCTTTGTAAAAGGTGTATTGGATAATCCTGTGTACTGTGGCAAGCTTGCTTTTGGCAGAAGAAAAAATGAGAAGATTCCGGGAACAAGGAATGAGTACCACATTGTGAAGCAGGACAAGTACATGCTTAACGACGGTATCCATGAGGCCATTGTGTCAGAAGAATTGTGGAATCAGGTGCATAAAAAGAGACAGGAAACCGGAGTTGCCAACATCAAAACTCACAGCTTGGATCACGAGCATATTTTATCAGGTATTATCAAATGTCCTATCTGTGGAAGTGGTATGTATGGTAATGTAAATCGTAAAAAGCATCCTGACGGCGGACACTACAAAGACTATTTTTACTATGCCTGCAAGCACAGAACCTTTGTAAATGGTCATAAATGTACTTACCGCAAGCAGTGGAGCGAGGATAAAATCAATGCGGCTGTGGAAGAGATTATCCGTAAGCTAGTGAATAATCCAAAGTTCAAAACAGAGATTAAGAAGCATATCGGACAAAGCATTGATACGCAGGAATTGGATAGAGAGCATACAGGCTTACAGGAACGCTTAAAGCAAGTAATCGGTGCTAAGAATAAGCTGGCGAGTCAGATGGACAATTTATCCGTATCCGACAAGCATTATGACAAGAAGTACGAGGACATGCAGGTGCGTCTGGACAAGCTTTATGATGAGATAGAAGAAATCGAAACTCTGATTGAAGAAGTGGAGACCAGACTGTATAATATTAGACAGGAGAAAATATCCGGCGACAATGTGTACCAGTTCTTATTATTCTTTGATAAGCTGTACGACAAATTTACGGATATTGAAAAGAAAACATTTATGAAGAGCTTCCTTGCGGATGTGAGTATTTACGAGGAAGAGCAGGCGGACGGAAGAATCCTTCGTAGTCTAAAGTTTAGATTCCCTGTATTTTTCAATGGGAAAGAGATATACGAATTAGATTGGGACAACGAAACAACAGTTGAGACGGTATGTAGCCTATCCTGCATAAAATAAGGTTTTTTGAGACCTTAATTGTCATTAAAAGTACTATTTGTCAACGGTTTGTCAACGCTTTTTTTCAGCCGTTGACAAGGATGTAGCTTTTTCGAAAATATCAACGCTCTGGTTAGCTATGGTTTCTGTGGCGTGAGTGTAAATCTGGAGAGTGGTGCTGATGTCTGAGTGTCCCAGCCTGTTTTGGACATCTTTGACATTGGCACCGTTTTCAATTAAAATTGTAGCATGGGTGTGGCGGAGAGAGTGATAGTCAAAAGTAATTTGCAATTCATGATGGATTACCCGGCTGCAATATTTAAAAGAGTCAGTGCTAACATATTCCCCATTTTCGCGCACACATATCATGTCTATTTTCCGTAGGGTGCAGGGAATGCCATGCTCGACAGGGACGATCCGATAAATCGTATCGCCCTTCTCGTCTGTTTTCGGCTTTAGATAATGGTCTGTATAATAATCACCATATACCTCCCGATTTTCTTCCTGTGCGGCTTTGGCGTTTCTCAGAGCGCTATATAAGGTATCCCCTATTTTAATTGTTCTTACAGAGGATTTTGTCTTGGTTGTTCCAAAAAATCAGGCAGATTTTTCTTCTTTGCGCAAGATAACTGAAGATTAACAAGTGTATCTGGGGTATTCAACCTAACCGTATTATTGTTTTTAGCAGAAAGAGAACAATCAAACCGGGAGCAGGAAGCGTGGATCAGGATTTTGGAATCCCGATTGATAAATATCTAAAATTAAGGAATTTGCAGGAATTGGAGTGGTAAAGAATATGAAGATCCAAATAAACGCTAAAATCATGTTGATTATTTCTATGGTTATTTTTGGTACCTTGGGGATATTCACAAGAAATATTGCCATCAGCTCGGGAGAACTTGCTTTGTACAGAGCGATTCTTGCGGCTGTATTGATTTTTGTATATTTAATAGTTACAAAACAAAAAACAGATTTCAGATCAATAAAAAAGGAACTGCTGCTTTTATTATTATCAGGAACTGCAATGGGCATAAACTGGATTCTGCTTTTTGAAGCATACAAATATACGACGATTTCTGCAGCAACATTAAGCTATTATTTTGCGCCTGTCATCGTTATCGTCGCTTGTCCGATTCTTTTTAAGGAAAAATTGAGTGGCAGGCAAATGATATGTTTTTTGATGTCTGCATTAGGTCTTGTGCTGATTACCGGCATTGGTGATTTAAGGAATGACAATGATTTTATCGGCATATTGTTTGGATTAGGAGCGGCACTGTTTTATGCAGCCGTTATTCTGCTTAACAAATTTATAAAAAACGTTGAGGGAATTTACAGAACCTTTTTACAGTTCCTTTCCGCCATTGTTATTTTGATTCCATATGTCAAAATGACAAGTGGAGTGACATTAGGGAATCTGAATTTTACAGGCTGGGTAAATCTTTTGATTGTAGGTTTTATTCATACCGGTATAACCTACTGTATGTACTTTTCTTCGCTGAAAGAGTTACCCGGACAAAAAGCCGCTATTCTCAGTTATATCGATCCACTGGTTGCGGTTTTGATTTCTGTCGCTATCTTAGGTGAAACAATGACAATATGGCAGGCTATAGGAGGAGTTTTTATTTTGGGATTTACTCTTTGGAATGAAATCTCACCTGAAACCAGGAGTTAGAATGTAATCATGTTTTCCGCTGACCCGAAAGGATGTTCTGATTGAAAGTAATAAATCATCCAGATAGATGATATTCCTTAACTCCCGGTTATGGAAGAGTCTCGTGAAAACGGGACTTTTTCTTTTTATGGGCGTTGGTCTGAAGTCAACCTCCGATTAAAATATTTTTAGTGGAAACACTAAGAGTTAAAGGAGGAACGATTGATGGAACCAATCATTTATGGATATATACGAGTATCCACCAAAGAACAATGCGAGGATCGCCAGCTCATAGCTCTGCGGGATTTTCCGGTGTGTGACGATAAAATCTTCATGGACAAACTCAGCGGGAAGGATTTTAACCGTCCGCAATACAAAAAGCTCCTGCGGAAGCTGAAACGAGGAGATATTCTGGTAGTAAAATCGATTGATCGCCTGGGGCGCAATTACGAGGAAATCTTGAATCAGTGGCGGATCATTACAAAGGAAAAGCAGGCTGATATTGTGGTTTTGGATATGCCGCTATTGGATACCCGGAAGACCGGCAGAAATTTGACAGGAACCTTCGTGGCTGACCTTGTTTTACAGATTCTCTCTTATGTGGCGCAGACTGAAAGAGAAAATATCCGGCAGCGCCAGATGGAGGGCATTGCCGCTGCGAAGCTGCGGGGAGTACAGTTCGGAAGACCTCGAAAACCGGTACCGGAGAACTTTTTTTATTTGAAGGAACGCTGGGAAAAGAAGGAGATTACTTCCCGGCAGGCCGCAAAAGAACTTCACATCGCTCAGGATACCTTTATTCGTTGGGTCCGCGAGCAGAAAACCTGATTTTGCGGCAGGAAAAAGTAGAGAATTTCAGTCGTTCCCTGATACATATTTTAAGGTGTGTTTTGCAGGCTTTTTAAACGGTACACGATAAAATTGCCGCCAAAACACACCTTGATTTATTATACACTGCCTGAACGGAAATGTCTGGTTTTTCGGTCAGGCAAAACCGGCGAAAGCCGGTGACACAAAAGCTGGGAGCCTTACAGATATGTTCTGAAGGCAGCGACTAAGGCTATAAGGAGGTACTGTCATGGAACAAACGGAGATGGCTATGGTAGGATTACTGGAAATCCTTGCCTTCCGGTCAGGGTGTACATACTTGTCCGATCTGCACCAGCCGGAATTTCTGCCTGCGATTCAGCGGGCGCTTTACAGGATTTCCCCGGGACAGTTCAGCTTGAGGGAATGGCAGGATGCAGCAGCCTATATTACGGGAGAACAGCGTTCTTTTGAAAATACGGAGCAGGCAGCCGACTACCTGAAAAAATGCAGAGCACCGTGAAACGCAGGAGCAGTCCGGCTGTTCTATGACAGTACAGCAAATGCGGCTATTTTGTTTTATCCGCAGAGTATTCGTTTAACACAATCGAATTCACAGCTTCTATCAAATCTACAACCTCCGATCTTGGAATCAAAGCAAATATTTTACCATCAACCTTTGCGAGGCAGTTGGTTCCATTGTAGCGGTAAAGCTCGATCGCAGTGCTTGGATAAGCTTCGTTATCCAGGTGAACAGTCAGGCTGATTTCTTCCGTGTCTGAAGAATCCTCCACTACAAAACTGTCAGCGTTTTCTGCGCTTAGATTCTGCAGAGAAGTTTTGATGTCTGTAATATCAATCTCTTCGTCCTGATACTTCCAGATGCGTTCATTTTTCTCTTTTCCATCTGCGAGAACAGTGTAGTTCTTTCCCTCCAGTGAGATATCCAGCTGATATACCTCTTCAAAATCAGCAGGAAGAACTTCACGATGGCGAAGATCATCATAGGAGGCAGCAAGAATTGCATTACAAACAGGCTGGCTGATCTCATAAATAATCTGAGATTCGCCGATTCTTACATATCCTGTAACTTCTTCCGGCTCTTTCTCTTTTTTTTCTGCTTTTTCAGCAGCAGCCAGCTTTTCCGGATCCCGGCTGATGGAGAGAACAAAGGTATCAGAGACTTCGTTCTTTTTCTCATCTTCATACTCCAAGCTGAGGGATGTTACATCATCGCTGGAGATTTCATTAACCTGATTTCCATGTCTGCGCAGCATCGCGTTAATGCAGGCTTAAAGCTCCTTTTCACAGAAGATTCACATTTTCAGGGAAACATGAGGTATTATGTAAAAATGGTTGAATTATGTACGAAATCGGATATAATAAAGAATGTACGAAATCGGACAAATGGCGAAAGGAAAATGAGAGGACAATTTAATATGGAATATAATAAAAAATGGAAATCACAGTTTTTTACTGTTGCATTGGGACAGGCCGTTTCTATGCTGGGAAGTCACGGGGTTCAGTTTGCCCTGATCTGGTGGCTTGCTGAAAAGACCTCCTCCCCTTTTATGCTGGGGATATCAGGGATTGCAGCCTATCTTCCAATGACTTTATTCAGTCCGCTGGCAGGAATTGCAGCGGATCGCTATAACCGGAAAATGATCTCGATTGTATCGGATATGGCGATGGGAGTGGCTGCTCTGATTTATGCAGTGCTGCTGTTCTTCTTTGACCTGCCTGTGTGGACCGTGTTTGTTATGCTGTGTGTCCGGGGGATTGGAGGTACATTCCAGCAGCCGGCAATACAGTCCATTATTCCGCAGCTTGTGCCAAGGGATCAGTTAGTAAAAACAAACGGGTGGATGCAGTTTCTGAATGCGGGTTCCTTTTTGCTGGGGCCGGTTATCGGTGCATCCCTGTATGCGGTTTTTCCGATGTCAATCGTTTTAATGAGCGATGTGGCAGGGGCAATTTTAGCAAGCATCGCGCTGGCAGCTGTTAAAATTCCGGAACCTGAAAAGACAAAGCATGAGGAACAGCATTTTACAGCGGAAATAAAAGAGGGGCTGAAGGTATTTAAAGAAGATAAGAAATTATTTTATATTGTGACTGCAGAAGCACTCTGTATGTTCTTTTATGCGCCATTATCCGCTTTTTATCCGCTTATGACAAGCGATTATTTTCAGCTGTCAGCGATGTATGGGAGCGCAGTGGAGCTGGCCTTTGCAGTGGGCATGATGGTATCCTCCCTTTTGTTTTCCAGTGTTTTAAAGATAAACAGGAAAATCAGAGTTTCTTTTACGGGTTTGTTTGCAATGGGAGTGATGTCTTTGATCTGCGGACTCATACCGCCTGTTTATTCCGGCTGGTTTTTCTTTGCGGGAAGCTGTCTTTGTTTAGGGGCTGCTGGAAATGTCCATATGATTCCGCTGACTGCATATATGCAGGAAACCATATCTCCGGATAAGATGGGGAGGGCATTTTCGGTACTCACTCTGATTCCATCTGTTACAATGCCAATCGGCCTGCTTTTCAGCAGCCCGATAGCAGAAAAACTAGGCGTCAATGTCTGGTTTTTTCTGTCGGGATTGTGTATGATGATACTGACTGCCGGTGTTTTAATCCCGTATGCGGCAGAATGCAGGAGAGAAAGAAATAAGGATAGGGGGATTCTATGACAACAATCCGGAAACGTTGTCACAGAATCGGCCCGACTCAGGAAAAGAAGCTCGCAGGAGAGCTTCTTTTTTTATAAAAAAAAGACGGTATTCAATTTGACCACAGTTTGTTATACTGTAATATGGACGGAAGGGCCGGAAGGCCGGGAAAGAAAAGGAGGAATAGTCATGACGCCCACAGTGACGATCATTATCCCTGTTTATAATGCGGAAGCCAGTATTCACCGATGTGTGGACAGTGTTTTAGGCCAGGAATATACGGACTTTGAGCTTTTGCTGGTGGATGACGGAAGCACCGATCATTCCGGAAAAATCTGCGATGAATATGGAAAGCAGGACAGCCGTGTGCGCGTGCTTCATAAAGAAAATACAGGTGTTTCTGACACCAGAAATCTGGGGCTGGAACATGCCTGCGGGGAATTTATCCAGTTTTTAGACAGCGATGACTGGATTACACCGGATGCAACAGGACTGATGGTAAGGGCAGCAAGGGAAAGCGGCTGCGACATGGTGATTACCGATTTTTACCGGGTAATCGGAGAGCGGGTTTCCCGCAAGGGAGATATTGAAAAAGACGGAATTCTGACGCTGGAGGAGTTTGCCGGATTTATGATGGAAAAGCCGGCTGATTTTTATTACGGCGTGCTTTGGAATAAGCTTTTTCGGAGAGCTTTGATTGAACAATACCGGCTGTCTATGGATAAAACCATTAGCTGGTGTGAGGATTTTATGTTTAATCTGGAGTACCTGCGCCATACAAAATCGATTTATGCGCTCCGGGTGCCCCTGTATTATTATGTGAAAACAAAGGGCTCCCTGGTGAGTCAGGGATTAAGCCTTTCAAAGACCATAAAAATGAAGCGAATGGTTTTTGAATACTACCATGATTTTTATAAATGCATTCTCACGGAAGAAGATTATGAAAAGAACCGTCTTTCTGTGTACCGTTTTCTTCTGGATGCGGCGGGAGACGGAGCCGTGCCTTTTTCTATTTTTCCGGGGACACAGAAGCTGGGGGATGAAAGAAGCAGTGTGAATCACGAGGCGCTGGACAGGGAAGGCCTTCTTCTGGATGCATACCGGGACAGAAAGCTTTTGGAATATTACCTGGATCCGGTGGCAGACAAATACGGGCTTAGCCTGACAGAGGTGGTTCTTCTGATTTATTTCAGGCAGAAGCCCAGAGTAGACACCCTGAAGGAGCTGGCGGATATTACCAATATGTCCCGCAGCCGTCTGGCCCTTGCCCTGAAAAAGCTGACGGTAAAGGAGCTGATTCGGACAGAGGATCAGGTGAATGCAGTATTTCTCGCTTCAGCAGAGCCGATTTTGATGGATCTGGGAAGAGCCCAGCAGGACTATGAGCTGGCCAGATTTGCCGGTTTTCAGGAAGAGGAATTGATTCAATATGCTTATCTTTCCGATAAGATCAAGAAGAATATCCAGCATGTTTTGAAGAAGGAAGGCGGAAAAGGAAACGTATATTTTTGATAATGGTAAAAATAACGAATAATAATAGAAAAAATTCAGAAAAAAATAAAAAATATCACAAAAAAAGAAGAAACAGGCATTGCAAAAACAGATAATATTTGTTATGATAAGACCATAGACGTATGTATATATCAGTAATCTGGTCTGATGTTTCTACCAACTACCGTAATAGTTGACTACATACCCTTTTTTGGGTATGTGGTCTTTTTCCTTTCTTATAAGATTCTGTTAATGCCACATTCCCTGAAAGTACAGCAGCAGGCAGTGCCCAAGGCTGCGGGCACAGGCGGAGGTCTGAAAAAGGATTTCCGCATTCAGAAAGGAGGCAGAGTATATGAACAGAGTATTGAAGGGTGATATTGTATATTCCCGGTCGAAAACCAGCCTTCAGTCCTGCAGAGACGGATATCTGGTGATGGAGGATGGAATTTGCCGCGGGGTGTTTGAAACACTTCCGGAGAAGTATCAGGCATTTCCGCTGGAGGATTATACCGGACACTTGATTATACCGGGTCTGGTGGATCTTCATCTCCATGCGCCGCAGTATACCTTCCGTTCTCTGGGTATGGATCTGGAACTTCTGGAGTGGCTGAATACTCACACATTTCCTCAGGAGAGCAGATATCGGGATCTGGAATATGCCAGAAAGGCATACGGGATGTTTGCAGAGGATATGAAGAAGAGCGGAACTACGAGGGCGGTTATTTTTGCCACAATTCATCCGGAGGCCACAGAGCTTTTGATGGATTTGATGGAAGAAAGCGGAATCTGTTCCTATGTGGGTAAGGTCAATATGGATCGCAATTCTCCGGATATTCTCTGTGAAGCATCGGCGGAGGAATCTCTTGCGGCTACCAGACAGTGGCTGGAGGATGTCAGGGATCGATATCAGCGGACAAAGCCGATTCTGACACCGCGCTTTATTCCAAGCTGCACCGATGAGCTGATGAAGGGAATCGGACAGCTTGCAAAGGAATACGGACTTCCGCTGCAGTCTCACCTGTCAGAGAACAAAAGTGAAATCGCATGGGTTCAGGAGCTTTGCCCCTGGAGCAGCTGCTATGGAGACGCCTACGATCAGGCGGGAGCCTTTGGCGGAGAAATCAAAACCGTAATGGCACACTGCGTATGGTGTCCTGATGAGGAAATTGAGCTGATGAAAAAGAGGGGCGTTTTTGTTGCCCATTGTCCGGAGTCCAATACCAATCTTTCCAGTGGAATTGCACCGGTCCGGAGGTATCTGGATGAAGGAATTCCTACAGGACTGGGTTCCGATGTGGCGGGAGGAAGCGTGCTTTCCATTTTTAAAGCCATGGAGCTGGCTGTTCAGACCAGCAAGCTGAGATGGCGTCTGACGGACAGCTCGTTAAAGCCGCTGACAGTTCCAGAGGTATTCTATATGGCTACGGCAGGAGGCGGAGCCTTCTTCGGAAAGGTGGGAAGCTTTGAGGACGGCTTTGAGGCAGACGCACTTGTTCTGGATGAGAGCCGTGTGCCGACTCCGCTTTTTGAAGAGCTGAGTCTGGAGGAACGTCTGGAGCGGATGATTTATCTGGGAAGTGAGCACGATATTATTCATAAATATGTGGCAGGAACCCAACTGTTTTAATGTAAATTTGATGATTTTTACAGAAAAAAAAGAATTTTATTAAAATTTTTAAAAAAATACAAGCAATTTATTAGAAAGTATGATAAACTGGATCTATCTGTTATCAATTTAATTAAGGAGGAAGTGTATGGAAAACTTTTTTAAATTTAAAGAACGCGGAACAGATATGAAGACAGAGATGATCGCCGGCGTGACCACTTTCATGACCATGGCTTACATCCTTGCGGTAAACCCGAACATTCTGGGCGCATCCGGCATGGACACAGGAGCTGTTTTTACAGCTACAGCTCTGGCCTCAGCGATCGCATCATTTTGTATGGCACTGTTTGCAAATCTTCCCTTTGTCCTTTCCGCTGGTATGGGACTGAACGCATACTTTGCCTATACGGTTGTCCTGGGTATGGGGTATTCCTGGGAAGTTGCTTTAACAGCAGTATTTGTTGAAGGTATTATTTTTATTATTCTTTCCCTGACCAATGTGCGTGAAGCCATTTTCAATGCGATTCCTACAAACCTGAAGGTAGCGGTATCTGTTGGTATCGGTCTGTTTATTACCTTTATTGGTCTTCAGAATGCACACATTGTTGTAGACAGCGCTACTCTGGTAGGTCTGTTCTCCTTTAAGGGCTCTGTAGCAGCAGGAACCTTCCAGTCAGAGGGAATTACTGTTCTGCTGGCTCTTATCGGAATCCTGATTACAGCATTCCTGGTAGCAAAGAATGTAAAGGGAAATATTCTGATTGGTATTCTGGTTACCTGGCTGATGGGAATTGTATGTCAGCTGATCGGCCTGTATGTTCCCAATCCGGAAGCCGGCTTCTTCAGCCTGATTCCCAGCGGAATCATCTCCATGCCGGCATCCATTGGACCGACTCTGTTTAAGATGGACTTTTCTGTAATCGGAAGTCTGGACTTTTTGGTTGTTGTATTTGCATTCCTGTTTGTAGACCTGTTTGATACACTGGGAACCCTGATTGGCTGTGCATCCAAGGCAAATATGCTGGACGCAGAGGGAAGACTCCCCGGTATTAAGGGCGCTCTGCTGGCTGATGCAATCGGAACAACTGCAGGTGCCTGCCTGGGTACTTCCACCATTACAACCTTCGTTGAGTCCTCCTCTGGTATTGCAGAAGGCGGAAGAACTGGTATGACTGCAATCGTATCCGGTGTTCTCTTCTTACTGGCCCTGTTTTTATCACCGATTTTCCTGGCAATTCCTTCCTTTGCTACAGCACCGGCTCTGGTAATTGTTGGTTTCCTGATGATGCAGCAGGTAACAAAGATTACCTGGGAGAATATGACAGAGGCTATTCCGGCATTTATCTGTATTTTTGCAATGCCCTTTATGTACTCTATCTCCGAAGGTATTGCTTTTGGTGCTATCTCCTACGTAGTTCTGAAGCTGGTTACCGGCAAGAGCAAGGATATTACACCGCTGATGTTTGTACTTGCAATTGTATTTATTGCTAAATACGCATTGCTTTAAGATTTCCTGACAGACGCAGAGAACGTTCTGGAAGGGTGCAGCAAAAAGAAAGAAACTTCTAAATTGATAACAAGTGATAGAATCCCTGCCTTCGGCATCTTCGGATGCCGGAGGCATTTTGTTTTTGCAGTCAAGTAAAACACTCAGCAAGGGGGAACGGAGCTGTGTTTTTGGTGGAAAACAGAAAAATTCTGTGCTATACTAGGCGTCATAGGAATGTTTCGGGGGGAAATACAAACGAAATAAAAAGAGGGGAGAATCTTTATGGAAAGTTTTTGGATTGCCTGGAATGCAGTAGTGCCGTTTTTCATTTACTTTGCATTTGGCTATGGGATTCAGAAAACGGGAATTGTGGACAAACCGTTTTTTATCCGTTTGAATCAGATGATTTTTAAGGCGTTTTTTCCGATTATGATGTTTAACAACATTTACCGAACCGGTGGAACTCAGGGACTGAGCGGAAAGCTTCTGGCAGTCAATATTGCCTGTGTTCTGCTTTTGATTGGAATCAGTATGGTGATTGTTCCTCTTCTGGTGAAGGAAGATTCCCGCAGAGGAGTAATTGTTCAGGCGCTGTACCGGGGAAACTGTGTTCTTTTTGCCGTTCCTCTGGCAGAAAATGTGTTTGGAGCGGAGGGCGCCAGTCTGGCATCCATGGTGCTGGCGTTTATTATTCCCATTTATAATGTGATGGCGGTTCTGATTCTGGAGTATTTTCGGGGAGGAAAGCCTTCTTTTCGTCAGCTTCTGATAAAAATGATCACGAATCCCATGATTATGGGAGCTGCAGTGGGAGCTGTTTTTCTCGGTTTGGGGATCCGGCTTCCTGCCTGTGTGGAAAAACCGATTAAGGAGTATGCGGCTCTTTGCACACCTCTTGCCTGCTTTGTAATGGGAGGAACGCTTCAGTTTTCTTCTGTACGGAAAAATTTAAAGTATCTGGTTCCTACTCTGACGGTCAAGCTGGTCTGTGTTCCTGCGGTTATTGTGGCGGTGTCGGTGCTTTTGGGATTTTCTCCTCTGGAACGGTTTGTTTTATATTCCCAGTTCGCAGCTCCTGTGGCAGCAGCCTCTTTTTCTATGGCTCAGGCTATGGGCGGAGACGGGGATCTGGCCAGTGAGATGGTGGTAGTCAGCTCCTGCGTCAGCGTATTTACGATTTTTATGTGGATCTTTGTGACAAAGCTGTTTGGAATTATCTGACAGAAGCTGTCTGGACGATAGGAAACCAGTGGATCAGGGCAGGAAGAAACAAACCCCTGGTTGAAAAAAGCGGGAAAAGACGGTATAATAAAAAACGGTATATTGTCAGAGAAAATTATCAATATCAGGACAGGGAGACGGAAGAATCATGGAAAATGGAAGAAAAGAGCTGCTGACGCGGCTGGCGGATAAAGAGGGCGAATTTTTTGCGCTGATTTCTGCATGCACAAGAGAGCCCTATGTAGAATGTGATGAGGAGACCTTTGATGATAAGGTATTCCTGTATTTTGACGAGGAAGAGGCGAAGCAGGCGGCTCAGACTCTGGCAGGAAAGAAGATTCCTGTAACAGTTTCCCGGCTGGAAAGCAAGCAGATGCTGTTTTTCTTTACCAATCTGTATGCTATGGGCGTGAATGCCATTGAAATTCCAGATGGAGAAAAGCCGGCTTTGATTCAGCTGGAGGAGATTATTAAGCGTCGGGAAAAGACGGAGATGCCGGACGGTGCTGTGTGGGTGGAGAATCCGCAGCTTCATCTGACTGCTGTTTACTTTGCCCAGGAGATGAGAAAACCGGCCACACCGGAGACAAAGCAGCGCCTTCTGGAACTGCAGGAGGAGATTGTGGCTGATTTCCGCAAGGGAAGCTTCCTGTTTGCTCTGGATAAAGAGGGACAGGGAACTCCTATGATTAAGATGAAGAACGAAGACAAATTCCAGCCGGTATTTACAGATGCCGTAGAATTTGGCCGTTTTAACCGGGAAGGAAGATTCCGGGCTGTTGTTGTGGAGGCAGACAAGCTGAATAAGGTTCTTGATAAAAATGCAAAGGGAGTTATCTTAAATATTATGGGTGTGAACCTTCCTTTGGTAGTGAACCGGAATACCAGTGAGGCAGAACAGGAAGAACCGAAGCTTCAGATGGATCCGAAAATGCAGATGGCCCAGGAGATTGATAAGCTGGTTAAAACTACAAACTAATGTCAAAAACAAGACTTTTGCCAGGGAGCGGGGCGGTATTCTCAGGAATGCCGCCCCTGTCCTGTATTCTGCAGGAAAAGGAGAGAAGAGAGGCAATGGAAATACCGCTGTAGAAATGAAGAAAAAAGGCGGGAAAAATCTAAAAAAACCACAGTAGACAATAGAAAAAAACTGTAATATGATGAAAAACGATATAGATTTTATCTGGTCTGGGCGTGAAATGCGCAGACGGTATATAAAGGGAGAAAAGAATATGCTGAAGGACTTATTAGAGAAAAACAGGAGCTACCGGGGATATGATGAGACGAGAAAGGTGACAGAGGAGGAACTGCGGGAGCTGGTTGCATATACCCGTCTGTGCCCGGCTGCGGCAAATGTACAGCCGTTAAAGTATTTTCTGGCGTGGGAGCCGGAGGTGGTAAATAAAATTCAGCCTCTGACCAGGTGGGCAGGCGCTTTGCCCCAGCTTCATCTGCCGGAGGAGGGAAAACGTCCGACCGGATTTATTGTGATCTGCCAGGATACCAGAATCAGCGAAAATCTGACAGCATATCTGCGAGATGTGGGGATTACGGCTCAGACTATGCTGCTGGCGGCAGTGGAAATGGGGCTGGGAGGATGCATGATCGGAAGCTTTCAGAAGGAGGAGCTGAAGAAAGCCCTGGATCTTCCGGAATATCTGGCGCCTATGCTTGTGCTGGCTGTGGGCGCTCCGGATGAGAAGATTGTTCTGGAGGATGCCTGCGGAACCATTACCTATTATCGGGATGAAAACGGCGTTCACCACGTACCCAAACGAACCATGGAAGAACTGGTGATTTCTGGAAAATAAGGAAGGAAGAAACATTATGGCAAAAAATACAACGAAGGATATGACAGAGGGATCGCCATCCAGACTGATGCTGGGATTTTTCTTCCCGATGCTGTTTGGCATGCTGTTTCAGCAGTTTTACAACATGATGGATACGATTATTGTGGGAAAGTATCTGGGGGTTCAGGCACTGGCGGCAGTAGGCTCCACCGGTTCCATCAATTTCATGATTATTGGTTTCTGCATGGGAGTGTGCAACGGCTTTGCCATTCCTGTAGCTCAGAAATTTGGAGAGAAAAATTTCCCTCTGCTTCGGAAATTTGTAGCCAATGGGGCATGGCTGTCTCTGGCATTTGCGTCAGTTATGACGGTGGTGGTGTGTATTTTGTGCCGTCCTATCCTTCAGTGGATGAATACGCCGGCAGATATTATTGATGGTGCATACCGGTATATTTTTGTGATTTTCCTGGGGATTCCGGCCACCTATCTTTACAATATGGTGTCTGGTATTATTCGTTCCCTGGGGGACAGCCGGACCCCGCTTATTTTTCTGATTTTGTCTTCGATTCTGAATATTTTGCTGGATTTATTTATGATTCTGGTGCTTCATATGGGAGAAGAGGGGGCGGCTGTTGCAACAGTGATTGCCCAGGCGGTATCAGGAATCTGCTGTCTGATTTTCATGATAAAGCGGTTTGAAATTCTTCATATGACCAGAGAGGAGGCAAGGCCGGACCGGGATATTCTTCTTGCTCTGTGCAATATGGGAGTGCCTATGGGACTGCAGTATTCCATTACAGCGATTGGAAGCGTAGTGCTGCAGACAGCCGTAAACGGACTGGGCTCCATGGCTGTTGCTGCGGTAACTGCGGGAACAAAGATCAGTATGTTTTTCTGCTGTCCGTTTGACGCGCTCGGTTCAACGATGGCAACCTACGGCGGTCAGAATATCGGAGCCAAAAAGCTGGATCGGATCAGCCGCGGACTGAAGGCGGCTTCTGTTATGGGCTGTGTCTATGCGGTTCTTGCCCTGGGGGTTCTGTCTGTTTTTGGAAGACAGATCAGCCTGCTTTTTTTGGACAGGGGACAGACGGAGATTCTGGGACAGGTTCAGATGTTCCTGATTGGAAACTCTCTGTTTTATATTCCTCTGGCATTTGTAAATATTGTACGGTTCCTGATTCAGGGAATGGGATATTCCAAGCTGGCTGTGCTGGCCGGCGTATGTGAAATGGCTGCCCGGGCGTTTGTGGGCTTCTGCCTTGTCCCTGTATTCGGATATGCTGCCGTTTGCTTTGCCAGCCCTGCGGCATGGATTGCTGCAGATGCATTTTTGATTCCCTCCTATCTCAGGATTATGAAAAAGCTGAAGGCCATGCCGGGATTTCAGCAGGTGTAACGGGAATCTGACAGGAAACAGAGAAAATATGGACAGCTCTGGTATTGACTGGGATTCGGGGAACTTCTATAATGGGAAGAGGCGAAAACAGAAAAAGCCGGAAAGAGAGAGATTAGATGAAGAAAAACTGGAAATCACATGTTTGCCGGATTGCGATGGCCTTGTCTATCAGTCTTGCTGCGGTGGGAACAGCCATGGCAGAAGAGGGCGGCGATACGGTGTTTGTACCGGGAACCTCCGTCAACGGACTGGGGATTGCCGATTTGACGGTTGATGAAGCAGCAGAACGTATTGGCAGTTTTTATACCAGAGATTACACCCTTACGATTAAAGAAAGGGGCGGAAAAACAGAGACCATTACCGGAGACCAGATCGGTTTTTCCGTAAAGCTGCCGGATGGATTTCTGCAGGAAAAATTAAACCAGCAGAATGCTGCCGGACGTGTTTTCGGACCGGATGTGGACAATAAATACAAGACAGATATGATCAGCAGCTTTCAAAAGGAACAGCTGGAACAGGCCATTGGTGCTCTTGACTGTATTACGGGAAACGGCATGACGGCTGCGGCAGATGCCCGGATTTCTGACTATGCAGAGGGTGAGGCCTTTACGGTGATTCCGGAGATTCGGGGAAACCAGACAGATCCGGAAAAGACGGCAGAGGTGATTCGCACCGCTGTGCAGACAGGGCTTATGGAGGTGGATCTGGAGGCCTCAGGCTGTTACATAGAGCCGAAGATATACTCCGGGGACGAGACATTAAAAGCACTGTGCGATACGATGAACCAGTGCAGGAAAATGGAGATTATCTATACGATAGGTGAGGAAAGCCAGGTTTTATCTGCCGGGGAAATCTGTTCCTGGATTACCGGGGCCAGCGAGGGCAAGATTCAGGTGGATCGGGAAAAAGCGGGAGCCTGGATTGGAAATCTGGCAGCGCAGTACGATACGGCCGGAAAAACAAGACAGTTTTCCACTGTCTCCGGAAGAATCGCAGAGGTTACCGGACCTTACGGATGGAAAATTGATCAGGCTGCGGAGACAGATGCCCTGATTGCCATGATACAAAGCGGACAGTCCCGGGCGAGAGAGCCGCAGTATGCTTCCACTGCAGCAGTCCGGGGAGAACAGGACTGGGGAAGTACTTATGCAGAGGTGGATCTGACAGGACAGCATGTTTACCTGGTAAAGGATGGAGCTGTGATCTGGGATGCACCCTGTGTTACCGGAAATATTTCCAAAAAGTATGACACACCGCCGGGAATTTTCCCTCTGGCCTACAAGCAGAAGGATAAGGTTCTCCGGGGAGCAAAGAGAGCAGACGGAACATACGAGTATGAAAGCCCGGTGTCCTTCTGGATGCCGTTTAACGGCGGCATTGGATTTCACGATGCAAACTGGAGAAGCAGCTTTGGCGGCGAGATATATAAAACAGGCGGCAGCCATGGCTGCATCAATCTTCCTCCGGACAGAGTACCTGCCTTCTATGAGCAGGTATACAAGGGAATGCCTGTGATTTGTTATCTGTAGGAATGAAAAAATCAGCTGTGCAGAGCGCAGGCTCTGAACAGAAAAAATACCGGCCGCGGGCCAGAGGGGAAGAAATCCCCCGGACACCGCAGCCGGTATTTTTGTAATCAGAAACCGGTAATTACAGATCGAAGCCGAAGTATTCTACTGCATTGTTGTAGCAGATACCTTCTACAATGGTCTTTAATGCCTTCTGATCATCCGGATACTCTCCGTTGTCTACCCAGCCGCCGATCAGTTCGCACATAATCCGGCGGAAATACTCGTGTCTGGTGTAGGAAAGGAAGCTTCTGGAGTCGGTCAGCATACCGATAAAGTTGCCAAGGCAGCCCAGGTTTGCCAGACTGGTCATCTGGTTGATCATGCCGGTCTTGTTGTCATTGAACCACCAGGCAGAGCCCTGCTGAATCTTGCCTGCAGCCTCTGTACCCTGGAAGCATCCGATGATAGTGCCGATAGCAGCGTCGTCGTTGGGGTTCAGGGAGTACAGAATGGTTCTCGGGATTTCGTTGGTTGCGCTTAATGCATTCAGGAAATCTGCAGTCTGTGCTGCGGATGCGGCATCACCGATGCAGTCAAATCCGGTGTCCGGACCCAGCTTGCTGAACATAAACGCATTGTTGTCGCGCTTGCAGCCGTAGTGGATCTGCATTGCCCAGTTGATGCGGTGATATTCTCTTGCCAGGAACAGCATGAATTCAGTCTTGTACTGCATCATCTCTTCTCTGGTAACTTCCTGACCGGAAAGTCTCTTGGCAATGATGCCGTTGATGGTTTCCTCGGATGCCGGATGGTAGAGAACAAAATCCAGACCGTGGTCGGAAACGGAACAGCCGTTCTCGGCAAAGAAAGCCATGCGGTTCTTGATTGCTTCCTTCAGGGATGCAAAATCCTTGATTTCCACGCCGCTTACCTCAGACAGTTTGCCGATGTAGGAAGCGTAGTCCGGCTTCTCAATGTTGGTAACCTTGTCCGGTCTCCATGCAGGAAGAACCTGTACGTCAAAGGTGTCATCCTCAGCGATCTTTTTGTGCCATTCCAGAGAGTCAATGGGATCGTCGGTGGTGCAGATCAGGGTAACGTTGGAAGCTTTAATCAGGCTGCGTACAGACCATTTGTTCTGCAGCTGCTCGTTGCACAGATTCCATACCTCTTCTGCAGTGTCTCCGCACAGATGGCCGGTGTAGCCAAAGTATCTCTGCAGCTCCAGATGGCTCCAGTGGTACAGCGGATTGCCGATCAGTTTTTCCAGAGTCTCAGCCCATTTCTGGAATTTCTCGCGGTCGGAGGCATCTCCGGTGATGTATTTTTCATCTACACCGTTGGAGCGCATCTGACGCCATTTGTAGTGGTCACCGCCCAGCCATACCTGGGTAATGTTTTCAAACTTTCTGTCCTCAGCGATTTCTCTGGGGTTGATGTGGCAATGGTAATCCAAAACCGGCATTTTCTCTGCATAATTGTGGAATAATGCCTTTGCAGAATCAGTAGTCAGCAGAAAATCCTTGTCCATAAACTGTTTCATTGGATATTTCCTCCTTAAAATAAATTAAAATTTAGTTGTAGCTCTTTTTATCAAATCAGCTGCAATGGTTGTCCTGGTTGGAACATTGCCGCCGTTGAAAACGCCCATAAGGGTATTGATAGCAGTGGTGCAGAGGGCTTCTGCCTTGCTGTCAATGGAAGTCAGCTCCGGATCGGTGCAGATGGAATAAGCAGAGTTGTTATAACCGATAATACTCAAATCATCGGGAATGCTTCTGCCGGTCACATGCGCATATTTTACAGCACCTACTGCCAGAGCGTCGTCTGAGGTCAGAACAGCGTCAAAGGGAAGTCCTTCTTTATGAAGGCGCAGCAGAAGCTCTCTGGCTGCCAGCACATCCTTTTCACACTGATGAATATATTCCTCCTGAACGGAAAGTCCCCGCCCGCACAGTGCGTCCCGGTAGCCTTTCATTTTGTTGGTGCCGCTGTAGGAATAGCTGCTGAAAAGATAGAGAATCTTTCTGCAGCCGGATGCAATCAGCTGGCTTGTGGCATAATGGGTTGCCGTTCTGTCATCACAGAGGGTACAGTAGATATTTTCCCCTTCCAGGTAGCCATTTACCAGAATAATGGGAAGCTCTTTTGCCGCATCTATAATGTACGCATTGTCTTTTGCTTTCATTTCGATAAATTTGGAACCGGCAATGACAATGGCATCGACTTTTTTGGAGCGGAGCAGCTCAAAATACTGGCGCTTGGTCTCCAGGGAGTTGCCGGTACAGCATAAGATGGAATCGTAGCCGTTGGTGCGCAGATCCCGCTCCAGATAGTATATGGCATGAGCCAGATAGGGATCGGAAGAATCCGAACACATAATACCGATGGTTTTGATAGAGCCAAGACCAAGTCCTCTTGCAAATACATTGGGGGTGTAGCCCAGCTCCTCCATAACCTCCAGCACCCGGGCGCGGGTTTTTTCGCTGACATTGGGGTTGCCGTTGAGCACCCTGGATACCGTAGCGATGGAAACTCCGGCCTTTTTGGAAACATCATAAATATTCACGAAAATCATCCTCATTTCTGTAAGTACTTACAAGATAATCTTATTATAACCGCCAAAGAAAAATATTGCAAGCTTTTTACAGAGTTTTGCACAAGTTTGTTGAAATAATATCTGTTTTCTTCTTGACTTATGAACAGAGATTATGTAGAATAATTGTAAGCCCTTACAACATTGGACAAAACAGAAAAAACGAACAATTACCAATACATTCAACTGGAACAGAAGGAGAAAAGGATATGCAGGATTTTATCAGAATCCATGAGGATGATAACGTAGCTGTAGCGCTGCGTCCCATTGCCCCGGGTGAGAATCTGACAGTAGGTCAGTATCAGGTTACTGTCGGTGAAGAGATTCCGCAGGGACACAAGTTTGCCTTAAAGCCGATTGCAAAAGGAGAGGAGGTCATTAAATACGGCTTCCGGATCGGTTATGCAAAGGAAGATGTTGCTGCTGGCGGATGGGTACATGTACATAATTTAAAGACGGCTCTGGGAGATCTTCTGGAGTATCAGTATGAGCCTGTGGCCTCTGGTCTGAAGGAATCCGCCCATGCATATTTTGACGGATACCGCAGAGCAGACGGACGGGTTGGCGTCCGCAATGAGATCTGGATTATTCCTACGGTAGGATGTGTCAATTCCATTGCCCAGGCACTGGAAAAGAAGGCAAAGAAATTTGTCGGAGGCAATGTGGAGGATGTGATTGCATTTACTCATCCCTATGGCTGTTCCCAGATGGGAGATGATCAGGAGAATACCAGAAAGGTTCTGGCTGACATGATCCATCACCCCAATGCAGGCGGCGTCCTGGTGCTGGGACTCGGCTGTGAGAACAGCAATATCCCGCTTTTAAAAGAGCAGTATATCGGAGAGTATGATGATCAGAGAGTGAAGTTTCTTCAGTGTCAGGACGTAGAGGATGAACAGGAAGAGGCTATGAAGCTTCTGGAGGAACTGGCTGTGTATGCAGGCGCCTTCAGCCGGGAGACGGTGGATGCCAGCGAGCTGGTTATCGGCATGAAGTGCGGCGGCTCTGACGGTCTGTCCGGAATCACTGCCAATCCGACAGTGGGAGCCTTTTCCGATCTTCTGATTTCCAAGGGAGGCACTACGATTCTGACAGAGGTTCCGGAGATGTTCGGTGCAGAGACTCTTCTGATGAACCGCTGTGAGACTCCGGAGCTGTTTGATAAGACCGTTCATCTGATCAATGATTTTAAGAATTATTTTACCAGCCATAATCAGACGATTTATGAGAATCCCTCCCCGGGAAATAAAAAGGGAGGAATTTCCACACTGGAGGACAAGTCTCTTGGCTGTACCCAGAAGTCCGGAAGCGCTCCGGTAAAGGGAGTTCTGGCTTATGCAGAGCCGGTAAAGGTAAAAGGGTTAAATCTTCTGTCTGCCCCGGGCAATGACCTGGTGGCCGCAACCGCTCTGGCTGTATCCGGCGCGCAGATTGTGCTGTTTACAACCGGCCGGGGAACACCTTTTGCATCTCCGGTTCCTACAGTGAAGATTTCCAGCAACTCAAAACTGGCCGGTCATAAGAATAACTGGATTGACTTTAATGCCGGAAGTATGGTAGAAGATAAGAGTAAGGATCAGCTGGCTCAGGAACTGTTTGACTATGTTCTGGCTGTTGCATCCGGCAAAAAGGTTAAGGCAGAAGAAGCAGGCTTCCATGATATGGCCATCTTCAAGCAGGGTGTGACACTGTAGCATCATATCCGGCATTCCGGCCGGACAGTTTTATCCTGTACTGCCTGCCGTTTAAGAAAGAAAGGCGGGACAAGTCCCATGAAACTGAACAGAACGACACAAAGAACCGTGGAGATCCTGAAACTGGTATCCAAGAATCCCGAGGGAATCACCCTGGATGAGATTTGCGGAAAACTGGATCTTCCGAAAACAAGCGCTTATGACATCGTAACCACCCTGGCAGAGATGGGGATGGTGAATGTAGACCGGGGACAGAGACAGCGGTATACCATCGGCCTGACGGCATACCGGATTGGGATTAATTATACCAACAATCTGAATTTCATCAGTGTGATCGAACCGGAGATGCGCGCTTTTGCCAAGGAGGTTGGGAAAACCGTGTTTTTTGGGGTGCGTTCCGATCATGAGGTTGTTTATATCTGCAAGACGGAGCCGGAAAATCCGATTATTACTACGGCTACGGTTGGAACAAAGAATCCGATGTACTGCACTTCTCTCGGAAAGGCGATTCTGGCCTACAGTGATGAGGAAACCTGCGGACAGATTATGAGCCGCATGAAGTTTACAAAGCATACAGAGCGGACCATTACAGACAGAGAGTCCCTGAAAAAAGAACTGGAGCTGGTGAAGGAGCAGGGATATGCCCTGGACCAGAGAGAAGTAGAGGAACACATGGAGTGTGTGGGAGCCCCTGTTTTCGGACCGGACGGAAGCGTTGTGGGAGCCTTAAGTGTGTCCAGTCTTTACAAGCCGACAGAGGACTATGAGCAGTTGGGACGGCTGACGGCAAAAAAGGCGGCGGAGGTCTCAAAATTGTTGGGTTTTCTGGGTAAAATATAGGGATTCCCTGTTGACAAACATGTTGGAAACTATTAAAATAAAATCATAAATCGTATTTGCAAAGGACATTCGCATATACGAACAAGAAAAGGAGAAGAAGACCATGAAAAAAGAGCAAGTACTGGCAAGACTGAAAGAAGACTGCCTGGTAGCTGTGGTTCGTGCAAAGAACCTGGAACAGGGCGAGAAGGTGATTGATGCCATCATCGAGGGCGGCATTAACTTCATCGAGATTTGCATGACTGTTGATGAGGGAAGCCCCATTGACCTGATTGCAAACATGGTAGCAAAGTATAAAGACAACGAGAAGATCGTAATCGGTGCAGGTACTGTACTGGATCCGGAGACCGCAAGAATGGCAATTATGGCTGGAGCTAACTATGTAGTAAGCCCGGGCCTGAACGTTGAGACCATTAAGATGTGCAACCGCTATCGTGTGCCGATGCTGCCGGGTGTTATGACTCCTACCGAAGCAATTACCGCTCTGGAAGCAGGATGTGATATCATTAAGGTATTCCCGGGCAACATTGTTGGACCGGCTGCTATCAGCTCCTTTAAGGGCCCGCTGCCTCAGGGTGAGTTTATGCCGTCCGGCGGTGTTGACGTAGACAACGTTGACAAGTGGCTGAAGGCAGGCGCATATGCAGTAGGTACCGGAAGCAGCCTGACCAAGGGCGCAAAGACCGGCGACTTCGCAGCAGTTACCGCAAAGGCAAAAGAGTTCGTTGAGGCTGTTGCAGCTGCAAGAAAGTAAATTTAATCTGAATCATTACAAAGAAATAAATTAAAAGGAGAATATAAAAATGGCAAAAGTAGTAACCATGGGCGAGATTATGTTAAGATTATCTACCCCGAATAACGAGAAATTTATCCAGGCAGACGAGTTTGACATCAACTACGGCGGCGGTGAGGCAAACGTAGCTGTATCTCTGGCTAACTATGGTCATGATGCAGAGTTCGTTACCGCTGTACCGGCTAACCCCATTGGTGATTGTGCAGTAGCAGCTCTGAGAAAATACAACGTAGGAACCAAGCACATCGCAAGAAGCGGTGAGAGACTGGGTATCTACTACCTGGAGACCGGTTCTGCAATGAGAGCTTCCAACGTTGTTTACGACCGTGCTCATTCTTCTATCTCCACTGCAACTGCAGATGAGTTCAACTTTGACGAGATCTTTGCTGATGCTGACTGGTTCCACTTTACCGGTATTACCCCGGCTGTAAGTGATGCAGCAGCAGAGCTGACCGAGGCTGCTTTAAAGGCTGCCAAGGCTCACGGCGTAACTGTATCTGTTGACTTAAACTTCCGTAAGAAACTGTGGTCTTCCGAGAAGGCTCAGAAGGTTATGACCAATTTAATGCAGTACGTTGATGTCTGCATCGGAAACGAAGAGGATGCTGAGAAGGTTCTGGGCTTCAAGCCGGGCAACACCGATGTTACCTCCGGCGAGCTGGAGCTGGCTGGCTATGTTGACATCTTCAACCAGATGGCTGACAAGTTTGGCTTCAAGTACATCATCAGCTCCCTGCGTGAGAGCTACAGCGCTTCCAATAACGGCTGGTCCGCATGCATCATGGATGGTAAGACCCGTGAGTTCTATCATTCCAGAAAGTACTCCATCACTCCTATCGTTGACCGTGTAGGCGGCGGAGATTCCTTCGCAGCAGGTCTTGTTTGCGGTCTGTTAGACGGCAAGGATATGAAGGCAGCTCTGGAGTTTGCAGTAGCAGCTTCCGCTCTGAAGCACACCATTCCTGGTGACTTCAACCTGGTTACCCGTGCAGATGTTGACAATCTGGCAGGCGGCGACGGTTCAGGACGTGTTCAGAGATAATTTCAGTTTGATAATCAATTAAGGCTTCAGCAATGGCTAATTTCCCTTCCCACGGGAGTTAGCCATTTTATCAATCAGGGAAATTGACAGAAACTTCACAGAGTAAATACAGAGGGGGAACAATTTATGAAGCAAGTTATGGGTAATGTAATTGTCGGACAGTCCGGCGGACCAACTGCAGTTATCAATTCCAGCCTGGCTGGTGTATTCAAGACTGCTAAAGACAGGGGAGCAAAAAAAGTATACGGTATGCTGCACGGCATTCAGGGACTGTTAGAAGAAAGGGTTGTTGATTTATCAGAGCATATCCGCAGCGATCTGGATATTGATCTGTTAAAGAGAACCCCGTCCTCTTTCCTGGGTTCCTGCCGCTATAAACTGCCTCCGATTAAGGGAAATACAGAGGTATACGACAAGATTTTTGAGATTCTCGAAAAGCTGGAGGTAGAGTATTTCTTCTATATCGGAGGAAATGACTCTATGGATACGATTATGAAGCTGTCAGACTATGCAATTCTGACCAGCTCCAAAATCCGTTTTATGGGCGTTCCCAAGACCATTGATAACGATCTTCCGATTACGGATCATACTCCCGGTTTTGGAAGCGCTGCAAAATACATTGCTTCTATCACGAAAGAAATCATTCGTGACGGACTGGTTTACGATCAGCAGAACGTAACCCTGGTAGAAATCATGGGACGTAATGCAGGCTGGCTGACCGGTGCGGCTGCTCTTGCAAAGGGTGAAGACTGTGAAGGCCCGGATATGCTGTTTTTACCGGAGATTACCTTTGATGTGGATGATTTTATGCATAAGGTGGCTGAACTTCACAAAACAAAGAAATCTGTGGTTGTGGCGATTTCAGAGGGTGTAAAGGTGGCAGACGGCCGCTATGTGTGCGAGCTGACTGACAACATCGATTTCGTGGATGCTTTCGGACATCGTCAGCTGACCGGTACCTCCCGGTTCCTGGCTCAGAAGATCTCAAAGGAGGTGGGCTGCAAGACAAGAGCAATCGAGTTTAACTCTCTGCAGCGGTGCGCATCCCACATTGTAGGCCGTGTAGATATTACAGAGGCTTATCAGGTAGGAGGAGCAGCAGTAAAGGCAGCCTTTGAGGGCGAGACCGGAAAGATGGTTATTCTGAAGAGAGTATCTGACGATCCCTATCTGTGCGTGACGGATATTTACGATGTGCACAAGGTTGCAAACATCGAGAAAAAGGTTCCGAGAGAGTGGATCAATGAAAGCGGAGATTACGTAACAGAGGATTTCATCAACTATGTACGTCCTCTGATTCAGGCAGAACTGACTCCGATGATGGTAGACGGTCTGCCGAGACATCTGCGTCTTCAGGATGTTATGCTGAGAAAATAATGCTCAGTACAGGTGACAGGGCTCTGCTTAAAGCAGTTGCCGGCAACAGAATAAAAAGCAGATTCTGATTTAACAAATTTCAGCGCCCCGAAGGAATTGACTGGATTCTTTCGGGGCGCTGAAATTTTACCGCTTTCTGTCGTTCTTCACGAAAGATTTACAACTTCTTACAGGTTTCTTACTTCCCTTGACCCTGGAACGGTTCCAGGGTGTAGAGTAGGGACATCGGAAAGAGATACCGAGAAACAAGAGAAAACAGAAAACCGAGAAGGAGTAATGATTATGAAAAAGAATACGAAACGTATACTGGTAACCTGTGCGGCAGCAGCATTTACCATGGGAACAGCAATGATGTCCTACGCAGCCTATGGATGGCAGCAGGAAGACGGTCAGTGGCATTATTATGACAAGAACGGCGACCGTGTGACAGATGAGTGGAAGCGGTCCGGAAACAACTGGTACTGGCTGGACGAGAACGGCGACATGGCAGTCAGCCAGCTGGTACAGGATGATGATGAGTATTACTATGTAAATGAAACCGGCGTGATGGTGGCAAACCAGTGGAGAGAGCTGGAAAATGAGGATGCAGATGACGATGAGTCTGATACCAGCTGGTATTATTTCGGACCAAATGGAAAAGCCTATACAGCTTCTGATTCCGGAAAAACGACCTTTAAAACCATTGTCCGGGCAGACGGCCAGTCTAAAAAATATGCCTTTGATGAAGACGGAAAAATGCTTTACGGCTGGGTCAATGAAGAAAGTGAGCGGCAGACCGGTGATGACGCCTGGAAAAACGGAGTGTATTATCTGGGCGAGGCCGGAGACGGAGCGATGAGAGCGAATGAGTGGGCTTGGCTGGAAGCTGAGGATGAGGAACAGGATGATGATGATTTTGAAGATCACTACTGGTTCTATTTTAAGAGCAACGGAAAGAAATCCGCAGATACCAAAAAGACCATTAACGGAAGAAAGTATCTGTTTGAGGAAGGCGGAAATGCAGTATTTAACTGGATTTCAACACCGGGCAATGCGGCAACCCCCAGCGATAAGTTTTACTCCCAGCCTTCTGACAGCTGGCTGAGCACAGGATGGTTTAAGACGGTTCCAGGTGAGGATCAGGATCCGGAGGGATACAGAGACGGAGAAGAGTGCTGGTTCTACGCAGATAAGGACGGAGAAATTGTAAAGGGCGAGATTAAACGAATCAAAGGCGAGTACTATGCATTTGATGAGTACGGCAAGATGCTGGAAGGCCTTTACAAGATGAGTGTAAATGATTCCAAGATTCAGTCCTGGGAAGAAATCGAGAGCGAGGACGATATGCCGGAGCCGGATGAGGCGTGGGCTGTCTACTACTTCGGCGGAGCCAAGGACGGAGCAATGAAGACCGGAAAGGCTACGATTGAACTGGATGGAGAAAAGTTCACCTTTAACTTCCGCAAGTCCGGTGAGGATCGGGGACAGGGCTTCAATGGCATTGATGACGGAAATATTTATTTCCAGGGCAAGCTGCAGAAGGCTGACAGTGATGAAAAGCTGAAGGTTGTAGAGTGGAACGGCGATGAGGACAGCGGCGATTATCTGGTAAATACCAGCGGTAAAATCCAGAAGAAGAAAAAGAATGCCAAGGATGCTGATGATCGTTACTACTGCACTGACAGCAAGGGACGTGTTACCCGCGTAGGCAGCGAAAAATGTGAGAATCACAAAGAAAACGAAGAACACGAATAAAATTGCAGCCGTCACAAGAATGCAATCTCTATAGTTTGAAATTCTGATTCTATTATTAAGAAAAATGTCCGGTCGGGCTGATGCAGAGAAACTGCAGAAGCCGCCGGACATTTTTTGTGGCAGATACTGTATTTAAAAAACAGGCATATAAATCTGAATATAACAGGACTGGCGGCCTTCGCTGAGTCCCTGAAGAAGAAAGGTGCAGTAAAACTGACGCGATACCATAAGTCCCTGCGCTTCTGCCCAGTGAAGCATGGGGAGAATATCCTCGGCAACCGGCGTTCTCTGATGGGAAACACGGATTCTGGTCATGCAGAGAAAGGGCTGCATAACGGGATGGGTTTCCGGAGAAAGGTCATAATCCACATATTCACGCAAATCTGTGTGAAGAACCAGCTGGGAGTTTTTATAGGTAATGCCCAGATCTTCTTTTTCCGGATTCCAGTTGTATTCATCAAAAATATACATCATATCAAGTCCCGGATATTGCTGGGCGTACTGAAACCACAGAGCCAGACTTTCGGAAAAGCCTGCGTGGGGAACAATGATATGAGATTGGGGCGAGTTTTTTAAAATTACCTTGTCGGCATGGTTTTTTACATTTTCGCAGTCCTCGCTGGTCAGTCTGAGCCGGGCCATGGTCTGCTGATGACGGCGAATGGCAGTTTTTTCTTCTTCCATCCTGTTCTGCATAATCTGTGAAAGAGAAGAGATAGATTGATCCTGGGACCAGAGCTGCTCCAGATCATCAAGTCCGATATTCATTTTCCGCTGATAAAGAATACTGAAGAGCCGGTAAATATCTTTTTCTGTATAGTAGCGGTATCCGTTCTCTGCTTTTTGGGAAGCGAGAATGCCGCGTTTTTCATAATAACGGAGCGTGTCTCTGCTCAGTCCCATTAAATTTGCTACATCTCCGATACGGTAAGTCTTTTGCGTCATAACAATCACCTCCGTCAATGGTATAGCAGGAAGACCGGGGAAAATCAATGCAAGTAATGAAATTGTAAAAAACCTTAATCGAATTTTAATGTTAATAGAGAAATTCTTTCACTTTTCCTGCCTTTTCATTATAGAAAAACTGTGTTATACTACACAGGATATCTAAAAATCAGTATGCTTTCTGCGGGGCCGGGAAGGTTTTTCTGCAGAAACAAGGATGAAGGAACCGGAAAATTATGAAAATATTCCAAAAGGGGCTGCCTGCGGCAGTGGTGTTTTTGCTGCTTTGTCTGACTGGCTGCGGAGCCCGGGAAATGAACCAAGAGGGAGACAGGCTGCAGGTAGTGACCACCGTGTTTCCCTATTATGATTTTACGCGGCAGATTGCCGGTGATGATGCAGAGCTGACCATGGTGGTGCCTGCGGGAATGGACAGCCATTCTTTTGAGCCGACTCCGGCGGATATGCGTCTGATTCAGAATGCGGATTTGCTGATCTGCAATGGAGGCGCAATGGAGCACTGGCTTTCCGAGGTGCTGGACGCGATCGATACCTCAGGAATGACCGTAGTGACCATGATGGATTATGTGGACACGTTTGAGGAAGAAATGGTGGAAGGCATGGAGGGCGGCCATGATCACGATCATGATCATGAGGCCTTTGAGCTGGACGAGGACGGACACAGGGAAGAGATTGAGTATGACGAGCATATCTGGACTTCTCCGGTCAATGCCATGAAGATGGCAGAGGTAATCTGCGACGTGCTGTCACAGATGGATCCTGTTCATGAATCCTCGTATAAGGCCAGGGAGGATGCCTACCAGAAGGAACTTCAGGCGATTGATGAGGGCTTCCGCCAGGTGTCAGAAAACAGAAAACGCAGTATGATTATTTTAGGAGACAAATTCCCCTTTCGATACCTGGCTGAGGAATATCAGCTGGATTACCGGGCGGCATTTTCCGGATGCAGTACGGATACAGAGCCCAGCGCCAGAACCATTGCCTATCTGATTGATAAGGTCAGGGAAAAGCAGATTCCTGTTGTGTATTATCTGGAACTGAGCAGTCACCGGGTTGCGGAGATTATCGGAGAGGAAACCGGGGCGCAGCCTCTTTTGCTGCACTCCTGTCATAATGTAACCAGGGCGCAGTTTGACAGCGGAATTACCTATGCGGAGCTGATGCGCCAGAATGTGGAAAATCTGAGAAAAGGACTGGATGAATGAAACCATTGATAACCTGTGAGCATGTGGATTTCGGCTATGAAAACCATGATGCGGTAATTGATTTGAACCTGGAAATCTATCCGGGAGACTACCTTTGCGTAGTCGGGGAAAACGGATCGGGAAAAAGTACTCTTGTAAAAGGGCTTCTGGGACTGCTGAAGCCCACATCAGGCATGATTCAGACTGCGGAAGAGCTGAAAAACTGCGGAATCGGCTATCTTCCCCAGCAGACGGCAGCGCAGCGTGATTTTCCTGCAACTGTGTGGGAAGTAGTTCTGTCAGGAACTCTGGGAAGAAGAGGAAACCGTCCGTTTTACGGGGCAGGAGAGAAAAAAATGGCTGCTTCGGCCTTGAAGCGGCTGGGCATTGAGAATCTGAAAAACAAATGCTACCGGGAGCTTTCCGGCGGACAGCAGCAGAGAGTTCTGATTGCCAGAGCGCTGTGCGCGTCAGAAAAAATGCTGATTCTGGATGAGCCGATTACAGGACTGGATCCATCAGCAATCGAGGAGTTTTACGGAATGATCCGCCGTCTTAACCAGGAGGACGGAATTACGATCGTTATGGTGTCTCATGATATCCGCAATGTAATCGGAGAGGCAGGCCGGATCCTTCACCTGCAGAGAAGGGTGCTGTTCTGCGGTACAGTTCAGGAGTACCGGAATACGGATGAGGGACGCCGGTTTGCAGGAGGTGAAAAAGAATGATTCAGGAAATGATGTCTTATCCTTTTATGGTCAGGGCTGTGCTGGGCGGCGCGGCAGTTTCCATGTGCGCGGCTCTTTTAGGAGTCAGCCTGGTGCTCCGGCGGTATTCCATGATTGGAGACGGCCTTTCCCACGTTTCCTTCGGAGCGCTTTCTATTGCCATTGCCCTGGGCTGGTCCCCTTTAAAGGTATCCATTCCTCTGGTGATTGCAGCAGCGTTTTTTCTTCTGAGGATTACAGAGAACGGAAAGGTAAAAAGTGATGCGGCGATTGCTGTTTTGTCTGCCAGTTCTCTGGCGGCGGGAATCGTAGTGACTTCCCTGACAACGGGAATGACGACGGATATCAGCAGCTATATGTTCGGCAGTATTCTTGCCATGAGCCGGGAGGATGTATTTTTCAGCTGCCTTCTGTCTCTTGTGGTATTTGGCATGTTTGTTTTGTTTTACAATAAAATGTTTGCAGTGACCTTTGATGAAAACTTTGCGAAAGCAGCCGGAGTGAAGGTGGAGCGGTACAATGTGGTGATTGCGGTTCTGACAGCCGTAACCATCGTGCTGGGCATGCGCATGATGGGAGCCATGCTGATTTCCAGTCTGATTATTTTCCCGCCGCTGACCGCCATGCGGCTGTTCCGCAGCTTCCGCGGTGTGGTTGTGTGTTCCGGAGTTCTTGCTGTGGTCTGCTTCTGTATCGGTATTGTGATTTCCTACGGATTTTCCACCCCGGCGGGAGCCAGCGTAGTTCTGGTGAATCTGGCTGCATTTCTGCTTTTTGCGGCAGTAAAGAAAATAAAGGAAGGATGAGTGGAAGGAATATGAATGTTATTCAGAAAAAGCTGTTCCGTCTGCACAGCCATCTGTCCCAGACTCAGTATATCGCCTATGGATTTATGGGGATTATCCTGATAGGAAGCCTGCTTTTGATGCTGCCGGTTTCCAGCAAAAGCGGAACGGCGACTCCGTTTCTGGAATGCCTGTTTACAGCAACCAGCGCTTCCTGCGTGACAGGTCTGATTGTTTATGATACCTGGACCCACTGGTCTGTCTTTGGCCAGCTGGTAATCCTTACCATGATTCAGATTGGCGGTCTTGGATTTATCACCATCGGCGTTTTTCTCTCCATTGTTCTGCGAAGAAAAATCGGACTGAAGGAGAGGGGACTGATGCAGGAAAGCGTCAACACGCTTCAGATTGGCGGAATGGTAAGACTGGCCCGGAAGATTATTCTGGGAACTGTGATTTTTGAGGGAGCCGGGGCGGTTTTGCTGGCTCTGCGGTTCATTCCCCAGCTGGGAGTGGGAAGGGGAATTTATTATGGGATATTCCACTCCATCTCCGCTTTCTGCAATGCCGGTTTTGATTTGATGGGATGGCAGGGGCAGTACAGCTCTCTGGTAAATTATTATGATGACTGGATTGTAAATCTGGTGATCATGTCTCTGATTGTTATCGGCGGACTTGGTTTTATTGTGTGGGATGATATCAGCCGTAATGGTCTGAAGTTCCGACGGTATATGCTTCACACAAAGATTGTGGTTCTGACAACGGCAGTGCTGATTTTTGGCGGCGGCTGGCTGTTTTACCTGTTTGAGAAAAACAGCCTGATTGCAGATATGAGTGTCAGCGGAAAGATTCTTTCCAGTCTGTTCAGTTCTGTTACTGCAAGAACAGCAGGTTTTAATACGGTGGATACGGCGTCTCTGAGCGATGCCAGCAAGCTGCTCACGATAATTTTAATGTTTATCGGAGGCAGTCCCGGTTCGACAGCAGGCGGTGTAAAAACAACAACCATTGTGGTAATGTATCTGTATCTTCACTCCAATATTCAGCGTACCTATGGAGTCAATGCCTTTGGCCGCCGTCTGGAGGAGGATGCGATTAAGCGGGCCAGTGCTATTTTTATTCTGAATCTGACTCTGGCTCTGGCGGCTTCTGTTTATATTATGGCGGCTCAGCAGCTTCCCATGCAGGATGTGCTGCTGGAAACATTTTCAGCTATCGGCACGGTCGGAATGTCTACGGGAATCACCAGGGCACTGGAGCCGGCATCACGGCTTCTGATTATTTTTCTAATGTACTGCGGCCGGGTAGGAAGTATGTCCTTTGCCCTGTCCTTTACCCATAATAAGCGGGTGGCGCCGGTACGCCAGCCGGAAGAGAAAATTACCATCGGTTAGAGGAAACGGTATCCGGTACAAGGCCGGGAACACAAAAAGGAAAAGCCGGAAGGAGGAAATCGTCAATGAAGTCGATTCTGATTATAGGAATGGGGCGTTTTGGACGCCATCTCTGCAAAAATCTGTCTCAGCTGGGCAATCAGGTGATGATAGTGGACGAGAAGGAGGAGAATCTGGAGGAAATGCTTCCTTATGTGGTCAGCGCAAAGATCGGTGACTGCACCAATGAAAGTGTTTTAAAGAGCCTGGGAATTTCCAATTTTGATCTTTGCTTTGTCTGTATCGGAACGAATTTCCAAAGCAGTCTGGAAATTACCAGTCTTGTAAAGGAACTGGGCGGCCGTCATGTGGTCAGCAAGGCAAACAGGGATATTCATGCCAAGTTTCTTCTGAGAAACGGAGCAGATGAGGTGATTTATCCGGATCGTGATATTGCGGAGAAGCTGGCTGTGCGCTACAGTGCAAACCATGTGTTTGATTATATTGAGCTGACAGAGGAGTATTCCATTTACGAGATTCCGCCTCTTTCTCAGTGGACAGGAAAGACCATTAAGGAGCTGGATATCCGGAACCGGTATGGAATTCATATTCTGGGTACCAAGGTAAACGGAAAGGCCAGGCTGATGCCGGGGGCTTCCTATGTGATTTGTCCGGAAGAGCATCTTATGGTGATTGGAAAAAAAGAAGATGTGGATCGGATTTTAAAAGCGCTGCCTTAGGGCGCGCTTTTTGTTTTACAGGAAATTTTCTGATTTTACCGGCTTCGGGATTGATAAAAAAAGATTGACAATTTTTTAGGCTTCGTGTATGATTACACCATAAAGCAAGAAAAATCAGAGGACTTTCCGGAGTCTTTTCTTTTTACTAATGAGTTAGTTTATACTAACAAAAACAGGGAAAACTATTTCTGCAAGGAGGGCCATATGTCTTTAAGTGAAAAAAAGAACTATATTTTAAATGAACTGAAAAAGAACGGATACAGAATTACTTCTCAGAGAAAGGTGCTTATTGATATTATTCTGGAGAATGAATGCAGCTGCTGCAAGGAGATTTACTACCGCGCTTCAAAAAAAGACGGAACGATTGGCATGGCTACGGTTTACCGAATGGTGAAAACCTTAGAGGAGTCCGGTCTGATTCACAGGAAAAATATGTACCGGATTGAGTGCGAAGGATGTCCTCAGTTTCTGAAAAACGCGGAAACTCAGCTGTTATACTGATTGACTTTCGGAGCCATTTGTGACACAATAGAATATTGTAGCATGAAATCCGGCGTATGCCGGCATTAATATAGAGCAAAAAGAAAAGAAGGGAAACGAAATGACAAAGATTGATATTATTTCCGGATTTCTGGGTGCAGGAAAGACAACCTTTATTAAAAAACTTCTGGAAGAGGCCATTGCCGGTGAGCAGGTGGTTCTGATTGAAAATGAATTTGGAGAGATTGGTATTGACGGCGGATTTTTAAAAAATTCCGGCATTGAGATTCGTGAGATGAATTCCGGATGCATCTGCTGTTCTCTGGTAGGTGATTTTGGAAAATCTCTGGAGGAGGTACTGACCCGTTATCAGCCGGATCGCGTGATTATTGAGCCGTCCGGAGTAGGCAAGCTGTCAGACGTTATGAATGCTGTCCGGGATGTGGCAAAGAATCTGGAGGTAAGACTGAACAGTGCGGTAACGATTGTAGATGCCTGCAAGTGCAAAATGTACATGAAGAATTTCGGTGAATTTTTCAATAACCAGGTAGAGAATGCGGGAACCATTGTTTTAAGCCGGACGGATGTGGCAGATGCCGGGAAGGTGCAGGCAGATGTGGAACTGCTGCGCGCTCACAACAGCGGTGCATCGATTGTGACAACTCCGGTGGAGCAGCTTACAGGTAGTCAGCTGCTGGCTTTGATTGAAAAACCGGATACGATGATGGAGGAGCTGCTGGCTCAGGTTAAGGAGGAGCACCATCATGATGAGGAGTGCGGCTGTCATGACCATCACCACGAGCACCATCATGATGAGGAGTGCGGCTGTCACGACCATGAACATGCTCACGATCATGAGCATCATCATCACGAGCATGATGAGAACTGCACCTGCGGCTGTCATGATCATGACCATCATCACCATCACCATGCAGATGAGGTGTTCAGCAGCTGGGGTCTGGAGAATGTGGATGCCTGCAGCCGGGAAGCTCTGACTGCAGTATTGGAGGAGCTTGCTCACGGTAGTGCATACGGCACAGTTCTTCGCTCCAAGGGAATGATCCCAAGCACAGAGCCGGGAGAATGGCTGTATTTTGATTTGGTTCCTGAGGAATATGAGATTCGTACCGGAGCTGCAGATTATACAGGAAAAGTCTGTGTCATTGGTTCAAACCTGAACGAAGAGGCTTTAAGCCGGGCATTTGGAAGAAAATAAACCGGAAAAAACGATACGGGAAAGCAGGAGCGGAGGAAAAACAATGGGACCGATGATTGAAGATGATATTACACCGGTATTTTTGATTAATGGATTTCTGGAAGCCGGAAAAACAGAATTTCTGTCCTTTACAATGGAGCAGGATTATTTTCAGACAGAAGGAAAAACTCTTCTGATTGTCTGTGAGGAAGGCGATACCGAGTACGATGAAGAACTGCTGAAGGAGACAAGAACTTCCGTGGTTTATGTGGACAGTCTGGATGACATTTCTCCGGATCGGCTGACAGAGCTGGAGCTGCTTCACAATCCGGAGCGGGTTTTGATAGAATGGAACGGAATGTGGAATCAGGATGATTTGAAGCTTCCGGCTGACTGGACCATTTATCAGCAGATTACGATTGTAGATATGTCTACCTTTGATTTGTATGTGAAAAACATGAAATCTCTGTTATCTGCCATGGTGCGCAATTCTGAGCTGGTGATCTGCAACCGGTGTGACGGAATTGAGGATCTGGAACGGTATAAGAGAATGCTGATGTCCATGAACACCAAATGCGAGATTGTGTTTGAGGATGAAAACGGAGAGATTGACGAGATTTCAGAGGAGGATCTGCCTTATGATCTCAGCGCTCCTGTGGTGAAGATCAGCCCGGAGGCCTATGGAATCTGGTATATTGACTGTATGGATAAGCCGGAACGGTATGTGGGAAAGATTGTGGAATTTACAGCTATGGTGCTGAAATCTCCGGAATTCCCCAAGAACTATTTTGTTCCGGGCCGTATGGCCATGACCTGCTGTGCAGATGATATGACATTCCTCGGATATATCTGTAAATCGAGAGATGCAAGACATCTGGAGACAAGACAGTGGGTAACAGTGCGGGCCAGAGTGGAAGTAGAATTCTGGAAGGACTATGACGGAGAGGGACCGGTTCTGTATGCAGAAGAGGTGGTTCCGGCAGAACCGATTGAAGAAGTAGTACAGTTTGGATAAGAAGGAAAAACAGCAGGCATAGAAGCTGTGCTGAAATAAAAAACAGGGAGTGTTAGCGGCTGTGAGGCTGGAAACATTCCCTGTTTTGCATTTATTCGTGGATTAAGGTGCCTGCTTTGCCGTCAATACTCTCTAAAGCTCTGGGAAGGGCAGTGATAATGGCGCTGCGGCCTTTTCCTGCTTTGATAAAGGAAACGGCAGCTTCAATCTTGGGAAGCATGGAAGCGGCTTCAAAATGTCCCTGACGGATATATTCCTCAGCCTCTTCTACAGTCATAGAGGAAATGGGCTGCTCTTTGTCTGTTCCGTAATTCAGAGAAACCCGGTCAACGCTGGTGAGAATCATCAGTACGTCGGCATCTACTTCTTTTGCAAGCAGTCCGCTGGCTAAATCCTTTTCAATGACAGCACTGGCTCCTCTCAGATCCAGTCCCTGCTCCAGGACAGGAATACCGCCGCCTCCGCAGGAAATCACAATCTGATCTGCATCCAGCAGGGCGCGGATTGCGTCAATTTCTACAATGGCAACCGGCTTTGGGGCGGAAACGATGCGCTGAAAGCCTTTTCCGGGAATCTCTGCAACGTGATTTCCTCGGGCTTCCTGAAGTCGGGCCTCTTCTGCAGTCATTACGCGTCCTACTTTTTTTACCGGATGGTAAAAGGATTCGTCATAGGGATCCGCGGTTACCTGAGTCAGAATAGTGGAAACAGACTTGTAGATACCGCGTTTGAGAAGAGCAGAGCGGATTCCGTTCTGCAGGTCGTATCCGATATATCCCTGGCTCATGGCAGAGCAGACAGACATGGGAGCGGGGGTATATCCCTCTTCCGGATGATTCTGGCACAGCTCGTTCATGGCTGTGTGGATCATGCCTACCTGAGGGGCATTGCTGTGGACAACAGCAACCTGCCAGCCGGTCTGGATAAAGTCAGCAATGATCTGGGCGGTAGGGCCGATCGCGGCCTTCTGCTCAGGAAGATTCGTTCCCAGGGCATTGTGCCCAAGGGCTATCACAATTCTTTTTTTTGCCATAATAAGATCCCTCTTTCTGTTGAAAGTGTCACAATAATAGTAACATTATAGTGTTTTCACTGGAAAAATGCAACTGGTTTGTGTTATACTGAACATGCTGTGACATACGGAACAGGTTTTCCTGTCTGGAATCCGGATGGCAGCAGTTGCGGGAGAAAGGAATAGAGGTGTGCCGGTATGGCAGATAAAATGAAACGTGTTCTTCTGCTGTTTTGGCATATGATGTGGCCGCTGCTTTTGTATGAGGCCGCGGGAACCCTGGTTCGTGCAGAATTTGCTGTGATGTTTCCGGAAAAGGAGCCGGAGCAGCTGGCTCTTCCCGCTATGGGGGTGACAGCAGCTGCAGCCTGTGTGTTTCTGGGGCGATGGTATCAGGAGCAGCGCAGCAGAAGTCAGAGCAGAGGAGAAAAACGAAAGAAGGATGATTTCCTGCTTTTTGTCCTGGCAGCAGCAGCCGGAGCAGGAGCCTGCCTTTTGTTTAACAGTCTGCTTTTAAGTATCCCAGGAATGAAAAACGGGGCAGAAGAGGTGTCGCGGCTGATTTACAGACCGCCTCTGGCGGTTCAGCTTCTTTGTACGGGGCTTGTGATTCCTCTGGCGGAGGAGCTGTTGTTCCGGGCTGTGGGATACGGGAATCTCCGCAGGGAAATGTCTGTTTCCGGTGCGGCGGCAGTTTCCGCTCTCTGGTTTGCCTTGTTTCATGGAAATCCGGTTCAGGGAGCTTATGCGTTTTTGACAGGACTTTGTCTGGCATTTCTGTTTGAATGGACAGACAGTCTGATGGCAGTATGGAGTTTTCACTCTGCAGCAAATCTTGTTTCTCTTGCAGCCACGGAGGCGGGGGAACGGATGGGAGAACAGGCATCACCGGTGTTTTTTGTGTGTCTGGGAGCAGCAGGAGGGATGCTGCTTGCATGGTCGTTTTACAGAATTAAGAATAAGAGAGGATGGAAGACGTGAAATTATTATCCATAGCAATTCCTTGTTATAATTCAGAAGCATATATGCGTCATTGTATTGAAAGCCTGCTTCCCGGAGGAGAAGAGGTGGAGATCCTGATTGTCGATGACGGTTCCCAGAAGGATCGGACAGGACAGATTGCAGATGAGTATGAAGCCCGTTATCCGGGAATCTGCCGGGCAATTCATCAGGAAAACGGCGGCCACGGAGCAGCAGTGAATGCAGGTCTGAGAGAGGCCACCGGGATTTACTTTAAGGTTGTGGACAGTGATGACTGGGTAAATGAGGAGGCATATAAAGAGGTTTTGGAGACTCTGCGGTTTTTTGTTATGGGAAATCAGACTCTGGATATGCTGATTACCAATTTTGTTTATGAAAAACAGGGCGTGAAGCATAAAAGAGTCATGCAGTACCGGACTGCCCTTCCCAAGCGGCAGCTGTGTACCTGGAAGGATGTAAAGATGTTCATGCTGGGACAGTACATTCTGATGCATTCTGTTATCTACCGTACCGGAATGCTGAGAGACTGCGGTCTGGAGCTTCCCATGCATACCTTTTATGTGGATAATATTTTTGTATTCCAGCCTCTGCCTTATGTAAAGACATTTTATTATCTGGATGTGAATTTCTACCGTTATTTTATCGGCAGAGAAGATCAGTCTGTCAATGAAAAGGTGATGATTGGCCGGATTGATCAGCAGATTCGCGTAACAAAGCTGATGCTGGGATATTACCATGAATCAAAGATTTACAGCTGGAAGCTTCGCCATTACATGGTCCGTTATCTGGAAATTATGATGACGGTATCCTCGATCCTTGCGATTAAGTCAGGGCTGGAGGAGAATATGGAGAAAAAGAAAGAACTCTGGAATTATCTGCGGAAAATGGATCTGGCGCTGTATCTGCGGCTGCGCTGGGGATTTTTGGGGCAAAGCATGAACCTGCCGGGAAAAAGCGGACGGAATGTGTCGATTGCCGGTTACAAGATCAGCCAGAAATTCTTTGGCTTTAACTAAGAGAAGCCGGATTTCCTGTTTTTACTCTTTGAATTAAAATTTAATAAAATTAAAAAAAGTGTTGACAATTGACACAATAAAGGTTATACTGTCTAAGCAGTCTTGAGTGAGACATCACTTGAGACGCTGGATATGGGGTCTTAGCTCAGCTGGGAGAGCATCTGCCTTACAAGCAGAGGGTCATAGGTTCGAGCCCTATAGGCCCCATACCTTAACTGAATATGGCGGAATAGCTCAGTTGGCTAGAGCATACGGTTCATACCCGTAGTGTCGAGAGTTCGAATCTCCCTTCCGCTACTCTGAAACCCTTGATTGTTCAAGGGTTTTTTGTTTTTGGTTTGAGTCCCTTTGAGTCCCTCAAATCCCTATCCTGCAATCTGCAATTCTATTTTCATTAACCGGCGCGTTTTCAGAAAGTTCCGCATTTTCTTTTTATTTCAATATACCATTTTGTCATATAAAATATTCACAAGTAAAATAAAGCGGGATAAAGTAGAATTATATAAAACACGAGGGTTCAGGTATGAAATTAAAGAGAAAAATCATTGCACTAGCTATGGCTGCTACATTTACAATCAGCATGGTTTCAACTGCTTTTGCAGATACGCCTCCACATTTAATGTATGGAACTGAAAAAACTTATGGAGAGGAAAGCACCCAACACAAACCACTATATCAGGATGAGTATGACCCCTATTCCAATTGGGGAAGCCAGTATGCTGTTTTGCCCAAAACTGACACGTTCAGCTTTGAAAGAGAAAATTCCGAATTTGATGATAATCATAACATAACAATCACATGGTGGGCGGCCACTGTATATGATGTTGATGGAAAGGCAAGCTTGTCATTAGAAGGCACTCGTGACATGAAAACGGAGAAATTCATTTATGGCAAAGAATATCCGGTATATCCAGATGAAGTAAGGGATAAAATAATAAGTCAGGAAGAACACACAGATTCCATGGGAGTTAGCGGTTATTATAATGAGTACAATTCAAAAACGACAAATAGAAATGAACCCATTATTATTTTAATGGTAGAAGATCATGATTTGAATTCTTATTATTGGTGGGTCTATCAAGTCGTTGATAATTGGCAAGTTCCTGATAGGGCAACAGACATTTCTACAAGCACATCTAACACAAACAGTGAGAATAACCATACCGGGAAGTGGGCAAATGATAGCAAGGGCTGGTGGATTCAAAACGCAGATGGAACTTATTTGACAAATGCATGGTATCAGTCACCGGAAAGCGGACTTTGGTATTATATGGGAGCTGATGGCTATATGTTGACAAATACTACAACACCAGACGGTTACACGGTAAATGCCGACGGCGTTTGGGTTCAATAAAAAAGCGAGAAGTAATCAAGGCTGAATTAGAGGATAATGCTTCTAATTCAGCCCCTTTATATTTTATAATTGATTCTGACCACAATTTCCGCTGCTCAGAAGCCCTTGAAGAATTAAGGGTTTTCTGATTTGGGCCTGAGCAAAAAATCAGAATAAAAAAATAAATTGCTTGACAATCCGCCCAATAAAGGTTATACTGTCTAGGCAGTCTTGAGTGAGACATCACTCGGGACGCTGGATATGGGGTCTTAGCTCAGCTGGGAGAGCATCTGCCTTACAAGCAGAGGGTCATAGGTTCGAGCCCTATAGGCCCCATACCTTAACTGAATATGGCGGAATAGCTCAGTTGGCTAGAGCATACGGTTCATACCCGTAGTGTCGAGAGTTCGAATCTCCCTTCCGCTACTTGGAAGCCCTTGATTTTTCAAGGGTTTTTTTGTTTTTGGTTTGAGTACCTTTTTTATGAGGCAGGAAAAATGTTTATTTTTAAGAAAAATTACATAGATTAGATAGAAAAATTTTATTGTACTCTGTTCTCTTGTGTGCTATAATCCGAAAAAACAAGTTGATGAGGCAGAAAGGAGAGTCAAGTGAAAAAGTTGTTAAAAAAATATGGGCATGTATGGGTGCTGTCATATGGCTTTCTGTACCTGCCGTGGTTTTTTTATCTGGAACGGACTGTGATCAGTGATTACGCGGTGATGCATACAGCTTTGGACGATTATATTCCATTTAATGAATATTTTATTATTCCTTATCTGTTCTGGTTCGTGTATGTGGCGGGAGCAATTGGATATTTCTTTTTTACAAACCGGCAGGATTATTACAAACTGTGTGGATTTTTGTTTGTAGGCATGACCATCAGCCTGATTATCTGCACCTTTTTTCCAAACGGAACAGATCTTCGGATAGAGGTGGATCCCCAGAAGAATTTCTGCAGCTGGCTTGTTTCCATGCTTCATGTGGCAGATACTTCTACCAATGTGTTTCCCAGTATCCATGTATACAATTCTGTGGCAGTTCACTGTTCAGTGATGAACAGTGCGGCTTTGCGGGATAAGGTATGGCTGAGAAGAGGCTCCTTTGCGGCTATGGTTCTGATTTGTATGTCTACCGTTGTTTTAAAGCAGCATTCTGTGCTGGATGTAGTGGGAGCGCTGATTCTGGCGTATCTGATGTATCCCCTGGTGTATGCAACAGATTATGCGGCAGCAAGAAAAACTGCGGAGCAGAAAGTGATGAGCTGAATATTTTTAAAATAAGAAAGACTGCGGAGCGAAACAGGTTCTGCGGTCTTTTTCTTTTAAAAAAGAGTTTATATAAATTTTCTTAGTTGTTTTCCGGATTTTATGTTATACTCTATTATAGTATACAGTGGGAGGTTTTCCATGTACTATTTTATCGTGAATCCGGACGCACATTGCGGACAGGGCGAAAAAATATGGAGAAAACTGGAGCGCAGGCTTTTGCGATCCGGAACAGAATATCAGGTCTTGATGACAGAAGCCAGAGGCGATGCCTGCCGTTTTGCGGAGAAGCTTTCCAAAGACTGCAAAGAACCGCGTACCATTGTGATTGTAGGCGGGGACGGAACGGTGAATGAGGTGATCAACGGGCTTTCCTTCAGCAGCAGGATTACGATTGGCTATATTCCTATGGGAATGGGCAATGATTTATCCAGAGGGCTGAAGCTGCCGCGGAGTCCTTACAGGTGTCTGAAACGGATTATGAATCCCAGACAGTTTGTGGATCTGGACTATGGCATTTTGTCGTATGAGATGGAGGAACCAGTTCACCGTCGTTTTGCAGTCAGCAGCGGAATCGGACTGGATGGAGCAGTCTGCCACAGGATTCTGTCTATGAGCAGAAAAAGCAGGCGGATTTTTGGAAGCTTCGGACGGCTGTTTTATATCCTTATGGGTTTAAAGCAGCTGCTGACCACGAAGCCTGCTTCCGGCTATCTTTTGCTGGACGGAGTGAGGCGGGTGGAGTTCAATCATATTTATTTTATCTCTTCCCATATACATCCCTATGAGGGCGGCGGATTTCAGTTTGCTCCCAGGGCGGATTCTTCAAACGGGGAGCTGGAAATCTGTGTTGTTCACGGAACATCCAGACTTCGGCTTCTTCCTGTGCTGACAGATGCCTGGTTCCGGAAAATCGGGCGCCACAAAGGCGTAAGGTTTTTCCGGTGTAAGGAGGCACAGATTCATGTAAACAGGCCGCTTCCGGTTCATGCGGACGGAGAAAGCTGTTATTGCCAGACAGATATTTATCTGCGGTGTGTTTCCAGAAAACTGCGGTTTATTGTCTGAGGGAAGGAAAAAAAGGAGAATAATACAATGAGAATCGGACAGGGTTATGATGTCCATAAGCTGACAGAAGGTCGGAAACTGATTCTGGGAGGTGTTGATATTCCTTATGAAAAGGGGCTGGCAGGTCATTCGGATGCGGATGTTCTGGTTCATGCTGTTATGGATGCACTTCTGGGAGCAGCGGCACTGGGGGATATCGGACAGCATTTTCCGGATACAGATCCGGCATATAAGGGAATATCCAGCATGAAGCTGCTGGAAAAGGTTGGAGAGCTTTTGGAGGAATCCGGGTATGCGGTGGAGAATATTGATTCTACCATTATTGCCCAGAGACCAAAGCTGGCGGCGTTCCGGCCGCAGATGGCAGAAAACATTGCACGGGCCCTTCATTTGGAGACGAATCAGGTCAGCGTAAAGGCGACTACGGAAGAGGGGCTTGGATTTACCGGGGCAGGAGAAGGAATTGCTGCTCAGGCTGTGGCTCTGCTGTCCCATATGCGGGACTTTGTCAATGACGGCAGACTTCCGGCAGGCGGCTGCTTTGGCTGCTGTCAGGAAGGACAGGTGTAAACTGCGCAGGCAGGCTGTTTCGCCGGGGGAAAAGGCTGATGGCAGCGCCGAGGCAGGTGCGCAGGCCATAAAAAAGGGAGAAAAATATAGGAAAGGAAAAGCGGGAATAGGTATCGGGAGTGTACTTATTTTTCGTGAAAAAAGTCAGTATTATGAAAATTTTTAATACGTTATCCAGAAGAAAAGAAGAATTCGTTCCGCTGACACCGGGACAGGTGAAGATGTATGTGTGCGGACCGACGGTTTACAATTTCATCCATATTGGAAATGCCCGCCCCATGATCGTATTTGATACGGTGCGGAGATATTTTGAATATAAGGGATATGAGGTGAATTTCGTATCCAACTTTACCGATGTGGATGATAAGATTATCAAGAAGGCCATTGAAGAGGGCGTGGATGCAGATACGATTTCCAGCCGGTATATTGCAGAATGCAAAAAGGATATGGCTGACATGAATGTTAAGCCGGCCACGGTTCACCCTCAGGCGACTCAGGAAATCTGCGGTATGCTGGAGATGATTCAGACCTTGATCGACAAGGGCCATGCCTATGTGGCAAAGGATGGTACTGTATATTTCCGTACCTCTTCTTTTGCAGATTACGGCAAGCTGTCTCATAAGAATCTGGATGAGCTTCAGTCAGGATTCCGCGAGCTGAAGGTGACCGGTGAGGAGGATAAGGAGGATCCGTCTGATTTCGTGCTCTGGAAGCCGAAAAAAGAGGGAGAGCCATACTGGGAGTCTCCCTGGTGCCAGGGACGTCCGGGCTGGCATATCGAATGCTCTGTGATGTCTAAAAAATATCTGGGAGATCAGATTGATATTCATGCAGGCGGAGAGGATTTGATTTTCCCCCATCATGAAAATGAAATTGCGCAGTCCGAGGCAGCCAACGAAAAGCCGTTTGCCACTTACTGGATGCACAATGGTTTCCTGAATATTGACAATAAAAAAATGTCCAAGTCTCTTGGAAATTTCTTTACCGTCCGTGAAATCGGTGAAAAGTATGACCTTCAGGTGCTTCGTTTCTTTATGCTGAGTGCACATTACCGCAGTCCTCTGAATTTCAGTGCAGATCTGATGGAGGCATCAAAAAACAGTCTGGAGAGAATTCTGACAGCTATGGATCGTCTCAGAGATCTGGATGGAAAAGCAGCCGGAGATGTGCTGACAGAGAAGGAGCAGGCTGATGTGGCAGCAGCGAAAGAGCTGATTGCCAAGTATGAGGCAGCGATGGATGACGATTTCAACACAGCTGATGCAGTATCTGCAGTATTTGAACTGGTTAAGTTAAGCAACAGCACAGCCTGCGAAACCAGCACAAAGGCATATGTGGATTATCTGAAGGATACGATTGCAAAGCTCTGCGATGTTCTGGGAATTATCACAGAGAGAAAGGCCGATGCTCTGGAGGAAGAGATCGAAGAGATGATTGCAGCCAGACAGCAGGCCAGAAAAGAAAGAAATTTTGCCCTTGCCGATGAGATTCGTCAGAAGCTTCTGGATATGGGCATTATTCTGGAAGATACCAGAGAGGGCGTAAAATGGAAGAGAGCATAAAGATTCCCTCTCTGATGAAGGAAGCGCTTCTGTTGGAGCCGGTGGATATCTGCAGCTATTCTCCTCTGGCTCTGGCCTATATGGGAGATGCAGTCTACGAGGTTCTGGTCCGTACCAGAGTGATGAACCGCGGCAGTATGCAGGTGAACAAAATGCATAAAAAAAGCGCCAGCCTGGTCAAGGCAGAGGCGCAGGCCCGGATCATACAGGCGCTTCAGGAGGAACTGACAGAGGAAGAAACGGCTGTTTATAAGCGGGGGCGGAATGCACATTCCGCTTCGTCTGCCAAAAATGCGTCTATCCGGGACTACAGAATGGCTACGGGATTTGAGGCTCTGGTTGGATATTTGTATCTGACAGGGCAGTATGAGCGGCTTTTAAAGCTGGTACATGACGGATTAGAGAGGATTGGAGAATTTTCATGAGATACGAAGAACTGACCATAGAAGGGCGCAATGCAGTAATGGAAGCATTCCGCTCCGGAAAAACCATTGACAAGCTGTTTGTCCAGGACGGATGTAAGGACGGGCCGGTTCAGAGCATTGTCAGAGAGGCGAGAAAGCACGACGCTATTATTTCCTTTGTGCCAAGAGAACGTCTGGATCAGATGTCAGAAACAGGAAAACATCAGGGTGTGATTGCCTATGCGGCAGCCTATGAATATGCCCAGGTGGAGGATATGCTGGAGGCAGCCAGAGAAAAGGGAGAACCGCCTTTTCTTTTCCTGCTGGACGGAATTGAGGATCCGCACAATCTGGGAGCCATTATCCGTACCGCCAACCTGGCTGGAGCCCACGGCGTGATTATTCCCAAACACAGGGCATCAGGACTGACTGCTACCGTAGCCAGAACTTCTGCAGGGGCGTTAAACTATACGCCTGTAGCCAAGGTGACAAACCTGGGAACCACCATTGAGGAACTGAAAAAACAGGGCATGTGGTTTGTCTGTGCAGATATGGGCGGAGAAATGATGTACCGCATGAATCTGAAAGGACCCATCGGCCTTGTGATCGGAAATGAAGGAAGCGGAGTCAGCAGACTGGTTCGGGAAAAATGCGATATGACAGCATCTATTCCTATGAAGGGGGATATTGATTCTCTCAATGCATCGGTTGCTGCCGGCGTTCTGGCTTATGAGATTGTCCGGCAGAGAATCATGGGATAGAGATACCGGACAACAACGGGAGAGAACGGAAGATGGGAATCCGGGTAGTAAAAGGAGTGTGGGAAGTATGAAAAAGCACAGAGTTTTTTTTCTTGCTGCGGCAGCGGGCGCAGTCCTTTGCCTTTGTCCGGGACTGCAGACACAGGTGTGGGCGCAGGTCAGGACCCCTCAGGCGGCAGGAACTTCAGTTTACGGCAACGGGATTGCTGTTCTTGATGCGTCCAATGCGGGGGATGGCTACTGTATGATCCGCTACACCGGCGGAGTCCCCAAGATCAAGGTTCAGATTTCCAGCGGAGCAGTGACCTATACGTATGATCTGAATGCGAGAAATGCCTATGAGGTGTTTCCGTTTTCTGAGGGAAACGGCAGCTATTCAATTAAGGTCTTCGAGCAGGTATCAGGGAATCAGTACTCTCAGGTTCTGAGCCAGAGTGTCAATGTATCTTTGAAAGATGAGTTTTCGCCGTTTCTTTATCCAAATCAGTATGTGAATTTTTCAGAAAACAGCGCGGCAGTTTCCCTGGCTCAGCAGGTGACTTCAGGCGCAGCTGATGAGATTGGAAAGGTAAAGGCTGTTTATGAATATGTCGTTGGTAATCTGAAATATGATTATGCAAAGGCTCAGTCTGTTCAGTCTGGCTACCTGCCCAATGTGGATCAGGTTTTGGCGACAAAAACAGGGATCTGTTTTGACTATGCGGCGGTTATGACAGCCATGCTCCGCTCCCTGGATATTCCTGCAAAACTGGTTGTGGGCTATACAGGAGATGTTTATCATGCATGGGTGGATGTTTATATTAAGGAAATTGGCTGGGTAGATAATTTTATTTATTTTGATGGAGTCAGCTGGAAGCTTATGGATCCCACCTTTGCCTCTTCCGGCGGAAACACGGATGCAGTGAAGCAGTATATCGGAGATGGGGCTAATTACAGAAGCAAATACTCCTATTAGAGGTGAGCGAGGATGGAAGAGAAGAAAAAGAAAAAAAGCGGAATTTATTCAGCAGGGAACCTGTCGGCATTTTGTCTGCAGGTTTCTCTGCTTTTATCAGCAGCAGTTCCTTTGGAAGAGGGACTTTCTGTTATGGCAGAGGATGCCCGAACTTTGCAGGAAAAAAAGCTGCTTCAGGAGCTGGCTGAGGATGTGGAGCTGGGAGAACCTCTGTTTGCGGCTTTGGAACGGACAGGAGAGTTTCCGCCCTATGTGGTGAAAATGGCGAAGCTGGGGCACCAGACAGGAACTCTGGATCAGATAATGAAGGATTTATCTGTTTATTATGAAAAGGAATTTCAGCTGATGCGGAGTATTCAGAATGCGCTGACCTATCCGGTTATGATGATTTTTATGCTGCTAACAGTGCTGTTTGTTCTGTTTACGAAAGTAATGCCGATTTTTGAAGGCGTATATGAACAGCTGGGAGCACAGATGTCACCTTTATCCAGGACGGCTATCCGGCTTGGGGGGATTTTCAGCGGCGGTGCGCTGGTTTTTTCCGGAGCGGCGGCAGCGGCGGCACTGGCAGTATGGACTGCCTCCAGGTTTGGAAAAACCTTCCGTCTGGTGGAAAAGATGACACAGAGTCTGAAGCGGAAGAGCAGACTGGCTCTGTCTGTGGCAGGCCGTCGTTTTACAGCGGTTCTGGCTTTAACTCTTCGCAGCGGCATGGAACTGGAAAAGGGCATGGAACTGGCAGGAGAGCTGGTGGAAAACACCAGAGTAGAGGAAAAACTGAAGGAATGCGCCGAGGAGCTGGAATGTGGAGCAGGATATTATGAAGCAATGAAGAAAACAGGTCTGTTCAGCGGATTTCATATTCAGATGATACGGGTAGGCGCAAGAAGCGGAAATCTGGATCAGGTGATGGAGAAGCTGTCCGGCGATTATGAAAAAGAGGCAGAGGCAGCGATTGATACCATGCTTGCCAGATTTGAACCGACCATGGTAGCAGTACTGGCAGTGGCAGTGGGATTGGTACTCCTGTCAGTGATGCTTCCCCTGGCGGGAGTTCTGTCAGCGATTGGTTAGGAGATGGCCATGAGAAAAGGAATTGATTTTAAAATGTGGTTCAGCCTGGCAGGTTCAGCAGCCCTGGTGCTGGCAGCAGCGGTCCTTATGACGGCAGGAGTATCACAGCTATCCCGCAGAACGGAGGAAGAGGGCGCCCGGAATCTGATTCAGGCAGTGCGCAGAGCATCGGTTCAGTGCTATGCCATAGAGGGAAGATATCCACCGAGTGTAGAATATCTGGAGGAAAACTATGGGGTAGCCATTGATCGTGAGCGATATCATGTATTTTATGAAGGCTTTGCATCCAATGTAATGCCGGATATTACAGTGTTTCCGGTATCAGAGCTGGAAGAACAGGGGGAGTAGTAGATGAACCAGAAAAAGAAAACTGCAGGGGCAGGTGTAAATCTGCTGTTTACCATGCTGCTGTTTCTTGTGTTTGTGCTTTGCGCTTTGTTTACTGTTCTTTTTGGAAGCAGAGTATATGAAAATATCAGCAGCCGGTCAGAAAATAATGATACGGAAAGCGTGGCACTGCATTATATTGCAAATAAAGTACGTCAGGGTGACAGAGACGGTGCGGTTGATGTGATTGAGATAGAAGGTACTCCGGTGCTGGAGCTGACTCAGATGTCAGGAGAGGTGTCCTATTATACATGGATTTACTATCGGGACGGATGTATCCGGGAACTGTTTACCAGAGAGGGAACAGGACTGGGACTGGATGACGGACTGGAAATTATGGAGTGCAGCGGGCTCCGTCTGTCTAAAGAAGGGCGTCTGATAGAGGCGGAAACTCTTGGAGATGGAGGAGGAAGGATAGTTCTCTCTGTCAGAAGCGGAGGTTTCGCTTATGAATAGAAAGAATGGTTCCGGATCCGGAATGTTTATGATGGAGATGATTCTGGCAGTCTTCTTTTTCCTGCTTTGTTCCGGCATTTGCGTTACGGCTTTTGTGAAGGCGGATCGTATGAGCCATCTGGCTCAGGATACGAATCAGGCTGTTGTAATCGCAGAAAACATGGCAGAAATATGGAAAGCCGGGGGGAGAGAGCTTCTGGAGGAAAAAGCAGGAGCGATTCCTTCCAATACGGAAATGGCAGGAAAAGACGGGGATTTCCGGGAATATGCCTGCACGGTTTATCTGGATCGGGAGGGGACACAGGCTGCAGCGGAATCCGATGTATTTTTTACAGGAGTCCTGTCTCAGCAGGAAAAGGATGGTCTGGAGACGGCAGAGATCACAGTTGTCCGGCAGAGGGATCAGAAGCAGCTGTTTTCCATGACGGCAGCAAGATATGTGCCGGAAAAGGCAGAGTAGGAGGATGGAATGAGAAAACAGGTAAATATCGGAACCACCTCCCTGATATTAATTTTTGTAATCCTCTGTCTGTCGGCTTTCGGGCTCCTTTCTCTGAGCAGTGCGAAAGGCGATTTGAATCTGGCAGAGAAGAATGCAAAGGCAGTTCAGATTTATTATGAGGCAGATGCAGCAGGCGAGGCCTTTGTTCAGATGGTTCACCAGGTTTTTCAGGAGGCAAAAAAGCAGAATCTTACGGGTTCCCGGCGGGATGAGTATTTAAAAGAGAGACTGGGCAGCTACTACCGGGATGGTCTCGTGCAGACAGATATCGAAATGAAATTCGGACAGGCTCTTCATATTGAGCTGCAGCCTGAGGGAGAAGAAGGATACAGGATTCAGAGCTGGAATGTTTATAACCGGGAGGACTATGAAATCGACAGATCCATGCCTGTCTGGACAGGAGAACTGTCCTGATGGAGGAGAAGGGACAGAAAGTGCCGGTACGGACAGAAGAGGAAATCTGAAGAGCAATTCAGGGGAAGGGGAAGGAAGATGATTGAAGAGATTTTAAAGCAGGCAGTGGCGGAGCATGCATCGGATGTTTTTCTGATACCAGGCATGGCATATGCTTTTAAGCTGGGAGGAACTATTGTCCACAAGGGAGAAGAAAAGGTTTTTCAGGAGGAAATGAACCGGCTGATTACAGAATTGTATCATGTAGCAGGAGAACGCAGCATGGAGCGGGTAACAACCTGCGGAGATGATGATTTTTCTTTTGCAGTGCCGGGGGTGGCCCGTTTTCGTGCCAATGTGTTCCGTCAGCGCAACTCGCTGGCAGCAGTGATTCGTGTGGTACATTTCGAGCTTCCGGATCCGGAAGAGCTTCATCTTCCCAGGACAATTATCGATGTGGCCAGGATGACAAAAGGGCTTGTACTGGTGACAGGGCCGGCCGGAAGCGGAAAAAGTACAACGCTTGCCTGTGTCATAGATGAAATCAACAAAACCCGGAATGCCCATGTGATTACTCTGGAAGATCCTATTGAATATCTGCACCGCCATAAAAAGAGCGTAGTGACTCAGAGAGAAATCGGTACAGATACTGACAGCTATGTCAGCGGACTGCGGGCCTCCCTTCGTCAGGCGCCGGATGTTATTCTTCTTGGAGAAATGCGGGATTTTGAAACAATCAAGACAGCGATGACAGCTGCGGAGACAGGCCATCTGGTTATTTCTACTTTGCATACAGTAGGCGCGGCCAATACCATTGATCGGATTATTGACAGTTTTCCGCCGGATCAGCAGCAGCAGATCCGGATCCAGATCTCCATGGTTATGCAGGCAGTGATTTCCCAGCAGCTGATTCCGACAACAGACGGAAAAGAGATTCCGGCTTTTGAGATTATGTTTTTAAATAATGCAATCCGGAACATGATCCGGGAAGCGAAAATTCATCAGATAGACAGCGTCATTTCTACGGCTCAGGAAGAGGGAATGATTACCATGGATGCCAGTCTCATACAGCTTTACAAGAGTGGAAGGATCAGCCGGGAAAATGCTGTTATTTACAGCAGCAACAGTGAATTGATGGAAAAGAAGCTGAACCGTCTTTAAAAGTAAAACAGCCGTCCAGGGCCCGCAGTGAACAAAAACGGACTCTGGATGGCTGTCTTTATGAGTGGATTAAGCCTCATCCTCCACAGTCATAACCCGGAGGCCCAAATCGCTCCAGGTGTTTCCAATCAGATAGGAGGTATAGTTTCTTCCGGAAGCAATATCGGTCTGGAAGGAAACCAGAGGCTGAGGCAGACTGGTGCCGATTCCGATTGCTCCAAGAACAAGGACAGGAATTTCTTTCAGGAAGGTATAAGAATTGGAATTGGTAATATAAAACTGATAGGATCCTGCCATTGCCTGTTTATAGGGAGTAACAGACTGAAAGCCTACGTTGCGGAAGACAGTTTCTCCTCCGTACAGGAGAAGATCGAAACGGGAACCGCTGTAGGTCATGTTGGCAAAGCGGTAACAGCCGGAACCGGAGGGAAGATTGGTACATCCCATATCGGATACCCGGATCATTTCCAGTCCGCCGAAAGCAGAATCTGTGAGAATCATTGTGACTTTCTGCCCTGCAATAAAGGGGAAATTTTGCTGGAGAAGTACGGAGCGAAGGCCGTTGGTCCGCCGGACAGTGACCGTATGGAAGCCGTCGGAAATCCAGTCATAGGTGGAGATGGTTCCAAACCGGGAATTGACGGCATAGGGGGTTCCGTCAATGGAAATATTAACCGGGAAGGAATTGGAGGAGGCATTTAAAAAGCGTACCTGCCCCAGAAAACGGGGAGGAAGACTGGGGATGGTGGGACGTCCGGGAAGCCAGCCGTGGTTATGCCCTCCGGATGAGCCGCCAGGGTATACAGGCCCTCCTTCGCCGGGGAAGGGAAGGGGGATGACCGGCCCCGGCCCCATATTGCTGTCCGGGTATACAGGTCCTCCTTCTTCAAAGTCGGGAAGAGGAATGACCGGGCGTCCGCTGTCGTTTTGATCGGGAATGTTGTCGGGATATACGGGTCCCCCTTCTTCAAAATCGGGGAGGGGCGTGGTCAGCCCGTAGTCATTTCCGGCAGGGGCTGCATCTTTTCCCGCTTGGGTGTTTTCTCCGGGGATGTCGTTGTAATGCGTATCGTTTTCAGCCATAAAAAGCCTCACTGTTTTTTACTTTACCTTATGTACAGGAATGAGGGCTGGTTCCGGAATCCGGGAAAAAGGGACAGTTTTTACAGAATATTTTGGAAAAGGGGTCGACCCTGCCCGACCCCGGCAAAGAAAAACAAAAAACGCCGGAACCCTGTAAAACAAGGCTCCGGCGCACTTTTCATCAAGCTGCTGACGGGAATCGGACCCGTGACCTCCGCACTACCAATGCGACGCTCTACCGACTGAGCCACAGCAGCTTATTCACAGACTGAAGATGTCCGATGAACTTTATCTATAGTATCATGGCTTTTTCGCTTTGTCAACCGGAAATACGAAAATATCAGACAGCGGAAAGGAGGATTTGGAGAAACTCCGGGCAACTCCCTCTTTTCTAAACGGCGGTTTTATGTTATGATACAGTATTATCAGAGCTTTCGCCGGATGGCGGAGATTATTTCAGACGGAGGAACCTTGTAATGGAAAAGGAAAAAGAGGTTTTGGAGACAACTGTTTCTAAAAATTTTATTGAGCAGGAGATTGATAAGGATCTGGCAGAGGGTGTTTACGATCACGTACAGACCCGTTTCCCACCGGAGCCGAACGGATATCTTCATATTGGACATGCAAAGTCAATTCTTTTAAACTATGGACTGGCTAAAAAATACGGCGGCAAGTTTAATCTGCGTTTTGATGATACCAATCCTACCAAGGAAAAGACAGAGTTTGTGGAATCGATTATGGAGGATGTAAAGTGGCTGGGAGCTGATTTTGAAGATCGCCTGTTTTTTGCATCCAATTATTTTGATAAAATGTATGAGTGTGCGGTTTTCCTGATTAAAAAAGGAAAAGCCTTTGTCTGCGACCTGTCTGCCGAGCAGATCAGAGAGTACCGGGGAGATTTTACTACTCCGGGTAAGGAAAGTCCCTACCGCAACCGCAGTGTGGAAGAAAACCTGCGTCTGTTTGAGGAAATGAAGGAAGGAAAATATCAGGACGGAGAGAAGGTTCTTCGCGCCAAGATTGATATGGCATCACCCAATATCAATATGAGAGATCCGGTTATTTACCGTGTGGCAAGAATGAGCCATCACAATACCGGAGACAAGTGGTGCATTTATCCTATGTATGACTTTGCACATCCCATTGAGGATGCTATTGAGCATATTACCCATTCTATCTGTACTCTGGAGTTTGAGGATCATCGTCCTCTGTATGACTGGGTTGTGCGTGAGTGCGAGTTTGAGAATCCGCCCCGCCAGATTGAGTTTGCCAAGCTGTACCTGACAAATGTGGTGACAGGAAAGCGTTACATTAAAAAGCTGGTAGAGGACGGCATTGTAGACGGCTGGGATGATCCCCGTCTGGTTTCGATTGCGGCTCTGCGCAGAAGAGGTTACACTCCGGAAGCAATCAAGATGTTTGTAGAGCTGGTAGGCGTATCCAAGGCCAACAGTTCTGTAGATTATGCAATGCTGGAGTATTGCATCAGAGAGGATCTGAAGTTAAAACGCGCCCGTATGATGGCAATTCTGGATCCGGTGAAGCTGGTCATTGACAATTATCCGGAGGGCGAGACAGAGATGCTGGAGATTCCCAACAACCTGGAGAATCCGGAGCTGGGATCCCGCATGGTTCCGTTCAGCCGTGAGGTGTATATTGAGCGTGAGGACTTCATGGAGGTTCCGCCCAGAAAGTACTTCCGTATGTTCCCGGGCAATGAGGTTCGTCTGATGGGTGCTTATTACGTTACCTGTACCGGATGTGAAAAGGATGAGAACGGCAATGTAACCGTGGTTCATGCTGCTTATGATCCGGAGACAAGAGGCGGATCCAGCGACAGAAAGGTAAAGGGAACCATTCACTGGGTTGCTGCAGAGACAGCAAAGCAGGTAGAATGCCGTCTGTATGAGAATATTGTTGATGAGGAAAAGGGCAAATTAAATGAAGACGGAAGTCTGAATCTGAATCCCAATTCCCTGACAATTCTGAAAAACTGCTATGTGGAGCCGGCTCTGGCTGAAGCAAAGGCCTATGACAGCTTCCAGTTTGTAAGAAATGGTTATTTCTGTGCAGACAGCCATGACAGCCAGCCGGGACAGCCGGTATTCAACCGGATTGTCTCCCTCAAGAGTTCATTTAAAATTCAGAAATAAAACGGAGCAGTGCCATGGAACTTTTGATTCCTCTGGATTTAAAAGCGAAAACAGCTTTGTATGAACAGATTTATGCGTATATCCGCGGGGAAATCCGGAACGGAAGTCTGAAGGCAGAGGAAAGGCTGCCTTCTACCAGGGTGCTGGCGGAGAATCTGAAGGTCAGCCGGAGTACGACGCAGATGGCTTACGATCAGCTTCTGGCAGAAGGATATCTTGTGTCCAGACCGTACCGGGGATATTTTGTCAGCCGGATTGAGGGACTGGTGGAGGGCGGCCAGCCGGGAGAACCGGAGATGGCAACCAGTGAGCCGGAGGGACCGGACTGCCGGATTGATTTTTCACCCAGAGGGATTGATCTGGACAGTTTTCCCTACAATGTATGGAGAAAGCTGAGCCGCAATACCCTTGTGGATGACAATAAAGAAATGTTTCATTCCGGAAATCACCAGGGAGAGCCGGGGCTGCGTGAGGCAATCCGCAGCTACCTTCACTCTGCCCGCGGGGTAAACTGCAGCGCAGAACAGATTATTGTGGGAGCAGGAAGCGAGTATCTTCTGATGCTGCTTGCCCAGATCCTGGGAGGAGATCTAAAGATTGCCATGGAAAATCCCACCTACAAGCAGGCATACCGGGTATTCTGCAGTCTGGGATATTCGGTGACTCCTGTGGAGATGGATGGAAAGGGGATGGATCCGATCCTTTTAGAAAAAAGCGGAGCAGATGTGGCTTACGTTATGCCTTCCCACCAGTTCCCGACAGGAGTTGTAATGACGGTAGGACGGCGGCAGGAGCTGTTGAAATGGGCATCAGGAGGAGCGCGCTATCTGATTGAGGATGATTATGACAGTGAGTTCCGTTACCGGGGCAAGCCGATCCCTGCTCTTCAGGGAATGGACCGCCAGGGAAAGGTCATTTACCTGGGAACCTTTTCCAAATGTATTGCGCCGGCTATTCGCGTCAGCTATCTTGTGCTTCCGCCGGAGCTTTTGAAGATTTACCGCCGAAATGCAGGATTTTATGCGTCTACGGTATCCCGGATTGACCAGAATATTTTATATCAGTTTCTTTCTCAGGGGTATTTTGAAAGGCATCTGAACAGAATGCGGGCGATTTATAAGGCAAAGCATGATGTGCTTCTGGAAGAGCTTGCGCCTTTGGCGCGGGAATTTCAGATCGGCGGAGAATATGCAGGAATTCATATGCTTTTGACGGGGAAAAAGAACCAGAAGGAGTCGGAGTTAATGGAAAAGGCCCTGGCAGCCGGAGTGAGAGTATATGGCCTCAGCAGCTATTTTATCCATCCGGAGCATAACCACAGGCCTGCCACAATGGTTCTCGGATATGCCAGCCTCAGAGAGGAGGAGATCCGTGAGGGAATCCGTATTCTTGTTTCCTGCTGGAAATAAACAGTCCGGATGTTCTGCTGTTTAAGACAGAATGTCCGGACTGTTTTGATCATTTCAGTTATTCTAATTATTCCAATTATTCCATCACTTCTTCGCCGTCTTCAGACAGAGCTGCTTCGGTATCGATAGAAACGCTTACGGTATCCTGAGCTGCAGCTTCTTCTTTTTCGGCCGGTTCCTCCTCATTTACCGGAGCCGGTTCTGCTTTGGGGGTATCTTCACCGGAAGGGGCAGAAACGGAAATCTCATCCTCATCCTCAAAGATATCTTCTTCATCGCTGTTGCCGAAGGAGAAGCGGGAGGCAGTGTCAGCAGCGGCGCCCATAGCCTCTCTGGTAGTATCGGCTACAATGGCAGCAGCATCCTTCATTACATTCTTTGCAGCGCCGGCAACATCCTTGGCTGCATTCAGCATATCGCCTGCTGCAACGAGAAATTCGTCCTTATCAGCATGGAGAGACACATAATTCCGGGTCATGGTACTGTCCGGAACAGGTGCATCCTCCTCATCTTCAAAATCGTGGAAATCCTCATCCAGTTCCTTATTGAAAGACTGATATTTTCTGAAGTAAGAAATTCCGGCGGCGGCAGCGCCGGCAACAGCAGCCAGCATTACAAATTTTCCCAATCCCTTTTTTGCCATATGTGCACTCCTTTCTATTGACAGACAGTTTGTTCTGTCAATCTGCTATTATGAATATTGTAATACGAATGAGAAAAAAAAGAAAGGGGACAAGTGAAAATTTAAAAATTTTATAAAATTAGCACTCGACACTTGACAGTGCTAACAATGCGTGGTATAAATGGTATTGTGAATCGAAAGAGGGATTCCAAGGAATCCTGTAATGAAAAAAGTAGAAGAAGAATAAGGAGGAATCATCCATGAAATTAGTACCGTTATTTGACCGTGTTGTTTTAAAACAGCTGGTTGCAGAAGAGACAACCAAGTCAGGTATTGTATTGCCGGGCCAGGCAAAGGAGAAACCTCAGCAGGCAGAAGTTATCGCAGTAGGACCGGGCGGTGTGGTTGACGGCAAGGAAGTGACCATGCAGGTAAAGGTTGGCGATAAGGTTATCTACTCTAAGTATTCCGGAACAGAGGTAGAGGTAGAGGACGAGAAGTTTGTAGTAGTAAAACAGAATGATATTCTGGCAGTGATTGAGTAAAAGATAAATAAGACAGATTTGGAGGAATGCAATTATGGCAAAGCAGATTAAATATGGCGTAGAAGCCAGAAAAGCCCTGGAAGCCGGTGTAAATCAGCTGGCAGATACTGTTCGTGTAACCATCGGACCGAAAGGAAGAAACGTAGTTCTTGACAAGTCCTTTGGTGCTCCGCTGATTACCAACGATGGTGTTACCATTGCAAAGGAGATCGAGCTGGAGGATGCATTTGAGAACATGGGCGCTCAGCTGGTAAAAGAGGTTGCTACCAAGACCAATGATGTAGCCGGCGACGGTACTACCACTGCAACAGTTCTGGCACAGGCTATGATCAACGAAGGCATGAAGAACCTGGCAGCAGGCGCCAACCCCATCGTTTTAAGAAAGGGTATGAAGAAAGCAACTGAGGCTGCTGTAGAAGCAATTGCAAAGATGAGTCAGCCGATCGAAGGCCGCGACAGCATCGCAAGAGTTGCTGCTATCTCTGCTGCAGATGACGAAGTAGGCGAGATGGTTGCAGAGGCTATGGAGAAGGTTTCCAATGACGGTGTTATTACCATTGAGGAATCCAAGACCATGAAGACAGAGCTGGATCTGGTTGAAGGTATGCAGTTTGACCGCGGTTATGTTTCTGCTTACATGTGCACAGATATGGATAAGATGGAAGCAAATCTGGACGATCCGTATATTTTAATTACTGATAAGAAGATTTCCAATATCCAGGAGATTCTGCCGGTTCTGGAGCAGATTGTACAGTCCGGTGCCAAGCTGCTGATCGTAGCAGAGGATATTGAGGGCGAGGCCCTGACCACTCTGATTGTCAACAAGTTAAGAGGTACCTTCACTGTTGTAGGTGTAAAGGCTCCGGGCTATGGCGACAGAAGAAAAGAGATGTTAAAGGATCTGGCTATTCTGACCGGCGGTACTGTGATTTCCGAGGAACTGGGTCTGGAACTGAAGGACACCACTATGGCTCAGCTGGGACGCGCAAAATCTGTTAAGGTTCAGAAAGAGAACACAATTATCGTAGACGGCTGCGGCGACAAGGGTGAGATTGCTGCCCGTGTTGCACAGATTCGCGCACAGATTGAAGAGACTACTTCTGATTTCGATAAAGAAAAACTGCAGGAGAGACTGGCTAAGCTGGCAGGCGGTGTTGCAGTAATCCGTGTAGGTGCTGCTACCGAGACAGAAATGAAGGAAGCAAAGCTTCGTATGGAGGATGCTCTGTCTGCAGCAAGAGCAGCTGTGGAAGAGGGTATTATCGCAGGCGGCGGTTCTGCTTACGTTCATGCAATCGAGCAGATTAAGGCAAGTGTGGATGAACTGGAAGGCGATGAGAAAACCGGTGGAAAGATTATTCTGAAAGCACTGGAAGCTCCGTTATTCCATATCGCAGCAAATGCAGGTCTGGAAGGCTCTGTTATTATCAACAAGGTAAAAGAGTCTCCGGTAGGAACCGGCTTTGATGCATATAAGGAAGAGTATGTGGATATGATTAAGGCAGGTATTCTGGATCCGGCCAAGGTTACCAGAAGCGCTCTGCAGAACGCAACCAGCGTTGCATCCACCCTCTTGACAACCGAGTCTGTTGTAGCTAATATTAAAGAAGAAACTCCGGCTATGCCGGCAGGCGGAATGGGCGGAATGATGTAATCAGCTGTCCGTGATTTTCATGGCCTGACGGCAAAAGGCGCAAGGGTAAAACCATATGAATGAGTTTTCCCCTGCGCCTTTTGTGTATCTGCTTCGGCCCTGATATTCTTCTTCAAAGGGGGAGCAGGTATCTGCCAGAGCGGCATAGCATATACGGAAAGAAGAAAAGGAGAAAGAACCTATGAACGAATCTTATGCAGAGTACCTTGTACGGCGGAAAACTCCCGCTTATGCCTGGCTGGTCACCGGGCTTTTGGGCGTGATTACAGCTTTTTTTGTAGTTATGGCTATGACATCAGGGATTTTGTCTGTGATCCTGATGTTTGTATTTGGTTTTCTGACCTATCTGTCTTACAGAAATTTCCATGTGGAATTTGAGTATCTGTACGTAGACAAGCAGCTGAATGTAGACAAGATTCTGGGAAAAGCCAAAAGAAAAAAAGCATATGAGTGCAGCATGGAGGAGATCCAGATGATTGCACCCTCTGATTCCCATGTTTTGTCTGATTATAAAGTGACAGGAAAGACCCTGGACTGCTCTTCCCGGATGCCGGGCGTGAAAACCTACACTGCAGTGATCCAGAAAGGCAGCGAAAGTATCCGTCTTATTTTTGAGCCAAATGACAAAATGCTTCACTGTTTCCGTCAGACAGCACCGAGAAAAGTTGTACAGTAAGGCCCTGAAAAGGTATTTTTAGGAAAAGTTTTTAATAAAACAGAAAATGTGAGACGAAAAATCGTTGGAAATAGTATTTGACAAGCAGCCAGAAATTTGTTAAACTAGGCACTAAATATTCCGGCAGCCCGTCAGGCTCTGCCGGATAAATCAACGAAAGAGAGGACAAAAAAATGGGTACAATTATTGGTGACGGCATTACATTTGATGACGTTCTGCTGGTGCCTTCCTATTCCCAGGTGGTACCGAATCAGGTTGATCTCACTACTTATCTGACCAAGAAGATCAAACTGAATATTCCCCTGATGAGTGCTGGTATGGATACGGTTACGGAGCATCGCATGGCGATTGCCATGGCGCGCCAGGGCGGTATCGGAATTATTCACAAGAATATGAGCATCGAAGCTCAGGCTGAGGAAGTAGATAAGGTTAAACGTTCAGAAAATGGCGTCATTACAGACCCGTTTTTCCTGTCCCCGGAGCACACTCTGAGGGATGCGGACGAGCTGATGGGCAAATTCCGGATTTCCGGTGTTCCGATTACAGAGGGCCGCAAGCTGGTTGGTATTATTACCAACCGCGATCTGAAGTTTGAAGAGGATTTTACCAAGAAAATCAAGGAGTGCATGACCAGTGAGAACCTGGTTACTGCAAAGGAAGGCATCACTCTTATGGAGGCAAAGAAGATTCTTGCCAAGGCCAGAGTGGAGAAGCTTCCTATCGTAGATGATGACTTTAATTTAAAGGGTCTGATTACCATTAAGGATATTGAAAAGCAGATTAAGTATCCGCTGTCCGCCAAGGACGAGAAGGGCCGTCTGCTGTGCGGTGCTGCTCTTGGAATCACAGCCAATGTTCTGGATCGCGTTGAGGCGCTGATGAAGGCTCAGGTTGATGTGGTAGTTCTGGATTCTGCTCACGGTCATTCAGAAAACGTTCTGCGCTGTGTGCGTATGATTAAAGAAAAATATCCGGAGCTGCAGGTAATCGCAGGAAATGTAGCTACAGGAGAGGCAACCCGCGCTCTGATTGAGGCCGGTGTAGATGCAGTAAAGGTTGGTATCGGACCTGGCTCCATCTGTACCACCCGTGTGGTTGCAGGTATTGGTGTTCCGCAGATTACAGCTGTTATGGACTGCTATGCTGTTGCAAAAGAGTATGGTATTCCGATTATTGCAGACGGCGGAATCAAGTATTCCGGAGACATTACCAAGGCAATTGCTGCAGGCGGTAATGTATGTATGATGGGAAGCCTGTTTGCCGGATGTGATGAGAGCCCGGGAACCTTCGAGCTGTATCAGGGAAGAAAATATAAAGTATACCGCGGCATGGGCTCTATTGCAGCTATGGAAAACGGAAGTAAGGATCGTTATTTCCAGGCAGATGCAAAGAAGCTGGTTCCGGAAGGCGTAGAAGGACGTGTTGCATATAAGGGACTGGTAGAGGATACCGTATTCCAGATGCTGGGCGGTCTTCGTGCAGGCATGGGTTACTGCGGAGCTTCTGATATTCCTACTCTCCAGGAAACAGGAAAGTTTATAAAGATTTCTGCAGCATCTTTAAAGGAAAGCCATCCGCATGATATTCATATCACAAAAGAGGCACCGAACTACAGCGTAGATGCTTAAAATTTCATAAACTGTTTTTCAAAACCACCGCTCTGCTATGCATGACGGTGGTTTTGTGGTATACTACCACTAGATATGAGAAACAGGGAGGAGTTATAGATGAATTACGGAATAAGGTGTCACGATATCTGTCCCAAGGCTGATATCGATACTGTGCTTGATACAGTCAAGGAGAATGGAATCTGTCAGATTCAGCTGGCGCTGGGAAAATCTGTTTCCGGCTGCGATTTTGGACCGGGACATTATTCACCGGGATTTGCACATATGATTTCTGACAAGCTGAAGGAGCGGGGAATTCATGTTGCAGTCCTGGGCTGCTACATCAATCCGACGGATCCGGACGAGAATAAGAGAAAGGCTTCGGTTGCCCGGTTTATAGAGCATCTGAAATATGCAAAGATTATAGGCGCTGATATGGTTGGCACGGAGACAGGACGATACAGCAGTGATTTCAAAGTTGTTCCGGAAACCTATACGGAAGAATGCTATCAGCTTCTTTTAAAAAGCATGAGAGAAATTGTGGATGCGGCAGAAAAGCTGGGAATGATTGTTGGTGTGGAGGCGGTTCACGACCATACTCTGTACAGTCCGGAGATGATGAAGCGTTTTCTGGATGACATTCACTCACCTAATGTAGAGGCTATTCTGGATCCGGTGAATTTAATCAGCAGCGAAAATTATAACAATCAGGAAGAAGTGCTGGAACGGGCTTTTGCACTTTACGGGGATCGGATTTCCATGGTGCATGTGAAAGATTTCCGCATGGAAAACGGGGAACCGGAGTTTGAGCATGTGGGAGACGGCCTGTTTCATTATGAACCTCTGCTTCGCTGGCTGAAGAAAGAGAAGCCGTATATCACCATGCTTCTGGAAAATTCCAACCGGGAACGGTGTCACAGGGATGTGGCATATCTGCAAAAAATCTATGAGGAAGTGTAGCGCAGGCAGGATAATTATGCTATACTAAAAAAAGTATGTTTCGGGACGAAGAGGAAGGGCCTATGCTGAATGAAGATAAATTAAAGCTGATGACCAGTATTGCGATGTTCGAAAAACGGGAAGGAAAAGCGATATTTCCGGCAAACCGCTATTTTAAAAATGATTATATCAGCAGCCGGATGCTGCGGTCCTTCTTTTCGTATAGTTTCTGTTACCTGCTTTGTCTTCTGGTCTGGGTTTTGTACAGTATGGAACGGATTTTGAATACGATCAACCTGGAGGCGGCGGCGGGGCTGGCAAGGACAGCTTTGCTGCTTTACGGAGCAGGTCTGGCTGTCTATCTTCTGATTACTTTTCTGGTCTACAGGAAGAGGTATGAATATGCCAGAAGAGGAATGAAGGTGTATGTAGCAAAGCTGAAAAGGCTGGAAAAACGGTATGAATTTCAGAGCCGCAGCAAAGAATTGACAAAGGAGGGCGTCCGACATGATGATGTTTCTCGTACTTAAAGAACGTCTCAGATCCTTTTATGGAAAGTATGCGGCTGTGGCTGACGGTATGGTAAAGTTTATTTACAGTTTTGCGGCCCTGTGGATGATGAGCCACAATCTTGGCTTTATGACAAAACTGAACAGCATGGCAGTGGTGATTCTTCTTTCACTGCTGTGTGCGTTTTTGCCTTACGGGGCGATTGCCTGTCTTCTGGCGGTGGTGCTTCTGGCCCATATTTATGCGGTATCCATGGAGATTGCCTTGATTACAGCCATCTTTCTGGTAATTGTAGCGCTTCTATATTATGGCTTTCAGCCGGGAGACAGCTACTGGATGGTTTTGGTTCCCATGGCATTTGTCATGAAAATTCCCTTTGCAGTTCCGATTCTGGCAGGACTCTGTGCAGGACCGGTTGTTGTGATTCCAGTCAGCTGCGGAGTTGTTGTTTATTATATTTTAAATTATGTCCGGCAGAATGCGGGACTTCTGACGAATGATGCTTCTGTGGATATTACTCAGAAGTTTGTTCAGATCATACAGGCAATTCTTTCCAACAAGGCAATTGTGGTTATGATTGCAGTATGCGCAGTCGGAGTTCTTGCAGTATATCTGATTCGGACGATGTCTGTGGATTATGCGTGGATGATTGCAATTGTAATTGGAACCATAGTCCAGATGGCAGGTGTTTTTGTAGGAGATTATCTGTTTGATGTGTCTATGCCGATTGGAGAATTGCTGACAGCTGTGATTGCTTCTCTGGTGCTGGCAGGACTTTATCATTTTTTCGTGTTCGCGGTGGATTACACCAGGACCGAATATATGCAGTTTGAAGATGACGATTATGTGTATTATGTAAAAGCGGTTCCGAAAGTGGCCGTGTCCAAACCGGATGTGCGGGTACAGCGTATGAACAATCCGGACAGGGCGCGTCATCCGAGAACCGAGGGCCGCAGACAGGAACGGCCGTGAATTCTGAATGTTGAAAGTGAGGCATACGTATGACGGGCATCATCCAGGATGTGGGAGCTTTTTTTGACGGGCTGGGATCCTGGCTTTCGTTTTTGCCGAGGATTACCATTGGAAGTTTAACAGAGATTATTATTATTGCAATTCTGGTATACTTTGCACTGCTCTGGATCAAGAGCACCAGGGCTTGGTATCTTCTGCGGGGCATTGGCATGATTCTGGCATTTGCTCTTCTTGCAGCTCTGTTTCGATGGAATACCATCCTCTGGATCCTTGATAAAAGCGGAGCGATTGCAGTTACGGCGCTGGTGATTATCTTCCAGCCGGAGCTGCGTAAGGCTCTGGAGCAGCTGGGAAGTAAAAATCTGTTTTCAGAGCTGCTTCTTTTTGATGATGGAAAGGAAAATCAGGAATTTTCCGAACGGACAGTCAATGAGATTGTAAAGGCTACCTTTGAGATGGCCAAGGTAAAAACAGGAGCGCTGATGGTGATTGAGCGCAATGTTTCTCTTCGGGAAATAGAGCGGACAGGAATTGAAATCAACGGACTGGTCAGCAGTCAGCTGCTGATTAATATATTTGAACACAATACGCCGCTTCACGACGGAGCTGTGGTAATCCGGGGAAACCGGGTGACAGCAGCAACCTGCTATCTGCCTTTGTCAGATAATATGATGATCAGCAAGGAACTGGGAACCAGACACCGGGCTGCTGTGGGAATCAGTGAAGTGACTGACAGTATGACCATCGTTGTTTCTGAGGAAACCGGCCGGGTATCTCTTGTGGAAGGCGGTTCCCTGCGTCGCATCGCCGATGCGGAGATGCTGAAGGAAGCTTTGGCCAGCATGGAACGGCAGGAGGAAACGGGAAGCAGCCGGTTCAGGATATGGAAGGGAAAAAAGAAGAATGAAAGAAAAACTGTTGAATAACCTGGGCTTGAAGATTCTTTCTATCTTTGTGGCATTTTTTGTATGGCTGGTTGTTATGAATGTATCCAATCCGCTGACCTCAGAAAGCAAGGAGGTGCCTCTGGAGACTGTCAACGGGCAGGTTCTGACAGCGGCAAACCGTGCTTATGAGATTAATGGAAAAAGTACAGTGACAGTCAATTACCGGGTGCGTACCAGGGACGCTTACCGGATCAAGGCTTCAGATTTCCGCGCTTATGTGGATCTGGCAGAGCTTTACAGTGTAACAGGTTCTGTAGAAGTAAAGGTAGAAATCCTGAGCAATAAAGAACTGATCAGCGAGATTACCACAAAGCCGGGGGTAGTCCGGGTGCAGACAGAGGAGCTGCAGAGCAAGCCCTTTGAGCTTCAGACAAAGACTACCGGTCATGCGTCAGACGGATATTCCGATGGAAAAGTGGAACTGACACCTGCAACAGTAACAGTAGAAGGACCGGTTTCCCAGGTGGGTATGATCAGCTATATGGGTGTTGAGATTGGTGTGGACGGAGCTTCCAGTGATTTGACAGGAGCAGCAAAGCCAAGGTTTTATGATGCAAACGGCAATGAGCTGTCAGATATCGGAGATCGGATCACAGTAGATACAGAGGAGATTTCTTATCGGGTTGCCATTAATAAAGTAAAGAGTCTTCCTCTTGATTTTGAAGTAACCGGAACAGTTGCACCGGGATATCAGTATACCGGAGTGGAGTGCAGCAGCCGGGATGTGAAGGTAACGGGACTGAAAACAAACCTGGCAGATGTGAATAAAATCACGATTCCAGCCAGTGAACTGAATATTAACCGGGCAGCATCAGATGTTGTGGTAACCGTGGATTTGAGAGATTACCTGCCGGAAGGAGTCGAACTGGCAGAGTCGCAGAATCCGTCGGTAGAGATTCGCCTGAAGGTGGAAAAGCTGGTCAACAGAACGATTGTTCTTTCAGACGAGGATATTGAACAGAAAAATCCGTCTGAGAATTATCATTACCGCTTTATCCCGGAGAAGATGGAAGTGGTAGTTCAGGGACTCAGTGAAGATCTGGAAAGCCTGAATGGTTCTGATTTGGGAGCATCTGTTGATTTGGCAGATCTGGGACCGGGAATACACAGCGCAGAGGTACAGTTTGAGCCGGATGCAGCATTTACCATTGTTTCCAGCTCAGAGGTTCAGGTAGATGTTGTGCAGAGTGCAGATGTTCTGGAGGCCGGAACTTCCTCCGGAAGCAAACCTCAGGAGTCAGAATCGGAGCCTTCAGAAAAAGAAACCACAGAGACAGCAATAGAGACGCCGGCGCAGTCCAGAGAAGAGGAAAGCAGCGCCGGATGACGGAAGAGAGGGATAGCGTGGTAAGAAAGCAGCTGAGAATCAAAAATATTTCCGGGCTTCATTTGAGGCCCACAGGAATACTCTGTAATGAAGCCATTAAATATCAGTCATCGATTCAGATCGTGACGGGAAGCACTACGGCAAATGCAAAAAGCGTCCTCAGTGTTCTGGGAGCCTGTGTGAAGTGCGGCGATGAGATTGAACTGATTTGTGAAGGAAATGATGAAGAAGAAGCCTTTGCCGCAGTGGCAGGACTGATTGAAAGCGGATTAGGTGAATAAGCAAAAGAAACTATTGGTGTTATTGCAGAAAGCTGTTCTGTGAAAAGACACTGATAAAAAATATTTAATTAATAAGGAGGGATCTCTTATGTATAAGGGAACGAATGCTTCTTCCGGAATTGGTATTGGAACAGCTGTCATTGTGGAAGAGGCAGAGCTGGTGATTAAAAGGGAGGCGGTTGTCGATGCGGAAGCAGAGGCAAAGCGCTTTCAGGATGCACTGGAACAGACTATGAAGGACACAGAGGCACTGGCTGCAGATCTCGCTACCAGAGTGGGGGAGAAGGAGGCTGAGATTATGCAGGGCCATCTGATGCTTCTGATGGATCCGATGCTGACCGGCGAAATTGAAAATACGATTAAAAATGAAGTTATCTGCAGCGAATATGCCGTTGAGCAGGTATGCACCATGTATGCAGATGTTTTTGCAGCAATGGAAGATGAGCTGATGCAGCAGAGAGCAACCGATATGCGTGATATTAAGACACGGATGCAGCAGGTGCTGATGGGTGTGTCTTCGGTGGATATTTCTGCTCTTCCGGCAGGAAGTATTCTGGTAGCAAAGGATTTGACTCCTTCTATGACTGCAGGAATCAATCCGGCCCATGTAGCTGGCATTGTGACGGAGCTGGGAGGAAAGACTTCTCACAGCGCTATTCTGGCCAGAGCTCTGGAGATTCCGGCAGTGGTTGCTGTGAAGGATTTTATGAGCCTTGTGAAAAACGGGGACCAGGTAATACTGGACGGCTCTGAGGGACTTGTTTTTGTAAATCCTGATGAAAAGACTGCTGCTGAATATCAGGAAAAGAGAGACTGCTTCCTGAAGGAAAAGAAAGAGCTGGAGCAGTACATAGGAAAACCCACAGTAACCAGTGACGGTGTGTCCATTGAACTGGTGGCTAATATTGGAAAGCCGGAGGATGTGGAAAAGGTGCTTCAGTATGACGGTGAGGGTGTTGGTCTGTTCAGAACCGAGTTTTTGTTTATGGACAGAAATGCCATGCCTACTGAGGAAGAACAGTTTGAGGCATATAAAGAGGTTGCAGAAAAGCTGGCCGGCAAGCCGGTAATTATCCGTACTCTGGATATTGGCGGTGACAAGGAGATTCCTTATATGGGCCTGAAGAAGGACGAGAATCCTTTCCTGGGATACCGTGCTATCCGTCTGTGCCTGGATCGGAAAGAGGATATTTACAGACCGCAGCTGCGCGCACTTCTTCGTGCCAGTGCCTACGGCAATATTAAAATCATGATTCCGATGGTAACCTGTATTGATGAGCTGCGGGAGGCAAAGGCTCTGATTGCAGAGATTAAGGAGGAGCTGGATCGGGAAGGTATCAGCTACAACCGGGATATCCAGGTTGGAATTATGGTGGAGACTGCAGCGGCATCTCTGATGGCTGATGTATTTGCCAGAGAGGCAGATTTCTTCAGTATCGGAACCAATGATCTGACTCAGTATACCATGTCCGTTGACCGTGGAAATGATAAGATTTCCTACCTGTATTCCACCTTTAACCCGGCAGTTCTCCGGAGCATTAAGCATATTATTGCCTGCGGACGAGAAGCCGGAATTATGGTGGGAATGTGCGGCGAGGCAGCCAGTGATCCGATGATGATTCCGCTGCTTCTGGCTTTCGGATTAAACGAGTTCAGCATGAGTGCATCAGCAATTCTGCGCGCCAGAAAGCTGATTACCGGTTACAGCACAGAGGAGCTGCAGGCGGTGGCTGACAAGGCAATGAGCTTTGCAACAGCAAAAGAAGTAGAAGAATATATGAAATCCTTTGCAGAATAAGAAAAGAGGCTGTCGCTGCCGTCAGCGGCAGCCTTTTGAAAAACAGGGAAGAGTTTGAAAACCCGCAGTCATAATGGTTTTTTCCATTATGAAAAATGAAAGACAGGATGGGAAGGTTTATGGCAGTTTATGCGATTTGTTATCTGGCAGCTTATTTTCTGGCGCGATGGGAGCACTACTATCTTTCAGGAACAGCGCTTCTGGCAGCCGCAGTATGGCTGTATTATTCGGATTATCGGAAAACAAAAAATATTATTCATCTGCGTGCCCTGTTTTCGCTTTTCTGGGTAGGAGGACAGGGGCTGTCCTGCCTGAAGCTGAGTCATCTGCAGACAGACTGGTCACTGATGACGTGGGTTTGTCTGGCTCTGGCTTATGCCGGCTTCTGGGCAGTGTATGAAATTTTCACCTCTCTGTTTGGAACGACTCGTGAAAGCTACGGGCGGCGGAGAAGTTTTTCCTGCAATTCCATACCTCTGTTTCATATGATTTGCGGTCTGACGGCGGTTTCTCTGGCTGCATTTGTTCTGGAGGCAGTGAAGCTCAGGTTTGTTCCTCTGTTTTTAAAGGGAGTTCCCCATGCATATTCCGAATTTCACCTGACAGGAGTTCATTATATTACCGTGTCCTGCGTTCTGGTTCCGTCTCTGGCAGTTTTATTTTTCCATACGGAAAGAGGGCAGGGAAGTGAACGCAGACTGGCGATTACTCTGATTTTGTCAGGTATCTCTCTATTGATTCCGATTTTATGCGTATCGAGATTTCAGTTTGTATTTGCTGTGATTTTGGCGGCCTTGACTTATATTTCCCTTCAGAAAACCTTTCACCCGGTTTATCTGCTTGGACTGTTTGCAGTTATGATTCCGGTCTATCTGATTCTGACTGTGGCAAGAAGCCATGATGTTGCCTATTTAAATGGGATTTTCGAGATAAAGAATGAGAAAATGCCGATTTTTATCACGCAGCCTTATATGTATATTGCAAATAATTACGATAATTTCAACTGTCTGGTAGAGGCGCTTCCGAAACACAGCTTCGGGCTGAAAAGTCTGTTTCCGCTCTGGGCTCTTACGGGACTGAAGTTTTTCTTCCCGCAGCTGATTCAATTTCCGATTTATGTAAATAAAAAGGAATTGACAACCCTGACCATGTTTTATGACGCCTATTACGATTTCGGATGGGTGGGAGTGCTGCTTTTATCCTGTGTGTTAGGAGCAGCGGCCTATTTTCTTATGGAAAAGCTGAGGGAAATGAAAAATCCTATAGGATACCTGCTGTATGCTCAGTTTGCGGCCTATATGATTCTTTCTTTTTTCACTACATGGTTCAGCAACACAACAACCTGGTTTTATCTGATTGTAACGGGGATTCTGGCACTGTATTACCATTTTAACCAGTACAGGCGAAGGTAAGAGACAGATGGGGACAGCTTTGAATATGAATTGGGGAAGACGAAAAGAACAAGCAGGAGGATGATGTCTGATGATTTCAGGAAAAATGAAGCCCTTGGTGGAGAATAATTCTGTAATTCGCGTGATGTTTGAGGAGGGAAAGCGGCTGGCTGCCATTTGCGGGGCAGAAAATGTCTATGATTTCAGTCTTGGCAATCCCAATGTTCCGGCGCCGCCGGAGGTGGAGAAGGCGATACTGGATACTTTGAAGGAGGAGGAATCCACCTTTGTTCACGGTTATATGAGCAATGCAGGGTATGAGGACGTAAGAGAAACGATTGCCCGGTCTCTGAACAGCCGGTTTGGCACGAAATTCAGCCAGAAGAATATTCTGATGACAGTAGGTGCAGCCAGCGGACTGAATGTAATTTTAAAAACCATTCTGAATCCGGGAGATGAGGTCATTGTTTTTGCTCCGTATTTTGTAGAGTACGGCAATTATGTCCGCAGTTATGACGGTCAGCTTACGGTGATTTCTCCGAATACCGCTGATTTCCAGCCGAATCTGGAAGAGTTTGCAGAGAAAATTACGGAAAGAACAAAGGCGGTTATTATCAATACGCCGAACAATCCGACAGGTGTCGTTTATTCCCATGAAACACTGACCCGACTGGCCGGGATTATGCGGCAGAAAACGAAAGAGCTGGGAACAGAAATGGTGCTGATTTCTGATGAGCCGTACAGGGAACTGGCGTATGACGGAGTAGAGGTGCCTTATGTGACAAAGTATTATGATGATACGGTTGTGTGCTACTCCTACAGCAAATCCCTGTCACTGCCTGGTGAGCGAATCGGCTATCTGGTGATTCCTGATGAGTTTACAGACAGCGAGTCGGTATTTACGGCCGCAACGATTGCCAACCGTGTTCTTGGCTGTGTGAATGCCCCGTCTCTGATGCAGCGTGTGATTAAGCGGTGTATTGAGGCAGATGCCCAGGTTAATCTGGAGGCATATGACAAAAACAGAAATCTCCTGTATCACGGACTGAAGAAACTGGGATTTTCCTGCATTAAGCCGGAGGGGGCATTCTACCTGTTTGTCAAGGCTCCGGAGGAGGATGAGAAGGCCTTTTGCGCCCGCGCGCAGAAGCACAATCTTCTGCTGGTTCCGGGAAGCTCCTTTGCCTGTCCGGGATATGTGCGGATTGCGTATTGTGTGTCGGCAGACCAGATTACCAGATCCATGCCGGCTTTTGAGGCACTGGCAAAGGAGTATGGGCTGGTGTAGTTTTTCGGAAAGTTTCCTGTGGTGTAGAACGGCTGCTGAAGGGGGATGAGACTTCGCAGTCAGGGGGAAAAGAGAATATCCGGGCATGTCTGAAAAAGGCATCATCTGTCTGGAAAGACCATGAGGAGGAAAATATTATGTACGGCTGGGAGAAATATATCAGAAAGGTTGTTCCCTATGTTCCGGGAGATCAGCCGAAGGGAGATCGGTTAATTAAGCTGAATACCAACGAAAATCCATATCCGCCTGCACCGGGGGTAAAGGAGGCTCTTGCGCAGATGGACGATGATCGTCTGCGGAAGTATCCGGATCCGGCGGCTGGAGATCTGGTATCCGCTCTTGCAGAATATTATCACGTAGGAACCGATCAGGTTTTTGTAGGTGTCGGTTCAGATGATGTCATTGCAATGAGCTTTCTTACGTTTTTTAACTCGGAAAAGCCGATTCTGTTTCCGGATATTTCGTATTCTTTTTATAAGGTATGGGCAGAGCTGTTCCGGATCCCCTTTGAAACTCCCGCTCTGGACGAGAATTTTGTCCTTCATCCCGGGGATTACATGAGAGAAAACGGCGGAATTATTTTTCCGAATCCCAATGCGCCTACAGGACTTTTGCTTCCTCTGGATGAGGTTGAGGAGATTGTACGAGCCAATCAGGACAGCATTGTGATTGTTGATGAGGCATATATTGATTTTGGCGGTGTTTCTGCCCTGTCGCTGATTCCCAGGTATGAGAATCTCCTTGTGGTGCAGACCTTCAGCAAATCCAGATCCATGGCAGGAATGCGCATTGGCTTTGCCATAGGAAATCCCAGACTGATTCAGGCATTAAATGATGTCAAATACTCCTACAATTCCTACACAATGAATCTTCCGTCCCTGATTCTTGGAAAAGAAGCGGTGAAGGATGATGAATATTTTAAGGAGACGCTGAAAAAGATTATAGAGACAAGAGAGTGGTCGAAGATGCAGTTAAAGCGGCTGGGCTTTACATTTCCTGACTCTATGTCAAACTTTATTTTTGCTTCTCATAAAACGGCAAAGGCAGAGGCGATTTTTGAGGCACTGCGGGAAAATCAGATTTATGTCAGGTATTTTAAACAGCCGAAGCTGGAAAACTATCTGAGAATTTCCATTGGAACAAGGGAGGAAATGGAGGCGCTGTTTGCTTTCCTTGAAACCTATTTGGAACAAGAAAACGAGAAGGTGATAGATTGAAGGATGGAAAATATTATTTAGGAATCATCCTGAATATTGTTATTCCGCTGGCAGAAATCGGTCTGATATGTGTGGTGGGGCCGAAGCTGCTTGTATTCTTTATGCCCTTTGTAATTGGCTGGATCATTGCGCTGATTGCCAATCCGCTGGTGCGGATGCTGGAAAGGCGTTTAAAGCTGGTTCGGAAACACAGCTCTGCTTTGATTGTGGTTGCAGTTCTGGCTGCTGTAATCGGGCTGACCTACTTTTTGATTTCCAGACTGTGGTATCAGGCCTGTGATCTGGCAAAGGATCTGCCGGAACTGTATGCAGTGGCAGCTGCAGAGGTACAGAATGTATTTGCGCGGTTTGATGATTTGTTCCGCATGCTTCCGGCCAATGTCCGGCAGTCCTGGCAGGAATTTGCCGGAAATGTAGGTCAGGGGCTGAGCTTCCTGGTGCAGAAAATAGCTTCGCCTACGGTAGAAGCTGCCGGAAATGCAGCAATGCGGCTTCCGAGGGTTCTGGTAAATGTGGTGGTGACAATTTTATCTTCGTATTTTTTCATTGCAGAGCGGGATAGAATCATTGAATTCTGGAGGAAATATCTGCCGGAAAAGGGCAGCCTGTATTACCGTCATCTGAAAGGAGATGCCAAGCGTCTGATCGGCGGATATTTCCTGGCCCAGTTTAAAATCATGTTTGTGGTGGGTTCCATGCTTCTGGCCGGATTTTTGATTTTAAATATAAACTACGCATTTTTACTGGCATTTTTAGTATCTATGCTTGATTTTCTGCCCTTGTTTGGAACAGGAACCGTTCTGATTCCGTGGGCACTGATTAAGCTGCTTTCCGGAAAATATGCTTTGGCGGCAGGACTGGCTCTTCTGTATGTGCTGACGCAGGTAGTCCGTCAGGTTATACAGCCGAAAATCGTGGGAGATTCCATGGGTCTGCCACCCTTGTGGACCTTGATTTTTCTGTATCTGGGATTTAAGGTTCACGGAATATCCGGTATGATTCTGGCTGTCCCCATCGGAATTCTGGCAATGAATCTTTATCATTACGGCGCCTTTGATTCTCTGATTGAGAACAGCAAGCTGCTGGCGAAAGAGATTCAGCTGCTTCGCGGACAGAATATGTCTGTCCGGGAAAAAGACAGGGACGGAAAGCATTAGTGGATAATATCATCCATGTGTTTCCAAATGTCAATAATAACAGGCTTATGAATGGAATATTTATGGAATTTTTCGAAATAATTTTTATTGTATCTTACCTGTAAATTATGTATAATGAACGTTGTTATAATTTGACGGAAAGTAGGAGGAAAGCTCGTGAACAGAGAAAAAATCATTGTCATTGATTTTGGCGGCCAGTACAATCAGCTGGTAGCCCGCCGTGTTCGTGAATGCAACGTTTACTGTGAAATATATTCCTATAAAACCGACATTGCTGCAATTCGGGAGATGAATCCGAAGGGAATCATTCTTACCGGAGGCCCCAACAGCTGTTACGAAGAGGGAGCCCCTACCTGCAGCAGAGAATTGTTTGAAATGGGAATTCCAGTACTTGGACTGTGCTATGGCGCTCAGCTGATGATGCACGTCCTGGGCGGACATGTATGCAAGGCACCGGTCCGTGAGTACGGAAAAATTGAGGTGACAGTGGATCAGAACTGCAAGCTGTTTACCAATGTAGCAGAAAAGACGATTTGCTGGATGAGTCACAACGACTATATTGAAAAGATTGCGCCGGGATTTGAGATTACAGCCTATACGGATAACTGCCCTGCAGCTGCAATGCAGTGTACAGAAAAGAATCTCTATGCAATCCAGTTCCACCCGGAGGTTCTTCATACGGAAGAGGGAACAAAGATGCTGTCTAACTTCGTTTACAATGTATGCGGATGTGTCGGTGACTGGAAAATGGATGCGTTTGTGGAGCATTCGATTCAGGCAATCAGAGAGAAGGTGGGAGACGGCCGTGTGCTTTGTGCTCTTTCCGGAGGCGTGGATTCTTCCGTGGCAGCCGTTCTTCTTTCAAAAGCCATTGGAAAACAGCTGACCTGCGTATTTGTAGATCACGGTCTGCTGAGAAAAAATGAAGGCGATGAGGTAGAGGCCGTATTTGGTCCTGCCGGTGATTATGATCTGAACTTTATCCGTGTCAATGCTCAGGAACGCTATTACAAAAAGCTGGCTGGTGTTGAGGATCCGGAGAAGAAGCGGAAAATAATCGGAGAAGAATTTATCCGCGTATTTGAAGAGGAGGCCAAGAAAATCGGTACAGTGGACTTCCTGGTACAGGGAACGATCTATCCGGATGTGGTAGAATCAGGACTGGGTGGCGAGTCTGCTGTGATTAAGTCTCATCACAATGTAGGCGGACTGCCGGATTATGTAGATTTTAAGGAGATTATCGAACCGCTTCGTGATCTGTTTAAGGACGAGGTGCGCAAGGTAGGTCTGGAGCTTGGCATTCCGGAGTACCTGGTGTTCCGTCAGCCCTTCCCCGGTCCGGGACTTGGTGTCCGGATTGTAGGAGAGGTAACAGCGGAAAAGGTGAAGATTGTTCAGGATGCAGATGCAATTTTCCGTGAGGAAGTGGCAAATGCGGGCTATGACAAGAAGATCAACCAGTATTTTGCAGCTCTCACCAACATGCGCTCTGTAGGTGTTATGGGAGATGAGAGAACCTACGATTATGCGGTTGCTCTGCGTGCAGTAAGCACCATTGATTTTATGACTGCTGAGGCAGTGGAAATCCCGTGGGAGGTTCTGCAGAAGGTAATGAGCAGAATTATCAATGAGGTGAAGGGAGTAAACAGGGTATTCTACGATTTGACTTCGAAGCCGCCGGGAACGATTGAGTTTGAATAGTTGGAGCAGAGCTTCAAAGCCTTTATTTTCAAGGGTTTTGAGGCTCTTTTCTTTTAGAATTGCATTTTGATTGCATTTTTTTATTCAACTGCTCTGTGATAGATTGCTGTATGCTGATTGCTGGTGTAATCGGCAACACTGGTTGTTGCCGGAGTATAAGTGAGAACGCCAGTTAATTTTTTGGCAACTTCCACGTTGGTGTTGGGATATAAATGTCCATAGGTTCCTAACGTGGTCTGTATCTTTTCATGCCCCAGACGTTCTTTAATCAATAAAGGATTTTCTCCCATACTGATGAGCAGGGAAGCATGGGAATGTCTGAGTGCATGAATTTTGATACGGTGTACGCCTGCCAATCCAGCAAGTTTTTCTAATGCCCGTGGGAGGGTGTGCTTACTGGTGGGAATCCCATTATAGCTTAGTACAAGGTCACAGTCCTTTAAAACCTTTTGCTGTACTTCCTGCCATGCTTTTAATTCTTTAATGGTATCTGTGTCAATATAGATAGTGCGAATACTGGCTTGTGTCTTTGGTTCCACAAATTTGTATTCGTCTATTGTTTTATAGTACAGCGTTTTCGTTATACTTAAAAGTCCGGTTTCAAAGTTGATATCCGACCATTGCAGGGCTGCGGCTTCTCCGATTCTCATTCCAGTCATAAACAGGAGCCAGTATGAAATGAAAAGGTAATGTTCGTAATAATCGCCCTTGTAGAGTAGGGAAATTACCTTTTGAAATTCATCCAGTGTCCAAAAATCCACTTTTGTTTTCTTGCTCTTGATGTTTCCTATCATTCGTGACGGATTTTTCTTTGCAAGACCGAGAACAACTGCTCTGTCAAAGGCAATGGAGAGCATACCCTGTACAATACGGATATAGTTTGGACTAAATTCTTTTGCGAGTTCAAGCTGCCAGTTTTGGACGTTAATGGGTTCTATCTCATCCACCGTCATTTTGTAAAAGTATGAAAAATGTTTCTGAATGGTAGAACGGCGGTTCAGATAGGTACTTTCCTTTACCTGTGTTTTATACCAAGGTAGGTAAGTCTCTTCAATGAACTGCTGAAAGGATAGCTGCTGTTTCTTTTCTGTCAATTCCTCTGTGGATGTAAGCATAAGCTTTGAATATGCTTCTCTGGCTTCCTTTTTTGTCTTGAATCCGCTTTTGTATTTCTGAATCTGTTTTCCGGTAATCGGGTGGAAACCTAAGTTTGCTCTAAAATAATAAGTTCCGTTTTCTGCTTTCTTAATAGGGTCTTTTGCCATGATTTCACTCCTTACATAAATGTGCAAGAAGTACAATCAGTTTGATTTATCAGTAAAAGTAATCCCTAACAATTCTTCCACAGCTTCTCTGGGAACCCTGTCCAGTTTGCGTGACTGATAGTAGGTATGCCCTTTTGAAATCATAAGTTTTTTTGCTTCTCTTATGATGTCTGCTGCGAATGAAGTCCCATAACCCAGTTCTATTAAGTCTTTTTTTGTTACTGTAATCATATTCCTCCTTTCCATAGACCAGATATGGAACCCTCAATATCTGTCTATATTATATCAGATTTTGTGGCAAAAGTAATATTAAGATTGTATTTCCTGCGAATAGTTATTTGATTTTGAATGAAAAATTCTAATTCAAAATAGTATATAAGCAAGCCGAGCAGCTTTCGCTAAAGCTCATGGGAATCTCACCCCTGCATGGTTCTCATCCAGCCGTACCCTTTGCCAGCGGTGCTACATCATCACACGGACTAAGGCTGTACGGAAGTATCATTATCACAATAGAAAGGTCATGGCGGCAGCTCTGCGGTAAGCTGCTTATGGAACGCTGGCAGGAATCGCTATCCGGTTTCATCCCTCCTTTGGTGGGTCACGGCGTGCCAGCCCAACGGCTCTCTTTCTATCGAAACGTATTCGGCTGCTTTATGCTGCGTTGATTAGACGCTTTCTTTTTCAAGGAACAATCCGGCTTTGTCAGCCTGTTAAAATGCACTGGTGATAATGCACTTTAATAGGCTGGCAAGCTCTGTCTGGGAAGCATGGGCTTGTCCATGCTTCCACAGGAGAGCGTTATTTTTACTTTGGTTCCCTGATTTCAAAAGATAAAATCTTTGCAATCAGACGTGTTTCCATCCGGCGGCGTAGGGTTTCATCTACAACCATGAGAGTATTGCCATATTCGTCTTTCATGGGACGCATGGAACGGCTGGCAATAAAACCGCTGTAATGGCGTACAATCTGGTTGACTGCTTCAATATCACCGTCCGCAGCCCTTACAATTACAGGAAACGGAATCATAGGGTGCTTTGCTGTCATGCTTCTTCCTCCATAAATTTTTTGATAAATTCCAGTCCGGCGTGTCTTCTTCTCTGGATGGTAGAACGGTTGACTTCCAGAATTTTTGAAATTTCCGTATCGTCAAATCCGAGGAAATAATATCTCAGGATAACGTCACGTTTCTTTCCATCCAGATTTTCTAATGCTTCTGCTAATAGGCTGTTTTCAATGCGGACAGTAAATCCATCCATTTCAAAAGTATGGAAATGGGAGGGATAGGTGTCTTCGGAAGAAAACAGATTGACGGTGTAATCGTCCATATCACAGAACAGGGTTTCCCGTTTACACTGTCTGGACAACGCTTTGAGATAGTCTTTGCGTTCATCCTCCATAGCGACTTTACAGATATAATCAAACTGGTTCTCTATGGTTGTCTGAAATTCAGATGGCTTCATCATTGCTCACCCCCTTTCCAGCCTTGAAAGGGAGCGAGTTGATAGGAATTTCTGCTTCTTTCCCCCTTTTCGCTCTTAGTCCCGACAGGACAGGGGGTGCAGTTGCGTTTTGAGAAGAAAAATTTAAAAACTTTTTCTTCCAACTAAAAAAGCACGCAAACAGACGATATTTCTGCTTGTGTGCTTCGATAGTTCTTACTATGTATTGTGAAAAACCATATTGCAGGTCAGACTTTTCTAGCGTAGGTGGATGGCTTTTTTTAACGGTTTACCGAATGTAGATATATTTAAGAAAATATTTTGCATAGCGGCTTCCTCCTGTAAGCCGCCGGAGCCTAAAAAAAGCTGACTTTAATACAACCTCCATGTGTTCTGGAAAAAAGAAAGACGGCGGCTTTTATTAAACCGTCGTCTGGAAAGGCTTATGTGATTTTGACGCAAGAAAAGTGTACTGCCAAATAACGGTTTTTTTTATTTCCGTTTCAGCAGCATAGTTTTATCTTTGGTACACATAATAGGAACTGTACAACTGTACAATACGTTTTTCTATACCTGTCACTATTATAACAGGAACAGTAAAATGTACAGAGGTGGTGTATTATGCGTAAAAAAGAAGATAAATATGATTTCAGGGCTTTGGGGCTTGCCATAAAAGAAGCCCGTAAAAAACAGGGTTTGACCCGTGAACAGGTGGGAGCAATGATTGAGATTGACCCACGTTATTTAACCAATATTGAGAACAAAGGGCAGCATCCCAGCTTACAGGTGCTTTACGACCTTGTATCTCTGCTGAATGTATCAGTGGATGAGTTTTTCTTGCCTGCCAGCAGTCAGGTGAAAAGTACCAAACGCAGGCAGTTAGAAAACAAAATAGACAATTTCACAGACGCTGACCTTGTTATTATGGAAAGCGTCGCAGATGGTATTGTCAAATCTAAGGAAGTGGGGGAAATGTAAATCCTCCACTTTTGTTTATAATTGCAGTGATATTAGAATTGATACTCTGCAATATTTTTGAAATCATTGTTCAACACATAATATACCTTATTTTTAGCAACGGAATATACAAAAGAAACTCTGGTTGCCCAAAGTCCTTCCTGACGTACTGACCTAAGTACATCAAAGGCGTTGGAAATAGAGAAGTTTTCTCCATATCCTTGCAGTAAATCCTTTGCCTTTTCATATCTGTTATCCCCAGATAAAACATATGGATTAGTCAATTCTGGTTTTAGAATGGAGTAATTTGTTATTAAGGAATATTTTTCTTTTTCCAAACGATACCCAATCCCCGGTTCAATAATGAGAACACGCCCAGTTCTATCCGAAAACATAGCCTGCATAGTAGTGTCAGGAGCATAAGTAATTTTCTTTTTTTTCACTATTTCCAATGAATCGTCAAAAGAGAGATTGCCTTTTATAAAGTTTTCTGTCAAATCAGCTATTGTATAGCATGATTCATTACCGCAAAATTGTGCATTGTCATTTCCATGTACATACAACAATGTGCCAACATTCCCATTTCTATTGATTCCATGAAAAGAGTGGTACTTATTATCGGACATTTTTATCCCTATAAAAAAACGGTCCTTTTCGGCAATTACAGTATGTTCCCATTCAGAAAGGTCAATATCAAAATTGAACCCAACAATGGTTTCTTTTCCATTATACACAAATCTTGTACACATATTTGTATTTCCTTTCGTAAACTAATTTGAATAGCATAAAAACTAATTACATTAGTAATTTTAAATATTATAAGACTGTTTGTCAATACAAGAGTTCATTTTTTCTAACCAAATTATTGACTTCATTAATTTGATTACTTAAAATGAAGTAAATGATGTGTAGAAAGAGGAAAATGAATATGCGAGTTACAAAAGCCGAAGTTATAAAAACTGCTTCTGATATGGCTGATAGAAATGGACTTCATAATGTTTCTTTGAAAGCTATTGCTGAAAATTTAGGGATTCGTACCCCCTCCTTATATAATCATATAGGAAGTTTGGATGAACTTCTTAGGGAGATAGCACATAGTGGTATGCGTACTATGAATGAAAAAATGATTCGTGCAGTAATCGGTAAGACAGGGGATTCAGCATTAAAATTAGTGGCAGTTGAATATCTTAATTATATGATTGAACATCCCGGTGTTTATGAAATAATTCAATGGGCTAGTTGGAATGGAACAGAGGAAACAGCAATCATTTTTAATGATTATCTATCTTTACTTAAAACACTTATTTGCTCATGTGGCTTTAATCCAGATAAGACCACTGAAATTTTGAACATGGTAACAGGTATGCTTCATGGTTATACAACTTTACAATTAAGATATGCTTTTTCTAATCCTGATAAAGTAAGAAAAGAATTATCCGAAGCAATTGACACACTACTATTGGGAGCTAATCAAAAATATAAAGACTAATGATAAATTTTAAAAAGAAATACTTTATAAGAGAAACGTGCAAATCTCAAATGAGAAATGCACGTTTTTCTATAACTATTTCACAATCTTCCAGTTTTCCCCGTTCTTTTCCAGCACAAGGTCAAACTGCGATACCTGTGTTGTCATGGTCTGGTTATCCAGATATTTCACTGCAAGGGAAGCTGTCACCTGATTTCCGTTTCGATTGTAAACTGGATTCACCAGTTCCGAGAAAATGTATTCTTTCCCCACAGGTTTCAGCACGCCCTCATTCACATAATAGGTCAGCTCCTTTGCGGTTGCCGTAGGGTACAGCTTGAAAAAGGTAGTGAGAAATTCGTTGATTTCCTCTGTGGTGATGGAATCCACCGTACCGTCACTTTGTACCGCTTTGGGAGTGTAACCGGATTTTACGGGAACACTGGTAATGGTTGGATTCTGGATAATCGTCAGGTTTCCAGAGCCGTCCACATAGACGGTCACCTGATAAGCGGAACGGACAGTTTTAACGGATTCTCCCTCTGTGATATGCTGTTCCACCGTATAGGTCACTTGATAATGCTGCTCCTTTTCTTCTGTGATTTCCCATATCTGAAAATCAGTCAGGGCAGACGATACGGGGATGTCCTTTCGGACAGTATCTACATTCAGGGCTTGCAGTTCTCCGGTGAGATACCCTTTTAAAGCATTTGTCCGGTTATCAATGGAAGCGGCAGACTGTTCCCATGAATAGTAGACTTCTGCGAAATTCTCCACAAAGTTTTCTATCTTGTGGGTGTCGAGGATGGTTTCTTCAATTACTTTGGTTTCATGGACAGTATGAATGTCTATCGCCGTGAAATTCTTATAGACGGCAAACAGGAAGCTCACTGCCAGCAGCACCCACAGGGCAATCACAGTTTTTTTGTGGGTATTGACTTTGTAAACTTTCAGTTTCTTTTCTTTCTGCTTTTTCTGGTTATCCTCTTTTCTAATCTGAATCATATCGGTTCATCCTTTCTTATTGTTTGATTCGTCCGGCTCCGGCAAAGTGCTGTTGCCAGTAGGAACCTGTCAGGTCTGCATAACCAATGGGATTTCCGGCATGGTACATCCGGTTATTTCCCACATACAGTCCCACATGGGTGATGTAGGTTCCGGCGTTGTAGGTGGAGTGGAAAAAGACCAAATCCCCTGCTTTTGCTTCGGACAGGGGGATGTGCTGCGTTACATTGTACTGTTCCTGTGCTGTCCGTGGCAGGGCGATTCCTGCCTTGCCATAGCACCACTGCACCAGTCCCGAACAGTCAAAGGAAGTGGAGGGAGAATCACCCCCGTACACATACGTCCATCCCTCATACTTTAAGGCTTCCTCCATGATAGCCTGCACCGTTTCATCATCAAACTGTGCCACGGTCAGGTATTGCGATACCAAGAGGACATAGAACATATTTCCGTAGGAATACCGCCAGCCTCCGTTTTTCTCTACCGCAACAGGGTTGGTGTAGGTGACTTTCTTTCCGCCGGATTTGTCCCTTGCGAAGCTCTCTGCCAGTTCAAAGGTGTATTTTTTTCCGTGTCCTGCCACATAGTCTAGGAAACCGCCGCCGTAATTATAGGATTGAATCACGCTGTTTAAGTCACAGCCCTTTGTTTCTGCCGCTGCGAGCAGTTCCGAGAAATATTTACAGCCCTGTTTGATGGATTCCTCTGTACTAAGGGAGTTCGGGGGAAGCCCCAGAGATTCCGAGGACTGCATAACGTCTTCCAGCGTGCCGCCGGATTCCACCTGAATGATGGCGAGCAGCACATTTAAGTATTCCTCTATGCCATATTCCTTTGCATACTTTTCCAGCATAGGTTTATGGGCGAGGACTTCCTGTGATACGCTCACGCCCCCATAGATAAGGTTTCCGCCGCTTCCGCCGTCTTCCTCATCCGAGAAGACAATCACCACCAAAAGGAGCAGGGAGAACATCATCACGAACACGCCGGAACAGGCAAAGAAAAGGTGTCTTAACTTCATGGTTTCTCCCCTTTCTTTTGTTTGGCAGCCGTTTTTACCGTTTTTGTCCACTCCTTTCTGGCTGTGGTACGCCGGATGGTAAAGTTCGATTCTTTTACCACAGGGGCAGCCCGTTTTACTTCCGGTATCACAGGAGCCGTATCGTTTTGGACAGGTCTTGCCGGACGGGGAGCAGCAAGGGTGATGGTTGGAGTTGTCTTTTGTCTTTCCTCTGGTTTGTCTGGGGAAATCGGAGGGAGTATCTGGCGTTCTGTCCTTACAGGCGGTGTTTGTTCATGGTGGATGGAAGCTGCTTTTACCACCGGAACCGAAGCCCGTTCCGCCACAGTTCCCCCATAAGAAACCTGTCCCCGTTCCCTGATGGATGGGGAAGCTGGCTGTATGGCTGGTTTTCCTGCATGAGTGGTATCTGCATGATGTCGAAAATCCTCTGGCTGTTTTGCAGTAACAGGGCGTTCATGGACAGGAGCTGCCCCTTTGGGTGCTTCGGAAGCTCTTTGTTGCGGTTGTTTTGCCTGTTCCAGTTCCGCCCTGCGTTCTGCAATGGTCTGTCTGCGGCTTTCTGCCTGTGCGTTTCGCTGTTCGGCTCTGGCAGTTCGGGTCTGGGTCACGTTGGAAGTAAAATCCCGTACTCCCTCTGATACCTGTGTTTTCCCGTGGTAAAGGGCGTACTTTGCATTGACGGGCAAATCCTTTGCCTGTTCCCGAAGCTGTCCGGCAGTATCGGCTATCTTATCTTTGGTATCTGCCGCCGCACCTACCGCAGAACCAGCCCGTTTCCATACGGATTCCTTTTCCAGTGCTGCCTGTCCGTCTGGTCTGCTGTGGTCTGTCTGTGTCCGTTTGGAAGAGCCGGAGTGGGAAGCATTTCTCTGGTCTGAGCCAGCCTGTTTTCCTGCGTGGTATGCAGCCGTTCTAGCCCCAAGAGCCGCCACGGAACGTCCTAACTTATGCTGTAAACGGTGCATATGGGCGTACATGAGCATACGGGGTCTTCGCATGATACGGCTTCCCATACTTTGAGAATCGCCGCTCTGTAAGGAGAACATCCCCATTAAATCTCCCAGCTTGAAATAGATTCCGGCAAAAGTCACTATCTGCAAGAACGCCGTCAGGAAGAACGGATATTCCCCAGACAGGTTGTAGAGCATGGTGGAAATGCTGAACGCTACCGTGATAATCAGAGTGATTCCGGCTCTGGTAAGGATGGTGTTGAACAGTTTCGTAATGGCACGCTTTGACATTCCCTCAAAAGAGGGAACCATGCTAAGGAGGAAGCTCACAGGCAGGAACATGGCATAGATGATAAAAAGCACCTGTGAAAAAATCATTATCCCCGTGAGCAGGAATACAAAAACGGAGATACCGATATTGAACATAAACAGGAAGAAGACGGTTCCCAAGCGGTTGATGGTCTTTGTGATGGTAAGGTTGGTATTTTCCCTGTCTTCGATTTCCACCACCACGATTTCTTCCCTGTCCTGCCCGTTGTTTTCGTTTGGGCTGGTTGAGAGCAGGCGTTCCACACGGTCAGCCCCAATACTTTCCATATCCGAGTTGCCGTATTGCAGCAGGAGCCACGGCTGCTTGACCTGAATGGAAAACAGGCTGTCCCGTATCAAATCCACGCTGTCTTTTCCTTGACTTTCCGAGTTCGGCAGCACAATCTTTGTACCAAGGGTCAGGCTGGCATTGCTGATGTCTGCGGAAAATTCATTGATTTTCCCGATATAATCAGGGGCATAGGCGATAAAGGCAGCGGACAGCACGAACACCACCACGAAATTGACAACGGCATGGATGGCTTTTGTGGTTTCCCGTTTGATAAGCCCTGTGTAGGCAACGTAAAGCCCCACCACCAGAATGAGAATCAGCAGGAACCCGATATAAAATCCCTCCGAGGACAAGCCGCCTGTGGTAACGCCTGCAAGGGTCTGCATATTTTTCCCAATGGAATCCGCCGTAGAGGAAATGAAGTCCAGCGAGTAGGCTTCCTGAATCAGATACCCCGTGGCGTTGGAAAGGTACAGGCTGATTGTCCAGATAAAATTTGTGATGGCATACAGCCCGTACATCACCTGTTTTCCGATACCGTCCAGCCAGTTCCACGGGAGCCAGTCCCATCCGCTGTCCACATAAAAATCAAGCTGGTAGTTGTCCAGAGGATATTTGCTGTATTCGTTGGCAGCGTCCACCGTATCATCCACCAGTCCGGCAGCATGGGCGGCTGTGCCGAAGACTGCAAGCAGCAGGAGGATGAGCAGGAGTGCCAGAAGTACCCTGCCAATCACTTTTCCTGCTATTTTCCAAGATAACCCCTTTTTGGCTGAATAGGGAACAGGGAGTTGCTGCCCGTTGGAAGTTCTATGTATCACCATCATTCCACCTCTTTTCTTACGGGCGGTCTGGTATCAAAGGCATGGAACAGGTCTTCAAAGATAGGATGGAACTGTATGACTCCCACACGCCCGTATAAATCACTGATAAGGCACTGTCCGTTTTCCAAGTCACGGAGCCGCTTCTGGTTGTTTTCATCTTCGGAATCCACCCCGAAAAAGGCAAGGGTCTTCTTGATTTCGTTGATGTCTGTGGAACGGAACGCAAATTTCAAGCCCAGATTGTTTTTCAGCTTTTCATCCAGCAAATCGTCCGTGTTCTGGGTGACAAAGTAAACGCCTGCGTTCATGGCACGTCCGGCACGAACCAGCTTCATGGAGAGTGTCTTGCCCTGTGCCACCTGTAAGAAGCTCCATGCTTCATCCAAATCCACAATCTTAAACACGCTGCGGTCGGTATGGATGAAGTCGAGGGCAAAGGTGCTGATTACAATGAGCATTGCCACGGAAAGTAGCTCCATTGTGGTGTATTCTTCAAACGAGGTTTCCTTATCCGGCAGCACCAAATCCGCCACTTGAATGATGTTGAGTTGCTTTTCAAGGCTGATGGACTGTGTGACATCCCCATCCGAAAAGAGCAGGTGTGCAAAGTCATAGTCCGTAAAGGATTCGATATGGTCGGCTATGCTGGTGCTGATGGTGGTTCCCTCCGCCCGAAGTTCTTCAATCACCTTGAAAAGCCCCCGTTCCTCACTGTTTGTTACCGCACGGATGGCTTTCCGAAGAACAGGGAACTTCTCTCCGTCACGGCTGGAAATGCCTGTTAAAAAAGTCAGGATGTCGATTGCCAGTGATTCGGAATCCTTTGGGTTCTCCATAATCACATACGGGTCAAGTAAGCCCCTGTTCTGTTCCTCCGAAGTCAGGTTTACGATATTGATTTCATGGGCGATTTCCGGCAGGGTTTCTTTCCACCGTCCCCGTTCTGCTTTCGGGTCAACAATGAGAGCCTGTGCCCCAAATAATACGGAATAATAGACAATCATGTTGTTGCTGAATGATTTTCCACCGCCGAGGGAGCCGACAAAAGCGGCAGCAAGGGCGTTAGTGACGGAGCCTTTTACTCCTTGACTGGCAAGGGCAGGCTTTAAGTACACGTTTCTTCCCGTATCAAGGCTGTACCCGATATAAATGCCCTCCGGTTCCCCCAACATCTGGGTTGCCCCGAAGCCAAGACCAGCGAGGAAGTCGCTGGTGACATACTGGATGTAATCGTTCAGATACCGCTTGCTGGCAGGGAGAAATTCCCCATGCAGCCCCAGCATATCTCCAAAGGGGCGAACCAGCTTCACGTTCAAATCGTCATAAAAATCTTTCACCTCATTGCAGCGGCGTTTCAGTTCTTCCAAGTCGGGAGCCGTCACACGCACCACATAGGACAGCTTATACATAGATTCCTTGCTCTGGTCTAAGGTGGATTCCAGCTCATTTACGCTGTCTAAAGCGTCCACCACGTTTGTACTGGTTTCACTGTCATTCTGCCATGCGTGGTTGTCCAAATCTTTCAGCTCTTTTTTCTTGTTCCGCACCGTGGAGAGGGCTTTCCGGTTTGTCACAATCTCCACATTCATAGAGGTATCAATGGGAAAAGTGAATTGCTGCTGATGATAGTAAAAGATTTCCGAGGATGGGAAGTCCAGTTCCCCTACAATGCTGTTGATAGTAAAGTAGGCGGCATAAACTGTCCCGTCTTCCTGTTCGATTTTCAGATACCGCTGGTTTTCCTCTATCAGACAACGGGTGGGTTTGATGAGGTCATAGTATTTCACCAGCGTTTCCTCCTGAAACCGTTTCTTCGGAAGATAATACTCATAATCTTCGTAGGCGGTTCCGGTCTGCCCGTATAAATGCTCAATCAGATAGCCAAAATCGTCCTTGTTAAGCCGCCGGACTTTGAAGCGGCGTGAGATTTTACTTTCCAGCAGCTTTTCCATCTTCTGAAACCGCCAGATTTCTTCATTGCTCATGGAAACAAAATCTCCCATGAGTTTGTGGTTGACTTCATGGAGAAAATCGGAAACGGCGGTCTTTGCTTCCCTGCGAAACTGCTTCATGGTGACTTCCTGCTCATTGACAAGCAGCTTGAAGCCGATAAAAAAGCGGTAGTCCACCTGATTTTCCCCTATCATGGAAATCAGGGCTTCGGTCTGTGCGTCAATCTTTGCACAGGCAATATCTTTTAACTTGCCTGTTACTTCCTGTTTGGAGCGTTCCTGTGCTGCCCGTATGCTGGATTCGGTGCTGATTTGCAGGGCGTGAATCTTCCCGTCCCTGTTCTGGGCGATAAGCTGCCGGAACGAATCGTGTACCTGATATTTCTGTTCAGGGCTTAAAAAGGAATAGTTGTAGGGAAGCAGCTCATAGTAAGCGAAGCACTCCCCGTCATGGTTGAACACAAGGTTATTTTCGATATATTTAATCGGATATGCCATAAATATCACTCCTTACTGCCGTGATGGGCTGTGCTGGATATTCCTTTTCCAGCTTCACGGGCTTTCCTGCATAGGTCAGTTTCGGGCGTACCAGATATGCCAGTACGGATTTCAGGAAGCCGTAAGGCTTCTTCCCGTCAAAGGTCTTCTGGCACATGAACCAAGTGAGGGCAAAAGGTACGCCGAAATATTTTAAAAATGCCCCGTCAATGAATGAAAGGGGAGGGAGGTTCCCCAAGAGCATAACTGCAAACACCGATACCACGAACCACGCCATCTGTGTGAACGTGATGGGGAATGGCAGCTTAAAATCATTGATGGAATAGAGTACCTTTTCCACCGACCAGATACTGGTATAGCTTCGTATTTTCTTCATGTTGTCCGTCCTTTCTAAAAGATGGGGACAGCAAAAGAGCCGCCCCTGAATAAAAAATCCGCCTGTATTTCCTGAAAGAGATACAGACGGGTCTACCGTAAGATTTCATATACGCCGTGGTTCGTGACAACAAAGGTTCCCTCCAATTCCATGTCACGCCCATAGGCTGCATAGTCGATATAGTTTTGTAAGTGTGCCGGAAGTTCTCCAAGCTGTCCGCTTTCTTCCAGATAGTAGCGAGCCACATCCGCCATATCGTCACAGCCGGAATGGCAGATAATATCGTCTTCATGCTCACAGAGTTCTTCGATACTGCCAAAGTAGGATTGCAGCTCTGATAGTTCCTCCTGAATGTACTCCGGTAAGTCCTCCACCATTTCACACAGGCGGTTGACTTCCTCAATGGGGGTATATTCGTCAATCTCAAAGGGTAGTTCATAGTCATGGATGGCGTATTCCTCATATTCATCATTCAAACTGATACGTTCCTTGACTTCCTCAAAATCCACAGGCGGCGTGAACCATGCCCCTACCAGTTCGCCCTCATTGTATTTTCCTAAGTTGGCAATGTAAATCCGCATTTCTTCCAAGTTCCTCCACCTCCTTTTAGCGGTAATAAAAGATACCATTGTCCGTAAACAGATAGTTTTCGCTGGTTTCCAGCTCCCGACCAATGGAAGCGTAGTCGATATGGTTCAACAGGTCTGGATGTACTTCTCCAAATATCTGTACCTCCTGCACCAGATAACGGGCGAGGGATTCCCCGTCCTGAACCGGATAGCAGCGTATCTGGTCTTTGTGGTCGATAAATTCCGTAAAGCTGGAAAACCACCGCTTTTGTACCACATCCATTTCATAATAGAGGGGCGTTCCCTGCATTTCCTGTACCATCCGGCAAAGGGCGTTGATTTCCCAGAGCCTTGTGTTGCCCTCCAACGGAAACGGCAGCTCATAGTCTTCAATTTCGATTTCTTCCTCACTCTGAACGCCAAGACGTTCCTTGACTTCCTCAAAATCCACGGGACAGGAAAACCATGCCCCAGGGTACTCCTCAAAATCCTCATGGTAAAACCGTGTGGTGTTCAGGATGTAGATTCTCATTTTCTCAATTAGTATCACGTCCTTTCTTAGAACAAAAATGGCAACTAACTTTGTTTGTCAGTTGCCATTTTTCTAATAAAATATTCGCTTTAATTCTTCATCACTATTGATTTTTTTAATTACCCAAGGTTGTAAAAAATAATTGATTTGTGGGTCTAACATACTTACTAAATGAGTTTGTCCGGCAGGGGTTAATATTTGTAAATGTTGAAGTTCTATTACTAATCCATTGTTCATGGGTAATGGCAGGGTGTGAGTTGGTTCACGTAAAAACTCCCGAATGATTGTCACCTGTTCTGGTGTCATATTTTTCAAATATTTAATCTGAGCAGTTCCTAATCTCTTTGAAGCATACTTGTCATAAAAGAAATGAAAAATTTTAGATAGTAATAAAACTATTAGTAAGGCTGTGGAAATCACAAAAACAATGCCTATTGTAAAACCATATTTTTCTCGAAAATTTATAATATAAAACTTTTGGGCTAACTTTTGAGGCAATAATAATAATGTACCACTGGCAATAGATAAAGCTCCTAAAATGTTCGGTGGTAATTTCAAAAAATCAATAAAATCCTTCATACATTTCCTCCGCTTTCAATTACTATATAAAGAAATTATACCACCATTCTTAGTTTATCTCAATTATCATACACTATCATATTACATCTTCTTTCTTTTGGGGAGTTACGCTCCCCAAGCCCCTAGTGGACTTCCGCCATGAAGCAATCAGAGCTTGCTCCATAACGGAAGTGTAAAATGGGTTTTTCTATGCACCGATAATCTTATTGAACAGTTCCAGTAAGATGTCCTTTACACCGTCCGCATTGAAGACCAGCCCAACCGCTACAAGGGAAACTACCAGAAAACCGATAAGTTTGGAAAATTCCCTCTTAAATCCGAGGTACAGTCCAATTACCACGATTGCCAGCAGCACAAGGGACTGGGCGTTGGATAAAAACCAGTTGTAAAGATTCTGTCCGAAATTCATAAAAGCTCCTTTCTTTCCTGTAAGAGTTCTTAGGTTCCAAAATTGCCGCCGTTAAAGCACCACCTCTTTTGCAGCGGCGGCTTGCTGCTTCAGGATTTTTTCGTGCTTCTCCGTCAGCTTTGCATGGGTGATGATGTCATGGACAATCTGGGTGTGGTTCATCTTATCCAGACGGAGAGCCAGCTTTAATGTGGGTGCTACCTGATGGGAGAGCCAGTGCAGGGTGCGTTCAAAGGAATAGGGTTCCGGTTTGGTTGTCAGTTTCAGGCTTCCCCTGTGTTCCCCAATGAACCACGCCCATTCCTCACTGATACGCCAGTCAGAACGGGGTTTCGTATCGTCCTTGTCCACGAACCGGACATAGCGGTTGATGATTTGAAAGGCTGTCCGTTCTGGATTGTCATGTTCTAACAGGTCACGGATGGCGTAAAAGGCACGCTCATTTTTCAGCCGGATTTCAAAGCGGTTCTTTACCTCTGCGTCCGCAATGGGAATATCATGCTTTTTGTACTGCTCATAGTCCTTTTCGTAAATGCAGAAGTACACCTCACTTTGGAGGGAGCCGATATACAGGGTGTTCCCCATACATTCTTTTTCCTCACGCCGTACCAGTTCGCCGCTGCGGTAGCTTTTGAAGCTGCGGAAGACCGAGATACATTCCTCATTCCGGCACTTCTCTGTCAGATGGGGAATGTTCAGGATTCCCGTTTTGTCATTGATGGCGAGGTCAAGCCGCTTCATCACGCCGTCCTCCATGAGAACATCCATGAAAAACTCATACCAGCTCCGTTCCTGTGCCAGCAGATAGCTTTCAAACTGGCGGCAGCCACGCCCTTTCAGTTCCAGCAGCACCCCTTTTTCCAGTTCCGGTGATACCAGAACGAAAATATCCCCCAGATAGTAATGCTCTGTGTAAGAGTAGAAACCGTAGTCTTCATGGATAAAGTAGGGGAGCTTTAGCCGCAGCACGTCTTCCACGATATGCTTCACATCCGTAGTGGGAAAGCGAATCCGCACATAGTCAAAGAGCATTTCAAGGGGAGCGTCTGGGTTGAATCGTTCCAGAGCTTCCGTGATGGCTTCCTGTAATACTTCGGACGGGTGAGCCTTGCCTGTTTCAATGTCGCTCAGGTACGGACGGGTGATTCCGGCAGCTAGGGCAAGTTTCTGTTGTGAGATACCGTAACTTTCCCGTTTTTCTTTGATGTCCCGTACCCATGTTTCTTCATTCAGTGAAAATCCCTCCTGTCTAAAAAAGCGTATGTCAACTTTCAGAGCCTTGTTGACACACGCCGGATATGGGAAAATCCCTTGTGTACCATGGGATTCTGCCCTGTTGTTTGGTTGTTGCCTGTCGATTTGTACCCCTCTGTTAGATACGAGGGGTTTATGCTGGCGTGCCTTGCGGCACACCAGCCACAGCAGGTCAGTCCGCTTCTGCGGCTTTCGCTTCGCACGCCGCCTGCACTCCCTGCCTGCTGTCTGTCAGTTTTTTTATTTCTTTGAGGAAATCGTGTCCTTTTTGTACAAGGGGCGTGTAAAACTCCGAGATAACGCTAGTTCCCACATCCACATAGCCACGCCCCTTTATCTGCTTTAGGAAGAAGTCCTTTGTGGTTTCCCCGAACATCATCCCATAGCCCATTTCCGACATCCGCCCCAGAGCCACACGGAAATTGAACTGGTCACGGATTCCGTCCCCCAGATACTTTGCGTCCGGACGCTGGCAGGCGAGAATCAGGAAGAAGCCAGCCTGCCGCCCAAGCATAACGATTTGTTTTAACTTGTTGAGGACAGCGGCGTTTTCTTTTGTGCCGAGCATTTCCATAAATGCCACATATTCATCAAAGATAAGGAAATTTGCCGGAAGCCCCAAGTAAGCGTAGTTTTCCCCTGTCCGGTAATTCTCCATGAGCTTCATGTCTTCGCTGCGTTTCATCATTTCCTCATAGAAACGGTCAATGCAGGAAAGCATATCCTCCTTTTTGTAGTACACATCCGGCATAACCGCCTGTAAATCCGCAAGGTCGGCGTTTTTGGGGTCTAACACGAACAGGATGGCGTTGGTGCGGAGCAGGGCTTCAATAAGGGTTAGGATAAAGTAGGTCTTTCCACCGCCGGTTCCTCCGGCAATGAGCATATGGGGGAGCTTATCATACTCCCACCAGACATTTTCCATAAGCCGAAGCCTGCCGTCCTTTGCCTGTACATCCTCAATGGAAATACGGTTGGCAATGGTATCATAAAGCAGGGTGTATTCCACATAGGAATCTTTTAATTCCTTATCCGTCAGCTCACAGTACAAGCCGCTTTCCAGCTTTTTCTCCAAGTTTAAAAGCTGCTCCTGATATTTCCCCAAGGTGATTTCCACACGGATATGGAGCAAGCCCTGTTTCATCCGGTAGTAGATTTTTGGAAAGTAAGTGATGGCTTCTTTGGAACGGCTGGAAGACAAGTCCTTGAAAAAAGTGTCTTCCTTTCTCTGTTCCGATTCATACCACTTGTTTTCCAACACCATCCTTGCCAGCTTTTGGCGGTGGATGAGCTGTTTTACTTCGTCCCTGCGGTATCGCCAGAACAGAAGAACTGCTGCAAGACACACCAGCCCTGCCACGCCCATACTGAATAACAGGTAAGGGATATTTACATCCTGTATTATCTGGGAAAGGGACACTTCCTGCCAGTTGGTTCCGGCAATCTGCCGGATATGAAACAGCAGGACAACCAGCAGGAAGACAGGGAACAGGGCGGCAAGGGCAGTATGGAACACAAGGTCTTTATCCGTGGGGCGGATACGTTTTCCACGGGGGAAAAGCTGTTTCATGAGAACAATCCTCCTTTCGTTTTTTTATGTTCCTGTTATTTTACAGGGGGAGCGTCTTTCTTCGGTGGCTGCGGATTCATGGCAGCCCCTTTTTTCAGGACAATATCCTCTGCCTTGATGTACCAGTCCACCTCTGCCCCCTGAAAGGTAGCTGTTGCCACGGTATCTGCCACAGGATTGATAAGTTCTACCTCTGCGTTATAATCGAACTCTTTTAACGGCACGCTGGCAGGGACGGAAACCTGAATCATACGCCCCTGTCCTCTGGATTTTAAGTCATAGGTACGCTCCTTGATTTCTTCTGATACCGAGCCGTCTTCATTCTGGAGGTGAACCTCACGGCGGAGGGCAGAAAATTTCAATGCCCCGAATGTTGCTTCCTTGTCAATCACGATTCCGTTTGCTAATCTCATAGTCTGATGTCCTCCTTTTCCTTATGCTTTTACCATATCGTCAGCGTGTAAAATGTAGTTGGTAAAGCCCCTTGTGCCGATTTTATAGCCCTCTGCGGTAATACGGGGATTGACGAGCTTTACACGTTCCTCAAAGTCAAAATGTTTCTCTCCGGCTTCGGCAGGGAGGATAACCACAATATCATCCGCCCTCTGTACGTCTGAATAAAGGTTGAAGCTGCGAGAGAGTACCGCTATGCGTCCGTTGATTCTTCTCTGTTCTGTTTTGTCTTCTCCGGCAAACTCCAAGTTGCCGAATGTTTTTTCCATGTTGGGGATAACAAATTTTAATTCCATATAGATGTACCTGTCCTTTCTGAATGTTGTGTTTGATGGTAGGTTTCGGGTTCCGGTCTGGAAGCCGGAGGGGAACGCTCCGGCGGTGGTGATTTCTTCGTGGTATCACATCCTTTCTGGGGCTATTGAAGAAATTACAGGGTTGTGATATTATCTAGGTGTTAAAAATTAAATAGTCATGGTTAGGATTGTTAGCTTGTGTTTTCTCATGTAGCTCTGTCATGTACTCCCAACAACTTAAAAGTAGATTTCAGTGGAGATTTATAATATCAGGAGGTACGCTTATGACAATAATAACAACTGTAAAAAGCATTATGGTGGGCGACGGAATTTCTGGGAATTTTTGCTAAAATGTGCAGGGGCAATGGAAAAAATTACGGCTGGCATGACATGAAGAATCCGGGAGGGTCAAATCTCCAATTCCCATCGGGGCTGTTTTCAGCCCCATTTAATTTTGAAACAAAAAATAGACGCTCATTGTTGAACGTCTATTTTTGGATGATATTGAGGTTTGCTGGTCTATCTTATAAAATCTGAATGTACTTCGATTGCATTTTTATTGCATTTTTTATTTTTTTTCACATAGATTTTAGTGGTTGATAGTTCCTGAAAATGCCTTAAAATCAATGATTTTCACTTATATAGCATACTGTCTGTCTGGAGTTTGAGTAAAAAAATGGAGCTCGGAAATCCAGTGTTTATGCGGGTTTCCGGCACTTTAAAAAGTCTTTTGATAACAAATTGATAACGGTTGCATGAGAGCCATTATTCTTGTAAGCCAGTGGTTTTAGGGTTAGAGAATGATTGACAGGCGGTTGTGCAACAAAGCGTTCAGAGCCATACTCGGAAATATTGCATATTTCCTCGTTGTGGCGTATCCGCCAAATGAATGTATGCAAATATATGTTTATGAGTGCAAGCACTCAACGCATATATTCGCAACATTCGCTTGGCTCTGAACGAATCCATATTATAAACTAAGCCCTTAGCTGTGGGTATGAAACTCATGGCTAAGGGCTTTTTGTCGTCTTTATTTATCTGGTCTGAGTTGATCTTTGAACATTTCAACTAAGGCGTCACTAAGTTCCTGTGATGGCACTTTCGCCCATCTCTGTGTGGTATCGAACTTTGGATAGTGGTAACGCCAGTTATCGTATTCTTCTTAGTATTTGAAAAGCTCGAACAATTCCAGTTTGGAGAATTGAAAAAACGGAATTTACCTATTAAGACATATAAACTCTTGACAATAAAGCTCTTATATAGTATATTTTAACAAACTACTATATAGGAGATTTTGTATGGAAATGAATGGAGGATTTCTTGTTACCAAAATAAAACAGCTTGGAGACCGGATTTTCGAGAAGATTCTCAGCGAAAAGAATATTGATGCGTTTAATGGAGCCCAGGGACGTATTCTTTATGTGCTGTGGCAGGAGGATGGTATCTCAATCAGGTCACTCTCGACTAAATGCGGATTAGCGATAACATCTCTTACTACGATGCTGGAAAGAATGGAAAATCAAGGGCTGATAAGCCGTGTTCAGTCTGAAACGGACAAAAGGAAAACACTCCTGTTTCTGACTGAGAAAGCACATGCCTTAAAGGGCGAGTACGATTCTGTATCTAATGAGATGGGCAGTATTTACTACAAAGGTTTTTCAGAGGAAGAAATTACCCGGTTTGAGGAATGCCTCGACCGCATCAGAAAGAATCTTGAGGAGTGGCAGAAGTCATGAGTATTTGTATCAAAGATCAGATTCAGAACATGAATATCGTCATTGGCTGCACAGTGGGGTGTACATATTGCTATGCTCGCAACAACGTGAAACGCTGGCATATGATTGATGACTTCGCTGACCCTGAATTCTTTCCGGGTAAGCTCAAGATGATGGAAAAGAAACGTCCGC
>ERZ791881.91-NODE-91-length-105390-cov-50.292097_pt1 | contig 105390 bp, 99 predicted proteins | sample MGYA00510161_ERZ791881 | MGnify/ENA primary metagenome ERZ791881 (study PRJEB30046, sample SAMN00792073) | human gut metagenome | study: EMG produced TPA metagenomics assembly of the A metagenome-wide association study of gut microbiota in type 2...
CCCAAAGTCCTTTGTATAAGGCACTAAAAAAGATATTCCAAGATTACATAAAAATTCTGTTGAAGAACATAGATACACCGATAACACCCAAGCCGGGAAATCGCTATATTGCGCCATGTTTAACCCCCCAATTAAAACTTTAAGGTTATGATTATCGGAGTACCTAAAGAAATCAAGAACAACGAGAACCGCGTGGGCATGACCCCTGCCGGAGTAGCCGAGTTGGTAAAAAAAGGTCATACGGTGTATGTGCAGGCCACGGCAGGCGCAAACAGCGGTTTCTCCGACGATGACTACATCGCCGTAGGTGCAAAGACTTTACCGACCATTGAAGACACGTATGCCGCAGCCGACATGATTGTCAAGGTAAAGGAACCTATTACACCGGAGTACAAACTGATTAAAAAGGGACAAGTGGTATTCACCTATTTCCACTTTGCAGCCGATAAATTACTGACCGAAGCCATGATTGAAAGCGGTGCCGTCTGCATCGCCTACGAAACCGTGGAAAAAGAAGACCGTTCACTTCCGCTGCTTACCCCCATGAGCGAGGTGGCAGGACGTATGGCTACCCAAGTAGGAGCCCGCTTCCTTGAAAAGCCACAAGGCGGCAAGGGAAAACTGATGGGTGGCGTGACAGGCGTACGTCCCGCACGCGTACTTGTCCTCGGAGGCGGTATCGTGGGCACCAATGCCGCACAGATAGCTGCCGGAATGGGTGCCGAGGTGCTGATTGCAGACATCAACCTCCCTCGCCTGCGTTACCTGAGCGAAGTGATGCCGAAAAACGTAAAGACACTCTATTCTTCCACCCATAACATCAAGATGGAATTGCCGAACATCGACATGGTAGTAGGTTCCGTCCTCATCCCCGGTGACAAGGCCCCGCATCTCATCACCCGCGAAATGCTGAAGATGATGAAACCCGGCACCGTACTCGTGGACGTAGCCATCGACCAGGGCGGTTGTTTCGAGACCTCCCATCCCACTACGCACAGCGATCCTACCTACATTGTGGATGGAATTGTGCACTACGCCGTTGCCAATATCCCCGGCGCCGTACCCTTCACCTCCACCATGGCACTGACAAATGCCACCCTGCCCTACACCGTTGCCCTGGCATGCAAAGGCTGGAGACAAGCCTGCAAGGACGACCCGGCTCTGGCGCAAGGATTGAACGTAGTGGAAGGCAAAGTAACATACAAAGCTGTAGCCGACGTCTTCGGGCTGAAATATGAGGCGATTGAGTTATAAGTTATAAGTGATGAGTGATTTGTTGGTATTTTCCTTTCAGCATGGTAGCGCAGCACAATTACCAACAAATCACTCATCACTCATAACTCCCCCCCAACAAAGAATCCTTCTTCCTCGCATACTCCCACCACATAGCGAGCAGTGTGATGCAGAGGTTGAAAATAAACGGAAATTCCTTGGAATTAGTGTGGAACAAGGTCTGAAAGAAGTCTGTAATGAACGGGGACAATAGAATCGCCAGATAATTCATTACCATTACAAAGGCCAGTGCCAAAGTTGTTTTTTCCGGTATAGCCGTATCTACTGTCTCGTCATAAATCAGCGGTTGAATGACACCATATCCCAAACCAACCAACATACATCCCGGTATTATCAGCCATTCTTTAGGCGAAATCCATATCAAAAGCAAACCCGCTGCAATGGACAAAAGGCTGTAAAACTTTGTGTGTTTCCCCATCCACTTCACGATATGCCCCAGGAAGAAACCCGGAGCCATAATGGCAAGGAAGAATAAGGAGATCATCAATCCGGAATTTCCGCTGGAGAAGTGATGGGCCTCCATCAAAAAAGGCAAGTCAAAAGTAACCGCCAGCACTACATACGTAGTGACGCCATAAAACAGCATCAACTGTAGCAGATGGCGGACATGGATGCCGTATTTACCGGGAATCGCACGCTTGGATTCCTCCGGAACAACGGTAGCCGTATCTTCTGTTTTCTGCGGCTGACCGGTATCTCCCTTCAAATACCCGACAAGCAGCAGAGAAACCAACGGAAGCAGATATACCACGAAAGGCAAGTGCCAGTTTACCTCTGCCAGATACCCAGTCACCGCCGTTGCCACAACCAGCGTCACATTGGTGATGGCAGAACTGTAACCAAACTGCTTTACCCTATACTCCCCCGTGAAATAACGTGAAACCAAACCGGTAGACAACGGGATTATCAGTCCCGAGCCAATGCCGAGCAAAGCACTGACCACCATCAACTGCCACATTTTGTCCGAAAAAAGATAAAGTACCCCACTGGCGGCAAACATCCAAAGTCCCACTTTCAGCAGACGCACAAAGTCACGTTTCTCGGCCAGCTTGCCCGCCAATAGCACAAAAGGAATTATCAGCAGCGAAGGCAGGGAGGTAAGCATCTGTATATCCAGTTCTGTGGCATATGGAAAAATGGTAGTAAGCTGTCCCAAAATAGGTGATACGGCCAATCCCGGCAAGGAAGTCAATGCAGAGACTGACCAAATGCCGACAAGCGTGATAAGGGGGATTGTACCCCTTCCGGTATTGATTTTCATATAGTAGTATATTAATTAAATGAATAATGTGGGAACAACAAACCTACCTTCAGAATGTTCGTTTTTTAAGATTTTACTACGCTGCCCTTTAATAAACGCCAAATAATGCAAAACCCCGGAACTTTCATCCGCAAACCCCGTTGTTGTGGGAAATTCGACGGGGAAAAGCCCCGCCGCCTAAACCTTTAAAAAACTTATTAATATGGAAGATTTGAATTTCAGAAAAGGAGATGCAAAAACTGAAGTATTCGGTTCAAACCGTATGTTACAACCCTCACCCGTAGAAAAGATTCCCGACGGACCTACTACCCCGGAAATCGCCTATCAGATGGTGAAAGACGAGACCTTCGCCCAAACGCAGCCTCGCTTGAATCTGGCTACATTCGTCACTACCTATATGGACGAATATGCAACCAAGCTGATGAACGAAGCCATCAACATCAACTACATTGACGAGACCGAATATCCGCGCATCGCCGTAATGAACGGTAAATGTATCAACATCGTGGCCAACCTCTGGAACTCTCCTGAAAAAGAAACCTGGAAAACCGGCGCACTTGCCATCGGTTCCTCGGAGGCATGTATGCTGGGTGGTGTGGCAGCCTGGTTGCGCTGGCGCAAGAAACGTCAGGCGCAAGGCAAACCGTTCGACAAACCAAACTTCGTTATTTCAACCGGTTTCCAGGTGGTATGGGAAAAATTCGCCCAATTGTGGCAGATTGAAATGCGTGAAGTGCCTTTGACACTGGACAAGACCACGCTCGACCCCGAAGAAGCCTTGAAGATGTGTGATGAGAACACCATCTGTATCGTACCTATCCAAGGCGTTACATGGACAGGACTGAACGATGACGTCGAAGCCCTTGACAAAGCCCTCGATGCCTACAATGCAAAGACCGGCTACGACATTCCTATCCACGTGGATGCCGCCAGCGGTGGTTTCATCCTCCCGTTCCTCTATCCCGAAAAGAAGTGGGACTTCCGTCTGAAGTGGGTACTCTCCATCAGCGTCAGCGGACACAAATTCGGTCTAGTTTATCCGGGTCTGGGCTGGGTTTGCTGGAAAGGCAAGGAATATCTGCCCGAAGAAATGTCATTCAGCGTAAACTACCTCGGTGCCAACATTACTCAGGTAGGCCTGAACTTCTCCCGTCCTGCCGCACAGATTCTGGGTCAATATTACCAGTTCATCCGTTTGGGATTCCAGGGTTACAAGGAAGTACAGTACAACTCTCTGACCATCGCCAAGTATATCCATGACGAAATCGGCAAGATGGCTCCGTTCGTAAACTATTCCGACGAGGTTGTGAACCCGCTGTTTATCTGGTATTTGAAACCGGAATATGCAAGAGCTGCCAAATGGACTCTGTATGACCTGCAGGACAAGCTGTCACAACACGGTTGGATGGTACCCGCCTATACACTGCCTTCAAAGCTGGAAGACTACGTCGTAATGCGCGTCGTTGTTCGCCAAGGATTCAGCCGCGACATGGCAGACATGCTGCTGGGTGACATCAAGAATGCCATCACGGAGCTGGAGAAACTGGATTACCCGACTCCTACCCGTATGGCACAGGAAAAGAACCTGCCGGTGGAAACCAAAATATTCAACCACGGATGCCGTACTCATAAAAAATAAATTAATTTACGATTAAACGATTTACGATGTACGATTAGAGTTTCTCTTGATACGGACTACGTTTAAAGGAGTAATTTCAATCGTAAATCGTACATCGTCTAATCGTACATCACAACGTGTTTATGGAAAAGAAAATATCAATTTCACAAATAAAGGAGGTTGCCCAAGAAGCCTACAATGAGGTGAAGGGCAGCACAGGAGGCAAGAATGCGGATTATATTCCCTACCTTGCCAACATAGACTCCAAACTATTCGGACTCAGCATCTGCCTGATGAACGGGCAGACCATCAATATAGGTGACACAGACTATCGTTTCGGTATAGAGTCCGTCTCGAAGGTACACACGGCCATCCTTATCCTGCGCCAATACGGTGCACAGAAAGTGCTGGACATGATAGGTGCCGATGCCACGGGACTACCATTCAACTCCATCATCGCCATTTTGCTGGAAAACGACCACCCTTCCACTCCATTGGTAAATGCCGGTGCCATTTCCGCTTGTTCCATGGTGCAGCCAGTGGGAAACTCCGACAAAAAATGGGATGCCATTGTACAGAATGTCACTGAGCTGTGCGGCTCTGCCCCACAACTCATCGACGAACTGTACAAATCGGAAACGGCTACCAACTTCAACAACCGCTCCATTGCCTGGCTGCTGAAAAACTACAACCGCATCTACGATAATCCGGACATGGCTCTCGACCTCTATACTCGCCAGTGTTCTCTCGGCATCACGGCCCAGCAACTGGGCATTGCCGCAGGAACCATCGCCAATAACGGTGTGAACCCCGTCACCAAACAAACGGTGTTCGAAGCCAGCTTGGCACCGAAAATCACGTCGATGATTTCTACCGTAGGCTTCTACGAGCATTCGGGCGACTGGATGTACACCGCCGGCATACCGGCCAAAAGCGGTGTAGGCGGTGGTGTAATGGCCGTATTGCCCGGTGTCATGGGAGTATCGGCCTTCGCTCCTCCCCTAGACGAAGCGGGAAACTCCGTAAAGGCCCAATCGGCAATCAAGTTCATCATGAACAAGCTCGGCCTGGGTGTGTTCAACGGTGATAACGTAACGATTACAGAATAAGTTTCTCTTTTTAGTTATGAGTTATAGGTTATGAGTTATTTGTTGGTAGGCACCGTAATCAGCAAATGACTTATAACTCATAACTTATGACTTTATAATGGACTTCATCATGAAAATGGCTCTATCAGAATTTGTATTGCGGGAAAAAGGTATCTATGGCATACTGCATGTCATTATATTGATACTGTCGCTATTTTTAGTTATCAGCATCTCTGTCGACACGTTCAAGGGGATCCCCTTTTACGAACAGTCGGTCTACATGAAAGTACAGTTGTGGATATGCGCCCTGTTCCTGGCAGATTTTGTATTGGAATGGTTCCTGGCAGAGAAGAAGGGTCACTACGTGGCCACGCATTTCATTTTCCTGCTGGTAGCTATACCCTATCAAAACATCATTGCCTATATGGGATGGACTTTCTCACCCGAGATAACCTATATGCTGCGTTTCATCCCATTGGTGCGGGGTGGTTACGCCATGGCTATCGTGGTGGGTTGGCTGACGTACAACCGCGCATCGGGACTGTTCGTTTCCTACCTTACCATGTTGCTGGCCACTGTCTATTTTTCCAGTCTGGCCTTTTATGTCATGGAGCATGGTCCCAATCCTTTAGTCAAAGGATATGGAGACGCCTTATGGTGGGCATTTATGGACGTGACGACGGTGGGTTCCAATATCATAGCAGTCACTCCCACCGGACGGGTACTGTCCGTACTGCTGGCTGCGCTGGGCATGATGATGTTCCCTATCTTTACAGTGTATGTAACGAGCCTGGTCGAACGGCGCAATAAGGAAAAAGAAGAGTTCTACAAGAAAGTTGCACAGAAGCCCGCGCCCAAAGCCGACGCTTCCTGAATAGTTAAAACCTGAACTTTCACTTATCCGTTGGGAACAACTCTCCCCAAGTGTTGTTATAGACGCTGATTTTGAATATATTTTTCATCTAAAACCTTAACTTATGGCAAATATTAAACAAACAGTGAAGCTGGGTGTATTTACCCTGGCAATCATGAATGTGACGGCAGTAGTATCCCTACGTGGACTTCCTGCCGAGGCCGTGTACGGAATGAGTTCGGCCTTCTACTACTTATTTGCAGCCATTGTTTTTCTGATTCCGACGTCACTTGTCGCCGCGGAACTGGCTGCCATGTTTCAAGACAAGCAAGGCGGTGTGTTCCGCTGGGTGGGCGAAGCCTACGGAAAAAAACTGGGCTTCCTTGCCATCTGGGTACAATGGATTGAAAGTACAATCTGGTATCCTACCGTATTGACATTCGGTGCCGTATCCATTGCTTTCATCGGCATGAACGACGTACACGACATGTCACTGGCCAACAACAAGTATTACTCACTCGTTGTTGTCCTCATCATCTACTGGCTAGCTACGTTCATTTCCATGAAGGGCATGAGCTGGGTAGGTAAAGTGGCAAAGGTCGGCGGCCTGGTCGGGACTATTATCCCTGCCGCACTGCTGATTATCCTGGGTATTATCTACCTTGCCACCGGCGGACACTCCAACCTGGATTTCCACAGCAGCTTCTTCCCCGACTTGACGAACTTCGACAACGTGGTGCTTGCTGCCAGTATCTTCCTCTTCTATGCCGGTATGGAAATGGGCGGTATCCACGTAAAAGACGTGAACAATCCCTCCAAGAATTATCCGAAGGCAGTGTTCATCGGTGCGGCCATTACGGTTATCATCTTCGTGCTCGGTACTTTCTCACTGGGCATCATCATCCCGGCCAAAGACATCAGTCTGACACAGAGTCTGCTTGTAGGCTTCGATAACTATTTCCATTACATCCGCGCCTCCTGGCTGTCACCCATCATCGCCATTGCTCTGGCATTCGGGGTGCTGGCAGGTGTATTGACATGGGTTGCCGGTCCGTCCAAAGGTATCTTTGCCGTAGGAAAAGCAGGCTACATGCCTCCGTTCTTCCAGAAGACAAACAAACTAGGTGTACAGAAGAACATCCTTTATGTACAAGGCGGTGCAGTAACCGTACTGAGCCTTCTGTTCGTAGTCATGCCTTCCGTACAGAGTTTCTACCAGATTCTGTCACAGTTGACCGTAGTCCTCTATCTTATCATGTATATGCTGATGTTCTCCGGAGCCATCGTGCTGCGTTATAAGATGAAGAAGCTGAACCGTCCGTTCCGTATCGGCAAGAATGGCAACGGATTGATGTGGCTCATCGGTGGACTTGGTTTCTGCGGGTCATTGCTGGCATTCGTACTGAGCTTTATCCCACCCAGCCAGATTTCAACAGGCAGCAACACAGTATGGTTCTCCGTGCTCATCATCGGTGCGCTGATTGTAGTCATTGCCCCATTCATTATTTATGCTTCCAAGAAACCGTCCTGGGTTGACCCGAACAGTAGCTTTGAACCGTTCCATTGGGAAGAGCAACCTGCTGTGCAGACAGCCGGTAAAAGTGCAACAAATATGGCTACCGGTAGCGCCACTGCCAGCAGCAATGGCACAAGTAATTCCGCCACAAGTGGAAATACGGCAAAAGACACAACCAATATCCCCAAAGGATAAAAGGTTATAAGTTGAAACTAAAAAAGGAATATCCCCGAAATCACCGGGAATATTCCTTTTTTATTGTTATATGATACCAGAAGAGGGAATATTCAGAAATCCAATTCCTGCATTCTCTCCCACGCCCTTCTGCTCTCCTCCACCAACTCTTGCATGACCGACGCCACAGACTGCACTCCCTTTCCATGCAGCAAGGCAGATACCTGCCCTATTTCCAGTTCCCCTTCTTCCAAGTCACCTTCAAAAATACCACGTTTGGCACGGCCACGCCCTAAAAGGATACGAAGTTCTTCCTCTGAAGCTCCCACAGCCTCAGCAGCCTCTACGGCGCTGCGAAAGTTATTGCGCACCAGACGCACCGGAGCCAATTTCTTCAAAAGCAGACGGGTATCCCCTTCTTCCAAATGCAAGCAGTAATCCTTAAATACCTCGTTTGCAGAACTCTCTGCCGTCAAGGCAAAGCGTGTACCAATCTGCACACCTTCCGCACCCAGCACCCGGGCAGCCAGCATGGCCTCACCCGTTGCAATGCCACCGGCGGCAATCAGCGGAAGTGTAGTAACTGCACGTACAGCTGGTATCAGGCACAGGGTGGTAGTCTCCTCCCTCCCATTGTGCCCACCGGCTTCGAAGCCTTCGGCAACTATTGCATCAACACCCGCCTCTTCTGCCTTCACGGCAAAACGCGAGGACGAAACAACATGCACCACCGTGATGCCACGCTCGTGCAACCAACCAGTCCATTTCTTCGGGCTGCCGGCAGATGTAAATACAATCTTCACTCCCTCGTCGGCCACAATCTGCATTATCTCTTCTATCTGGGGATACATCAAGGGAATATTCACACCAAAAGCATGATGCGTAGCCTCACGGCATTTCCTGATATGCTCCCGCAACGTTTCGGGATGCATCGAACCTGCGCCGAGCAAGCCCAGCCCTCCCGCATTGCTTACAGCAGCAGCAAGTCTCCAGCCGCTACACCACACCATACCACCTTGAATTATCGGATATCTTATTCCAAATAGAGAAGTCACTCTGTTCATTATTACTTTTTTTAAAGGTTTACTAATGAAAACAAGAAGAGGAGAAAGAAAGTTCAAAATTTGACAAAAAGTGATAAATTACTGTTGTTCCAAAACAGTTATCGAATCTCCATACGCCTTCAATACTTCCAGCGTACGGGCACGGCGCTTGCGGCCTTTGAAATTCCAAAACTCACGGGTAAAAGGTGTCATCAGGTCTAAACCGGAAATTCCACCGCCACTGGCACCCTGCCAACCGCCCACAGCCATATTATTGGCCCGCTCCGTCACCCGGTAACGCAAACCGGTTGCTTCAATCTGCTCCACAGTCTCACGCGGACCGGCATCAAACGGATGTTTAGCCCAGTTCGTAGGAATCATCAGAATCTTAAGCGCATAGAATTCATCTCCTCGCCAAGTATCCTTGTCTACCTTGATTTTTTTCTGATAAATGGGGTCCCAATTATATTTGGTATTGGCTGTATAAGGACGTAAGGTAAGCACCACTTTTTTCTCGGGCGCTTTCGGCATGACGGGCAATGAATTATCAAAATCCATCCACGACTTGTCCATCACCGCTTTCGGAGTACCCAGAGAATTGTTCATTTCCAATTCCTGCAATACCTCCGGATTCAGTTTTACCTCCCCCTCGCCCTTCAGCAACCGGTTCAGCCTCAACGAGTCCTGAGGGGTCCAGTTTTGGGCATAGCAAGGGAAGGCTACTGCACAGAGCAGCCCCATTACAAGTATAAATCTCTTCACCTGACAGTTTGATTACTTAATACCTAATCCTTAATCCCTAAAAACAGGTCACCACCACATATATCCGCTGCCACAAAGCGGTTCGTCATAGCAGGGATCAATCGTCCACATAGTCCGTGGATACTTACGGGTTTCCCACCAGCGGCGGTAGCGCGAAGCGGCATCCAGCACCTCTTCGTCCGAAAGGAAATAGATACCTTCATAATTCTCCGCATCCGTATGTACCATCTTGCATCCCATCGAAGCATTGTTCCCGAGGCGGATAGTCTCTACCGTCCACAGGATGCATTCGCCCAAACGCAGCTTGCCACCTGCCGAATAGGATACCGGAGCCAGGGGGAAAGAGGGAATGACCGTCAAGTCCTCGGCATACTTCAGCAATTCCTCTATATCTTCGGAAGTGAACTTGGGCATGTTACTCAATCCATCCGGACTTTGGGTAGAATATTTGCCAGCCTTCAACTGCTTGACAAACAAGTCTACATCCGGATGGTTGTAGTCCAACGTTTCTTTGCTGCAAGAGCTCAAAGAGAGAACAGAAAGAGTAAAGAATACGAGCAGCATAGTCTGCCCGAATATATGTAATTTATTGTATAGAGTCTTCATATTTGTATGGTATTTAAGATTAATAAGTCATGCGCACGCCGCACAACAGATTCAGATTGGTGGGCCGTTCCGTACGCAAGGTTCTTGTCTGCGAGTCCGTATCGAAATGATGGGATACAGACGGCTCTGCAAACAAGGCAAAACGGTTGTTCATTTTATAGCGTACCCCTACTCCGGCAGCAACCGACAACTGTACCGGCTCTGCACCGAAACCATTGTCCGGAGCACCAGCAATGCATTTCTCGGCTGCTCCACCTACCATAGCATAGAAATCCACTTTCGGCGTACTGGCCAGCATCATGTTCAGCCTTACCGGAACTTCCAGCGTATGCAACGTATGGTCACCATCCAAGCAATTATACTGAAGACCGGCTTCCAAGGAGAAATGCTTGTTCAAACAACGTTCCACGCTTACCCCGGCCGTGAACGGCATATGAAAATTCCCTTTCGGCAGGGAAGTGCCGATGCCTGCTTTCAATGCCCAATTACGGGGCTTGGATGGCGATACAGCCACAGACTTTGCCGGTTCTTCCTCAGAAGATGGCAGCATTCTATCTATATCAGCATCCTTATGGCCAGGATTTGAATGGTAGTTCCCGTTTCCGGCCGGAGTTCCGTTACTGTAATAACCGTTTCCCGGCTGCTGCTGGTTTCCGTACACCCGTTGGGTAATCCGAATGGAAACATGGACAGACACGGATTCATCCTCATCGGCCTGCGCCGTCAATCCTGCCGGAATGCCGTTGGCGGGATGCTGTGTACCGGGCTTTTGTGCCATGGGGTTGGCCTGATGGATAGAGGGAAAACTTTCCTGCACCACATCCCCGTTCAAGTTACCTTCCGGCGTCATGGCCGCCACTTGTGTAAAGGCCTCCTTGATTTCCTCTTTCGGAGAGAAATACCAGAAAGCGGCAGAAGCAGCTCCCAGTACAAATACAACAGAGGCGGCTGCGGCTACGCGGTGAAACCTCGGAGAAAGAAAAAGCGGCCTCCTGCCTTTTGCGGCAACCGGTGACGGCAAGTCACGTTGCAACCCTTCCCAGAAGTCCTCCCGCACTGTCATCTCTGCGCCGGCAAGACGACTGCGGAACAAACCGGTTATTTCATCATTTTCTCTCATATTCAGTATATTCTTTAATTCTTTTTATCAACAAACACTTAGCACGATGCAACTGCGAGGTAGACGAATGCTCTTTGATGTGGAGGATTTCGGCTATTTCCTTGTGCGATTTCTCCTCAAAGACGTATAAGTTGAATACAGTACGGCATCCATCGGGAAGTTCCGCCACGAACGCCATCAGCATTTCTTCGGAAATACGGCCTCCGGTTTCGGCAATGCCTGCTTCATCCGGAATGTCGGGCAATTGTTCCTCATTCACCACCAGTTGGCTGAAACGTTGCTGTTTCCGCAGGTAGTCTATCGCCTGCGTCACCATTACCCTTGTCACCCAGGTACTCAATGCACATTCGCCACGGAAGGTGAAGTGGGTGAAAATTTTGATGAAGCCATCGTGCAATACGTCATGGGCCGCATCGACATCGCCCGTATAGCGGTAACATACCGCCAGCATCTGCTTGGAGTAGAGGGTGTATAATTCCTTTCGGGCGGAATCCTTTCCTGCCCGGCAGCCCTCAATCAGTTCTATCTCATTTTCCAATGTCAGTGCTCGTTTTACGGACGCCTCTTTGCGTCGTTTGTTAGTTAGACGCAGCATTGCGGAAAATGCTGCTGAATTAATTCTAAAAAGAAGTTAAAGAACGGAGATTATTTATATTTGGCTTTCAAAGCCTGTATTTGCTTGTCCAGCATCTCATCCAGTTTATCAAATTCATGCCAATACAGAAAACCGGGAACCATGTTGACGTAATTGATAAATTTCTTATACTGCACAAGAAACAAGGCCTGGTCCCGAAGACCGTCGCCACCGTCAAAAACATTCGCCCACTCCCTGGACATGGCAGCACTCATAAGAGCATCTGTTTTCGTTGCATAGTAATCACTGACATCCTTTTGTTTCCTGCCCAACTCAAAATAAGTCTGCAATACATCCTGCAACATACGTTTGTCCGGTATATACTGCATCAATGAAGAACCTTTCAGCACATCCAGCGCATCTGTCCTATAAGAAAATTCATCCATATTATTGAAAAACTTGCCATACTTCCACAGAGTATCTGTCGGTATCTTGGATACATCCATATCATGTTCCCTCAACAACAGACTCATGTGTATGTCAATATCCAACAAGTGCTTTATATTACGGAGCTCCTGCCTATTATATTCCAACTCTTCCGTTACCAACTGCATCGTAGCACGCACTTCCTTTTGGCGGGCATTCTCGGTAATCCGGTCATTTCCCCAGAAAGTGACAATGATGCCCGCAGCCACAATACTGAACTGGCGGAAATAATCACCTATGCGCCAACTTTTTATCTTATGGTTCAACCTGTTAAAGCTTGTCTTTCCCATATCTTTTCATTCTAAATGATACTTTTTCTCAAGCGCTTGTATTGCCTCGTCTATACGTTTTCCCACACGTTCTACATAGTCCGGCGTAAAATAGTTCCGCGCTACCCTGACAAAGTTCCGTACCGACCTGTCCGACAAGTAAATATCCCACGCCTCATATCCTCCACGATTTATCTGGTCCGTCTGTTCATCAGTCAATGCCAAATGGAAAGGAACCATAATTTCGTCCTTCATATCGTAATAGCCATTCATAGTCGCCCTAAATCCATCCAATACCTCATAGATTCCGGTCAACTGCAACAGTAGCTCTTTATCTGAAATCTTCTGCATCAACATGGAGTTTTTAAGTATATCCAATGCATTCTGACTATAATAAAAACTGCGGATATGCCCCATAAGAAAGCGGAACTGTATCAATGAATCTTCTGGTATCGTCCGATGCTTTAAGTCATACTCCACCAATAAGCTGGAAAGACGTTCATCCTCTCTAAACTCTGAAACGATACTCTCATAATTCTCCCGGTTGCTTTTCAGTTCATCCCTAATCAGCGACATGGTGGCTTGAATATCTTTCTTCTCGGAGTTTTGAGTAACCAACTCACTACCGGCAAAGGTAATCAGTACACCAATCACCACAATGGAAGTCTGCCGGATGTAGTCTCCCACTTGCCAACCTTTGACAGTTGTTTTTACTTTATTCCATGTTATGTTTTTCATACCTTCCTACGCTATTTATCCATTGAAACACATCATCCGTTACAGCCAAACGCATCATCTATCTGCCCCAAACAGACCATCTGTTTCTCCCAAATACACCATCTGTTTTTCCGGGTGCCATTACTCTACCGGTTATCAAGAGAAAGCCTCTCATAAATCTGCCTTAATGCAGCATTCTTTATGAGAGGCTTTCCTTATTATTCTGCAATAACGCGTTCTGCCTTTGTCAACATGCTTTAAAACTCATATCCAATCCCTTCACAGAATGGGTCAGCGCACCGACTGAGATAAAGTCTACACCGCATTCGGCATAGTCGCGGAGCGTATCAAACGTGATGCCGCCGGAAGATTCCGTTTCATAGCGGCCGCCTACCATCTCTACGGCCTTCTTTGTCATTGCCGGCGTAAAGTTGTCGAACATGATACGGTCTACACCGCCCAGGTCGAGCACCTGCTGCAATTCGTCGAAGTTGCGCACTTCTATTTCTATCTTGAGGTCCTTGCCTTTTCCCTTGCAATATTCCTTCGCACGGTTGATGGCCTTGTCGATGCCTCCCGCAAAGTCCACATGGTTGTCTTTCAGCAAAATCATATCGAACAAGCCGATACGGTGGTTTACACCGCCACCGATTTTCACTGCCATTTTCTCGAGGATACGCATGCCCGGAGTAGTCTTGCGGGTATCGAGTACACGGGTATTCGTACCTTTCAGTTGCTCGGCATACTTATGTGTCATGGTGGCAATGCCACTCATGCGCTGCATGATGTTCAGCATCAGACGCTCCGTTTGCAACAAAGACTGTATCTTGCCTTCCACAATCATGGCCACATCACCAGGCTTTACGGCTGTACCGTCATTAATGAACACTTCCACCTTCATGGTAGGATCGAAACGGCGGAACACCTCCTTTGCTATCTCGATACCGGCCAGGATGCCCGGTTCTTTTATCAACAGTTTGGACTTGCCCATTGCCGTAGCAGGAATGCACGAAAGGGTTGTATGGTCTCCATCGCCTATATCTTCGGCGAAAGCCAGGTCTATCAGCCTGTCAATCAATTCTTCTTCCTTATTCATCTGTTTTATCTATCCTTATTTGATGTATGACATATTTGCTCTGTACTTTTCTGAAGAAACAATTCACCCGAAAGTTTCCATTTGCGGTCATCAAGGTACCGATGACGAAACCGGACTCATCGCGCTTCCCCTGATGGTTCACATTAAAACTGCCGACCTTGTGGTTGGAAAAGAAAGCAGCCATTGTGCCCTCTGCCGTCCGCTTGTCGGCGTGGGTCGACTTATTCTGAATGATTAAATCGACCTTGTCACCCAGATACTTGTTGAGCTCCTGAGAGTTTCCTTCCTTGAAGGCTCCAATCACTCCCTCGGGAACATTCTGAGCCAGCAGCACAGACGTCCAAATGAAGAGACCGGTCAACAAAAAGATTACCCGTTTTTTCATTTTCACAAGTATTTATGATAGGCAAAGGTAAGCATTTGTCTCAAAATACAATAAAAAAATGCTAAATTTGTGCGCTAATCAAAACAGAACCAGTATGAAAACTACTCTGCTCGTTGTAGGACGAACTGTAGAACAACACTTTATAACAGCCATCAACGACTATGTGCAACGTACCAAGCGTTATCTCTCATTCGAGATGGAAGTCATCCCCGAACTGAAAAACACCAAGAGCCTCTCCATGGAAGTGCAGAAGGAAAAGGAAGGGGAACTGATATTGAAAGCTCTCCAGCCGGGAGATGTGGTCGTACTGCTGGACGAAGGTGGAAAAGAAATGCGCTCCATAGAGTTTGCAGACTATATGAAGCGCAAGATGAATACCGTGAACAAACGGCTGGTATTTATTATCGGAGGCCCTTACGGATTCTCCCCCAAAGTGTACGAAGCGGCACACGAGAAGATGTCCCTCTCACGCATGACCTTTTCCCATCAGATGGTGCGCCTCATCTTTGTGGAGCAACTCTACCGGGCGATGACCATACTGAACGGGGGGCCGTATCATCATGAATGATGAATTTCAGCTCCGCGACACCTGGAATCCCTTATCCGAGAGTGACATTTCTACGAACCTGGCTCTCGGATTCGGTACATTCAGCGTCAAGGTCTCACGGATGCGCAGGGCTGCCTGCGGATCCTTAGCCACCATATACAGATAACCTCCCCCACCGGCTCCCGGCAGTTTATATCCTAAGGTATAGTCTTTTATCTGACGGATGATGTCCTCTACGGCAGGAGGATTTGTTCCACTGTCCAGTGCCTTCTTCTGCATCCATGTCTTGCCTACCAGTGTTCCGAAACTCTTGAAGTCATTCCGTTGAATGGCTTCGGCCATATCCAAGGCATGTGCTTTCATCTCTTCTAATAACCCCAGGTGCAGGGAAGAGTTGAGGAACATGGAGCGTACTATTTCTGCAAGGATGCCCTTGGCTGTACGCGTAATGCCCGTATAATACAGCAGATGGCAATCGCGGTATTCCGGATGGGTAAACAAATGCTCGGGCAACCAGCGTACCAATGGCTGCTGGGCAAATCCAGCCTCCGTCTGCAACAGTTTGATACCTTGCAGTACCCCACCGTATTGGTCTTGCCAACCGCCACCGGTCGTCAGCAACTGTTCCAGGGCAAGCGTACGGCGGCATATTTCGTTCTTATCCCACATCAGTCCGCAAAAGTCACTCAATGAACCCAAGACAGTAGAAGCCAAAATGGAGCTTGTGCCCAGACCGGAACCTGCAGGTATGGCAGAAAGCAATGTAATCTCTATACCTGTGCCGAAGGCTTCCAGTTGTTTTTCCAGCGAAGGATAAGCCGTTTCTGAAAAAGCCGGAACAAACCCGGCCAGCGCCAATGCTGCTTTGGGAATGGAAAAGGGGGAACCTATCATGCAATAGGATTGCAATTCCTCAAAAGTATTCACCACCTCCATGGCTCCCATATCAATGGAGCGCAACACGATGCGATGCTCCGCGCAAGGTTTGATGTACACTTGTAAAGGCGGCTGCCCGTTCAGTTCAATGGCAATATTCACCACACTCCCACCGGCAAACAAGGAGTAAGGCGGAGTGTCCGTCCATCCTCCCGCCATATCTATGCGTACGGGGCTACGCCCCCATACAATCTGGTCACTATACACATTCAGGCGAGGACTGCTCTTGCGTTCATACAAATCAGTCAGCAATCCTTCGCGCAACAAGTTGAATGCGGCCTGCTCGTCTGCCTTGAAGTCCCTTCCGTCCAGCTTCTCAATCTGTGCACGCAGCATCCGGTTATGGATACGCTGCATCAGCGAGGCATCTGTCGGCAACACTTCCGGCTTGTCAATGCCGAATTTATGGAATTCACCGGCCACATCCATCAAGTCGAGTTGATAGAATACACTCTTTGCATGGTTGCGTGCCAGCACTTCCCAGTTTCCTTTGCAGAAGCTCTCCCGCTGTGCATACAGCAGACGCAAGTCGGCTTGTGCTGAAATTTCGTCGGCGGACAACCGACGACTTTCCAGCCAGACAGCCTTTCCTTCCGTCAAGCCCGGTTCGGAAACCATCCATCGAAGCACTGTCCCCATCTGCTCTTTATCTTCCACAACCGGGAAGATGGCAGCAGCCTGCAGGTCCTCTTTTCTGCCGGTGATGTCTTCCACCGACAATTCCCGTTCGACCAGCCATTCCGAAAACGACATTCCAAGGAACAGTGTCTTTTCATCCCGAATATCCCCCTTAAAAGTATCGTCAAAACCATAGGGGCGTACTGCCCAGCGCTGGTCGGCAAGCGGAACTATATCAATGCAGATACCGTCTGGAATGGTCAGCCTCCAGTCATTCTTGGGAACACCCGTGATAATCTGCCGTGCCCCCAGCCGCCAAGAAGCCCCAACAAAGCTATTTTCAATCCAAAGACTGTCGTTCTTCGGAGTAAGGGGGAGATGCACTTCTGCATTCTGCACAAAGATGGCCGGATTGGGCTTCAACTTCCGGTGCATAATCTGGCGCTGGTCGTAGACCTTATTCTGTAAGGTGACGGTTGAAGACAACAGTTCGCGGCTTGTTCCATAATGGTAGAATTCGCCTCCGGGCAAAGGCAATATGGCGACGGAGAGGCTATTCAGCTCTTCATCCTCAATACGGGGATGATTTCCTAAGGACAAGCCAAAGTCAGCATACAAGTCATAGTATTTCAAGTCGGAATATGGCGTATCCACGTCCAAAGCCCCATCTGCCTTCTGCGAACGTTTCATCAGCAAGTCAACGGCCCGGTCGCTCAATAGCCAGATGCCGATATCCATTAAAAAGAGATGTGTCTTGGAGAGGTTTTCCAATTCTTCCAGAGAGGGTTTCTGAAGCATGAAATCCAAGGATTCCGGTTGATTCCGGTCCGAGATAAACACACCATGATGTGTGGCGAGCAACGGGTCTACCCACAGTCCATAGCACACCACATCTGCATCGGGAATCTCTTGAAGCGGCTTTTCCGCACGGATATATACGTCACCACTGGCAATCAGCGTACGCAGTCTTTCGGGAGCCCGCTCCATTATCTTTTCGTAAAGTGGGAGTTGAAGGGATAATAAATTCTGTCCCAGTTTTTGTCCACGCGCCCAGCGAAACACCGGAATCGGGGTCAATATCTTGCCCGCCGGTGCATATCCCGGTAAACGACGGCTTTGTCCTCCGGCATGCAGCAGAATACGCTTCTCTATTGGAATGCTTTTCTCTGTTGGAATGCACTTTTCTGTTGGAATACGCTCCTCCGCCCAATACTTCCTATCCCGTTCCTTCTGCCATTCTCTCAAGAGCCAGGTAGTTCCCCCACCCGAGCCAAGTTTCATTCCCACCGGGTCGGAAGTACAAAACCATTCCGTACGGTCTACATTTTCCAGTTCATAGAATGCCGACACCAGATTAGGCGGCAAAGACAATAATTTCTGCATATCAATCGCTGTATTGCTTACTATTTGACAGCAAAGTAAAATAATATTAGGCAATTGACATAGAAAGTTTCAATTTATTTCTTTGGTATCAAGCTTGTGTTCCTTTACGGAAATACGACTGAGTATATAGGCGATTCATAAAGAATGGCTTTTCCAATCAAGTTCATTTTTAAAACAGAGAAAAGAATTGATTAAGAGTTAAGAAATTGTCGAAAGAGACATTATTAAAGATTCTTAGTAAATTTCTCAGTAATAAAAGATAGAAATACACACGAACAGATACAAACAATTTATAGCATGCAATACACGATACTAACAACATGTCGTGCAAGAAGTTAATAACGTGTCCTACAAAAAACAAATATCGTGTCCGCAGGATATTAACTTCCTGCAAACACGATATTAATTCGCTTTTACACAAAACTATACGAGGCTAACTACCTGCTGCAACAACTCCGACAATTCGAAAGTAGCATTCTTAATATCCGAAATCCGGTTCTTGCCTTCTGTCGTAAGAGAAAAACGCATCTGACGCTTATCTTCCTTACCTATCAGACGGGTAATGAGCTTCTTTCCCTCGACAGAGCGAATGACCTTTGAAGTGTTGGAGGCAGACAAACCCAGTGCCTCGGCTATCTCACTGGAGGTAAGCTTAGGAGTATTGAGCAGCGTGCACAACAGCATTCCTTCATTCAGCGATAAATCATACATCTGCGTAAACTGCACCTCGAACTCGGCAATAGCCCGATAAACATCACGGATTTTACATAAAGTCTCCATATCTTGTCCTCCTATATAAATAAGTTCACATTTGCCTTGTCCGCACGTTCCATATAGGTAGCCACGCCGCCGATGGTTACTTCATCCAGAAGTTCTTCGTGCTGGATGCCCATCATATCCATAGACATCTGGCAAGCAATGAATTCCACTCCCTGCGCCAATGCCTGCGAGCGCAACGACTCCAAAGAATCCACTCCCTTGCGCTTCATCAAGAAGCGCATCATGCGGCTGCCCATGCCAAACATATTCATCTGCGACAACTTCAGTTTCAAAGAGCTGGACGGCAGCATCATGCCGAACATCTTGCCGAAGAAGTCCTTCTGCACACTGGGTTTCTGCACTTTCTTCAAGACGTTCAGTCCCCAGAAGGTGAAGAAAATGGTTACTTTCTGTCCCGTTGCCGCTGCTCCGTTTGCTAGTACGAAGGTTGCCAGCGCTTTGTCCAGGTCGTCACTGAACAGAATCAGCGTCTTTCCCCTCCCCCCGGCTGCGGAAACATTGGAAGCAGATGTACAAGCCGGAGCACCTTTCTCGATGACTACCGTATAGCGTCCTTTCTCGTCATGCTTCTCTATCAATTTATTTCCCGTCGTATCACACCAGGCAGAAGCATCGCGTGCAAAACCGGCATCGGTTGCCACAATCTCCACACGCTCGCCCACAGCAATGCTATCCATCGCCTTTTTCACCTGCATGATAGGTCCCGGACATTGCAAACCGCAAGCATTTATCTTCAACGTTTCCTTCTTGGACACTGATGCATCCGCAGGAACATCATCAGTAGCAGCCTCTACCGAAGAAGAAGAAGAGCCGCCGCCTGCCGGAGCAGATAGAGACGGCAGAGGTGCTGTTGCCGTGGAGTAGGTCTTATAACCACCTATCAGATTGCGCACATTGCGATAGCCGCACCCCATCAGGATGCGCAGGGACAGATAACCGCGCAGACCCACAGCACAGAAAAGCACTACCGGCTTGTCTGTAGGTATCTCTGCCAAATGCTCGCGCATTTCGTCCAACGGAATATTGACGGCTCCCGGAATGGTGCCGAAAGAGAATTCCTCGGGCGTACGGGTATCTATCAGCATCACTTTATCCTTCTCTTCTACCAGCTCGCGCCAAGAGATGACAGGCATAGCACCGCTGATAATGTTCGATGCTACATAGCCGCCAATAGCGATGGGGTCTTTGGCCGAGGAGAAAGGAGGCGCATACGTGTGCTCCGTCTCCATCAAATCGTAGACTGTGCCACCCCGCTTGATGAGTCCGGCTATCTGGTCGATTCGCTTGTCCACTCCCTCGTAACCGATACATTGCGCACCATAGAGTTTACCGGTTTTGGGATGGAAAGTCAGTTTCAAGGTCAAAGGTAGGGCATCCGGATAGTAACCGGCATGAGATGCCGAGTGAGTCACCGAGCTTTGATATTCCATGCCCCACTGCTTCAAGCGTTTGGCTGCAAGGCCCGTAGAGGCTACCGTCATGTCGAATACTTTGGCAATGGAGGTGCCGATAGCTCCTTCGTAGGAAACAGTATTGCCAAACACCATATTATCAGCAACGATACGTCCCTGGCGGTTGGCAGGATTTGCCAGATAATTGAGCCAGGGCTTTCCGGTCAGCGGATGAGGATATTCGATGGCATCGCCCACAGCATAGATGTCTTTTTCGGAAGTCTCCAAGTGTTCGTCTACCCAGATACCGCCCATCTCGCCCAGTTTCAAGCCGGCTTGTTGCGCCAATGCAGTGGCAGGACGCACACCGATGGAGAGTAACACCATATCGGCAGGAATGGCCTTTCCGCTTTTCAGGAATACGGTGATTCCGTTGTCCGTACGCTTGAAATGGGTTACTCCTTCTTCCAGATAGAGAGAGACGCCTTTCTGCAACAGATGCTGATGAATAGGTGCCGCCATAGAGAAGTCGATAGGTGCCATCACCTGATTACCCATTTCGACTACAGACACATGAACACCGGCATGATGCAGGTTCTCCGCCATTTCCAATCCGATGAAACCGGCACCTACCACCACGGCGCGTTTCACCTGCTTGTCCGAGATATAAGCCTTGATATGGTCGGTATCTTCTACATTGCGCAACGTGAAGATGCCTTCGGAATTAATGCCTTCCAAGGGGGGCTTCACGGGGTTGGCACCGGGAGAAAGCAAAAGTTTGTCATAGCTTTCGTCGTACTCCTTGCCTTCCACATTGCGTATGGTAACGGTCTTGTTTTTGGGATGGATGGCGATTACTTCATTCTGCACACGCACATCAATGCGGAAGCGCTTGCCGAAAGATTCGGGTGTCTGCACCAGCAGCTTCTCGCGCTCTGCTATCACTCCGCCTATATAATAAGGTAAACCACAATTAGCGTACGAGATGTAAGGGCCTTTCTCCAATAAGAGAATTTCAGCCATTTCGTCCACTCTTCTTAGTCGGGCGGCTGCCGTGGCTCCACCTGCTACACCGCCAATGATTACATATTTCATAATTCTTTGTTTTTTTAAGTTTGACGATGCAAAGAAAAGAATTATTTTCAATAAAACATAATTTCCATAAGAAAATATTGTTAAATAACTAATTTTCAACAAGAATAGGCATAAAAAGAAGGGGTAAAAGTACTCTTAATAGATATATTTTAGGCGCGGATTACGCGAAGTTCACGGATTCGATTAACTAATCCGCGTAATTCGCGTAATCCGCGCCTAAAAATAGATTATGAGAAAGCACTCATATACTTTTTCCGGACACAGCCTTATACAATATGTAACTTTGAATAGCCTTACCAACCCAGCTTGGAAAGACCGGCAGACTTATACCAATCCGTGGAACGAAACGCTGCGGCAGCCGCCTGTTTAGACAAAGACGGTATATAATGGGAAACACCGCTTGAACCTTCCATAGAAAACATGCCGGTATAACCAGAATAGTTCTTGGAAGTAGTCTCCCAATAGGGTACTGCCATATCATAAACCTGCTTCCAAGTAGCAAAGCCAGAAGCATCAGTTAACTGTTGCATCAGCTGGACAAAATCATAATAACCAATATTACTACTTTCACGACGTTGGTCGTAATTAAAAACAAGAGAACGCAATTCCTCACTATCAGCATTCTCTGACAAGACTTGCTTGGTAATACTTGCCAAAGACTCTAACACTGAACTCTGTAGCGCACAAACGGAAACACCGCCTGTCCAATTCGTATTGGATATTCCACTCCCTCCATTATAAATTTTCTTGTAAGGCTCGTAATAAGCGGCAGCTACCTTCAACGCCACTTCACCGTCCGAAAACAACGCAGGAACAAGTACATCATAGCGTGCCCCCGGTCCAGGTATTTCTGTAGGTGAACCAATATAATAATCAGTAAAGTTGCGCAAGGCATAAGCCACTTCAATGGACTGCATAAAGCAGGCATCGAACAAGACAAAATCAAAATGAGGAACAGCATCAGCAGACAATATTGTAACCAAATCTTCAATATTCATGTAATGAGTGCCCGAACCTGTGTCTTGCCCTACCCATCTGGTAGAAGGAAGTGGATTAGGAATCCAACCATCTCCATGCGACCAATAAATCAAACCATAGCTTTCAGCTCTGTATTCACTGTTTTTAAAGACATCATTAAAGACTTCCAAAGTCTCAGCCACACCCACAGAATTACGATTTTCATAGGTCTTTACCGTTGTTTCCTGCAATTTACCACCTTCATTTTTCAACTCAATGAGACGTGGAGAAGAATCAGTATCAATATAAACTAATAGGCGCATATTACTACTATTGTTCACTTTTGCCATACCCAATCTCATTTCCTCCAAATCTAATAAGGCTAAAGAAGACAAATTATTAAGTGTACCACGATGATCTGCCGCAAGATATGCCAGTACCGTGCGGCTACCAGCAACGGGAGGTTCCGGTATGGGATCCTCGTTTTCGCATGCTGTCAGTAAAACCGAGCAGCACATCCACAATAGTAGAAAGAGTCTGGATTTCATCATATGTATATTCCCTAAATTATTCCTGCGGTTTTGTAAATGTGAAAGCTTCAGGCTTCACCACCTGCAAAACCATATTCTTACTCTTCTTATACTTACCTTTTACCTTTACAGCCTCTTTTTCCAACTTTTTCCTGTTTTCAGAGAAATAAATCATACAAGTATAGTCCGGCTTCTTCAGATTGTACTCCAGATAGTTCTTGAGCTGGTAAGTGTATAAATCACGCTTGGGCAAGAATCCATTCTTATCCAGCTCTACGCTGTCCAATACCTGGATGTCTGTATAATATACGATGGAGTCATTGAAAGAAGCCGCCACACCAAAAGCATATACAGCCTTTTCCTTATCTTTCATTGTAAAAGCCGAGCACAATGCAAAAACCAAAGCTACGGCACAAAGTATACGAACGTATTTCATTGAGTTATGAGTTATAAGTTATGAATTATCAATGGGGGCAAAGATATAAAAAAAACCGCACGCCTACTAAAGACGTACGGTTTTTTAATTCCTTCTATTTGTCGGAAACTGATATTTCTTATTTATCCCAAATAAGATTTGAGCAATTTACTACGATTACTTTGTCTTAATCTTCTGATTGCTTTTTCCTTAATCTGGCGGACACGCTCACGTGTGAGACCGAATTTGTCGCCGATTTCCTCTAATGTCATTTCCTGCTGTCCGATACCGAAAAACATCTGTATGATTTCTTTTTCCCTATCGGTTAACGTAGAAAGAGCTCTATCAATTTCCCTCGCAAGAGACTCGTTCACCAAAGAGCGGTCGGCCATAGGAGAGTCGTCGTTGACCAACACATCGAGCAAGCTGTTGTCTTCTCCTTCAACGAAAGGCGCGTCTACCGAAATATGGCGGCCGGAAACCTTCAGCGTATCGGAGATTTTGTCAACAGGGATTTCCAGTTCATCGGCAAGTTCTTCGGGCGACGGGCGGCGTTCGTTTTCCTGCTCGAACTTGGAGAAAGCCTTGCTGATTTTATTCAGCGAGCCTACCTGGTTCAAGGGAAGACGCACAATACGCGACTGCTCTGCCAAAGCCTGCAAAATGGACTGACGTATCCACCATACTGCATAACTGATGAACTTGAAACCACGTGTCTCATCGAACTTTTCGGCAGCCTTAATCAGTCCTAAATTACCCTCGTTAATCAAGTCGGGCAAACTCAAACCCTGGTTCTGGTACTGTTTGGCTACAGATACAACGAAACGCAGATTGGCACGTGTCAATTTCTCCAGTGCAACACGGTCACCCTTGCGGATGCGCTGAGCGAGCTCTACCTCTTCTTCGACTGTAATGAGGTCTTCGCGACCGATTTCCTGCAAATACTTGTCAAGAGAAGCGCTCTCTCTGTTAGTGATACTTTTTGTAATTTTAAGTTGTCTCATTCTTATAATACAGATTTGGGTTGCAAAGGTACGACAAATTATTTTGTTACAATAATTTCATCCCAACTTTTTCACCTTATTTATATCTTATCCTATATAACAAAAAGGATGCCGGTATGTATTGTACCGACACCCCCTTTTTCGCTATTGTTAGCTAATATTACAATCTTCTTACCTAACTATCCCTATTTTTTATTCTTGAGTCAAATCAACGGCATACATTGCACGTTTTCCTGACGGGAACATACCGGTGATGAACAAACCTTGCTCAGGAGACTTTCTTGCCTCTTTCATCGCCTTTTCCAAATCGTCCACCGTCTTCATCGGCACTCCGTTGGCTTTCAGAATGATGAAGCCCTTGCGGATACCTGCATCGGCCATCTTGCCATTGGTAACCCCGGTAACTTCCAGACCGTAACCCAGGTTCAACTGCTTCTTCAGCTCGGAAGATACGGGCTTGAAGGCTGCACCCAAGATTTCCATTCCGGCATCCTTCACTACCTTCGTAGTGCCTTGCTCATTCTTCAGCGTGATTTCGAATTCCTTTTCCTTCTTGTCACGAACCACTGTTACCTTCACTTTGTCGCCCGGACGGTGTTTTGCCAGCATTTCCTGCAAATCCGAGAACTTGTGAATCTTCTTGCCGTTCAATGCTATGATTACATCATTTTCCTTCAAGATGCCGGCAGCGGAACCACCTTCAACAACTTCGGCCACATAGATACCCTCTTTCACACCAAGTTCGTCGGCCTTCTTCTTCAGTTCTTCGGTCCAGCGTTCGTCCATCTGCAGGTCTGTGCTCAAATCACTACCCTTGATGCCAAGGAGCGCGCGCTGCACGGTACCAAACTGTTTCAAGTCGGCTACCACCTTTGTCATAATGCTGGTAGGAATGGCAAAACCATAGCCGGAATAAGCACCCGTGGGTGAGTAAAGCATGGCATTGATACCAACCAGCTCGCCTTTGGCATTCACCAACGCACCACCACTATTACCTTGGTTGATGGCAGCATCCGTCTGAATGAAAGACTGGATGTTTGCAGCTTGTCCATTGGAGGCAGAAGAGCCAATGGAACGGGCTTTTGCACTGACGATACCAGCTGTTACGGTAGAGTTCAGGTTGAACGGATTACCTACTGCCAATACCCATTCTCCCACCTTCAACTGGTCGGAGTCACCAACCGGAATTGTCGGGAAGTCATCCCCTTCAATCTTAATCAATGCCAAGTCCGTGCTGGGGTCAGTACCGATGATGCGTCCTTTCAGCTCACGGTCGTCATTCAGTTTCACAGTGATTTCATCAGCACCTTCCACCACGTGATTGTTCGTCACAATATATCCGTCTTTGGAGATGATGACACCCGAACCGAAACCTACACGCGGCTGGGTCTGTATCTGGCGCTGGCGTCCACGACCGTCTCCAAAGAAGAAGTCAAAAATATCCGGCTGTTCTTGTACCGTCTGGGTCTTACTCAACTGAGTGGCACGTATATGCACTACAGCATGGAGCGAACTCTCCGCTGCTTGTGTCAAATCCACAGGCTGGGCATCCGTTGCATGGAAAGCCGCCGGTAGCAGATTATTGGGGTTCTGTTGGAACAACTCGCTGAATGCGGCAGGCTTTTCCTTATTCAGCATCTTATAAGTGGTCAATCCAGCCACTCCAGAGCTCAGGAGCACGATAGCCGCAACTCCAAGGATGTTTTTTGTTGTCTGTTTCATACTATTCTTCCTATTCTTTAAATTGTTAATATTCAAGTTTCGTTTAACATTACGACGTTAAAATAACGACAAAAAACGTTCAGTTATTCCGCTTGTCACTCTTTTTTGTTCTCTTTTAACAGAGGATATTTAGGGCTTAACAGCGGTTAACGGCAAAGACTGACAAATTAGCATTTATGTACGATTGCTGACTGTTAAAGAACTGACAGATAGGGCATAAAAAGACGCATCACCCGTTGCGGCCGAAACGGATGATGCATTTGGGGTAAACAGATGATGCGTTTATACCAAACAGATGATGTGTTCGGGCTGAACGCATCATCTGTTTTTAGAGAGCAGATAGCACCTTAATAATTCAAGTAATCAATGTCCATGTGGTAGTCCCACTGCGGGAAGTAGAGGTTACCTCCCTCCCACTCCACCTCGCCACGCTGGAAGTCGACGGTCTCGCTGCGGGGATACTGCTTTTCGGGCTGTAGCGGCATGCCGTAATCAGTGTTCACAATCATGCGCCAAGAGTCTATACCACCCAGGAAGAAATATTCTTCGTCGGCATTGCGGGCAAAGGCAGGAATGCCGAATGACTGGTCGACAGGCACCCAACCCACACCCTCGAAGTAGACTTCTGCCCAATCGTGCAGATTCCATGCACGGGGATGCATCATAAAGCCGCTCTGGAAATGTGCGGGAATACCACTGATGCGGCAAAGCGTAATGAACAGCAGGCTGACTTGGCCACAGTCTCCGTGACGGTTATCCAACACATATTCCGGGATATTCTCAATGGTGGAATATTCGCGTGCAGAAGCCCACGGGAAGTTGTCATTCACCCAACGGAAGATACGTTTGGCTTTCAGGTAGGGGTTGGTTTCACCTGCTGTCAATTTGGCAGCAAGTTCGCGCAAGCGCGGGGAAAAGACGATATGCTTCTCACGCTCGGCAGTATATTCCTTATAAAGGGCGGTCGTCGTATCATAGGGCTGCACGTCTTCCGGCTTCAGATTATGCCATTCGCCGTTGGCGGTAAACTCAAAGGTTTCGGAGAATACGGTCGGTTCGCCTTCGACAGCACGTTTCTCCATGTACAATGTACTGTGACGGCACTCGGGCGACGAAAAGGTGTATTGCGGTTCGCTGGCCGAAATGAACTTGACATCCTGCTGCCGGGCCTGGTCCTGACGGGGATAGGGTAACCAGCAACGGATGATTTTCCCGGCAGGCACGGCATTGGTATCTACGGTCAACGTGTAGGTGACGCGCATGCGCTTCGGCGCAACAATGGCCTTGCCCTCTTTCTTCACAGCAGAAATGATTTCGGGCAGGTTCTCCATATTCACTTTCTCGCTGCCACTCGGCGAAGTGCCTTCCTTGGCTATCTTGATGTCATAGCAAGTGGAGTCCACACGAAACAGATTAGGTCCGGCATTGCGGAAATAGCGTTTCTCTCCATCCAGCATCATGCACTCCAAAGCTTTGGAGGCTTCCCACTGGCGCATCTGCTCATCGGTCACGTCGGGAATATACTTGCGGATATAGTCCTTCACCTGGGATTCCGTCATACAGAAATCCGTAAGCAGACGTTGGTACAGGTCGTCCTCCCAATTATAGGGCTTGCTCTCGGGCTTCGTGCTGCATGCAGAAGCCATCACAAACAGAGCGACGGTATACAATAGCTTTCTCATAACTTCACCACTCCAATACCCGGCAAATCGGGCAACGTTATCTTACCTTTCACAACCTCCATACCCTTGAAACGGTCGTTCGCAATCAGCAGACTACCGTCCAAGTCGGCAAAGTCCACTGCCGGAGAGAATTGGGAGGCAGCGGTAATGGCACAAGAGGTCTCGGTCATACATCCTACCATCACTTTCATGTCCAATGCACGTGCCAAAGTCACCATCTTCCAGGCTTCGCGCATGCCGGTACACTTCATCAGCTTGATGTTGATGCCCGTAAAGGCACCCTTCAAGCCTGCCACATCCTTCAGACGCTGAATGGACTCATCGGCAAATATGGGCAACGGGCTTTGCTGGGTGACCCATGCAATATCGTCCAGTTGTTCCTTGGGCATCGGTTGCTCTATCATGACAATTCCTTTTTCGTGCAGCCAATGTATCATATCGAGCGCATGATGTTTGTCCTTCCAACCCTGGTTGGCATCAATGGCAATCGGAAGGTCCGTCACCGAACGGATGGTCTCTATCATTTCCTTGTCGTTCTCCCGCCCCAGCTTCACTTTAAGGATATTGAACCGGTCGGCACACTCTTTCGTCTTTTCACGCACCACGTCGGCCGTATCAATACCGATGGTGAAAGTTGTAGAGGGAGTCTTTTCCTTGTCCAAACCCCATATCTTATACCAAGGGGCTTGCAACAGTTTGCCCACAAGGTCGTGCAAGGCGATGTCCACAGCAGTTTTAGCAGCGGAATCCCCTGCCGAGAGGCTGTCTATATAAGCCAGTATATCTTCCAGCTGAAAGGGGTCTGAGAATTGGCCGATAACATCCTGCACCTTCTTCAGAAAAGCCAGTACACTGTCCATCGTGCCTAATTCGTGTTGCAGGTACGGGGGCATGGAGGCTTCACCATAACCGATAATGCCATCATATTCTATCTCGACTTGAACGTCGGGAGTGGTAGTACGCGAGTAGGTGGCCACTGTAAAGACATGGCGCAATTTCAGTTCATAGGGGAAGAAACGCAGTTTCATTTTGGGGGTTACACCTGCCCTACTGTTCACGTTGAACAAGGAAGGAGCGTCATTTCCTCCGGCAAATACATGATTGATTGCCATGCCTGAGCCGAGTGCGGCAAAAGCGGCGGTTTTCAGGAAATCTCTTCTGTTTGACATAATTGTGTGTGTATTAAATGTGCCAATATGCTAATGGGCTAATGTGCCAATGGACTGCGCTATGTATATGCTACGTTATGTTTGCACCGTCACGCCGCAGGTCATTGGCATATTGGCACATTAGCACATTATTACATTGAATAAAATGGATTCGTTTCCGTTGTATTGAGCGACGCCTCCTTATTTATATAAGGTAACACGCGCGTAGCGAACAACAGTCTACCGAGGTTGTATTCATCGAACAGCTCGTCGTCGAGGCTGAAGCTATTGACGCGCACATCGCCTTGCGAATGGATGAAACGCTTGTTGCCGATATACATGCCGACATGTACCACACGTTCCTTGCGTTCCGGCGTCGCCTTGCGCCCGAAGAAAATCAAATCGCCCGGCTGGAGGTTACTGAAATCAGGAGCGATATCGATATGCTCGCCCACGTATGCCTGCTGGGAAGCATCCCGCGGAATGATGATGTCGTGCATGAAAAGAACGGTGCGCATGAAGCCGCTACAATCCACCCCTTTGGAGGAAGTGCCAGCCCAAAGATAAGGGATGCCCATCATGCTATGCGCCGTGGCTATAATGCTGGCGGCATCCTGCTTCAAGGTGGCACGCCATTTCTTCTCAGGCATGGAGATGGATTTGGAGATATATCCCTGACGGCCGTCGGGATAAGCCACCTTATAAAAGGCACCTTTTGTCCCCTCCCACTTCAGGCGGTTTCCTGCAGCAACATCAGAGACGGTCTGCGATGCCTGGCTGGGCTGTGAGTAGACAAAGCCATAATGCGAAGTCACCACTATTTTCTCTGCATTGTTCCAAGCGGTCAGCTCTTCCCGCGTGACGGGATGTATGCCTACTCGGTGTACCCATGCAATGTAGTTGTCCGGTGTCTGGATACGGTACCAGCCGTCGCGCTGCAACACCCGCACCGGCATACCCATCAAGCCTTGCGTCATCATTTCTGAAGAGAAATCCGGGGCTACCCGAAGATTGCACACAGACACATTGACAATGCCATACGTCTTGCCTTCAAGTCCGGCCTCATCCGGAAGCACTTGCAGACAATCCATCACCGCATATCCTTTCTTTGCCAAACCATCCAGCAAAGCCGTCTTTGCCTCTGCCGAAGTGGTGACACCACGCAACATCACATTCTTTCCGGAGAAAGAGTAATCCACATCGAACAAAGCCACGCGCTTGTCCGGTGCAAACTTTTGTTTCAAACTGTCAGCGAGTTGCGCCACTTCTGCAGGTATTGTACGGTCACCCACTTCCGAAGCGACAGCAAAAAGCGGGATTAACAGAAATAAAGAAAAAAGAGAGGATAACTTTTTCATTGGCCAAAAGGATTTGGGGGTTATTACTAATAGCAAAGCTACGAATTTATTCCGAAATAGATACATGTTTTTAAGATAATTAAGGGTAAAGAATGAAGAATGAAGGATTCATCCGTACTGCATCCGCACACTGCACAACAAATTCTTCATCCTTCATTCTTCATTCTTCATTAATATTCCGTATCTTTGTACCCTATAAAGCAGTTGGTCGGTCTGTCGCTTGCGCCTCGTGCGTATGAGGAAAGTCCGGGCAACACAGAGCGTCCCACTTCCTAACAGAAAGCTGTCCGTGAGGGTAGAGTAACGTAGAAGAAAATAACCGCCGTCGCCCTTGGGCTACGGTAAGGGTGAGAAGGTGGGGTAAGAGCCTACCAGTCTTGTGGCGACACAAGGGCTGTGCGTCTTGGGAGTTGTAAGGTCATGTAAACCGACGTTATGAGAGTTGCTCGCTCCATGTCGGAGGGTAGACCGCTAAAGCTTGTATGGTGACATGCGGCTCAGATAAATGACAGACACTTCTTTAATGGAGAATGGATAATGAAGAATGGATAATTCCTAATTAGGCTTTTTCAGAAACAGAAGAACAGAACCCGGCTTACAGACTGACTGCTTTTTTATTGACAATGGATAATCGAGATAATAGCATGAACAAGCGTATTGCTGCCCTTTGGAAATTCCTCACCTACGACATCTGGCGTATTACGGAAGATGAAGTCACGCGAACGACCTTTTCCGTATACAATATCATCAAGACGATTTATCTTTGCATCAACCGCTTCACCAAAGACCGGATAGTAAACAAAGCCTCGGCGCTGACTTACAGTACGTTGCTTGCCATCGTGCCTATTCTTGCCATTTTGTTTGCCATAGCCCGCGGTTTCGGATTCGATAATCTGATGGAAAGCCAGATTGTCAACGGTTTCGGCGGTCCTACGGAAACCACGGAAGTCATCCTGCAATTCGTGAATTCGTATTTGTCTCAGACCAAGAGTGGAATATTCATCGGAGTGGGTCTGATTATGTTGCTGTGGACAGTCCTGAATCTAATCAACAATATGGAAATCACCTTCAACCGCATCTGGCAGGTGAAAAAGGCGCGCAGCATGTACCGCAAAATAACGGATTACTTCTCTATGCTTCTGCTGATGCCCATTCTGCTGGTGGTGTCCGGTGGTCTTTCCATCTTCATGAGTACGATGGTGAAGAACCTCGAAGACTTTACCCTGCTGGCTCCCGTCGGCAAGTTTATGGTGCGCCTCATCCCCTTCGTGCTGACCTGGTTCATGTTTACAGCACTGTACGTCTTTATGCCGAATACAAAGGTCAAGCTGAAACACGCACTCATATCCGGTATTCTGGCAGGTACGGCACACCAGGCATTCCAATTCCTTTACATCAGCAGCCAGTTGTGGGTTTCCCGTTACAATGCCATCTATGGTAGTTTTGCCGCCCTTCCGATGTTTCTGCTATGGTTGCAGGTATCCTGGACCATCTGCCTATTCGGTGCCGAACTGACCTACGCCGGACAGAATATCCGGAACTTCAGCTTCGACAAGGATGCGCGCAATATCAGCCGGCGCTACCGCGATTTTATCTCCATCCTGATAATGTCTCTCATAGCCAAGCGCTTTGAACAAGACGCCCAGCCCTATACAGCCGAAGAGATATCCGAAGAGTGCCAGATTCCCATCCGGCTGACACACGAAACCCTTTATGAATTGCAGGAAATCAACCTCCTACATGAAGTGGTGACCGATGAAAAGAGTGAAGACATCGCTTACCAGCCTTCCATGGATATCAACAAAATGAATGTGGCCCTCCTACTGGACAAACTGGACACGCACGGCTCAGAAGATTTCAAAATTGATAAGGAAAATGAATTCAACAACCAATGGGGAGCATTGCTGAAGGCACGGGAGGAATACTACAAGAATGCAAGCAAGGTGCTGCTAAAGGATTTGTAAGCACGCGGAAGTCTTTCCAGAAACTCCGTATCTGCTTTCTTTTTGATTATTTTTTAGACGCGGATGACGCGGATGGGAATATTAAAAAAATCCGCGTCATCTGCGTCATCTGTGTCTAAAAAGTAAATCACCGATATTTCTCAGGCTCCACGGCACGAGTCATATCATAGGCACGGTCACTCTGACGGGATGCCACTAATTGCAGGAAATCGTCCATAGTGCCGTTACCTTATTTATATTGTATCATGCGGCTGATGTACTTACCAATGATATCGAACTCCAGATTCACCACACTGCCCACTTTGAAAGCATGGAAATTGGTATGCTCAAAGGTGTAAGGAATAATGGCCACCTGGAAAGTATCGTCGGTGGGATTGCACACGGTCAGGCTGACACCATTGACCGTTACCGAGCCTTTGTCTACCGTGATGTAGCCGCGCTTTGCCATCTCCTTGTCAAAAGCATACCGGAAAGTAAAGTAATAGCTTCCTTCCGCATCCTTTATATCGATGCAAGTGGCAGTCTGGTCCACATGTCCTTGAACGATATGGCCATCCAGCCGGCCGTTCATCATCATACTACGCTCCACATTCACTTCATCTCCCACCTGCAACAAGCCAAGATTGGAACGGTCCAGCGTTTCCTTCATGGCCGTCACGGTATAGGTATCATCTGTCAGACTGACTACTGTAAGGCAAACACCGTTGTGAGACACACTTTGGTCTATTTTTAATTCACTGACGAATGAACACTTGAAAGTAAAATGTACATTCTCCTGGTCTTTGACCATCGCCACCAATGTGGCACATTCTTCTACTATTCCGGAAAACATGGTTCTATATACTTTTAGGTTATACGCGATTTATTATTAATATGCGCAAAGATACAAAAAGCCCTTCGTATAGGTACAAAAAAAAGGAAGCTTTTCACAAAGCCTCCTTTTTCAGTTTTCAATAGGTATTAGTTTTTTTTTAAGGTAAAAAGATTGTTTTCAGGATAACGATGCAAATATAGGCGCTTTTCGTGATACTAACCAAATTAAAAAACATGTCTTATAACATCTTTTTGAGAAATCATTTAAGTTTATTATCATTTCAAAGCATTTTTCTACACCTGCAATCGTTTTCAATGGACAAATATAAGGCTATTTTCCATGAAACACTGAAATTATCCTAAAATTTTGTTTATTTCTTATCATTTAAGTAGTGTTCATCTGTCCGCCCGCTATGTTTTAACACTTTTGCGTCGATAAAGAACACTATTTCTTCGGCAATATTCGTGATATGGTCACCGGAACGCTCCAACTTGCGGAACACGCTCACCAGGTTCAGACAAGAAAGTGCACTCTCCGGATGCCGGCTGATGTAGTCGGCAAGGATGGCAGTGGCATCAGCATTGATTTCGTCCAGCATATTGTCCTTGGCAAACACAGCGGTAGCCAATTCCTGGCTCTCCTCCTGAAGTGCCTGCTTGGCAAGCTCGAGCATGGAGAGCACCTGGGCTATCATCTCTTCGAGACGGAGTTGCTTGACCAGCTCAGTATCCAATGCCGGTTCATGGCAGTTGAGGGCAAAGCGGGCGATGCCTTCTGCAAAGTCTCCCAGACGCTCCAGGTTCGTATTGATTTTGAGCATGGCAAGCACAAAGCGCAGGTCGATGGCAACGGGGTTGTAAAGGGCAATGATATCCTCCACGTCGCTGTCTATTTTCAGTTCGAAAGCATTGACGCGACGTTCGCGCACCAATACCTGCTGGGCCAGTTCCCGGTCCAGCGTAAGCACGGCGTCACCTGCACGGTCGAGCTGATTATATACCAGGGTCCACATTTCGTCTATTTCCTTTTTCAGCAAGACGAGTTCAGATTCGATAAACTTCACCATAATGTTTCTATTTTAAGATTACTTTTGTACAACTTATTTTTGCTTGTATGGAACAATCCGCTACCCGAAACGTCCCGTGATGTAGTTCTGCGTCTCCACCTTATCGGGATTCGTAAATATCTTCCGGGTATCTCCAAACTCCACCATCTGCCCCATATAGAAGAAAGCCGTATTATCACTGACACGCGCTGCCTGCTGCATGTTGTGGGTGACGATGACGATGGTGTACTGCTTCTTCAACTCGTGGATAAGCTCTTCCACCTTGGCAGTGGAGATGGGGTCGAGGGCGGATGCCGGCTCATCCATCAGCAGGACTGAAGGAGACACCGCCATGGCACGGGCTATGCAGAGACGTTGCTGCTGACCGCCGGAGAGGGCGTAGGCGGAGACTTTCAGCTTGTCCTTCACCTCGTCCCAAAGAGCGGCGCCTTTCAGGGTTTCTTCCACCCGCTGACGGATGAAGGCGTTATCGGTGATGCCATTCACACGGAGTCCGTAGGCAACGTTCTCGAAGATGCTTTTTGGGAAAGGATTGGGGCGCTGGAACACCATGCCCACGTTCTTGCGGAGTTCATCCACTTGCACTCCTTTTCCATAGATGTCTTGTCCGTCAATGCGTATCTCGCCGGTCAGACGGGTGTCGGGAATCAAATCGTTCATGCGGTTCAGCAGGCGCAGGAAGGTAGACTTTCCACAGCCCGAGGGGCCGATGAAGGCTATCACAGACTTCTCCTCAATGTCCATGCTGATGCCTTTCAGGGCATGGAAATCGCCATACCAGAAATTCACGTCACGGGTTTCTATCTTGTTCTTCATACCTATTGTATATGTTTTCAATTCGTCTTAATCTTCTTCTCAAAGTATTTCCGCAGGGCGTTTGCCAGCAGGTTCACCAGGAGGATAATGAGTATCAGCACTAGTGCCGTGCCGTAGGCGATGGGAAGCTGCGCTTCCATATCCGTACCGCTGGTAGAGATGACATAGAGGTGATAAGGAAGCGCCATGCACTGGTCGAAGATACTTGTAGGCAGCTGTGGCAGGAAGTAGGCGGCACAGGTGAAAAGGATGGGTGCCGTCTCGCCCGAAACACGCCCCAGCGCCAGAATCAGTCCAGTAATGATATTGGGCATCCCCATCGGCAGGATGACATGCCAGATGGTCTGAAGCTTGGTAGCTCCCAACGCGCGGCTTCCCTCACGCATGCTGTCGGGGATGGCTTTCAGCGCTTCTTCCGTGGTGCGGATAACCAAAGGCAGACTTAGCAGACCCAGCGTCAACGAACCTGCCAGGATGCTGTCTCCAAAATCCATATAGTTGACAAACAGCGCCATGCCAAACAGACCGAACACGATGGAAGGGATGCCGCTCAGATTATTCGTCATCATCCGTATGAAGCGTACCACCCAGCCTTTCGGCACATACTCATTCATATAAATACCGCTCATCACTCCCACCGGAAAGGCAAATAAAGCACTGCCCGCCATCAAGCAGAACGTACCTACAATGGCAGGAAGGATTCCGCCGGCAGTCATACCGTTGGTAGGAGCCGTAGTGAGGAACTCCCAATCGATGACTCCTATACCTTTATATATAATGAAGCCGAGGATTGCAAAAAGAATCCCCACCACACTTAGGCTCAACAGACGGAACAAGCCGAATGCCACGTTTTGCGAAAGATGCTTTCTATTGACCATATCTACCTTCTTTTATTTTCGTCTTGGCGAAACTGCTTCCACCGTGAAGTTTATCAATAAACTGATGAAGAACAGCACGACACCCAGCAGGAACAATGCTTCGTAGTGAGCTCCGCCGGCAGGCGCTTCGCCTAGTTCGGCGGCAATCGTTGCCGGAATGGTGCGCAGCGGTTCCAGGATGGTATGGGGAATGACGGCGGCGTTGCCCGTCACCATCAGCACAGCCATCGTCTCGCCCACCGCACGGCCGATGCCCAACACCACTCCGGAGGTGATGCCCGAAATGGAGTAAGGAATCACCACCTTATATATAGTCTGCCATTGCGATGCTCCCAGTGCCAAGCTGGCTTCGCGCATGGCGCGGGGACAATTCCTCATCGCGTCTTCTGTCACCGTTATGATGGTGGGCAACGCCATAATGGCAAGCACAATACTGCCCGCCAGCCCGCTCTCGCCTACCGGCAAGTTGAACACCTGCTGCAAAAACGGCACAATGACAATTAAGCCGAAAAAGCCGTAGACCACCGACGGTATGCCACTCAGCAACTCAATGATGGGCTTCAGCAGATTCCTTACCCGGGAATTGGCTACCTCCGACATATAGATTGCCACCGACAGACCAAACGGCAATGCAAAGAGGATGGCAAACAGACTGACCCACAGCGTCCCCGTAATGAGCGGCAAAAAGCCGAACTGCGCAGCAGGTGTTGCCGTGGGAAACCATTCGGCACCGGCAAAGACGTCCTTCACCGAAATGGTGTTGTCTTTCAGCAGATGCACCGAGTCTGGACGGACGATGAACTGCTGCGGTACAAAGGCTATAATGCCAGGCGTACGCTCCACCAGCTCCGTAATGCAGGCACCTGCATTTTCGTAGGAAGCGCCCAACTGCTCTTCCGTATAATACAGTGTGATGTCCTCCAAACGGAAAAGGCGGATAGGAAGGTCCTCCCCTCCCACTTCGTTCCAGTTTGTCAGCTCTTCATCAAAAACATTCTTTATCTGTGCCGGAGTCAGTTCGCCCACCCGGTTCTCCTTATTCAAGGCCAATACATACCCTTCTTCTATCACCTTGCTGCTGAACAAGCCCAGCGCTTCGGAAAAGAGGAACACGACGATAAGTACGATGGTAAGACTCGTCACAAAGCCGCTACAAGCCAGTATACCTTCTACAATCTTCTCAAAAATCTTTTTCATGTTGCCTATTGATTTCTGTATGCAAAGGAACGGGCCGGATGTTAAGGCAGTGTGACTAACGTTTGAAAGAAATGTTTCAAAGGTGTTACAAAACTATTACAACGACTCAAAGCACATTCCATGTAACACATTTGTAATATCCATTACCTTAATTTGCATCATGTGTTTACCCTATTTGCACCATGTGTTTTATGAAGACAAGAAAATTACTCCTACTCCTCGCCCTGGCAGCTGCCACCACTGGCATGCAGGCGCAACGCATCAAAGGCAGCGACACCGTGCTCCCCATAGCGCAGCAGACCGCCGAACGCTTTATGACCCTGAACCCCTCTGCCCGTGTCACCGTGACCGGCGGTGGAACCGGTGTCGGTATTTCAGCCCTGCTGGACCAGACCACGGACATCGCCATGGCTTCCCGCGCCATCAAGTTCAGCGAAAAGATGAAAGTCAAAGCTGCCGGAGAAGACTTGGCAGAAGTACCCATCGCCTACGACGCCCTTGCCGTAGTGGTTCACCCCTCCAACCCGGTGAAACAACTGACCCGCCAACAACTGGAAGATATCTTCCGGGGCAAAGTCACCAACTGGCAGCAAGTGGGCGGAGACGACCGCAAAATCGTAGTCTACTCCCGCGAGACTTCCTCCGGTACCTACGAGTTCTTCAAGGAAAGCGTACTGAAAAACAAGAACTACATGAGCAGCAGTCTCTCCATGCCTGCCACGGGAGCCATTATCCAATCCGTCAGCCAAACTCGCGGAGCCATCGGATATGTGGGTCTAGCCTATGTATCACCGCGTATCAAGACACTCGCCGTTTCATACGACGGGCAGCATTATGCCGCTCCCACGCTGGAGAATGCCATCAATAAGACTTATCCGATAGTACGCCCGCTATACTATTATTATAACCGAAAAAACGCCTCGGTCGTAGCCCCTCTGCTCGATTTCATCTTGTCTGCCGCAGGACAGAAAATCATCAAAGAGAGCGGATATATCCCGGTACATAAAGAATAAATCTTCATTCTTCATTCTTCATTCTTCATTTTTTTACCCTATCTTTGTCCCCACGATACGAAAATAGTAACATTATGGCAGAAATAAAGAGCGAAGAAACAAGCGAAAAAAAGAGCTTGAACTTCATTGAGCAAATAGTAGAAAACGATTTGAAAGAGGGTAAAAACGGGGGAAAAGTACAGACACGCTTCCCGCCCGAACCAAACGGTTACCTCCACATCGGACACGCCAAGGCCATCTGCCTTGATTTCGGTATTGCCGCCGCACACGGCGGTGTCTGCAACCTGCGTTTCGATGACACCAATCCCACCAAAGAAGATGTGGAATATGTAGAAGCCATCAAGGAAGACATCCAGTGGCTGGGCTACAAATGGGGTAACGAATATTACGCTTCCGACTATTTCCAGCAATTGTGGGACTTCGCTATCCGCCTCATCAAAGAGGGCAAGGCATACATCGACGAACAGACTTCCGAGCAGATTGCCGCCCAGAAAGGAACTCCCACCCAGCCCGGTGTGGAAAGTCCCTACCGCAACCGTCCTATCGAAGAAACACTGGACTTGTTCCAGAAAATGAACAGCGGCGAGATTGAGGAAGGTGCCATGGTGCTCCGCGCCAAGATAGACATGGCAAGCCCCAACATGCACTTCCGCGACCCTATCATCTACCGTGTAGTGAAGCATCCGCACCATCGCACGGGCACCACTTGGAAGGCTTATCCGATGTACGACTTCGCCCACGGGCAAAGCGACTTCTTCGAAGGCGTGACACACTCGCTCTGCACACTGGAGTTTGTGCCCCACCGTCCGCTCTACGACCTCTTCGTGGACTGGGTGAAGGAAGGCAAAGACCTCGACGATAACCGCCCCCATCAGTATGAGTTCAACAAACTGAACCTCAGCTATACGCTGATGAGCAAGCGCAACCTGCTGACTCTAGTCAAGGAAGGCTTGGTAAACGGTTGGGATGACCCCCGTATGCCGACTATCTGCGGTTTCCGCCGTAGGGGATACTCTCCGGAGTCCATTCATAAGTTCATCGACAAAATAGGATATACAACCTACGATGCGCTCAATGAATTCGCCCTGCTGGAAAGCGCCGTGCGCGAGGACTTGAACGACCGCGCCACCCGCGTATCTGCCGTACTGAATCCGGTGAAGCTTATCATCACTAACTATCCCGAAGGGCAAGTGGAAGAGATGGAAGCCGTCAACAACCCCGAGCATCCCGAAGAAGGCAACCACGTCATCGAATTCAGCCGCGAACTCTGGATGGAGCGCGACGACTTCATGGAAGATGCCCCAAAGAAATACTTCCGCATGACACCGGGACAAGAGGTACGTCTGAAGAACGCGTACATCGTGAAGTGTACCGGCTGCAAGAAGAACGACGCCGGTGAAATCACCGAAGTATATTGCGAATATGACCCTGATACCAAGAGCGGTCTGCCCGGAGCCAACCGTAAGGTGAAAGGCACCATCCATTGGGTAAGTTGTGCCCACTGCCTCGAAGCAGAAGTACGTCTCTACGACCGTCTGTGGAAAGTGGAGAACCCGCGCGATGAGCTTGCCGCCATCCGCGAAGCGAAGAACTGCGACGCACTGACAGCCATGAAAGAAATGATCAACCCCGACTCCCTGAATGTGCTGCCCTGCTGCTACATCGAGAAGTACGCTGCCGGCATGCAGCCCCTCTCCTACCTGCAGTTCCAACGTATCGGTTATTTTAATGTTGACAAAGATTCTACGCCAGAAAAAATGGTATTCAACCGTACTGTAGGTCTGAAAGACGTTTGGGGTAAAATCAATAAATAAGAATATGAGTAAAAAAAACCTGCTGTCCGGAAGAGACAAAGAACTGCAAGAAATGGCAGAACAATATGAAGCTGCCAAAGCAGAGAACAGAACCATCTATCTGGACGCAGACGACTTAGCCGACCTCGCAGACTGGTATGCCGTGCATCATAAATATGCCATGGCTACCGAGGTCGTAGAGTATGGCTTGGGAATACATCCGGATAATACGGCTCTGTTGGTGGAACAGGCATACTTGTTCCTCGACACCCAGCATAAAGAGCAAGCCAAAGATATATTGGAACGGATTGCCGAAGAATCTTCCGAAGTGAAAGTGCTGAAAGCCAACCTACTGTTGGGCGAAGGCAAAGAAGAAGAAGCAGAAGCGATACTCGACAGCATAGACGATAAGGACGACCTGGCCAATATCGTTGATGTATCCTATATGTACATCGACATGGGATTCCCGGAAAAAGCATTGACATGGCTGACGCGCGGACTCGAAAAATATGCCGAAGAAGAAGCCTACCTTGCCGTCACCGGCGATTGTTACTATGCCCAGGGACTGTTTGAAAAAGCCACCTTCTTCTTCAATAAGCTGATTGACAAGAATCCGTATTCGGCTCCTTACTGGTTTGGACTGGCCCGTTGCTACTTTGACCAGCAGATGTTCGACAAAGCAATCGAAGCATGCGACTATGCCACGGTGGCCGATGACGAGTTTGCCGATGCCTACCTGATGAAAGGACATTCCTTCTTCCAATTGGGAAATGAGGAAAGTGCCATGGAGAACTACCTGCAAGCCGAAAAGTTCCATCTCGTCTCCCACGGTTTCATCAACACCTTCATCGGCCTGAACAAAACCTCCAAAGGAGAGTGGAAAGAAGGATACGACTATCTGGAAAAAGCCATAACGGCCGAAGACAGCCATGACTTCGCCTTGCCTTCTCTTTATGCCAATGCAGCCCTATGCCTGCACAAGATGGGAAAGAAACGCAAAGCACACCAGTATTGTAAAAAAGCATACGACCTGGCACCCGAAGAGATAGACCCGTATCTGATTGAGGGGCGCATCTACATGGAAGAAGGTGAGTATGAGAAAGGTGTGAAGAGATGGGCCAAAGCCTTAGAGTATGCCCCCTATGCGGATACCTGGCACGAAATAGGCATGTGTAGCATGGAAATAGGACAACTGAGCTATGCCAAGCTGGCCTTTGAACATGTCAAAGAGATGGAGCCGGACTTTGAAGGTATCAACGAAAGGCTGACCTCTCTGTATATGCTGCTCAAAGACAAAGAGAACTTCATGAAGTACAACCAGCTGTGCGAACATCCGTTCAGGCTGGAAGAGTTGGATAGATTACAGCAGATACTACAAGAAGATAATCAGGAAGAGCTGGCTCTAGTGATGAAGAATATTTTCAATGCATTACAATAACAGTAATTATATACCACTAATCTAGCAAATGGAATCAGTAGCCTTTATCCAATGGTGTCTCGACCACCTCAATTACTGGACCATCACTTTATTGATGGCCATTGAAAGTTCGTTTATTCCCTTCCCCTCGGAAGTTGTAGTCCCTCCTGCCGCTTGGAAAGCCGCCAACAATGACAACATGAATATATATCTGGTGGTATTGTTTGCAACCATAGGAGCAAATATCGGAGCATTGATAAACTACTATCTGGCAAAATGGCTGGGACGCCCCATCATTTACAAGTTTGCCAACAGCCGTTTCGGGCACATGTGCCTCATCGACGAAGCCAAAGTGCAGCATGCGGAGGAATACTTTGACAAGCATGGAGCCGTATCAACCTTTGTTGGCCGCCTGATACCTGCTGTTCGCCAGTTGATATCCATCCCTGCCGGTCTGGCACGCATGAAGCTGGGAACTTTCTTGCTGTACACCACCTTGGGTGCAGGCCTTTGGAATTCCATCCTGGCTTTTATCGGCTATTACTTGTCCACAGTACCCGGCATCGAGAACGAGGAACAGCTGCTTGCCAAAGTAACGGAATACAGCCATGAGATAGGTTATGTATTTATCGGCATCGGTGTACTCATCGTGGCATTCTTCATCTATAAAGGAATGAAGAAGAAATAAAAAAGAAAACGGCATGATAATAAAAAAGCGGTGGACAGCATGATAAATTCTGTCCACCGCTTTTTATTGTTTATCCCAAATCCAAACTTTCTACTTTACAGCTGCAATAGCTTTATCATAATCTGGTTCTTGCGTAATTTCAGGTACCAATTCCGTATAGGCAATCTTACCATCCTTACCGATAACCACTACCGAACGCGCCAATAGACCTGCAAGCGGTCCGTCGGCCATGCGTACCCCGTAGTTTTCATCAAAATCGGAGAAACGGAAATCAGACAAAGGAATCACATTCTCAATACCCTCCGTTGTACAGAAACGTGCATGTGCAAAAGGTAAATCCTTGGAGATTGCCAACACTACCGTATCGGGCAGGCCGGCAGCCAGTTTGTTGAACTTACGTACAGAAGTAGCGCACACACCAGTGTCAAGGCTGGGGAAAATATTCAAAATAACATTCTTCCCGTTCAGTTCCTTCAAAGAGAATGAAGACAAATCTGTTTTTACCAATTCGAAATCGGGGGCAACAGAGCCCACCTTTATAAATTCACCGATAACCTTTACCGGTTGTCCTTTAAATTTTGTTGTAGCCATAGTTTTATCAAATTATATGTATACATAACAAATTACATACAGAAAAAGTTCACCCGAAACTTTTTTCCGGATAAACTGTTATTCTACAGACGAATTAATGATAATCACTTAAAAAATTAAATTCACATGAAAACTATTTTTGACGAACTTCAGCAGGAAGTAAAGAATTGGTGGATTTCACTCATTCTTGGTATTCTTTATGTAATAGTGGCTATAAGCCTGATGTTCTCCCCTCTCAGCGGGTATGCGGTATTGAGCATTCTGTTCAGCGTCTCCATGTTGTTCAGCGGTCTGCTGGAAATATCCTTTGCAGTAAGTAACCGTAGAAGGGTATCCAGTTGGGGATGGTATCTGGCTGGAGGCATCATCGACATGATTCTGGGATTCTACCTGATAGCCTACCCGATGCTCAGCATGGAAGTCATTCCATTCATCATTGCCTTCTGGCTGATGTTCCGCGGCTTCTCATCCGTAGGCTATGCCATGGACCTCAAAAGATACGGGACAAGAGACTGGGGATGGTATGTTGCTTTCGGTATTCTTGCCGTCATCTGCTCGCTCATCATCTTGTGGCAACCGGCAGTAGGCGCCCTTTACGCCGTGTACATGATTTCGTTTGCATTCCTGATTATAGGCTTCTTCCGTATCATGCTGTCATTCGAGCTGAAAAACCTGCACAAGCGCGGGAAAGAGTGGAAGGAAAAGAAAGAGAAAGAAGTATCGGCCGAATAAGTAGCCCACACGAAGCGTGTCAAAAGGAATCCCACCTTTGACACCTTCGTTTAGCCGAATTGCTCAATAACGTCTCAGAAAACGGAACATCGTAGTCCGTGACACTCCCATCTGCCGGGCAAGTTCGGCACACGACTCTCCTCTTTGGTGCTCCCTTACAAGTTTCCTCTTGTTCGCATAGAGTATCTTCATCTTGGGTGTGTCCCCTTTCTTCCTGCCCAGATGTTTTCCTTCTTTCCTCCGTCGTTCCAAGGCTTCTTTGGTGCGCATGGAAATCAGATTACGCTCTATCTCGGCCATCAGTCCAAAAGCAAAACCCAGCACTTTGCTGTTGATGTCATTCTGGAACACATACCCCTCTTTGGTACTGTACAGCACCACTCCCCTTTTGATGCAGGAGTTAAGAATGGTCATTATCTCCAGCAGTGTACGGCTAAGCCGTGAAATCTCCGTTATAATCAAGGAGTCTCCCGGTTTCATCCGGTCCAACAAGCCCGCCAGTTTACGCTCTTTGCTACTCACTTTTCCGCTGACCGTCTCCATGTACCATCTGTCGATGCTCAACCCATTCTTTTCCGCGAAGCGTATAATTTCCTCGCGCTGATTCTCTAAAAACTGTTTTTCTGTACTTACTCTTAAATAAGCTACTACTGCCATAATTGATAAACGTTTATTGGTTATTATTCACCACCAAAGAACGGTTATTCAAGTAAGAGTGGCAACACACAACTATGACTCTCTATCACAGAGGATCACATTATGGACATCCCCCGAAGTCAGGGAAGACTTCTCGGTAACTATCTCAAATATGCCTATAAACAAAGAAAACAGCCCCACTGAAGCTGTTTTCTGAAATTAGTTCATAAAAAATTGATACTATGTAGTTTCATAGTATACTCTTCTTCATTTCATTCACTATGTATCTCACATCCTCATCCGTCACATAAGGACCACTCGGCAAGCAAAGACCACGTTTGAACAAGCCCTCACTGACACCATTAACATAGGCAGGATTAGCCGAATAAACCGGCTGGAGATGCATGGGCTTCCATAAGGGACGGCTCTCGATACCGGCTTTATCCAAGCAAACACGCATGGCCTCTACATTACGGTTAGGTTCACAAGAAGTATGGGCACTCACTGACTCATGCATAACACCGGCGGCACCACCTACGGCGCCTTTTACTGTCTCACGGTAGGCATCCTCCTCACCTCTCACATGCAGATTCCCGTCAAGCAGTACCGTGTTCAGCCAATAATTGCTGTCATAACGTCCGGAAGGATTCTCATGAAGCGTGATTCCCTCCACATCGGCCAACAACTTACGATACAGACCGCACAGATGTTTATGGTGCGCTATATGCTCATCCACCACCGTCATCTGGCCGCGACCGATACCTGCACAAATGTTACTCATCCTATAGTTATAGCCTATACGTTCATGCTGGTAGTAGGGATAGGACTCACGGGCCTGGGTAGCATAGAACATAATCTCTTTCTTAGACTCCTCATCAGGGCAAATCAAAGCACCGCCACCGCTGGTGGTTATCATCTTGTTGCCATTGAAGGAAAGCACGCCGTATTTGCCAAAAGTTCCGAGGACTTGCCCGTCAAACTTGCTTCCAAAGCCTTCGGCGGCATCCTCTATGACCGGAATACCATATTTATCTGCCACTGACATGATTTGGTCTGTCTTGTAGGGCATCCCATACAAAGCCACCGGAACAATCGCTTTGGGCTTTCGGCCCGTCTTGTCGATACGGTCCCTGATAGCCTGCTCCAGAAGTACCGGGTCCATGTTCCATGTATCAGCCTCAGAATCCACGAATACCGGAGTAGCACCGAGGTAGGTCACCGGATGGGAAGAGGCACAAAAGGTAAAGCTTTGTACTATCACTTCGTCACCCTGACCAACTCCGCAAGCGAGCAGGGCCAGGTGTACCGCTGCTGTACCTGCACTCAAGGCCACTACCTTTTTATCCTGTCCCACGAAGCGTTCCAAATCCTGCTCGAAGGCATTCACATTAGGACCGAGGGGTACTACCCAGTTGGTATCGAAGGCTTCTTGTATGAAGCCTATCTCCTTGCCGCTCATGTGGGCGAGGCAAAGATATATTCTCTTATCCATAAAATTACGTGATTTACAAAACTATATTCTTGATAATCTTACACCTATTCCCTACAGCCAACACACCATCCGGAATATCCTTTGTAACAACGGAACCAGCACCTATAATACTCCACTTCCCTATCTTAACACCCGGAATAACAACACTGCCGGCACCAATCCATGTCCCCTCGCCAACTTGCACATTGCCACAAAGCGTACAATGGGGAGAAATATGCACATAATCAGCAATCAGACATTCATGATCCACCGAAGCACCGGTATTGATAATACAATGGCTGCCAATACAAGCATCCGACTGCACAATTGCCCCCTGCATAACTACCGAGCCTTCTCTTATCTCAGTTTCTTCAGATATAATTGCAGAAGGATGAAAAGCTTTGCCATATTCAACCTTTAACTCCTTGGCAATCTTCCTGCGAATACCATTATTCCCAATACTGATTATCAATGGTCCGCAGACCTTCGACGGACGTAATACGGGATAGTCAAAAAGACTATGAATTTCCTCATTATCATCAAACAACGCTTCAATCGGTTCATGATTTGCACGCAATATATCAATGATCACTTTGGCATGACCACTGGCACCATATAAATACATGTTTTGATATTAGTTATTTCCAGTAAAGACTTCCATCGTAGCCGAAGTATCAGAGCTGATACCTTCCCTTATAAATACCTTTCTTATTGTCATAAAAACAATTTTCAAATCAAGTAGAAAAGAACAATGATCTACATACCACACATCCAGTTTAAATTTCTTTGACCAACTGATAGCATTGCGCCCGTTAACTTGCGCCCAACCCGTAATCCCCGGACGGACTTCATGACGACGAGCTTGTTCTTTACTATAAAGCGGTAAGTATTGAGGCAATAAAGGACGGGGACCTATCAAAGCCATATCCCCTTTCAATACATTAATCAGTTGTGGAAGCTCATCTATCGAAGTAGAACGAACAAAACCTCCAACTTTTGTCAAACGTACAGCATCAGGCAATAAATTTCCCTCTGCATCCCGTTCATCGGTCATGGTCTTAAACTTGATAACTTTAAAAATCTTTCCATCCTTTCCTGGACGCTCCTGAGTGAAAAAGACTCCGGAGCCCTTATTGGCAAAATGCAACCAAAAAGCGACAAGAAACAGTATCGGCCAAATCAAAGCCAATATGCAAAACACGAGAAGGAAGTCAATCACTCTCTTAAGAAAATGAGAATACATGCTCTAATAATTATGTACCAATATGAAGTCGTATCTAATATCCTTAAAAAAAACTATTCTTCGATAACAAGACGATAAAAATCTTCATTTCAAAGAAATTACTTCCTCCAAGAATGAAACGAACTTATCCGCTAATGATTTTCTTGAGAAATTAGCTTCTGCAAATGCCCTAGCCCTCTGCCCACATCCTGTTCTGTATGTATCATCGTCCAATAAAGAAATCAAGCCTTCGGCAAAAGCATTTGCATCCTTAGGAGGAACAACAATCCCTAACTTATTTTCTTGAATCATATCAGCAAGCCAACCTGGATAATTGTTTAAGACAGCCAATCCTGAAGATATATAATCAAAAAACTTATTAGGTGAAGTTCCATAGTAAAAAGCCGGAACATCAGCTAATACCATCAAACCCAAATCTGCTGATGCAACAACTTTATTTAGTTCTTTCTTAGGCATCGGATTATAAAAACGACAATTATCCAATTGTTCTTTTCGAGCTCGTTCCATCAAATGCGGTTTCATTTTACCGTCTCCTATAAATGCCAACACAATATCCGTCCGTTGCTTTGCCTTCAGCACTGCAGCAGCATCCAACACTGCATCCAAACCATTGGCAATTCCATGTGCACCAGTAAAAACCGCCACTTTATCTGTTTTGGAAATGCCCTCCAACGAAAGATTATCACGTGAAGATGGCTTGAATATCTTCAAATCACACCCGTTCGGAATCATCGAAATACGCTTGCCCGGCTGGCTCCTTCTTTTAATTCCTTCACAAATTCCAGGAGAAAGACCAACACAAGCATCCGCGCAATGATAACTCAACCACTCCAAAATATTCATCCCCCACAATAAAAAAGGATTCTTCATACCTAAGGCCTTAGGTAATTCAGGCCACAAGTCACGAACTTCAAAAATAAATTTTTTCTTCCGGAACAACTTCATTACTATGCCTGGAATACCGGCTGTCAAAGGAGTAGAAGTCGCAAACAACAAATCATAATCTTCTTTCAATGCTATTTGAATACCTTTCCATCCAAACTTCACGAAAGTCCATGCTCTTTTGGCGATACCATCCTTATTAGAGTAAGGCAAAGCTATCTGAATCACATCTATACCATCGACCATTCCTCTATGAACATTTTTCATCGTTGTGTTCGGCAAATCCAGCTTGGCCGTTTCACCACAAACCATGCAAACAGAATGGCCTCTGGAAATCAGATGTTTTGCCAACTCATAAGAACGTGTCCCCCCCGCTTGGGTGGGAATGGTAAAATGTTGATGGAAATAAAGCACTTTCATTTTATATAAATTGAAGGATTGTTTTTATCGAGCTATTTTTAGTCTGAAATTCGATTTGCCTACATTTAGTCGTTTGACCATAATAATTAGAACATAATTGTTCTGTATCAACAGTTTCACCGTTTGATTCCAAACTAAGATTATCCTTATTTGTATGCCATAATTGACGCATATTCATATTTTTGGGATTACCATCTATACAATCTTCTATCTCCCACTTACATGTGTTTTTCCATTTTACAATCTTTCTAGAATGTTTTATTTCCTTATTCAGATAAGTAAAACAAGAAACTTTTCCTTCAAATATGTAAGTATCCTCTGTTTCTTTCAACGAACTCCACTCTGCTTGCGACCAATTATACCAAATAAATCGATCTCCTTTCAACATTTGATCATGTCCTTCAAGCATTATTGTATTATGAGATTCCGTACCCATAAAATATCGAAGTAACTTCTCTGTTGTATTGTATTTATAACTCCCCCCATCAAACAAATAATTTTCTCCCTGATACCAAATATCCAAATGCAGATTATCCGCATGCGCAGGTCGGTCTTTATATCTTCCACATCTGATAAAAGAAAAAGTATCCTTTTCACGAATACAATAATATCCTCCCTTATCAAAAGAAATGCAACCAAACTGTTTTTTTATTGGTGGATACATCTGTCGGTTTGCTTTCCACTCGCACAAATACCATTCTCTATCCTCATATTGCCGATCATACAAATGTTCGGAAGTAAGCAAATAATGTAACGCATCGAGTTGAGGGTGATAATCACGATAATCGCAATCATTAAGTTTAAAAAACAAAGCTCCATCATTTGAGCCATAATTAGGTAGCCAGCCAGTCAAATCATTCTGGCACTGATACAAAAAATTCACAGACTGATAAGCACGTTTATATACTTCTTCACAGAACCGCTCCCCATTTCTGTCTGCCAGAGTAATGGCCCATGTCAAAAGCTGAACCACTACCCGATGATAATTCATACTGAATTGCAGATAAGTACCATCTTCTGCCACCTGGTATTTTATCTCCTGCTCAAACCATTTTTTCCCTTTCTTTTTCCACTCTCCAGATTCTGGAAATTGAGGAAATAACAGACCTATCAGATACAACGCCAACGTTTCCGTTATTGCATGATTATTACGCACTGCAATCCGGGAAAAATTTATATTTGCACATACATGCTTTATTTGCCAATAAACAGACTGGATGATTAACCTAAAAACATCTTCCGTCAATTCAACCGAATCTTTATAATAATAAAGTGCGAATAACCAATTCAATACACGCAAAGATATTTCCTGACTACATTTATAATTAGGTCCACAATTAAGCGGGTTTTTATGAATCCAGTCCTCTATTTGAGAAAATACAAAAGACGCATGATTTTCACCAGACTTTTGATCATAGCGGATAATGTCATAGAGAAAAGAAAAACGGGACTTTTCCCATACATACTTTATATCCCCTGCTTCAGGCACAATATCCTCTACTGTCGTCCAGTGTACATTCGCGTTATATTTATAGTTCGTATCAGGGTTTGTCAGCCAGTCATAATCCGTTCCAAGGTTGTACCAAACGGCAGAAAAGAAGCAATATTCACCGCGCTTCATTCTATTGACTTTCTCTGAAAGTACCCTACTATCAGTATGGGTCAATTTCACGCTCTTTCTACTTGAAAAGAAAAAGGGTTTTGCGTGCTTTCTCCAATCCGCCAATGACAAATATTCTTTATCCTCCCAAGAAATAGGGTATGCTCTTTTCAACATTCCCCCTTTACGGCGTATTTCATACTGGATACGAAACAAAAAGTACTTTATTCCCATGTTATGAAATAACTGAAAATAAAGAAGAAATTTATTCATAAGGAACACAGAATTATTCAATCTCAATCCACTTGTTCTGCTTCAAGCTATCGATACAAGCAAACGATGCCTTGGCTGTATTTACAATAGAGTCAAATGGAATTAAAGCTTCTCCTCCGTTTTGTATTCTATCATTCAATAAAGCAAATTGGGTAGTATGTCCTTTATCCATGCCTTTTTTCATTTTAGAGAATTCTTTGCAACCATACCCTTTCAGTTCTCTCCAATTGTCAAGAACCAGCGTCTTTTCTTGTGTATAGATTTCTATTCTCTCTTTCGAATAAGACTTGCTACCATTAGCAAAATAGTTTATCACGGCATTCGCCCCATTCTCATATCTTAGCAAAATACTCGCATTATCCGTATTCTCTTCAGGATTTTCCCCCATTGCATTCATACATACGGCTACAACCTTACTGTCTGCGAAAAATGAGCATAAATCAATAAAATGGCAAGCCTCACCAATAATACGTCCTCCTCCTACTTTCAAATCATGCACCCATACTTCAGACGGTATAAATCCGGCATTCATAGTTGCCACAATATTTTTCACTCCGCTTCCGGCAAGCTGTTTCATTTTTACTGCGAAAGGAGAAAAACGTCGATTGTATCCCACAGTCAATGTTACTCCATTCTTTTGTGCTTCCCGATAAGTTTCAGTAATCTCATTCAATTCCGTTTGATTCAAGCACAACGGCTTCTCTACAAATACATGTTTCTTTGCTCGTAATGCATCCAGCACCATTGAAGCATGAAGATTATGACGGGTTGTAATCATTACTAAATCCACAGCCTCATCTTTCAAGATTTCCTTGTAATCAGAAGTTGCTTTCATGGCACCAGCCTTTTGAGCCAGAACTTTAGCAGACAAACCTTGCGCACTCGCAATATACCGAATATGCGCTCCTGCTTTCGTCAAAGCAGGCAGCATCGTTGCCGATGTAAAGTTTCCGGCGCCAATAATGCCTATTTGTCCTTTTGTTGCTGAAAAGTCAGCAGAAGCAACCTCAACTATCGTATTTCGTTTTGCATCAACGGGATATTTCAAGATAGAAGCGATAGAACCATGTTTACGCATGTCCCCATATATCTTTTCATAATCCTTCAAATCCACTTCTTCAGTAATCAATGATTTCACATCAATATTTCCCATGGATATTGCCTGCAAAACAGTCTCGAAATTTCTTTTTTCTGTCCAGCGTACAAAAGGTAACGGATAATCTATCCCTTTATTTTCGTAATCTTCGTCATAACGTCCCGGACCGTAGGAACAAGAAACCTGGAATGACAACTCCTTTTTATAAAAATCATCCCTACGAATATCCAACCCTATCACACCTACAAGGACAATACGGCCTCTTTTCCTTGACATCTCAGCCGCTTGATGAATCACTTCATCTGTTTTAGCAGAAGCAGTAATCAATACAGCATCAGCCCCATGTGAATATGTTTCTTCAAGCACATATTTTACAGAATCTGTTCCTTTAGCAGGATTTACCCCTATCACTCCTTTAGTACGGGCCAATTCCACCTTTTCTTCATCAAAATCAATTCCTATGACTTTACACCCATTTGCTTTCAATAATTGAGCCGTTATCAGTCCAATCAACCCTAACCCGATTACAACAACGGTTTCTCCCAGTTGCGGATTCAACAAACGAATACCCTGCAAACCTATAGACCCAATTACAGTAAAAGCAGCTTCTTCATCCGAAACATTTTCCGGTATTTTAGCTACCAAGTTTTTAGGTACACAAACATACTCGGCATGTTGTCCATTAGAGGCTACACGATCGCCCACCTTAAATTCTGTAACTCCATTTCCTACAGCAACCACTACACCGGAATTACAGTACCCTAAAGGCAATGGTTGTCCCAATTTATTAAAAACAGCCTCCAATGTAGGTTGTAAACCATCTGTCTTTATCTTATCAAGTACTTGCTTTACTTTATCAGGCTGTTGACGAGCCTTGTCTATCAAATTTGCCTTTCCAAACTCGACAAGCATACGTTCTGTCCCTAAAGACACTAAAGAACAAGATGTTTTAACCAAGACATAACCTGATTTTACCTGAGGAACCGGAACTTCTTCAAGTACAGTCCTCCCTAATTTCATATCTTGAATTATTTGCTTCATGATTAATTTCCTTTATAACACCTTCTAATACTCAACAGAATCTATTTTAATGCAAAATCAATAATATTATTATACAGATTTGTATATATCCCATAATTGTGAAACCGTACTATCTACAAAAGAGACATTTCTAATTTGAGATTGATTATGATTCTTATAGAAAGCTAAAACTTTTTCCTCCAAATCTTCGTAATTCCTATTTTTAAATAAAATAGCTTCACTAGGCCTTTTGCAAACATCACTTGCTATAGCAGGAGTACCACAATACAGAGCTTCCTTTACAGAAATGCCTTCTATATCAGTATATGTAGGTCTGATAAACAAATCAGATAATTTCCAAACCTCAAATCCATTAGGCATTTCTTTTTGTACAACTAAAATATTATCGTCAATATTCATTTCTTTTATCAAAGAAAGGCATCTCTGATAATATTCCATATCTCCAATCATTGGTAAACAAAAAACAAGCCCTACATTAATACCTTTCTCTTTCAAAGATTTCACTAACTGTATCAATAAATCAAAACCATATATATCAATGCCATTTTCATAACGTAGCTTATAAGCATTTGCTGAAAATAAAAAAGAATGTTGCTTCCTAAAAAGTAGTATTTCATTACTTAATCCTAAATATTCGGATTGGGTCGGAGGCAAAAAAGCAGGAAGTATATGGAATTTATCATTTGAACATCGAAAGTACGAACATAACTTTACTGAATAATTATCATCATTTAAAATAACAAAAGCCGCATTTTGAAGAAAAAGCTGAATAATTTTTCTTTTAATATAAGAGGTTTCCCTTATCAGATTCTGATTATGTAATGTAACGCCAACCTTATGTCTTCCTCCTAACAGAAGAAATAAAGCAAATGCAGAAAGATTATTGGAATGTAAATGAATCACTTTCTTCTTTCTAAAAGGTAAAAGAAGAAACTCCATCCAAGGATAAGACACGCGTTTTACATAGGAAATATCAGGTACATGTTTCCCAAAATTACGCAATATTATAGAAGAATCCAATTTATGCAAATTATGAATCAATCTATATATATGAATGGAAACTCCACCAATTGGAGGAGGATATGTTCCCCAAAGTTCAACCTTCATCACTTACGATACTATTTACAAGATCAACCATATCAATACTATTATATAATTGATAAGATGATTGAGAATATCCCTCATAATCAGAATCAATTTTAAGTATTGCTTCACTAATTTCTTTTGCAGATAATGACCGCAAACAAACCCCTGCTTTGTTTTGATAAAAAGCCATATTCAATGCTGGTAAATCATTGGCAACCATTGGAATTCCAAATTTAGAATATTCATAAAGCTTATTCGGAGCACAATACAATACATTAATTGCATGATTAATAGGAACTCCATTTACTATATACACAAGTATTCCTATATGTGCCAATTTGGTTATTTCTAAATGCAAAGGAGGGGCTAAAAATGGCAAAAAAACTATTCTATCACTTTGATATTTATTTTTTAACTCATCATATAAAGAAGTTCCTCCCCCCATAAGAAACAAGACATAATCATTTGGCAATAAATTTACAGCCTCTATAAAATCATCAACTTTTCTTTCAGCAATAAAAATACCTTGATACAATATAATTTTCTTGTTCTTGTATTTTGCTACTATTTCCTGTATAGAAAGAGGCAATACTACCGATTCCTCCGATTGTTTATTATAAGGCTTATTGGGCAATATATAAGGTAATTTTTCTAAGTTATAAATAGCCTTAGTGATATGAGCCCTATTATACTCACAGCAAATAATTTTCTTCGACTTCTTTAAATTATCCTCAAAAGAAGAAAAAGGATTTAATAGTTTGTATGCCCATTTTTGTGATGGATTCTTAAATTCAAACAAATGAGATATCGTATTATAACGTTCTAATACACCAGAAAATAGACTGACTGTTTCAGAATGTAACAACCACAAAAATGTATTTTTGGAGCTATACTCAGTTTTCAATACTTTCAATACTTGCTTTCGATATTTCCACTGTTGAATTATTCGTTGCATTCCATTTCCACCATACAATGGTGTCTTATAGAATTTTACATGATTTTTTTCTATCAATGCCCTTTCAATGGCCACATTCGAACAACCACCGATATATACTATTTCATAATTTAATTCCGACAATATGTTACATATAGATATCACTGGTGGAAATAACTTGATATCATATATCATTGTTAATATTACTTTACTTTTCATCTCTTAAAACTATTTAAAACAATCAATATAACAATTCACAAGCATTTGAAATCTTTATGTTAGATTCTTTTATTGCATAACAAGGCCATTTCCAATTATTATAACATAACTGCACTACAAAATGAGCAATAAGAATTCCCCATATTCCCCAATCTGTATATTCCAATAGTACTATAGCTAATCCTACCCCACTTATTGCAGAAATCAAGTAAGGAAAAACATATGGAAGTTTATTAGAAGTAGAAATATATGAAACAAACAAAGATTGATTAGATTCCAAAAATACATATAAAGAAACAAACAACAACAATGAATTTCCCAACATTACATTAGGCTTTATATACTCAATTATAGGGATTCCTATAATAAAAAGTAATAATAACATCATTATATAACTGACAACATATATAAACCATGTTTTAAACAAGAGTCTATTTCTCAATTTTACATCTCTCGTAACTTGCGCTGCATTCAATTTTGGTAAATTAGTAGTAAAATAAATCAATGAAACTGATGAAATTATAGTCAAAATTTGTATTGCTAGTGCATAAGCAGCCGTTTCAGATAAATCAATATATAAAGAACATAAAATTGTATTAGACTGGATAATAAGATAACGTGAGATCATTACAATACCCTCTCTCCAAGAATTATGCCAGATAACATCCAAAATTCCAACGTCAAATACATTTTTCTGCTGCGTTCCAAAACTTTCCTTTTCAAATTTACTTAATGCAATTCCTAAATATATACGTAAGCATACGCCTGAAAGAAAAAAAGAAAAAGCTACTGCAAAAAGTCCATATCCCAAATACAAACCTATATAAGCAAAAATAATTTGCGTACATTTAGAAAGCAGCATTGCTTTATTAATACTAATAAAATCACCTATCCCTCGAAAAAAAGCGTGATAATAACCATACAATATATTTATGAATGACGCTATAGAAAAAATAATCCAAGAACATAACACCTGCCTATAAGGCAAAGTCTTACTAATTACAGTAACATAATAAGAGCCTACAGTTATTAATAAAATAAAAACAAATAAAGATAGAAATAAATACAACCTACGAGATGCTATCAATAATTTCAATAATAGTTCAGCATTCATTTCGGTATGGACTGCTGATACAATTCCGCTTTTCTTAAGAGAATCAGCGCCTGCATATGCATAAGTAACAAAACGAGCAATTTGAGGAGAGAAACCAAAATCAACCATTGTTACAAAAGTTCCAACACTCATAAAAACATACCATAATCCAAGCTCTTCCCCACTTAAATACTGCAAGATAATAGGTAATAAAAATATATTTATAGACAAAGAGCTTCCATAACCGATATAATTCCATAAAAGATTCTTATTGCAGTTCATAAAATACTCTTTTTAGCTATTTATCTCTAACATCTTCTATCCCTATAAACAACGATGATAATCCTATAGACATCAATGAAGAAGAATACCCCCAGAAAAAGACAAACCATAAACAGCCAAGAACAAGCCACGGTGATTTATTACAAACAAGGCAATGCCGGAATAATAAGGTTCCACTCAAGACTAGCCCCAACAAACCAAATTTTAGAAAAATAGTATTCACTGATTCATGCATTCTAATAAAATATTCATTATTGTATTCTTCTAAAGAAAAAGCCGCAGGATTATAACCACCATATGCATAACGATAGTCTTGATGCCCTCCTCCAAATCCTTTTCCAAATAATGCAAACGAAGGATGCTTCACAAATTCTAAATTAGTATTCAGCAATTCCTCAATACGTATTTTAGGCGAAAGGGGCAAATTGGTATACCAATCAACATCAACAACAGAAACTAAAGACAAAGCCTGAACCAATTTAGATGAAGATAAAGAGTCTCCATCAGTTTTCTTCTCAACAATATTCAATAAAAAAGGAAACAATAAAAATACAACTATACTTCCTAATATCAATTTTAACTTGGCTCTTTTATACCAAAATATTAAGCAAGTCATTAATATCAGAAAAAAAACTAACCAAGATTTACCACCTAAAGCATTAGAGTAAGCAAATTGCATAAAAAAAGTAATACATGACAAAAATATTAGCAATACAAAATGATTATTACTATATTTCTTATAAAAAAGAAAAAAGACTATAGTAGTAGAAAAGAAAAAAGACAAAGGCATTAGCATTATTTCATTTGTACCATAAAATCCCTTAGCTCCAACTAATGAAACAAATAAAGCTGCCAATACCATAGCCACTAATACTGAAAATATTATTAATTCCAGTTTCTGCTTAAATTGAGGATAAATCAAAGATGAATACATGAAATATAATGCATACACATTAAATACCCCAAGAATCATTAAATCTTTTACAAAAAAGGAAAAATGAAATGTTTTTGATGTACTATCTGTAAACAAGGACAATACTCCCATTACAATTCCTAAAACCAGCGTTATAGATACAAAACTAAATAAAAAAGGAAATTTTTTAGAAATAGTTTTCCAAATAGAACCATTACCTAACATTTTAGGCAAAGGCCATAGAGATAATAATAAGAAAAAATAACCACTTATTAAAGGAAGCATTATTATTGATGGAACGAACTTCAATGATTCATCTACAAACATTGGAAACTCAAACGTGGTTGCCAATATGATAACTAATGTATAAAGATATAAATCAAGTCTGCGTTTCAATGCTAAAAATAATAATATACCGCTTTCACAAATAGCTATAATAGAAGCAACAACTAATATTTTTACCGTTAGTGCATGTAGCAAGTATAGCAAAAACACTAATACTACAATACGCCAATCCAATATTCCATTTTTATAACAAAATTTCATTCAATTGAGATGTTATTACTTGATCTGAATGTGCACTCAAAAAAGAAGTATAGACTTCTTCATTTACATTTAGAGCTATATTATCTAAAAGTATTTTCTTCATTAAATCATCAACCCCTTCAAAAAAGGAACAACAAGAAGGATATCTTTGTGCATAATACCTTACAATAGGAATATTTCTCCCTATAACTTTTTTCTTCGCAACCAAAGCATCCAACAAAACACCAGAAAATCGATATTTAAAATAATCTGGATAAAGGATTAAAACCCCTTTCGCCTTTCTATAATAATCTATATAATGCTCTTCTGCCAAAAAACCTGTCACTATATTTATAGATAATGGTAACTCATTAAATGAGTTCTGCGTTCTCAAAACAAGATGAATATTGTTTCTTTCTAAACAATGTTTTTGCTTCTCATACTCTATCAAATCATGAATGATATTTTCATCATTTGCATGTCCTAATGCTATATACATATTTGGTCCATTAGTATTTTGCATTTTTGATGTAAAAGAAAGATCTGGCAATGGATGTGATATTACAAAAATCCGGTTTGCGCTTACACCAATACTTACTAAATAGTCTTTTATAAAATCCGCAAATACTACATGGTTTACTTTATTCATATACGTTTTGAAAATCTTGCGCTTATATTTATTCAGTAAATGATCTGTATTATTATGATGGAACAAATATATGGGTTTACAAATAACTAAACGTAAAAGAGTAAAAGACAGTGTATCAAACGTAAAAAAAAACACCTTATCATAGCGTATTCTTAAACACAGAAATACTATTAATATCGAGTTTAAGAATTGACAAATATAATTTAGATAGGCATTTTTACTTTTAAAAAGGAAAGAGACATTATAACTTGTCACTTTATTGGAATGGTTCGCATAATAATCTTGATAATCTATGAGTTTTACTTCTGCTATTTTCTCATTTCGAAGTAATATTTCCAATAAATGTTTATTCAAGCAACAATGTCCCTTTGGGAATATCGTATCAGCGATTAAAAGCCTCATACAAAAATTATAAAAAAGAAGTTATTCTTCCGCAAGCCTTTCCGTCCCCATAAGGATTCACCGCCTTACTCATTTCCTCATAATGCGCCTCATCATCCAGCAAAGCAGAGACCTCATTTACAATCTTATCATAATTTGTTCCCACCAACTTCACCGTACCAGCTTCCAATGCCTCCGGACGTTCCGTCGTATCACGCATCACAAGTACCGGCTTCCCAAGTCCGGGAGCTTCTTCCTGAATACCACCACTGTCTGTCAGAACAATAGTAGATTTCTCCATCAGATAAACAAAAGAGAGATACTCCAAAGGCTCTATAAAAAACATATTTCCTAAATTGGATAAATCCTCACCAAATACTTCATGAATGGGTTTGCGAACATTGGGATTCAAATGCATCGGATAAACAAAGTCAACATCGGGATATCGTTTTGTAAGAGCCTGAATAGCCTTACACATAGACATGAATCCGTCACCGAAATTTTCACGACGATGACCTGTTATCAAAACTAATCTCTTTCCATCCTGCAAACGGTTAATGTCATAACCGGAAGTTCTCAAAACACCTTCCAATTCTTCATCAAGTTTCTTATCGCTCTTTATCTTATCTACAACCATGTAGAGTGCATCTATTACCGTATTTCCGGTCACAATAATAGAAGATTCCTTTACCCCTTCATCCAACAGATTCTGTCGGCTTAACGGTGTGGGAGAAAAATGATAAGTAGCAATGCGTCCTGTTATCAGCCGATTCATCTCCTCTGGCCAAGGACTATAAATATTATGAGTACGAAGTCCCGCCTCTACATGCCCCACCGGAATCTGCTGATAAAAAGCAGCCAATGCCGAAGCCGTAGAAGTGGTTGTATCACCATGAACCAAAACAGCATCCGGCTGTGCCTCTTTCAAGACATCCCGCATCCCCGTCAAAACACGGGCTGTCACATCATATAAATCCTGCCCTTGTTTCATAATATTCAAATCATAGTCAGGAGTAATATCAAATATATGTAACACTTGATCAAGCATTTCGCGATGTTGACCGGTAACGCATACGATTGTCTTGAACTCCTCCGGATATTTCTGAAATTCTTTCACCAGGGGAGCCATCTTTATGGCTTCGGGACGAGTCCCGAAAACCAACATAATTTTCTTCATGCTATAGGGGATTAATTATTTCTTATAGATTCCGCAAAAATCAAGAATTACTTTCCGGTCATTATGTGGCAAAGATTTAAATACAGAATGAGCAACCAGAAAAACGACTATATCAGCCTTCTCATAGGCTTCTTTATAGTCCGTAAGTTTAAACACGTTGTGCTCCTGCACATTAGGTTCCACGACTAATATATCCGCATTATTACAGCTTTGCATCACTTTGGTAGTAATATACTTGGCAGGAGCTTCACGCAAATCATCAATATCGGGTTTAAAGGCCAGTCCCATCATGGCAATGATAGGTTTACGATGATATTCCAATTCAAACTTCAACATGGCATTCTGCACTTTCTCTGCACACCAGAATGCTTTATAGTTATTGATTTCGCGAGCGGTAGATATGATTTTAGATTCCATAGGAAATTCTGCCGTAATGAAATAAGGATCAACCGCTATACAATGTCCTCCAACACCACAACCTGGTTGAAGGATATTCACACGAGGATGTTTGTTCGCCAAGTTTATCAATTCCCAGACATTGATTCCTGCTTTGTCACAAATCAGAGAGAGTTCATTGGCAAAAGCTATCTGTACATCACGGGAGGAGTTTTCTGTCAGTTTACACATTTCTGCCGTTTTACAATTAGTGCGATGGAGTGTTCCTTGTACAAACCTACTATAAAACTCAATGGCCTTATCTGTAGAAGCTTCATTCAGACCGCCAATAACTCGATCATTATGAACTAACTCATAAATGACGTTCCCTGGAAGAACACGCTCCGGACAATAAGCAATATAAATTTTATCTCTCAATTCCGGACGTAATCCAAATATCAAATCACACATTTTATCAGTAGTACCTACCGGTGATGTAGATTCTATGACATACAAATCTCCCTCTTTCAACAAAGGTATTACGGCACGGGTAGCAGCTTCCACGTAAGAAATATCAGGCTCATGATTTCCCTTAAAAGGAGTAGGCACCACCATAAAATAGGCATCACTCACTTCCGGAGTTGTAGAAGCCTTCAACTGACCGGTAGTAACGACTTCTTGAAGAAGCTCCTGCATACCTGGCTCAATGATATGCAACTTACCCTGATTAGTCATTTCTACAACTTTGGGATTAATATCAACCCCGATAATCTGAATTCCGTGTTTAGCAGCAATAATCGCAGTAGGCAGGCCAATATAGCCCAACCCCATAAAACATGCTTTCATATCAATAAAAGTTATCTATTTTTTTATGATTTCCTTATCACACCCAAATCCTATTCCACTTCCTCAAACGGATACGGATTCTCCTCAATATTCCTCAACTCCTTCACTAACTCCACTTGCTCTGCCGTCATGACTTCCTTACCCCAACCATCTATAATAGCATGAGCTTCCTGAAGCAAAGATTCCTCATAAACCTCACCATACATATAAGCTAGCAAACTGACTTTGAGCAAAGAAGCCGGAAGCCGACTCAAAACCTGACAAGCACGATTCAAGACAACCTGTTTCTTTTGCTCTTTATCTCCATCATCATAGATAGTGGCATTATACCCCATCAAAAGAGCCAGGCACAAATTCGCCTCCTCTTCAACATCGGAACCTTGAACGGGAAAAAGGGAATCGGACTGAACAAGCACCTCCTTGTTCAATCGACAAAACGTATCGGAATAGACGGGAGTACCGTCCATACCAAGATACATCAACTCATGAGCAACACGTTGAAGCTCAAGAGCACGGGAAAGTAAAGAATTCATCTTTATATTAAGTTTTCTATTATTTGTGTGAATCAGGAATTGTTCATCACTTGCTTGTTGCTGCAATGTGGTAACAGCAATGCTCTGAAAGACAGAATCTTTCTGCTTTATACTTTTTTATCGATACTAAAGTGCCGCTTTATACGCGTTAAAGTACTGCTTTATTAGCATTAAAGTACTGCTTTATCGCAGATAAAGTAACGCTTTATTGCTGATGAAGAGTTTGCAAAGCTGCTATAAATTGATAATAAGCAAGTTGAATGTGATTATTAATCTTTTATGATTTTCAGATAGGATTTGGGAACCTTGACACTTGCCGTCAAAAGGTCTTTGATGCGGATTACAACATATGTTTTATTGGCTTCGACGGCAACCTCACCCTCAATGCCGCTAAGTTCTCCTTTGACAACCTTTACTTTATGCCCGACAGTAAGCATTTCGCTATCAAGGCTGACACCGTCAGGATTCAAATCCATCACGAACATAAAGTCCTCCATCTGCTTATCCGGCACCACCAGCATGGAATGCGTGGAAAGGTCCTTCATATAAAAAAGGGGGACATTATAGATATTGGAAATATCGCAGGCCGTCTGCTTGGTGGAATGAACAAATACCAGATTACGAATTACCGGAACTTCACTACGTTTACGACGATACTTCAATTGAGAAACCACAAAGCGCGTAGGAAGGTAATAGTCAAGGTCCAAATGCTCTTCCGATTTAAGTCGGTCTAAAGATTTCCGGACTGTGAATTCTTGCTTATCACGGGTGCGAGCCGCAAACCAATACTTCTGTTGTTCAGCCACTTAGAAATTTTATTTCGAATGAATTAGCTCAGTTACGGGTGCGCTTCGCGGTTTGAACGAGACATTTTCCCACCCAAACCGTATTGTACACTTTTGCAATGATAATAGGCTATTAAAGAAGATATTAGACTCATAGAAGTGTCCAATAAACGTTCGTTTAATGAACGCCTGTTTTCAAGAAAAGAAGCAAAGACTTAAAAATTGAAAAGGAACAGAACTTTAATATTTAAAATATTAGGTGTATGCTATTGTAATTCAATATATTGAAATAAGATAAAAGCTGTTTTGAAAATATTTTTATTAAACATTTTGTTAGTTCAAAAAATACAGCTTATCTTTGCGTTCATTAAACGAACGTTTAAAAAACACCTCGCCATTCCCAATATATAATCTTACTCAAGCTTCACAAGTTCAATTTGCTGATTTCAGCCCATCGTCTGGAATATATTTTCCACGCCTTGAAGAAATCCATTTTGGTGTCAGTTATAAGCAATCTGTTCCATTTGCCATGCTGAATCCTTCGCACACGAAAAATTCTTACCGGTACACCTCCGAACGTGGGTCAAACATGATGCAGTTGCATTTGAGCTTTCTGCTATACTTCTGCAACCTGAGCTTCTTGCCGAATTTTATAAGCACATGGGACGTAAGGTCGCCGTGTTCGGCATCGTGTTTTGTCTTGCCGTTCTTGCCTACCTTTATCATGCCGAGCCAACGACATCTGACGTGGCGGCTATGGATAAACCGGACAATCTCCTTATTCGTAAACCAACTGTCTGCCAATACATAGCTGAACTTTATACCCCGGTGTACAGCCCGCTTTACCATCTCTCCGACGATGGCGAAGTCAAGAAGAATCTGAGAGACACCATCGGTGACAGCCGCACAGAGACAAGTCTTTGATATCCGAGAGAAAAAGGAATAATTTTGTGTACCGGCATCGGCTCTGAGTAATTTTATGCCTCTACCTCTGAGAATCTGTACTTACGAAACATAAATTAATATCATGTCATGCAGGATATTAACAACGTGTGATACAAAAAACAAATATCGTGTCGGCAGGATATTAACTTCCTGCAAACACGATATTTACTTCTCAAACCCGACTCTCCTTTCCACAGATGCCAATTTATACTTCGGCAACAGTCACAAATCTTAAAAAAGGTGCAACACAAAGACTTAAAATATAACAAGTGTTACAAACACAGATTTTATCCCCCCCCTATTCTTGCCGATGTAAAAAAAAGCATATACATTTGCAATGTGTTTTTCATAGTATTAGATTTAAGGTTAACAAAGGTTGGAGTACAGCGGTACTCCTTTTTTTATACCCATACGTATCATCCCCGACTCTCCCAGCGAAAAAAACTATGTCTCAGCATAATCAAGCTAATGCTTGTTTCTGCGCTTGACTTTTTATATCTTTGCGTTGCTTTTTGCGGGTGCAAGCACGCATAAAGCAACTTAACTAACAATAAATCAATAATTAAAAACAGAAAATTATGGCAATGCATACATGGTTTGAATGTAAGATCCGTTACGAGAAAACAATGGAAAATGGAATGAATAAGAAGGTAACAGAACCATATCTGGTGGATGCCCTCAGCTTTACGGAAGCGGAAGCACGTATCATCGAAGAGATGACACCGTTCATTTCGGGAGAATTTACCGTATCGGACATCAAACGCGCCAACTATAGCGAATTGTTCCCCAGCGAGGAGGAAGCTGCCGACCGCTGGTTTAAATGTAAACTGGTATTCATCACACTGGATGAGAAAAGCGGTGCGGAAAAGAAAACCTCTACCCTAGTATTGGTGCAGGCAGCCGACCTGCGTGATGCAGTGAAGAAACTGGATGAGGGCATGAAAGGCACAATGGCCGACTATCAGATAGCATCTGTAGCGGAAACCGCCATTATGGATGTATATCCGTACAGTGCAGAGCCTGACGACAAACCAGAAGTGTAACGAAGCAGAGCTTCGTAATGTGCTAATGTGCAAATATGCCAATGACCTGCGGCGTGACAGCACAAGATAAACATAGCACAGCCAATTAGCATATTAGCACATTGGCACATTAACTCATTAACCCCTAAAAAGATGATTGCAGAGAATTTAAAACAAGTACTGAGCGAACTGCCTGAAAAGGTACGGCTGGTGGCTGTTTCCAAATTTCACCCCAATGAGGCGATAGAAGAAGCGTATCGTGCCGGCCAGCGTGTGTTCGGAGAAAGTAAGGTGCAGGAAATGACTGCCAAATGCGAAAGTCTGCCCAAAGACATAGAATGGCATTTCATCGGGCATCTGCAAACAAACAAAATAAAATATATCGTTCCTTACGTAGCGCTGATTCATGGCATAGACTCCTACAAGCTGTTGGCCGAAGTGAACAAGCAGGCTGCCAAAGCCGGAAAAACCGTCAACTGCCTGCTGCAGCTGCACATTGCCCGGGAAGAGACCAAGTTTGGATTCAGCTTTGACGAATGCCGGGAAATGCTGGCAGCCGGTGAATGGAGAAAGCTCAATCATATCCGGATATGCGGATTGATGGGCATGGCCACAAATACGGACAATGACGAACAAATCAAAACTGAGTTTTGTTCTTTAAGTAGCTTCTTCAATGAAGTGAAAACCAAGTGGTTTGCCGATGCAGAGTCATTCCGGGAATTGTCCATGGGAATGTCTCACGATTATCACGAGGCCATTGCAGCCGGGAGCACCTTAATACGTGTAGGAAGCAAGATTTTTGGAGAAAGAAACTATTAACCATAAAAAATCATTATCATGGCAACATTAGAAACTACTTTTGCAGGGCTGAAACTCAGAAACCCCATTATCGTCAGCAGCTCCGGACTGACAGACAGCGCCGCCAAGAACCAGAAACTATCTGAGGCCGGCGCAGGTGCCATTGTGCTAAAATCACTCTTTGAAGAGCAAATCATGATGGAGGCTGACTGGATGGGAGACCCGAACATGTACCCCGAAGGCAGTGACTACCTTGTAGGATATATCCGCGAACATAAGCTGGGTGAATATCTGAACCTGATTAAGGAAAGCAAAAAGGTTTGCAATATCCCCATCATAGCCAGCATCAACTGCTATCAGAATGCCGACTGGGTGGAATTTGCCGCCAAAATAGAAGAAGCCGGCGCAGACGCACTGGAAATCAATATCCTTGCACTGCAGACGGATGTACAGTATACATATGGAACCTTCGAGCAACGCCACATCGACATTCTGAGCCACATCAAGAAGACGGTCAAGATACCCGTCATCATGAAGCTGGGCGACAACCTGACCAATCCGATAGCTCTGATAGACCAACTGTACGCCAACGGCGCCGCCGCAGTAGTGCTGTTCAACCGCTTCTACCAGCCGGACATCAACATTGAGAAAATGATACAAGTATCCGGCAACGTATTCAGCAACGAAGCCGATTTGTCTAAAGCCCTGCGCTGGATAGGCATCGCTTCGGCAGCCGTAAACAAGCTGGACTATGCCGCTTCCGGTGGTATCCACTCGCCCGAAGGCGTTGTCAAGGCAATATTAGCAGGTGCTTCGGCCGTAGAGATATGCAGTGTGCTTTATCAGAATTCAGCTACCATCATTGAAGAATACATCCGCTTCCTCAACTTGTGGATGGACCGTAAAGGTATGGAAACCATCAGCCAGTTCAAAGGTATTCTGAACGTAAACGACCCGAAGGGAGTCAATACCTTCGAACGTACACAGTTCTTGAAATACTTCTCTTCACATGAATGAGACAAAAGGCTGACAAGAAGACAATAAAATTGAAAGGGTGATAACACTACAATGACGTTATCACCCTTTCATTTTATACTATACCGCTATCTTTTTATTTCTTCTTATCCAGCGCCTCAAAGCAGGAATTCTTGCTCACGAATTCCGGAACAATATCCTTCATGGCAGCAACAATTTTCATCTGGTCATAGGTGTAACTTACATCAATCAGCTTCTGGATACGCTCCTTCACCTCGTCATAGTCATACTCACGCACCGTGGCAATCATAATCTTCTCATGGTAGGTGGGCTTTGTAAGCTCCTTCACATTCAAGAGTTCCTCGTAGAGCTTCTCGCCATGACGGAGACCGGTAAATTCAATCTTCACATCCGTACGTCCGGAAAGGCTGATCATACGCTTGGCAAGGTCCACAATCTTCACCGGCTTACCCATGTCGAAGATGTAGATTTCACCGCCGTTGCCCATACTGCCGGCCTCAAGAACAAGGCGGCAAGCTTCGGGAATGGTCATGAAGTAACGGATTATCTCAGGATGGGTCACTGTCACCGGGCCGCCACGCTGAATCTGGTCGCGGAAACGGGGAATGACAGAACCGTTGGAACCCAGCACATTGCCGAAACGCGTAGTGATGAACTGAGTGGCATGGCCTCCCTCCTTCTGCAACTTCTTCGCAAGAGACTGCACATAAATCTCGCAAATACGCTTGGAACAGCCCATCACGTTTGTAGGGTTAACAGCCTTGTCCGTAGAAATCATCACAAACTTCTCGGCACCGTATTTCACGGCAAGATCGGCAACGGTGCGCGTGCCGAATACGTTCACCTGGATGGACTCGGAAACGTTGTCCTCCATCATCGGCACATGCTTGTAGGCGGCCGCATGGAAAATATACTGGGGCTTGAACTCCCTGAAGATATCCTCCATGCGCGTGGCATTGGAGATGTCGGCTATGATGGTCTCGGCATCGATGTCGCGCCAACGGTCCTGAAGTTCCAGACGGATGTCGTGCAGAGGGGTCTCGGCCTGGTCCACTAAAATAAGTTTATAGGGATTGAACGAAGCCACCTGGCGCATGATTTCACTGCCGATGGAGCCGGCGGCGCCCGTAATCATCACACGCTTGCCCTCCAGATGAGAGGCAACCTTATGGATATCTATCTCGATAGGATTACGCTGAAGCAGGTCCTCAATCTGAATTTCCTTCAACTGTGTGCGGCTCAGCGCCTGGCTGTTCCACTCGCTCAAAGGAGGCGCGGTCATCAGTTTGATGTTGTGCACCAGCAGGCGGTCAGCCATGTCGGACTTCTTCAGTTCCTCCATCTTGGCAGGAGAAATGATGATGGTCTGCACATCGCGGTCGTTCAGCACATCAATCAGCGTATCATCGTTGGGGAACACCCTGACACCCATCATCACCTTATTGATAAGCTCAGGTTCGTCCGCAATGAATCCGCGCAGACGGTAGTGGTTGCGCAGATTGACACGCAATGCCTTGGCAATGTTGACCCCGGCTTCCTTGGCACCGTAAATAAACACATTGGCACTGTGGGTGCCGTCGAAGTTCAGCGCCTCGAAGAAAGTCTTGACAATCACACGGGAGCATGCCATCATGGCAAAGCTGATGATATAGGACATGAACAGCACGCTGACCGGAGCCAGGTTAAACTCCAAATAGCTTTCCGTCAGGACGCTCGTTATCATCAGCAGTGCATACGACACCGTCAATGACACAAAAATGCGCATGATATCCACAAAGGAAGAAAAGCGCAACACATTGGAATACGTACGGAAAACACGGAAAAAAATCAGATTGACAACAACCGTCCATAAAATGGTCTTGTCAATGGTAGAGGATTCCAAAAAAATGCTTCTGAAATCATATCGAAGAGCATAGGCCAACAGACTGGATATGACGATGATAAATACATCAATTAATAGAATAGTCCATATCGGAAGCACTTTCGCGGAAAGATACCGATGAAAAAAATTTCGCTTCATTTCGCTTGACAGTTTTGTTTTAGGCGAGGCAAAGATACACTATTTTAGGCAAAACAGACAATAAATCGATAAAAAAATGTTATAACAACTATTTATCGTCTATAAAGGAACCATCCCGCCTCCCCCGTTTTAACAGTCGGAAAGCGGGATAGAAATAGTTTTACCCCGGAAAATGCGGTATCCGCTACATCAGATTACTTGCCAACTCGCTCAACTGGCTACGTTCTCCTTTCACCAGATTGACATGGGCAAACAAGTTCTGGTCCCTCATACGGTCTATCATATAGACAAGTCCATTGGACTGACTGTCCAGATAGGGTTGGTCTATCTGCTGAATATCACCGGTAAACACCATTTTTGTGCCTTCGCCGGCACGGGTGATGATGGTCTTAATCTCATGTGGAGTCAGGTTTTGGGCTTCATCGATAATACAGTAGGTCTCACTCAAGCTGCGCCCACGGATAAAGGCCAATGCCTCGATGACCAATTGTTCACTTTTTTGCATATCCTCCAAGCGTTTCACTTCAGAGGAATTGGCAGCGAACTGATGTTTGATTACATTCAAATTATCGAACAAAGGCTGCATGTAAGGAGCCACTTTCTCATTGGCATCACCGGGAAGGAATCCAAGGTCTTTATTAGACAGAGCCACGATGGGACGTGCCAGAAGAATCTGCTTGTAGTCGGTAAGTTTTCCCAATGCGGCAGCCAATGCCAGCAGGGTCTTGCCGGTTCCCGCCTTGCCGGTCAGGGCAACCAGCTTGATGTTCGGGTCATTCAGCACCTCAAAAGCAAAGCTCTGCTCGGCATTACGCGGTTCAATGCCATAATTCCTTGTCTTGTTGACCCGACAAATCGAATGGGTAAAGGGATTATAACGTGCAAGCACACTGCTGCGGTCACTCTTCAGCACAAAGCATTCGTTGGGGCGAATGATGTCCTTAAAATCGAACTCGTTGATGTCCAGTCCTTCTTTGGAAGAATAAATGCGGTCTATCAGCACAGGGTCAATACCCTCGAACACTTCATTCGACTTTTCGAATATATCCACATTGATTACCTTATCATTGATATAGTCTTCGCACAGCAGACCGATGGAACGCGCCTTCATGCGCAGATTCACGTCTTTCGTGACAAGGATGGTTTTCATTTTAGGCTTTTTGGTGGAAAGCCAGTCCACTACCGACAGAATCTGATGGTCGGGGATGCGTTCGGGAAAGGAATCACGTACTCGGGGAGAGTCCACCATGCCTGCCACCACAAACAGACGACCCAAGCCCTCTCCCAATGGCGCCCCTTTGGTGAACAGATTGTCATCGGTAATCAAATCTAGCTCACGGACAAACTCACGCGCATTGAAATTAATCTGCTCATTACCTTTCTTGAATTTGTCCAGTTCTTCAAGGACTACGATGGGAAGATAAATGTCATTCTCTTGAAAATTCTTCAAACAGTTATAATCGTGAAGAATCACATTCGTATCAATCACAAAATTTTTCTTAGCTCCCATACACGTTAGATTTAAATTGTTAATACCTTTGCATAAGCTTAAGATAAGCTACACTGCAAGCAATTTCAAGCAAGCTTGATTGCGTTCGGTCTGCATTATCTTTGTCGCTTTTAAAGATAACAAATTAATAGGGAGAAAGGATTGCTTCTCCGTTAAATATTATAAAAGATGGATTATCAGGACACTTTAACTTACTTATATAACAGTGTGCCCATGTTTCAGCAAGTGGGCGGCTCAGCATACAAGGAAGGGTTGGAAAATACTCTGACCCTGGACGAACATTTCGGACATCCCCACCGTAGTTTCCGCAGCATTCATGTGGCTGGTACCAATGGAAAGGGTTCCTGCTCGCATACGCTTGCCGCCATACTGCAAGAGGCAGGATACAGGGTCGGGCTCTATACCTCGCCCCATCTGGTGGATTTCCGGGAGCGCATCCGGATTAACGGACAGCCTATACCCGAGGAATACGTCATCCGTTTTGTAGAGCAGGAACGTGGCTTCTTCGAACCCCTCCATCCCTCTTTCTTTGAGCTGACCACCGCCATGGCCTTCCGCTACTTTGCCGATGAAAAGGTGGATGTAGCCGTAATCGAGGTGGGACTAGGCGGACGCCTGGACTGTACCAATATCATCCGTCCGGATGTATGCATCATCACCAACATCAGTTTTGACCATACCCAATTCCTGGGGGACACCTTGGCAAAAATCGCAGGAGAGAAGGCAGGAATCATTAAAAGCGGTATCCCCGTTGTAATCGGCGAAACCACTCCCGAAACGAAATCGGTGTTTCTGGAAAAAGCGCAGGCGACGGGTGCTCCTATCTACTTTGCCGAAGAGAACGACTGTGAGGACTATCCCGGAATAGAATACGAACTGAAAGGGCTCTACCAGCAGAAAAATGCCCGGACCGTACTCACCGCCCTCCCGCTACTGAAAGAAGCCGGCTACCGGCTGGACGGACAAGCGGTGCGCAATGGCTTTGCCCGTGTGGTGGAACTGACGGGCTTGATGGGACGCTGGCAAAAACTGCAGGAGTCGCCCACCCTGATTTGTGACACCGGCCACAATGTGGGAGGCATCACCTACATTACAGAACAACTGAAGCAACAGACTTACCGACAGCTACACATCGTCATAGGCATGGTGAATGACAAGGATATACGGGGGGTACTGGCCCTGCTGCCCCGGGAAGCGACCTACTACTTCACCAAAGCCAGCGTGAAGCGGGCATTGCCCGAAAGCGAACTGCAGGAGCTTGCCGAAGCAGCAGGTCTGGAAGGAGATTGCTATCCTGATGTACCCGCCGCTGTGCGGGCCGCACAAGAAAAAAGCCTCCCGGAAGATTTCATCTTCGTGGGAGGCAGCAGTTTCATTGTGGCCGACTTGTTAGCGAACCGCGATGCACTCAATCTCTACTAAGGCGTCTTTAGGCAGCGCCTTCACTGCCACAGCCGAACGTGCCGGGAAAGCACCGTCAAAATAAGTGGCATATACCTTGTTCATATCAGCGAACAAGGACATGTCTGCCAGGAAAACGGTTGTCTTCACAATATTCGCCATACCCAGCCCTGCCTCTTCCAAGATATGCTTTATATTCTCCAAGGACTGGCGGGCTTGCGCTTCCGCACCTTCAGCCATCATTCCGGTAGCTGCGTCAATGGGCAACTGACCTGATACAAATACCATTCCGCCGGCTTCAATAGCCTGGCTATAAGGGCCTATGGCGCCCGGTGCCTTCTGGCTGCAAATCACTTTCTTCATGATTGTCAAAGTTTGTTTTTATTAATAATCGAGTCTATTTTCTTTTTTGAAATAAAAAAAATCCGAAGTATATGCAGTATTCCGGAAATCCACGCATTTTATAAATAAAACAACGTAATTTCACTCATAACCTGTTATACCTAGACTTAACTCATTTAACACGGGGGAGTTCCCCAAAACAGAGGCTCTGCTTGCGAAAGCAGAGCCTTTATTCTATCCCATCCCTTTACTTGCAATGCTTCTCAATCAAAGCATCCACATTGGGGTCACCCAATTCCTTTGCCTTGGCAAAGCTGGCACAAGCTTCCTTGTCCTTCTTCATCTGCAGCTGGGCGATACCCATCAGACGGTAGGCCTCGGCATACTTAGGGTCTTTCTCCAGAGCAGCCTTCAGCACATTCAACGCCTCCTCGTAACGTCCCACGCGAAGATTCACCACTGCCAGTTCGGCACGGTAGGTCAAATCCTCCGGATTCAGTTCGATGGCCTTCGCCATATCGTCCAGCGCACGCTGGTACTGCTTGGCCTTCAAGGCAGCCTGCTCACGGTAATAGTAGAACATGTCGTTCACTTTACCGTTCACGGCATTGTAATAGGCGTCATAATCCAACATGGCATTACGCGCCTGGTCTGCATTCATGCGGGCTTGGGCACGCTCCAGCAAGTAAGGGGCAGCTTCCTCCGTATAGGGCTGGGTAAAGCGGGCCACACAGCTGTCCATCAGAGCCAGTACCTCTTCGGCAGGCGCCTGCATCAATTCCTTGGTCTTGGCGGCACTGAAGAAGGTAGCCGGAGAGGCCAGAATGGTCTTGTTCACTTTATCATAGCTGGTAAATGCCGACGGATAGTCCTGCTTGGCAAACTGGATGTCACCCTCCAATTGGACATAAACCGGAAGCTCGTCAATGGCTATCGCTTTCCGTACCTCGCCCAGAGCTTTGTCGAGCGACCAATCCTTATAAACTTTCTCGGGCTTGCCCAATGCATAATTATAGATTATCTTGGCCCGGTTGTAATACACATCATCTTTCTTTGCAGCAACCTCCAAAGCCTTATCCATATCTGCGGCAACCTTATCCATGGAAACATCTTCACGGGACATGAACAGATGCTGGGAAGCACGGCGCAGATAACCGTCGGCACTGGCAGGATATTGTGCAATGAAATCATTCAGAGTCTCCATATACTTCTCCGGAGACAGTTGGGAAGAAGCCATGTAGAGGAATACCAAAGCCTGCTCTTCGGTATCGGGCAATGCCTTCTTGATACCGATGCCCTTCAATGACATATCTCCATAAGACAATGCGGAGATATTCTGTGACATGGCGAAATTGGCATCAATGGCATAGCAGATGGTAGCCGTGTCTTGTCCGGAGGACTTCTGCGCAAGGCCAAAGACCTGCCCGTCCACAGTCATCAGCGGACAACTCACCATCTTGTCCTTCAGACGCATATCGAGCGTATAATAGGAATAGTTGCCGGAAATCTTATCAGCTTCCTTTACTTTCCCGGCAGTGAAGGAACGGTCCTTCTGGGTGGAATAAGGCAGCAGATATACATCCGCACCGGCAGCCGGAGCCACAGCAGCCAAAGTGAGTGCCGTGACTTTCTTTCCGGGGATGCCGACACGGAACTTGACAACATCGTACATGTCATCGGCCCCCATAATGGCCTCCACCGGCATCTGTGCCCCGTCCGAGCTCATCACAACGGCGCGCCGGGCACCTTTGAACAAGGTGTAGTCAGAAAGTGCAACGCCATCTTCAGTGACAAAAAAGCCGTTTCCAGTATTCAGTATCTTATCGTTCTGGTCGTAGGTCACCACCGAAAAAACGGCACGTTTGGCTTTGTCTACCCACTTCGGGGCTTGTGCCACACTCCACTGAGCCAATAAACAGAGAGTGAGCATCAACAGCAATTTCTTTTTCATATCTTAGTTGGTTCTTTGTTTTACCGCTTCATAAATCAAAATGCCGGCTGCAACGGAAACATTGAGGGACTCGATGGTTCCCAACATGGGAATCTTCACCCACTCGTCACACAACGCCAGGTTGTCATAGGACACCCCCTTGTCTTCGGCACCCATAATGATGCACATCGGACCGGTATAGTCGGCTTTGGTATAGTCGTAATCGCCTTTCTCCGTGGCTGCCACGATATGGAAACCACTATTCTTGAGGAATTGCAGGGTCTCTTTCAGGCTGTGTTCGCGGCAAACGGGCAAAGTGTGCAAGGCTCCTGCCGAGGTTTTCATGGCATCTGCGTTGACAGATACACTGTTCCGTGCAGGGATAATCACGGCATCTACCGCCGCACACTCGCAAGTACGGGCAATGGCACCGAAATTGCGGACATCCGTGATGCCGTCGAGCATCACAAACAGAGGATTCTTGCCCTGCTCGAAAAGGAAAGGTACCAAGTCCTCCACCTTCTGGTAAGTGACTGAAGAGATGAAGGCAATTACTCCCTGGTGATTCTTCCGCGTCACGCGGTTGATGCGTTCCACCGGAACTCGCTGTACCGGTATCAAAGTCCCTTTCAAGACAGCGAACAGCTCTTTTGACAAATCACTCTGAATGTCCTTCTTTACCAATATCTTGTCTATCTCTTTTCCTGCCTGAATGGCTTCTATCACGGCACGAACGCCGAAAATCATTTCACTGTTATCAACCATATATGGGTATTTACTATTTGACGATTTACTATTTACTATTTGATACTTCCAGCAATGCTCTGGCATTGTTCAGTGCGGCTTCGGTCAGCTTAGCACCACTCAGCATATGGGCTATTTCTTCCACACGTTCATCGTCGGTCAGACGACGGATGTGACTGTTTGTTTCCGTCTCGTTGTCCTGCTTGTACACCTTATAATGGGCGCGTCCGCGGGCAGCAATCTGGGGCAGATGGGTGATACTGATTACCTGGCGGTCCTGCTCGCCCATCTCCTGCATGATATCCGCCATGCGGTCGGCTATCTCGCCGGAGACTCCGGTATCTATTTCGTCGAATACAATGGTAGGAAGCTTGACGGCACCGGCTATCATTGCTTTGATGGAGAGCATGACGCGGGCTATTTCACCACCCGAAGCTACGGAGGAGACGCTTTGCAATGCCCCGTTCTTATTCGCGGAAAACAAGAAGTTCACAGTATCCGCCCCGTGTATGCCCGGCTCTTTGCGGGCACCTATCTCTACCTGGAAACGGACATTGGGCATGCCCAACGGAACCAGCCGCGCAGCCATCTGCTTCTCCACTTCACGGGCAGCGGCAGTACGCGCCTTGGTGAGGACGGCAGCCTGCTTTTTCACCTTATTATATAAAGCGTCGCAACGCGCTTTCAGTTCCTCGATGTGCTCGTCGGACGAAGTGATGGCGGAGAGTTTGGCGGCGTATTCATCCGTCAGCGCCAGAAGTTCACCGACAGTGGAAACGCGGTGCTTCTGTTGGAGCGTATAAATCAAGTTCAGACGTTCGTTCACTTCATCCAGACGTTCGGGGTTGAACTCTATTTCATCCTCCTTACCCGACACTTCCTGCGAAATATCCTTCAACTCGATATAAGTGCTTTCCATGCGTTCGGCAAGTTCCCCGGCAACCGGATAAACCCTCTGCAGGCCGAGCATCGTATTCAGGCATTCCTTCAGCCCGGACAACAAGCCTCCTTCGTCCGAGTAGAGCATCTGCCCTACCCGATAGAGTCCGGCCTTTATCTCTTCCGCATGGCTCAGCGTATCTGCCTCTTGCTCCAGCTCCTCCTGCTCACCGGCAGACAAGTGTGCCTCTTCCAACTGTTCCAGTTGGAAACGGATATAGTCTTCGTCCGACTTATCCTGATTGGCACGGGCAACAAGGGCCTCCAAATCCTGCTGTGCCTGCTTCCATGCTCCGAAGATATGCTGGTAAGCAGACAAGGCCTCTTCGTTATGCGACAAGATGTCCAGTACATTCAACTGAAATCCTTCCTTGTTCAGCAATAGGTTCTGATGCTGGGAATGCACGTCAATCAGCTGTTCTCCCAGCTCCTTCATCTGAGCCAATGAAGCAGGCGTGTCATTGATGAATGCCCGGCTCTTGCCCGAAGCGGACACCTCGCGGCGCAGGATGCATTCTTCCTCGTACTCCAACTCATTCTCCTCAAAGAAAGGCTGCATACCGTAAGCGGAAATAGCAAAACGGGCCTCGATAATGCACTTCGAAGCTCCTACACGAATGGCTTTCACATCGGCACGCTGTCCCAGCAGCAGACCGATGGCACCCAGAATAATGGATTTTCCAGCACCGGTCTCACCCGTTATCACCGAGAAACCGCTGCTGAAGCTGATATCGAGCTTTTCAATAAGCGCATAATTCTGTATGTAAAGCGAACGCAACATAAGGATATTGACGATTTGACGATTTACTATTTACTATTTACTATTTAAATCTTTCACCAGACGGTCTACGATGTCGGCAGCCACTTCGGCTTTGGACTTCAAGGGGTAGTCCGTCTTTCCCTGGTGGTCTATGATACTGATTTTATTGGTATCGCAACGAAAACCGGCTCCCTTGTCGTTCAGGGAGTTCAGCACGATGAAGTCCAGATTCTTGCGGTTGAGCTTGTCTTCCGCATTCATCTGCTCGTTATGAGTCTCAAGGGCAAAGCCTACGAGGAGGCGTTGACAGTGCTCCGCATCGTTCTTCAGATTGCCTAAGAAAGCGGCTATGTCACGGGTAGGTTTCAAGTTCAAACTCATCTCCCCGGTCTTTTCACGTTTGATTTTCTCATCGGCAACTTGTTCGGGAGTGTAGTCTGCCACGGCAGCCGTCAAGATGGCGGCATCGGCATGGACAAAGGCTGCGGATGCAGCATCGAACATCTCCTGCGCCGACTCTACCGCATGGTATTGATGCATCGGAAAATAAGTGGTCTGCTGCACCGGACCGGCAATCAGTATCACCTTGGCTCCCCTTGCAGCGCATTCGTCTGCCAAGGCAAATCCCATCTTGCCGGAAGAATAGTTGCCGATGAAGCGCACCGGGTCTATCTTCTCATAAGTAGGTCCTGCGGTTATCATCACTGTCTTGCCCACCAGGTCGCCATCTTTGGCAGCAAAGTACATTTCCAGGTGGCGGATGATATTCTCCGGCTCCTCCATACGGCCTTTCCCCACCAGATGGCTGGCGAGTTCTCCCGTAGCAGGTTCTATGATGTGGTTTCCATAAGAGCGGAGTGTATCCAGATTCTTTTGGGTGGAAGGATGGGCATACATGTCCAGGTCCATGGCAGGCGCCACAAACACCGGAGCTTTGGCGGAAAGATAGGTGGTAATCAGCATATTGTCTGCCACGCCATTCGCCATCTTGCCGATGGTGGAAGCCGTAGCCGGGGCTATCAGCATGGCATCTGCCCACAGACCGAGGTCCACATGGCTGTTCCAGGTGCCATCGCGTTGGGCAAAGAACTCACTGATAACCGGTTTGCTGGTCAGGGCAGAGAGCGTGATAGGGGTAATAAATTCTTTTCCGGCAGGCGTAATGACCACCTGCACCTCTGCACCACGCTTAATCAGTCCGCGAATAATATAGCATGCTTTATAGGCGGCAATGCTGCCCGTAATGCCCAATACTATTTTCTTCCCTTTCAGTATATTTGCCATTTATTTCTGAGTCATTTCACGCAGACGTATCTTGGTCAGCGTGGCTTTGGTATTCAGGGTAAAATCACTGTTCAGAATCCAGCTGTAATAGCCGGGATCGCGCTTCAGGACATCGGATACCGACATGCCCTTGTACTTGCCGAAGTTGAATACTTCCACACCTTTGTCATCGTAAACCATACGACCGGCAAAGTCCACATTCTTGTTGAAGCTGGAATAGTCGGCAAGGAAAGCCACGTCATTCTGCAACTCCGGATAGCGGTCCAACTGCGACATCAGCACCTCGTAGGTGGCACGTGTATCAGCCTCTGCCGTATGGGCGTCTTCCAAATTCTTGCCGCAATAGAATTTATAGGCAGCAGACAGCGTGCGTTGCTCCATCTTGTGGAAGATGACCTGCACGTCCACAAACTTGCGGCGGCTCATGTCAATGTCCACACCGGCACGAAGGAACTCTTCCGCCAGGACGGGGATATCAAAACGGTTGGAGTTGAAGCCCGCCAAGTCGCATCCTTCAATGTCATTGGCAATGTTGCGCGCCACTTCCTTGAATGTGGGGCAGTCGGCTATATCGGCATCGTAGATGCCATGAACGGCAGATGCTTCGGCAGGAATGGGCATTTCGGGGTTGATACGCATGGTTTTGGACTCCTCATTCCCGTTGGGATATACCTTGAGGTAACAAATTTCGACAATTCGGTCTGAGTTGATATTGGTACCCGTAGTCTCCAAATCAAAAAAGACTATCGGATTTTTCAGATTCAATTTCATTGTTTTTTCGTTTTATAAGCTCTGGCTATGAGCTATAAATTATAAGTTTAACTTACAAGCCACGAGCTACAAGTACCGTGCGGCATAATTGCGCAGCCACTTGTAGCTCGTAGCTCATAATCCGATTGCTAATATTCATCAGTCATTCAGCATCATCGGCATCAGCAGCATCAGCAAGTCTTCGTTCTCTTCCTGCTCTACCGGAATAATGACACCTGCACGTGAAGGATCTGCCAGTTCGATAACGATTTCATCGGCAGAAATGTTATTCAGAATGTCAATCAGGAAAGTGGACTTGAAACCGATGCTCATCGGATTGCCCGCATATTGGCAAACCAGTGTTTCTTCGGCCGATGTAGAGAAGTCGATGTCCTGTGCGGAGATGACAATCAGATTCTCCTGCATACGGAGCTTGATAAGGCTGCTTGCCTGCGAAGAGAAGATGGACACGCGGCGCAAAGCACCGAGCAGTTGCAGGCGGTCTACCGTCACTTTATAAGGGTTGTTCTGCGGAATCACAGAGTTGTAGTTGGGATAGCGACCTTCGATAAGACGGCACACCATGCGGTAGCTTTCCAGTGTGAACACAGCGTTGCGTTCGTCGAACTCGATAGTCACCATGCCTTGCTCTTTCGGCAGCAGATTCTTCATCAGCGAAGCCGGCTTCTTGGGCAGGATAAAGGCGGCACGTTCGTTACCTTTGGCGGCCAGTGTCTTGCAGCGCACCAGCTTATGACCGTCTGATGCCACCATCGTGATGTCCTCCGTTGTGATATCGAAATAGATACCGTTCATCACGGGACGAAGCTCGTCATCAGCCGTAGCAAACACGGCACGGTTGATACCACCCAGCAACACTTGTGCATCCATTTCCACACGTACGGCATTGTCACCCAACATGGCAGACTGCGGGAACTCGTCCGCATTCTGCCCCATCAGGCTGTATTTACCGTTCTGATACTGTACCGTGATTTCAAGGGAATCCGTATTGATTTCAAAAGTCAACGGTTGTTCGGGAATTTCCTTCAAAGCGTCCAAAAGGGTTTTGGCTGTGACGGCAAAACGGCCGTCCATATCACTTTCATTCACTTCGACCGTAGTGACCATCGTCGTTTCACTGTCGGAAACAGTTGCAGACAAGGTTCCGTCTTGCAGTTCAAAGAGGAAACAATCCAAAATAGGCAACGCATTCTTCGAATTAATCACACGGCTGATAGCCTGCAAATGACTGGAGAGCGCAGTACTCGAAACGATAAATTTCATATCTTCTGTATATTTAAGTTTTTTATTTTGCTAACGTCTTAGAAACCGTTTTTATCTTTTTCAAACTGACGGACAAAGTTAAAAAAAGAATTCCCTACGACAAAGAAATAGCAAGAAAAAACAGCCGAATATTCGTCTCATATTCCTAAAAAATTGTAACTTCGCCGCATCATTTAAAAAGAAAACAATGGAATTTACAGGAAAAATCATCGCTATACTCCAGCCCAGAGGCGGAGTTTCCAAGTCAGGTAACGAATGGAAATCACAAGAATATGTGATTGAAGACCATGGCCAATATCCGCGCAAAATGTGTTTTGACGTATTTGGAGCGGACAAAATCGAACAGTTCAATATTCAGATGGGCGAAGAGCTGACAGTATCTTTTGATGTAGACGCACGCCAATGGCAAGACCGTTGGTTCAACAGTATTCGCGCATGGAAGGTAGAACGCGTAAGCACTGCCGCACCCGCTCCGGGCGCTCCCGTTCCGCCGCCGGCTCCCACTGCCGCACCGGAATTCCTCGCAGGGGATGCAAAGGATGACCTGCCGTTCTAAGAATATGTTATAATTCACCACAGATTGCACAGATTAACACAGCTAAAAATTCTTGATTATCAAAATTCTAGAATAAACTGTGTTAATCTGTGCAATCTGTGGTGAGTGTGTATTTTGACTTTCCTCGTGCTTATTTTCCCTCAGCACTCTACAGAATGACCGATTAATCACCCTTTATAAAGCAATACGATATTCGGATAAACCACCCCTTCTGTACAAGTGAATTGTACTGCAAGCATGAAATGACGGAAGAAGTTGGATTGACGGAAGAAGAAGTTCGGTATCAGACGCACATACGTTTCAGGCTGGCTCAGCATCATCTCCATATCCACCATCATCACAAAATTATATATGGGTGAAAGACTGCCTATACCCTCTTCGTACACCGGTGTTCCGTCTAACACATCTCCACTCTCCACCGCCTCAATATAGGCCGAAAGGCTCAGTGCATCGGGAGCCAGCAACAGACTACCCCGATAGAAACAGGCAAAGGTATAAAGGGCAGACTCCGTGATGCCCGTCAGTTGGGTGAGCAGCGTGTTACGGGGCAACACATATTTAGGGAACTTCCTTGCTTTGGGATACAACGAATTATTTGAAACCATTTTCGGCATAAGCGGAGCATCCTCTTCCTTGGGGGTACTGTAAAGCAGATACTGCAAGCGGCGTTCCGCTGCCAGTTCATCCTTGAGAGGGATACACATCACGGCGCAAGGCAGCTTGTCCAACGTGTCTTTAGACTGGAACAAGCAAGACATCACGCTCTCGCCCGCATGCTCATTCAAGTAAGCAATCCACTCTTCGTCACGCTGCTTGATATAGTCTGAATAGGTGGCCTTGGCATACTCCTGACTGGCAGTAAAGCCAAACCAGGAATTTCTGTCAGACATTGCCCAGCGATCGTAAAAGAAAGTGGAAGACGGAAGCAGAGCCCCGGAAAATCCGTCCTCTACCGGCTGCTGCACCCGCAAGGCATTGATAAACGTCTGTGTGGAATCCGACCCATGGCTGATGCCGGAGCAATAAATGGCATCTTCATTGAACTTCATGTCAAACTCTGCCCAACTGCCCAGCTGCGTCTGCGAACGGATACCATCCGTAGGCTTCCCCATATCCACTCCTTTCATACGCACATAGACCGTGGCAGCCACGTTACTCTGCTTGCCCGCGTACATAGTGCGGAAAGAAGGGAGGTTCATCAGGGACTTTTTGCTGCGCCGCGCATCAATCACATGTTCTATCAAACGCTTCTGGAAACTTACAACCAGAAAATCGGGAGTGAAGTAGGCAGCCAGGAAACGACCGTCTGCCATGGGATAGATACGTATCTCCTCTCCCTTGTAATCGAAATACTTGGAAGGAAACGAACTGGAGCAGTACTTCTCCACAAAAGATTCCACCAACTCATAATCACCCGAACCCAAACTGCAATACAATACTTGGTTCATCGGTGTATCCGGCTCGTGAAAGCTAATCAGCATCTTGTTCATCTGTTTACTCAGTCCATGCGGAGTATCCTCCACCAAAGTATACAAATACTTCTTCAAGTAAACAAAAAGCTCCGATACGTATAGAAAATGATTGTCTTTGCTGCAATTCAGTTCATTGATATCCTCCACGAGGTCTGCCATACGGTCGGTTTCGAGTATGGCTGTGGCATCTTGCGGCACCAAAGTATAAAGATTGAAATCCTGCCGGTTCTCCACCGAATTCAACCGCAGGAAAGAATACACACCAAAACCGGTACATAGCAGCACTATGGACACAACGACAGCTATCTGTATGAGGAGTCGGAGTTTCATGGCATTTATTCATCAACTTTTGGCAAAAATAGCATTTTCTACTAATAAAACAAAACAAATGTTTCAAAAAGTTTAGAAATCTATTTCAAGTCCATCGTAGGCAAAGTGTACATGGGGTGGCAGCTGCTTTTCGATATCGGCATGAAGCCCTGCATGATGGCTCATATGGATGAAATAGGTCTCTTTGGCACCAATACGTCCGGCAGCCTCCAACGCCTCCGAAATACTCTGGTGCGTAGGATGCGGCTTTGGCCGTAAAGCATTCATTACCAAAACGTCCAAGCCCTTCAATTGTTCATAAGATTCCTCAGGCATCATGTGCATATCCGTGATATATCCCAGCCGGCCGCCAATGCGGTAGCCCAGGATGGGAAGCCTGCCATGCATCACCCGTAAAGGCAGCACTTCCGTCCGGTTGATGTGGAACACCTGCCCCGCCTCCACTTCCTGCAGATAGATACGCGGAACTCCCGGATATACCTTATCGACAAAGCAGTAAGGCATCCTTGCCCGCAGATGGGCAGCAGTGTAGGCATCGGAATAGATAGGGATATCGGCAAAACGACCGAACGGGCGCAAATCATCCAGACCGCCCACATGGTCATAGTGTTCGTGTGTCACCAGTACGCCGTCTATCTTCTCAAAAGAAGAAGCACGCAGCATCTGTTCCCTGAAGTCAGGACCACAATCTATCAATATCACCGCATCATCCGTATGCAGCAGGGATGACGCACGCAAGCGGTTGTCCCGCGGGTCAGTGGAAGTGCAGACCGGACAAGTACAGCCTATCTCAGGCACACCGGTCGAAGTTCCACTTCCTAATATTCTGAGTTTTCCCATTGACTAAATCAAATAAATTTCTAAAATTAGGTTATATACAACAATGTTTGGGTGTGTCAAAACTCTCTTACTATTTTATCAAACAAACTTCCGGGTGAATATCAATGCCGAATTTCTCGCGGACAGAAGCCCGCACGGCATCCGAAAGAGCGACAATATCCGCTCCCGTGGCACCACCCGAGTTCACCAGCACCAACGCCTGCCGGCCGTGCACCGCAGCAGGCCCCAGCGCCTTGCCTTTCCAGCCACACCGGTCTATCATCCAGGCAGCCGGTATCTTTACCCGACCGGCATCCACATCATAGTGGGGCATGTCCGGATATTCCCGTTGCAAAGACTCGAACTGCCGACGCGGCACGATGGGGTTCATAAAAAAACTACCCGCATTGCCCAGCACCTTCGGGTCGGGCAACTTGCTTTGACGGATGTCTATAATCACGCGGCGCAAAATTTCCAGATTCAGCACCGGATATTTCTCCAGCTCCTGCCGGATAGTACCGTAATCCAATGTATAATGTTCCCGTTTACCCAGGCAGAAGTTCACGTAAGTCACAAACACGGTCTTCATCTCCGGTTGCTTAAACAAGCTCTTTCTGTAGGAGTAGCCGCATTCGTCCACCCCGTAGATACGCTTCTCCCTTGCCATGTTTATGGTTTCCACGGATGTTATCAGGTCCTTTACTTCCACACCATAGGCACCGATATTCTGTACTGCGCTCGCCCCCACCTCACCCGGTATCAGCGAAAGGTTCTCGGCACCATACCAATGCCGCTCCACACAGTAGGCCACAAAATCGTCCCATACCACACCGGCGCCCACACGCACCGACACGTGCTCCTCATCCTCTGACGTCACCTCCAGGCCACCGATACGTGAATGCAGCACCGTGCCTTCATAATCCTTAATAAAGAGCAGGTTGCTCCCTCCACCGATATGCAGCCAGGGCGCAACGACCTGTCCTGCTGCAATCAGCTCCCGCAGTTCATCCTCCGAACCGTATTCCAGAAATCTTGCAGCAGTAACATCAATTCCAAATGTATTGGGTATCTTCTTCAAACCTTTCCTCCTTTATTTAAATGCTCGTGTCTTCATATTTGTACAGCTCCCATCCTTTACTGCGTTTGCGGAAATAGAAGATATTGGAGTATCCGTTGCCTATACCATTTACCTTCAGTATTTTGGTATCCGACAAGTCCTCATTCTTCTGTCCGTAATTGATATTAGACAATCTGTCGGTAGGCATTACCGGACGAAAGGCATACCACTGGTCCACATCCAAAGTAGTTTCCAGAATAGAAAACTCGTCATCAGGGTCTATGGTGATGAATTGTAGCGGATGCCTGATATGCTTGCTCTGATAGACACTGTCCGTCACAAAACGGGTATAGAATTCCACGAAGTCCTCATTTTCACCTTTCTCCATCTCGCGCAGGTTAATGGCCTCGAGCATCCACATTCCCCGCTTCCGTTCAAAATAATAACGCTTCACCATACGCGTTTTCAAGAAAATCCACTCCACTTGCACCGATGTCAGCGTAGTATCGCCCACCATGTCCATATCCTCTTCCTTATCAAAAAGCAAGGTGTAATAGTTCTGCTTGGTAAACAGATAATCATGCTTCCAAAACTCTTCCTCTATCTTTGACGGCGTGTCACGATTGTAATAGGGCAAAGGGAATACCGTCCTCTGCCTTTGCAGGGCATCATCCGAAGCATAATTGAAGATAAAATCATCAAACAGCTCGTCTGCCTCCATCGGCTTCGGTTCTTCCTTCACTTCTGCTTCCAGCAGCGTATCGGCCTTGTGACCGGCCGAATCCACCATTTCCGTAATGGTAGCAAAGGGATCCATTTTCGCCTTTTTGTTTCCGCACGAAATCAAAAAGGTGAACAACAAAAATCCCAATAAAAGTTTTTTCATTCTTTACGGACCGCTTACGGTCACTTGTTTAATTTAGCTCTTAATTTCTCAAGCATGTCTACGGTCATGGACTCCAGGTCGTACTGCGGCATCCAGTCCCATTCCTCGCGTGCACAAGAGTCATCCAGAGAGTCGGGCCAGCTGTCGGCAATGGCCTGCTTCAGCGGATCAATCTCGTATGCCATCTCAAAATCAGGCATATGCTTCTTAATTTCCTGATAAATCTGTTCCGGGTCAAAACTCATGGAGGCGATGTTGAAAGCGTTGCGGTGCTTCAGCCTTGCCGGTGCCGCTTCCATCAGCGAGATGGCCGCGTTCAGTGCGTCGGGCATATACATCATATCCATATACGTGCCGGCCTTCACCGGACATACGAATTTTTCTCCCTTCACGGCAGAGTAGAAAATATCCACCGCATAGTCCGTAGTGCCGCCACCCGGAGGGGTCACGTTCGAAATGATTCCCGGAAAACGTACCGAGCGTGTATCCACACCATATTTTGTATAGTAATAGTCACTCAACAATTCAGTCGTCACTTTTGTCACCCCATACATGGTACGCGGACGCTGGATAGTGTCCTGCGGTGTCTTCACATGAGGCGTAGCTTCGCCGAACGAACCGATGGAACTCGGAGTAAACACGGCACAATTGTACTCACGTGCCACTTCCAGTACATTCCACAACCCGTCGATACCGATTTTCCAAGCCATGGCCGGACGGCTTTCGGCAACTACCGAGAGCAAGGCAGCCAGGTTGTAGATAGTATCAATCTTGAACTGACGTGCCACCACCTCGATGGACTGACGGTCTGTCACGTCGGCAATGGCCGAAGGGCCGGATGCTTTCAATTCTCCCTTGGGCATAGCACTCGGAATGTATCCTGCCACAACATGGTCATCGCCATAACGTTTGCGCAACTCCAGCGTGAGTTCCGACCCAATCTGTCCGGTAGCTCCAATTACCAAAATATTCTTCATACGAGTTATTTATAAGGTTTCGTTATTATATATGGTGCAAATATACATACTTTTTTTTCATATTTCTGCCATATTGATATTGTTTATTCCAAGAAAAATGATGTTCTTTGTGGGAAATGTAATGACAACGTATTACCTAAAAAATAAAATGCTATGTACGGTAAAATGAAAGACCATCTCAGCAAGACACTTGCTGAAATAAAAGAAGCCGGACTCTACAAGGAAGAGCGACTGATTGAGAGTGCACAACAAGCTGCCATCAGCGTAAAAGGCAAAGAGGTGCTGAACTTCTGTGCCAACAATTACCTGGGACTGTCCAACCACCCGCGGCTGATTGCCGCCGCCCAGCAGATTATGGAACGCCGCGGATACGGCATGTCGTCCGTACGCTTCATCTGCGGAACGCAGGACATCCACAAGGAGCTGGAAGCAGCCATCTCCGACTACTTCAAGACTGAAGACACCATTCTCTACGCCGCTTGTTTCGACGCCAATGGCGGTGTGTTCGAGCCCCTCTTCACCGAGGAAGACGCCATCATCTCGGACTCCCTGAACCATGCTTCCATCATTGACGGCGTACGCCTCTGCAAAGCCAAACGCTATCGCTACGCCAATGCCGACATGGCCGACCTGGAAAGATGCCTGCAGGAAGCCCAGGCACAGCGTTTCCGTATCGTAGTTACGGACGGGGTATTCTCCATGGACGGCAACGTTGCCCCGATGGACTGCATTTGCGACCTTGCCGAGAAATACGACGCGCTGGTCATGGTGGACGAATCACACTCTGCCGGCGTGGTAGGCCCTACGGGACACGGCGTAAGCGAACAATACGGCACCTACGGACGCGTAGACATCTATACCGGAACTTTGGGCAAAGCCTTTGGCGGCGCTTTGGGAGGATTCACTACCGGACGCAAGGAAATCATCGACCTGCTGCGCCAACGCAGCCGTCCGTACCTCTTCTCCAACTCATTGGCTCCGGGCATCATCGGCGCCAGCCTCGAGGTATTCAAGATGCTCAAAGAGAGCAATGCCCTGCATGACAAACTGCTGGAAAACGTGAACTACTTCCGCGACAAGATGACCGCCGCCGGTTTCGACATCAAGCCGACACAAAGCGCCATCTGCGCCGTCATGCTGTATGATGCCAAACTCTCCCAGATTTATGCCACCCGCATGCAGGAAGAAGGCATCTACGTCACCGGCTTCTACTACCCCGTAGTGCCCAAAGACCAGGCACGCATCCGCGTACAAATCTCTGCCGGACACGAAAAGGAGCATCTGGACAAATGTATCGCTGCATTTATTAAGGTGGGGAAAGAGCTGGGAGTACTGAAATGAGTGATGAGTGATGAGTTATGAGTTATAAGTTATTTGCTTGTGCTTTCCCTTGCGGATATAAGCCCTTCATCAACAAATAACTCACAACTTATAACTCATAACTAAAAAAAATCCCGCGACTAAAATTAGCCGCGGGATTTTTTTAGTTTCTCTCTTATCTGCGTTCTCCCAGTTTTGAGTCAACGAAGAAGATTCCGGCATCACCGGCTTTCTTTATCATATCTACAATGCTGTCGGCAGTAGCTTCTTCTTCTACCTGCTCGCGCACGAATCCCCAAAGGAAGTCTTGTGTAGCCTTATCTTTTTCGGCAGAGGCAACATCTACCAATTCATCAATCATTTTGGAAACACGGCGTTCGTGCTGGGCTACCTGCTCGAACACTTCCAGTGGAGTACCGAAGTCATTGGGAACAACATCAATCTTGTCCAGTTTGGCCTTACCGCCACGCTTGATGATATAAGAAGCCATTTCACAAGCATGAGCTTTTTCTTCAGAAGCCTGCTTCTTCAACCAGGAAGCCATGCCGTTATAACCTTCTTTCTCCATATAGAAAGACATTGCCAGATAAAGGTTGGAAGACCACATCTCAGCCGTAATCTGCTCATTAATTGCATTCTGTAATTTTTCTGTAATCATAATCGTATTTATTTAAATTGAAATCATTACAAAAGTAACAAGAAACCTTAAAAGTTGTTCACGCAATAACATTTTTTATATAAAAACAGAAGCCTTGGTATAATAAATGCTTCGCCATTCATGCAACGCATCTCCAGCCTCTCTATACCAGCTCGTCCGACGTATATCCTTGAGGCAGCTCACGGCAGTTATAGCCCGAAGCCATAATTTCGCCATAAGCCCCTGCCGAACGGAGGGCGATAAGGTCGCCACGCTTCACCCCATTCAAATCAATAGCCTTACCGAATACATCAGAAGACTCACAGATGGGCCCTACGACATCATAAGCCTGAACCGGCGCATCCGAAGTGATATTCTCTATCTTATGGAACGCTTGGTAGAGTGCCGGACGAATCAAATCCGTCATGCCGGCATCCAGAATGGCAAACTGCTTGTTGGTGCCCTGCTTCACATAAAGCACCTGCGAAATCAATGAACCGCATTGTCCCACTACCGCACGTCCCAGCTCGAAGTGGAGCGTCTGGTGGGGACGGAGTTTCAGATGGCTGTTGTAAGTCTCGAAGTAGCTTTTGAAGTCGGGTATCGGCTGACGGTTGGGGTGACCGTAATCAATGCCGAGTCCGCCCCCCACATTGACGTGCTCGATGCGGATATGGCGAGCTTCCAGCTTATCCTGCAATTCGTTGACGCGGTTACACAAAGCCACGAAATCGCCCATATCCAATATTTGGGAACCGATGTGGAAATGCAGTCCGATGAATCTCAGGTTCTTCATATTCTGCGCAATGTCTATCACATGGTCCATATCCTGCATGCTGATACCAAACTTGTTTTCGGCCAGCCCAGTGGTAATATTGGCATGGGTATGGGCACCTACATTGGGATTGATACGGAAAGCCACATTGGCCACCTTACCTTTAGCGGCAGCCAGCTCGTTGATAATCTCCAGCTCGGGGACAGACTCCACATTAAAGCAGAAAATGTCATAATCCAGCCCCAGATTGATTTCCCAATCAGCCTTGCCCACCCCTGCAAAAACAATCTTGCCAGTGGGAAAACCTGCCTTGATGGCTGCACGGATTTCACCGCCACTTACACAGTCGGCACCCAAGCCGTTCTCGCGGATAATGGCAAGCACCTTGGGATTGGCATTGGCCTTCACAGCATAATGCACCGAATAGTTGCCATATCGGGCAGCTTCCGTACGGATGCACGAAAGTGTGTCGCGCAAGACCTTTGTGTCGTAGTAATAGAAGGGAGTACGCAATTCGCGGAATTTATGGATAGGGAATGTTCCTTTCATATAATAATCGTAATCTTTGTTTAGTTTAAAAAAAGGAAGATGAAAGAGGTGTCTACAAATAATTTTTCAGACGCAGATGACGCAGATTACACAAATAGGAAGCAAAAAGAATCTGCGTCATCTGTGTAATCTGCGTCTGAAAAATATCAAGAGTTATTCCTCATTGAACAGCGCATCACTGAGTGACTGCAACGCTGCCTTCTTGTCGCACTCGCGGATGAGGAAAGAAATATTATAGTTGCTACCACCGAAAGAAATCATACGTACCGGTATGTCGCGCATGGCATCCAATGCCTTGGCTTCGAAACCGACGTTTTCCCATTCGAGGTCGCCCACCACGCAGATGATGCACATGTCCTTGTCCACCGTCACTGTGCCATACTTCTTCAAGTCATCCAGAATTTCATTGAGATGCTTCACATTATCGATAGATACGGACACACCCACTTCTGAAGTACAAATCATATCGATGGAAGTCTGGTAGCTCTCGAATATCTCGAAAACCTTACGCAAGAATCCGTGAGCAAGCAACATGCGGCTGGATTTTATCTTGATGGCCGTAATGTTGTCCTTGGCAGCCACCGCCTTAATCTTACCCTTCTCCGTATCATTGGAAATCAGCGTACCCGGAGCAGTGGGGTCCATCGTATTGAGCAGACGGACGGGGATATTGGCATACTTGGCAGGCTGGATGCAGGTAGGGTGCAGAATCTTGGCACCGAAGTATGCCAGCTCGGCGGCCTCTTCGAAATGCAGATGACGCACCGGCGCAGTCTTGTCCACAATACGGGGGTCGTTGTTGTGCATGCCGTCGATATCCGTCCAAATCTGGATTTCGGAAGCGTTGATGGCAGCACCAATCAGCGAAGCCGTATAGTCGCTTCCGCCACGCTGCAGATTGTCTATCTCGCCGTAGGCGTTGCGGCAGATGTACCCCTGAGTGATATAAATCTCAGCATCCGGATGCAGTTCCAGCTGAACCTGGAGCTTGTCCTTGATATAGACCGGATCGGGCTCGGCATTCTTGTCCGTACGCATGTATTCTAAAGCCGGAAGCAACACAGACTTCACGCCGCATTCCTGCAGATAGTAGTTCATCATGGCGGTGGAAATCAACTCGCCCTGAGCCAACACCACTTTCTCCTCAAACAGAGTGAAGAGGTCTTTGGTATAAGAACGGATATAGTCAAAATGTGATTTGATGAGTTCCAGGCCTTTCTGTTTATACTCCGGAGTAGCAAAGAGTTCATCAATGTGCTGGCGATATTTACTTTCCAGCTTGTTGATAATCTCGTTGGCACCTTCCGGATTCTTCTTGTACAGATAGTCCGAAATCTCAACCAATGTGTTTGTGGTACCCGACATGGCAGAGAGAACCACAATCTTACGTTCACCATCGGTAATCAATTTGGCCACTTCCTTAATTCGCTGAGCCGAACCTACTGAAGTACCTCCAAACTTTAAAACTTTCATTTTCGTTCCTGTATTAATTAGTTTATAGTTACAAGCTACGAGCTACAAGTAGGCAGCTGCGGAGCTTTATCGTTAATTTCTGTTCTTTATAAGAATCAGTAGTTAGAGATAACTACTTAACTACTAATCATTGGTTATTGCAGGGGCGTATTCTGCTGTAACATCAGTCATCAGATGGTCTGCGCACCGGTACACCTTGCCGGGAAACTCTCGCAGCAGCTGCAGGTTGTGCGTGGTCATCACCACCAGTGCGCCGGCTTCACTGATGCCGTGCAGAAGTTCTGCAATGGCATGTCCGGTTTCCGAATCCAGGTTTCCGGTAGGCTCATCCGCAAGGATTATCTCCGGAGAGTTGAGCACTGCACGCGCAATCACAATGCGCTGTTGCTCACCACCCGACAGTTCATTAGGCAGCTTATATCCTTTGTTGCTCATCCCCACCAGGTTCAACACCTCTTCTATTTTGTCCTTAATCTCCCCTTTGCTCTTCCAACCGGTAGCACGGAGAACAAATTCAAGGTTATCGTACACCGTACGGTCTGTCAGCAACTGGAAGTCCTGGAATACGATTCCCAGCTTGCGGCGCAACTGCGGGATGTGCTTACGCTTAATATGGAGCATGTCATACCCCAATACTTCAGCCTCGCCCGATGCAATATCCAGTTCGCCATAGAAAGTCTTGAGCAGGCTCGTCTTGCCGGAGCCCACTTTACCTACCAGGTACACGAACTCCCCTTTGTGAAGTTCCAAATTCACATCGTTCAGTACGCACAACTCCTGCTGGTGTATCTCTACGTCCGTATATCTTATCAGCGCCTCGCCCACCCCCATTTTAATTATTAATTTTTAATTACTTAATGTTTCTTCCACGTCGCACTGTGACGTTCCTCCAATTCACGCGCAAGGTCTTCAATGCGGTATCCTTTGGATGTGAGCAGCACGATGAGGTGATACAACAAATCAGCTCCTTCATAAATCAGGCGTTCGTCCGTACCGTTGCAAGCCTCAATGACGGTTTCCACAGCCTCTTCGCCTACCTTCTGTGCCATTTTGTTGATACCGGACTGGAAAAGACTGGTCGTATAGGAACCTTCGGGCATTTCATCATAACGCTTACAGATGAAATCCTGAAGAAGCTTTAGAAACATAACCGGCTGTTCGTTCTTCTCACCCCAGCAAGTATCTGTACCGGTATGGCAAACCGGGCCTACGGGATGTACCTGCACCAGTAACGTATCCCGGTCACAGTCTTCCTTCATGGAAACCACATTCAGGAAGTTGCCACTCTCCTCGCCTTTCGTCCAAAGACGGTTCTTGGTACGGCTGAAGAAAGTCACCTTTCCAGTTTCCACCGTCTTGTCATAAGCCTCCTTGTTCATGAAGCCAAGCATCAGCACCTTAGCGGTATCTGCATCTTGTATAATCGCCGGAACGAGTCCGTTCATCTTGTCAAAATCCATTCTATTTACGATTTAGCTATTTACTATTTACGATTGATATTACTTTAAGTGACTGGAGACTTATGATTTGCTTGAGTAATCCCAATCGTAAATCGTAAATCGTCCAATCGTAAACTCACCTTCATCTTCTCATCGCAATTCCTTGGGCACAAAGATACGATTTTAATTCGGGAATTTTGATTTCTCCGAAATGAAAAACACTGGCTGCCAGGGCAGCATCTGCTTTTCCCTGCAAAAAGACGTCACGAAAATGTTCTTTGGCACCTGCCCCTCCCGATGCAATGATGGGGATGGACAATCCGTCGGCAAGGCTGGAAAGCGCTTCATTGGCATAACCGGTCTTGACACCGTCGTGATTCATGCTGGTGAACAATATCTCGCCCGCACCACGTTCCTGGGCTTCTTTTGTCCACGCAAACAGTTCCTTATCCGTTTCCACACGACCACCGTTCAAGTAGCACAGCCATCCCTTCTCTGTCTGTTTGGCATCAACTGCCAGTACACAAACCTGAGAACCGAAGTTCTTCGCAATCTCGTCTATCAATCCGGGACGGCGGATAGCTGAGGAATTGATGGAGATTTTATCGGCACCTGCATTCAGTAGCCTATCCACGTCACCCAGTTCATGAATGCCTCCACCTACAGTAAAAGGAATGCTGATATTCGCAGCTATGCGTTTCACCAATTCAGTGAAAGTCTTACGGCCTTCAAAACTGGCTGTGATGTCGAGAAAAACCAGTTCGTCGGCACCCTGCTCACTATAAGCACGCGCCAGTTCTACCGGGTCGCCCGCCTGGCGGAGGTTCACGAAATTGGTACCTTTCACTGTCTGCCCATCTTTAATGTCGAGGCAAGAAATGATTCTTTTTGCTAACACGGCGGTTTGAGTTATAAGTTATGAGTTATAAGTGATTAATTTTCAATTTTCACCTTTCAACTAACAAAGTTTTCCAGTTCTTTGAAGGTGATGCGGCCTTCGTACAGAGCCTTACCGAAAATAACGGCAGGTATGCCGACAACTTCCAAATGGCGTATATCATCGGCACAGCTTACGCCTCCACTGGCTATCAGATAGAGTTCAGGATGGTGCTCCAGTATCTCCTTATACAACGCTATCGATGGTCCTTGCAGCATTCCGTCACAACTGATATCAGTACAGATAACCTTACGGACCCCCTTCTCTACATAGTCTTTCAAGAACGGAAACAGTTCGCAGCCACTCTCATCCTTCCAACCATTGACGGCTATTTTATGCTCTTTCACATCAGCGCCAAGAATAATTTTCTCGGAACCATACATTTGAAGCCATTTGCAGAACAATTCGGGATTCTTCACAGCAATGCTGCCACCGGTCACCATCTGCGCACCGTTCTCAAAAGCTATCACCAAATCTTCATCACTCTTCACCCCACCTCCAAAATCAATAATAAGAGACGTACGCACAGCTATCTGTTCCAACGTACGGTAGTTTACCACATGATGGGAAGCCGCACCGTCCAAATCGACCACATGAAGTCTGCGGATACCATGAGCCTCCAGCTCCAGGGCCACTTCCACGGGATTTTCGTTGTACACCTTCTTGCTGTCATAATCGCCTTGGGAAAGGCGTACACATTTTCCGTCAATAATGTCAATAGCGGGAATCAGTTCTATCATTTTATTTACGATTTGACGATTTACAGTTCCAGGAAATTCCGCAAAATACGCTCTCCCACACTTCCACTCTTTTCCGGATGGAACTGTGTGGCGTAGTAATTGCCTTTATGCAAAGCGGCACTGAACGGATGAATGTAATCCGTCACGGCTGCCGTACAATCATTGACTGGCACATAGAAACTATGTACGAAATAAACAAACTCTTCTTTAGTAAAGCCTTTAAAAAGTCCGCTATTCGTCCGGGCAATGGTATTCCATCCCATATGAGGTACTTTATCCTCGTGCCTCTGCGAAATGAAACGTTTCACATCAGTATCAAAAATACCCAGGCAATCCACATCCCCCTCTTCAGAGTGGCGGCACATCAACTGCATGCCCAGGCAAATGCCCAATACCGGCTGGCGTAACTCCTTTATCAGCCTATCCATACCACCGGCACGCAAAAAGTCCATAGTGGTTTCCGCCTCTCCCACACCGGGAAAGATAACCTTATCGGCAGCACGTAGCACAGCCTCATCCGCCGTAATCACTGCCTCTACTCCCAGACGCTTCAAAGCATAATCCACCGAACGGATATTGCCTGCATTATATTTGACAACTGCAACTTTCATTTTTTTAATTGAGAATTGACCATTGAAAGGTAATAATTGAAAGGTAATGACAAGTTCCCCACCATCAACTATCAATTATCAACTATCAACTAATTAAATATTACCGTTTTGTTCTTATATGCCAACACCTTGCGTTCAATATGCTTCTGAACAGCACGAGAAAGCACAATCTTTTCCAAGTCCTTACCCTTGTTCACCAAATCCTGCACAGTGTCCTTGTGTGTAATACGCACCACATCCTGCTCTATGATGGGACCGGCATCCAATTCTGTGGTAACATAGTGGCTGGTAGCTCCAATAATCTTCACTCCACGTTCAAACGCAGCATGATAGGGCTTCGCTCCCACAAATGCCGGAAGGAAAGAGTGATGGATATTGATTATCCTATTGGGATAAGCGTTTATCATTTGCTCGGAAATGACCTGCATGTAGCGCGCCAGCACTATGAAAGTTATCTTATGCTTTGCCAGTAACTCCATTTCCTTCTTCTCTTGTTCCTCCTTTGTCTCTTTGGTAATGGGGAAAAGATGGAAAGGAATACCGAAACGCTCGGCCACGTGCTGCAAATCGGGATGATTGCTTATAATAAGAGGTATCTCCACATTCCACTCACCAGCGGTGTAACGCGCCAACAAGTCGAACAAGCAATGGGACATCTTTGAAACAAAGATAGCCATACGCGGTTTTGTATCGGAGAAATAGAGACGGAAATTCATCTCATATTTCTGTGCATACAAAGTGGCAAAATAATCCTCAATCTTTTCCTGAGGCACCAGAAAATCTTTCAATTCCCATTCAATACGCATAAAAAAGATATTCTCTACATGGTCTACATACTGATCCAGATAGATAATATTACCTTTATTCACCGTTATAAAGTCTGTTACTTCTGCCAATATGCCTGGTTTGTCAGGGCAGTGCAGCAACAGTTTGGCTGTTTTCATCATCCTAAAATGTTTTTTATCATTTTTCAAATTACAACATTCTCGTTTTGAGTCCGCAAAAATAACGATTTATTGCAAAACAACGAACTTTTCGAGCAAGAAGTTTAAAACAAGCTCCGAAATGTTTCGTTTTCTCCAGGAAAGGTTTTCATATCAAGAATAAAACAGTGCATAAACGTATTTCTAAACAGTTGTTAAATTTACTTTTCTCTTATTTTTCCAATCTTCTCAATATGAGGATATAAAGCAAATACAGCACAAAACGCTTGGAAAAAAGTTCGCCATAGCTATTGCAGATATCAAAGAAATGCCTACCTTTGCAACCGCAATCAAGAGAGATAGCAACGAAAGAATGAAATAATGGTGCGTTAGTTCAGTTGGTTAGAATACATGCCTGTCACGCATGGGGTCACGGGTTCGAGTCCCGTACGCACCGCGAAAGGGAGTAACATTAGTTACTCCCTTTTTTGTTGTGTATCAAGCAATTAAGGCGTTGGGAGTAGATGGAGAACATATAAAAATTGGGTGCATATTTACCGGAAACTTACCAGTATTTCCCGATTTTTACCGATATTTTCACCTATAATGATACCGCCTTTGATACCATTTTTTTATTGTAGCGATAATCAGTAGATACCAAAACTCAAAAGAATATGAAATATCCGACAATGAGATTCGTCTTTGACCGTAAAAAGGTTGCGACAAAGACACACAAGGGACTCGTTCAAATTGAAGTTTTGAGCGAAGGTAAGAGAAAATGGATCGGAACCGGCGTTAAAGTCTATTCCGACCAATGGAATGATCGAAAGAAGATAATCAATTCGGTTGAAATGATTCAATTGAACCAGTGTCTTGATGAACAACTCCGGATTATCCAAAATTGGATTAATGAACTTATCAGCAAAAAGGAAGTTTTTGATTTTGATAAGCTGGATAGATTTTTGAGATATACCAATAAATCGGAAAGTTTTGTTGACTTTGTAGAAAGAAGAATTGAAGAGCGTGGAGATATAACGGAAAGTACCAAAGCTTCCCATCGGACATTTGCGACCTCATTACGTGAATTTGACAGAATAATATATTTTTCTGATCTCACAAAAGCCAATATCACATTGTATGATGATTGGTTACATGCTAAGGGCTATTCACAGCCGACAATATATAACTATCATAAACGTAACAAACGTTATATCCACGAGGCCATAAAGTTTGATTTGCTAAAAAATGATCCGTATAAGGGGGAGCGTTTTTCCCGTGGCAAACATGCCATCAGGAAATATTTGACTGCCGAAGAATTGAAGAAAGTGAAAGATGCTCAAATAGACTCGGAAACGATCTGTAGAGTCCGTGACCTTTTTATTTTTCAGGCATATACTGGAATATCCTATGCTGATCTTGCTAAATTCAATTTCAAACGTGACGTACAAAAACGCGGCAATAAGTATGTTATATTGGATATTCGTTTAAAGACAGAAGAAAACTATTTTATCGTATTACTGTCTCCTGCAATGGAAATATTGAAAAAATATGATTATGTGCTTCCGATTATCAGTAATCAACAATACAATTTGCGGCTTAAAATAGTTGCTGATTATGCAGGGCTTGATAGAAATTTGACCGTTCACATGAGCAGGCACACATTTGCGACAATGTGCCTGAACAATGGGGTTAAAATGGAAAATGTGAGTAAAATGCTCGGTCATACAAATGTACGCACCACACAACAATATGCTAAAGTTCTGAATGCCGAAGTGGAAAAAGACTTTGAGATGCTGGAACGGATTTTGTCATAGTATAAGAGAGCCACGCTAAAATAGTTCTACCGATATTTAGCGTGGCTTGTTTCATTTAAAATACTCCATAACTTGTGCCGATTGTTCACGGAGACCACAGCAAAGATAATTTTGAGTCATTTCCACGCTTGCATGTCCCATCATTTGGCTTATTGAGTATAAATCGGCACCGCGTAAATACAAATTGGTTGCAAAACTCCGGCGTGCCGTGTGGCTTGAAACAAATTCCCATTTTTCACCTTCCACTTCCTTTCCGGCCTTGAATACTTTAACCGCCTCTGTGATTCCGGCTTTCCGGCAAATATTACGGATATTATTGTTGAATGTCGGATCGCTAACTTCTTCTTTAGGCAAGTTTGTTAGTAGCTCTTTCACAATTGGCTTCAATGGCACTGTGGCATGAGTCTTAGTCTTTAAGCTGACATAAGAGATCATTCCACCCACTATATTACGGTTGTTCAACCGTGTATAGTCACTATGACGGCAACCAGTAAAGGCTCCTATTAAAAATTGTGTGCGTACCAATTGTTCGTTGGCATTCTTGGGAACATAGGTGATAATTCGTTCAAGTTCTTCATCAGTAAGCCAAACATTAGTGCTTCTCACATTTTTTACTGAAAGGATTTTATTATAGTCTTTAGGTAGCTCAACCTCTTCATTATACAAGTTCAATACAGCTTTTAATTTGGCGGCATATTGGCGAACAGAGTTTGGTGCCAGCCGTTCTTCCATATAATCAACAAAAGCCTGCAATCGGACTTTTGAAAGATTCTCCCATGTTGCCGGGCAATCGTTCGCCTTACTATACATGTAGAGTATAATTTCATATTTGGGGTATTTTACCAAAAATGCTGTACGTAAATCTTTCATTTTTATTTCATTTCTTTATTCCAACTATCATAAATATCTTCCCAATTATCACCTAAGCCAACCCTTATGCCGAAAGCGTTGTAACATTGTTGTACCGTTTCTTTCGGTGGTAAATATCTCCCGTCACTTAACATTATATAGCCTTCGTTTATTTCTTGTTGTAGCAAGTTTATATCTACTGGCATAATTTCATCAGGGAACAGCACCACGTTTCCTTTACTCGTTTGATAACTGACTCTTGGTAGTTCAAAATGCCCTCTCTGCCCAGTCAATAAAGAACAGATTCCGATTTCTCCGGTAATGAGATGAACTTCCGTGTTTGGCGCATTTATAACCATAAAATAGGCGTTATCGTCATTTTGGAAATGATTTACTACTCTGCCAACCCTTTCTGTATCACATCTTCTCATTCTCTCGTCCCAAAGATGTCCCATATCATCATGGAATCGGATATAATCTCTTACTTTATCCCATGTTCTTACAGACAGAAATTTCATAGCAGGTAGAGTAAGAGTTTTTTCTACACCATTATCATATTTAAGTTCATGGGTAAAGTAATGTTTTCGTGAGCCGGTAATGTGTATATCCGTAACATCAAAGTTTTCATCATATCCGTTTTCGGTGGAATATTCTTCAAGAACAACAATATCACTCTGTACGATTTCATCAACTATCTTTTGAAACTCATTATAGGCATTGGTTAGCAGGTTTTCGGTATTCATGTTGTCCTGCATGGGTATTTGTGCAACAAGTCTTATTGGGTATTCATTATGTTCTGTACCGTAGCACATATTCTCCACAATACCACAATTAACCTTCCCACATCTTTCATGAAAGAAGTCCATTGTACGCAATACATCTTGGTTGCTTAATTTCGTGGGTTGGGTGACAAACAGCACATAACTTACTTTTACCCTACTAAGAAGTTCTATATGCACGTTTGTAACACTTGGAGGCGTGTCAATAAGAACATAATCCGGGTTGATAGAGTGTATTTTCTTTTTAGCCAGTTCAAGATATTGCCTTACCATTGATTTTTCCAAGTAAATAAACTTGGAAAACATATTTCCAGAAGAGTGTACCCAAATCATTTCATGCGGATGATCGCCTTCAAATTCGGTGTTCATTGACGGGGTGTTTATATCTGCATCAATGATAAACACCTTATTCCCTTGTTTTGCAAGTAATCTTGCTATATTTGCGGTTGTTGTGGTTTTGCCTACGCCGCCTTTGCCTGAATATATTATAATAGCTTTCATATCAATTAAATATTTGGTTCAATAAATTCTATATTAGCCATCCGCATTTCATCTTCAAACGCCCATTTGTAATTGTGATTTTCCCAAAATGAAGCATATTCACAACCACGGCAAGTAACGGAGTATCGGCCTTCTCCTATTTTTCTTGCTTTACAAACATCGCGGAAAATCCGGTTATCTATCGGAAAGTCTGTAAAACATACGATCTCTTTTCCTTCATCCAGTAGCTTTTTAAGAAGCTGATAGTCACGACTGGTTCTATATGGCATATTCATGGTTGACCCCTTCTTTCATCAATTCAGGATTATCAAAAGCATTTCCTATGACTCGAATTTCCCGTTTGAAATCATTCCACCAATCAGGTGAAATTTGTTGCCATGGGTTCATCCATTCTTTATTTAAGTCGCTGATATTGGCAAGGCAAAAGCAGGCATATTCATCTATGTATTTAACCAATTTGGGATATTTACCATTAACACTAATAATGTCATGTTCGTAAATTTCTGTACCTTCTTTATCTGTTTTGCCTATAAATTGGCCGATTGTTTTGCAATCAACCTCATACTCTATGAATGTTCTTTTACCTCTATGGTTCAGATCACCATATACCCACATCTTTGTATTAAGGCTTTTGCCTCTGAATTTTATTATTCTCATAAATATTAAGAGTCAAGTTTTTTAATAAATTCATTTAATCTACTGGCTGAATAATCGGTACCGCCAATTATAAAATAACCATCAACGGCAAATTTGAATGCTTCAATGGCTTTTTGTCTCATTCCTTCTTCGGCTATCGCTATTGCTGCATAGGCTTTTGCTTCTGATATGGCATATTGCACATAGCCGGTAGAATCCATCCGGTTGTCACTTTCCAAATCCAAAGTGTTACGTCTGATATAATCTTTTGCTTTTTGATTCATACTTTTGGGTATTTTCCTTCTCCTTTCGGATCAGTTCATTAATAAATTTACTCATGTTCGGTTGCTCTCTGACAAAATCAACCAAATCAATATCCAGTCTAATAGCATAGACCTTACTTTTCGTAACCGGTTTGTTTCGGCGATAACTTCTTTTGGCTTGTTTATTCTCTTCCATAATAATTCATTGATATATGTAATAATTCGTTTGAAATGGCTGTAATTTAGGCTTGTTTGCCTCTTTTGTTCCGTCTCTGATTCGATGATTACCTTTGGTGTGAAAACGTCTGAAATCGCCCCAAAATAGTTCATCTGCATTTGCCTTTGGTCGGATTGTTCCCCAAACATATCGCCGTAATAGTTTGGGTAACATCATGGAAACAAACAGTAACGCTATACATTGGTGATTCAATAGTTTGGGCACAACGATTCGGCTGATAGTTCGTTCATGTTTATGTATGAAGATAGGCACCGGGAAAACCAAAGGCCGATCAATATACAATAGTTCGGGTGTGTATGCGCGTACTGGTTCATCCTCTGTTATTGGTTCGGGTACATTTGCGTTTGTTTCTTCGCTTACTGATTCGGTTAATAGTTCAGGCAAAGAAATGCCGGATAGTTCGGTTAACATTGTTAGCCTCTGTAATGCTTTGTTTATTTGATCCTGATAAAACCAACGGGAAATAAAATCTATCAGAGCTACCAAAGCAAAGACAAACGCCGGTGTTTTCGTTTGTGCATCCACATATAAGGCCGGTAAATGTTTTTCCGGTTCTCTTACCGGTTCTTTTTCCGGGATGATCGGAGCTTTGGCGCGATCTAAAGCCTTTATATTACATTTTAAGTTCGGGCAAATAGAATCATTTATAAATGCAGGCATAACCACACCTATACGCGCCGTCTTATCATCAAAGACCGCCGCCCGATCAGGTGCAACCAGCCACACGCCACCAGTCCAGCCGGAAAGCAAGGGGATAACGTTTGATGCAAAGAAACCTAGCTTTATATCAATTAAAGCGGCTTTTTCCAATGTTGCACAAAGTTCTTTGTGTCCGTTACTGTCTGCATCATTATAAGATAAATAAACTTTATTATCTCCGGCAATAGTACGAAGTGAAAAACCGCTTTTTTTGTTTCGTTTGGCTATTTCTTTTACAAAACCGGCGACCGCTTTTAATTCGCTTTTCTGAATCTTTATAAATCCGTCTTTTGAAAGATTGGGGTACACAAGCCGGTAATTAGGGAAATATCCGGCAAAATCACAAACAAAGGTTTGTTTCTTATCGTTGGTTATTTCTGTAATATTGCCGCCTTCCTGATTACAAACACAAACAGAACACCGGCCAACCATTTCTTTTAAATGTTTGGGATTGATAAATAATTTTAGGCCGTCAGGCAAAAGCCCGGATGTTTCAATAATTACGGGGTATTCTTTTAATGTACGCCCGTCAGAAGCAACTAAAGCCGATTTGTAAGGATCAAGATAAATATAATTAAATACCGGTCTTAGAGGATCTTTTGTTACTAATTTAGTGATATTTAGATGTTCCTTTGTAATCCACATATCAAAGGAGCAAACAATATTTTCGCGCTCTTCTATTTTGGTAAACCTTGTTTTATTGGCTTGTTTGGTGCCTATCAGCTTTTCAAATTGCCAAACAAGATTAAAAACCTGATCCACTGGAAAGGAACATTTAAAGCTGTTTATTTGTACAGTCCTAAAATCCGTTATATTTAGTTTGGCATCAACGCAAAGATATTTTATATTTATCTCGTTACCGTTGGCTTCTTTCAGTTTTGCAAGCTCCGCGGCGGTATAGGTGCCGGGAGCTATTTCTATTTCATTTGTAAAAACGTCGTTTGCTATTTTAACCAATTCGGCCAAAATGAGGCCATTAAATTCTTTTTCATTCATAACATTAAATAGTTAGATATTTTACACCAAAGTAAAAGCCTAAAGCAAGGCAAAAAAGCAAGTAAATAGGAAGCAGCCAAAGACCGCCAAACGCGCTAAAGCAGATTAACAAAACTACTATTAGCCAAATAATTACGCCCACCATGTTAGAAAGTAGGGTTTTCAAGCTCTTGCAAAAAATCGTCCTCCGTTATACTCTCACATATATTTGAGCCATCAACATAAACACTAAATCCGGTTGCGGTGCGGAATACTTCTAATTTGTGCGTTTCTCCGTTTGGGGATTCTATTATATAAGCAGTCATAATATCAAAGTTTAAAGGAATGCCGGGAAACCGCCCGGCGCGGTGGAATGTTTGTATTATTCGTTTATGTTATGCAAATTACAGTTCCAAACGTGTTAGGGAATGAACCGTCTTTGTTAAGGCTAACAATAGATATATTATCCCCGTTATCCTTTATTACATAAACTATAAGTTTTCTAAATCCATATAACCCAATATGATATAATATCTTTTTCTCCATAAATTTAAAATTTGTCTGATTGATCGTTTTTATTTATGAAGTCTTTTAATTTTTTGGGATCGGTGCCAGAGATAAACACCACGGCACCGAATAAAAGCAGCATTAAACAAAACATAGCTTATTATTAATAAAGTGTTGCACGTTCGTATAAACTTTGCGATATAATGCCATCTTTACAAAGTCCGTCTTTATATTCTCCGAAAGCTATATTAAAATCCAGTTTAAAAGAATGTTTCTTTTTGTTGGCTTCTCTTTCAAATTCGCCTCCGAACTCTTTGCAGAACACCCAAAAAGATCGGCGTAACTCTTTTTGATTGGTTATCGTATATTTTGCCATGGCTATTTCATTTTAAAAGTTATGCCAGCAGGCAACAAAGAACGGTTAACACTGGAAACGAATTTATTAAAATCGTTCTCCGTTACTTTTGTTTCGTAGTCTTTCCAATTAAAAACAAGCTCGTTACTATGATCGTAATATATCACATTACAAACTGATAACCCGGCATCAAGAACGGCCAGCATAACTCGCTTTTCATTTTCGGCCTTTTGTTGTTTCTTTTTGCAATCGTTAATTATTTCAGCGCGTTTTTTCTCGTATGCTTTGCGCTTTTCTTCGTCTTTTCGCGCTTGTACAGCTTCAGGACGATAATAACCCTTGTTTATTCTGTTAGTTATAGTTGTACGTTCTTCATCCGTTAATTTCAAAGTAAAACGTTCATTTTCCGGCTTATATGGGTTTTCCCATATTTGCCCGGTTAACTCTTCCAGCTTTTTTATAGCCTCGTTAGATTCTCTTTTCCAGCGTTCAACGATACCAAGCGCATAAAGAAGGTATTTAAAGTATTGTTTATCTTCTGCCTGATAAAGTAAATTATACTCCGTTTCTGTAATACGCAAATAGTTAATTGCAGTTTCTTTGCTGCTGTTTGTAATATGATAAAACCCGTTTTCAACTGGGTACATTGGCGCGCCGTAATGATTAGACAAATGAAGATCAACGAACATTTTAAACTGTGGGAAACGCTTTAGTATTTCTTCATGGCAGCAACCACCAGCACACCAAACGAAACGCCCGTTTTTGCGTTGTTCGTAAATATCCGCCGTTATACTCCAATCACATATATTATTTTTGCAATCATCAGCCAGTAATATTTTAACATTGATTTCAAAGGTTGTCCCGGCTTGAATATATCTTTTTGATACTGTGTAACAAAGTCTATTTGTAGTAGTCATAATACAAAGTTTTAAAGGGTGAATAATGAAAAGTAAGAAGTAACCCGGAGCCATGACAACCCCGGAAAAATAGTTATTATTAGAATTTAGAAAGATATTCCACGCATCCGATAATATAGGCCGCGTGTTCTCTTGCCGCTTGTTCTTTTTCTTGCTTGGTTGCGGTCTTATGATCCTGATCGGAAAGCATTTTAGCCGCCATCCGGACGATCTTTTTCATAGTAGAACAGTTTGCAAGATATTCAACGGAAGGAGTTAAACCGCGGTTTACTTTTTTCAAGAGTGCATTTTGCAGCCATTCAGTAAGCGCGTAAATATCGCGAGAATTGCGAATATAGATAATTAATAAATCTGTGTTCATAACGCAAAATTTAAAGGGTGAAACTTGGTTTGTCTTTGTTTTTCCCTTAACTTTGCGTTATCACTGTGGAAGGTGATCCGATAAACGCAAAGTTTAAAGGGAGGCCGGGAAGAGTCGCCAAACTCGACCCGGTTTTTTATTAATATGAAATCTTTTGAATGCGATCAAAAGGAATTAATAACGCTATATGTTTATCTTGATAGTGAATCAGTTCAAAACTATTTGCCGTTGATAGTCTTATAATAGCGGCTTTTTTCGCCGTTTCTTGAAACACATCAAAATGAACCTTCAAACGGTTGCAACAGTTTGTGCCCTCTGGGGCTACATGTACGGCGTTTAGCGTTACATTTTTGTTTTGTAAGTTTAGTAATACTTCCATGATCTTATATTTTAAATTAAACACTCAACCAAGAAGAAGTAAAAGCGGAATTTGTGGAAGGTGATCCGGTCTTTTATCTCCTTTTCTGTATTACAAAGATACGAATAATATTTGTAATACAAAACAAAATGTACTTTTATTTTTAAGAAAATGCTCCGTTTTTACATTTATTAATATTGATATAATATATTGATTATCAATAAGTTAATAAATAATATGATGATAAATATAAAGTATTTAAGAAGTAAGGAAATATTTATAGAAAATAGGTGTTTAAATACGCTTATTTGCTTTATTTATAGCCTTTGTTTAACTTTGTAGCAAGTTACAGAGCGCGAGACGCCAATATAATAAACCCTTTTATATCGTTTTATATGGTGTATAGTAAGCGCGTAACAGATTTACAGCAAATTTATCAATTAACCCCGGATGATGTTTTCTTTTGTATGCTTGTAGCATCCGGCGCCAGTCGTGGCGAAGCATACGCAACTATATTTAGACCACGATCTACAAAGATAGAAACAGCGCAACGCGGAGCCGCCCAACTTGCAAAGGATAAACCCGGCATTAATAAACTAATACGGTCTTTTGAAGATAACCGCGCCGCCTTCCTTCCTGACAATGATAGCCCCAAAAGCAAGAAGAAAAAGAAAAACACAGAAACAGAAGAGGAAGAAAAAGCCGGAAATGTTGTACAATACCGAGATAAAGACGCTGTTTTATCAGGTCTCGAACAAACTTTGCCTTATTTGAGGGGCAAAGATCGTGCAGATGTATTAATGAAAATAGCCGATTTACAACAGATGAAGAAGGACGAAAATACAGAAGAAGAGGAAACAGTACATTATTATTTGCCTTTGCAGTGTTATAGATGCAGCCTTTTTATAGCTGATCGAGCAAAGCGGAAAGCAGAAGAAGCGGAAAAGCCGGATAATATTTAATATTATAGGTATAATATAAAGAGAATCAAGGCAAAGCGCGGCTTTTCTCCTTCTTTGCTGGTCAACTGGATAATGAAAGCAGGGAGGGCACCCCCCCCCGGCTACCCAAGACACCAAGCATGTTTCAATCCCGGTCAAGATTTTTATTTTTTTTTCTTTTTTGGAGCCAATAATGGATGTTTTTAAGGCTTTTCCAATGATAAATTACAAAAGTGAATGTCCGATGTATAGTTTTACTTCTGAAAATGTATAGTATATGTATAGTTTACTTCATAACTATACATGTGTAAATCATTCATTATTAGGTCAATGGAAATTTAATGTATAGTATGTATAGTTTATATGTAAATTGCGTATGGGAAAAAAATATATATAATATGGTTTGCATAAAAAACTATACATACTATGCACTATTTTTCCATTGATTTGTATTTCAATATGTTATATATGTATAGTTGCCTTTAAAACCCTACATAAACCATACATATCAGAGAGAATGTTCCATCTGTATTTCCTATTGAAATAGAGTAGTTATCCTTTGTTTATCAATATTTTGCGATTATTGGTCTTCAATGATGCAACGAATAAAAACATGGCAAAAAGACTTCAAAAAAGCGTGTTTATTCTATATTTTAAGTAGAAAATAATAGTATTTATATGGTAATTATGTAGAAAATAAGCTATATTTGTGGCATAAAACACTTGAAAAATAGCATAAAAACAGTAGAAATGCTTTGTTTTCGGGTATAAAAACGGTGGTATGAATAAGTTTGAGTCTATATTGTTTGATTATGGGCGATACGTTTTTGTTTCTGTGTTCAGAAAAGCGCAGGAAGAGGAAAGATATGAAGATTGTGCGGTGATGCGAGATATTATGCAAAAATATCATATACCTTGTGACACATCTTTAGAGGACTGGCGTACTGATTTGTGGCGATTTGGATATTCAGGAGATGTTGCTATAAATAATCTGTCAGTATATATGGTTGAGGCCTTAACCCGTGCCGGGTATTCAAATTCATAGATTGTACATGGAGAAGGGAAAGTATAGGAAGTTGTTAAATGAGGTCTTCGGGCTTATGAAAGGCGAGAAA